>UPTN01000506.1_pt1 | contig 20238 bp, 21 predicted proteins | sample 2160111 | NCBI WGS metagenome assembly UPTN01 (sample SAMN06265058, study PRJEB28932) | marine metagenome | isolation source: Columbia River Estuary | place: USA:Columbia River Estuary, USA | collected 2014-05-05
CCGCGTTTGCCCCACGGAAGACCTTTGCGAGCAAGCATGCGTGCGAGAATTGGCCGAAGGAAAACCGGTCGAGATTGGTCGCCTACAGCGTTTCGCAACAGATAAGCTTATGGAAAAAGGCGTACACCCGTTTGCCCGTGCTGCGGCAACAGGCAAGCGTGTGGCCGTCGTCGGGGCAGGGCCTGCGGGTCTGGCTTGTGCGCACCGTTTGGCAATGTTGGGTCACGATGTGACCGTCTATGACGCACGTCCAAAAGCCGGCGGTTTGAACGAATACGGAATCGCTGCCTATAAATCGACGAATGACTTTGCAGCCCGTGAAGTTGATTGGTTGATGTCGATTGGTGGCATCACAATTGAGGCAGGCAAAGCGATCACCGTTGATGCAATATCGGCTGATTTTGACGCGGTGTTTCTTGGGGTCGGGCTTGGTGGCGTGAACGCTTTGGGCATCGAAGGCGACGATCTGGGCGGTGTGTCTGATGCTGTTTCCTTCATCAAGGACTTGCGCCAATCAACAGATTTTTCAACTTTGCCCGTAGGACGCAACGTTGTCGTGATAGGTGGTGGTATGACGGCCATTGATGCCGCCGTGCAGTCGAAACTTCTGGGGGCCGAACAGGTCACCATCGCCTACCGCCGTGGCCGCGAAGCCATGAGCGCGAGCCGCTACGAACAAGACCTTGCGGCCTCTCAAGGCGTCAAACTGATGTTCAACGTCAAACCTGTTGCCGTTCATGGAAATGGCTCGGTCGCACAAATTGAATTGGAATATACCCAGGTCACAAACGGCAAACTGGCTGGTACGGGCGAAACCATCCGGATTGCCGCCGATCAGGTATTCCGCGCAATTGGGCAGACTTTGACAATGGACGGCGGGCTAACGCTGGACGGCGGTAAAATTGCCGTAACCGGTGCTGGTCGGACAAGCCGTGTCGGTGTTTGGGCTGGTGGCGACTGCGCCACTGGTGGTGACGATTTGACAGTGACGGCGGTGGCCGAAGGCAGGGATGCCGCAATGGACATTCATGCAACCCTGACAGGAGATGTGTAATTATGGCTGATCTGACAACAGACTTTTTAGGCATCAAAAGCCCGAACCCGTTCTGGCTTGCCTCTGCACCACCTACAGACAAGGAATACAACGTGCGTCGCGCATTCGAAGCGGGATGGGGCGGTGTTGTGTGGAAAACACTTGGGTCCGAAGGCCCACCAATCGTGAACGTCAACGGCCCGCGGTATGGTGTGGTACATGGCGCTGATCGACGTGTTTTGGGGCTCAATAACATCGAACTGATCACGGACCGCGACCTTTACGTAAACCTTGAGGAAATCAAACGCGTCAAGGCCGACTACCCTGACCGTGCGTTGATTGTCTCGCTTATGGTGCCTTGCGAGGAAGAAGCATGGAAAGCCATTCTGCCGCTGGTCGAAGACACCGGAGCAGACGGGATCGAGCTAAATTTTGGTTGCCCGCACGGGATGGCCGAACGCGGTATGGGATCGGCTGTAGGGCAAGTGCCAGAGTACATCGAAATGGTGACGCGCTGGTGCAAGCAGTACTACTCTAAGCCAGTGATCGTTAAGCTGACCCCCAACATTACGGACATCCGCAAACCTGCAGCTGCAGCCAAACGGGGCGGGGCGGATGCGGTTTCGCTGATCAATACGATCAACTCGATCATCTCTGTTGACCTTGACCAGATGGCACCCGTACCAACGATTGCAGGCAAAGGGTCGCACGGCGGCTATTGTGGTCCAGCTGTCAAACCGATTGCGATGAACATGGTCGCAGAGATTGCGCGTTCCCCTGAAACGGCGGGCTTGCCGATCTCTGGAATTGGCGGAATTACGACTTGGCGCGATGCCGCAGAATACATCGCCCTTGGTTGTGGCAACGTGCAGGTCTGCACAGCGGCAATGACGTACGGCTTTAAGGTCGTCCAAGAGATGATCAGCGGGCTGGAACAGTGGATGGATGAAAAAGGCCACAAGTCGATCCACGATTTCAAAGGCAGTGCTGTTCCAAATATCGTTGATTGGCAGCATCTTGACCTGAACTACATCGCCAAAGCGTCAATCAACCAAGATGACTGTATCAGTTGTGGTCGTTGCTATGCCGCATGCGAAGATACCTCACATCAGGCAATCGCGATGTCTGCGGATCGGAAATTTACTGTTATTGATGCCGAATGCGTGGCCTGCAACCTGTGTGTAGAGGTTTGCCCCGTTGAGAACTGCATCACAATGGTAGAGCTTGAACCGGGTACTGTAGATGCGCGGACTGGCAAAACTGTGGATAGCGAATACGCAAACTGGACGACGCATCCCAACAATCCATCCGCAACAGCGGCAGAGTAGCGTTGTTTCAGTGAAAAACCTATTCCGGCGCCAGTAGGCGCCGGACCATATCCTCGAGATGGGCCTCGGCACCTTTGAACGGGTCTTCTTCACCCATAACAGCGCGGATTTGCTTGTCGAAATCAGCGTAATGCTGTGTGAGTGACCAAATCGAAAAGAACAGGTGATGCGGGTGAACGGGGCGAATGCGGCCCTGTGCCACCCAACCTTCGATCACGTTCGCGAGGCTTTGCATTGTGTCATGCAATTCGCCCGACAGCACGTCGATGATATTGGGCGCACCTTGAATAATTTCGATCGCAAAAAGGCGGCTTTCGGCGGGGTAAAGCCTGCTCATCTTCAATTTGATCTTGGCGTATTTCAATATCTCTTCAACTGGATCGCCCGCGGGATTGATTGCATAGACCGGCTTCATCCAGTCGCCCAACAGTCGCGTCAGTATTGCCGTGTAGATCGCGTCCTTAGAGGCAAAATAGTACAGCATGTTGGGTTTGGATAATCCGGCCGTGTCCGCGATCTGATCAAGTGTTGATCCGCGAAACCCGTATTGCGAAAACACCTCTAGCCCTGCGGCCAGAATTGCGGCCTGATTTTTCTTCTGGATTCGGGACTCAGGCTTTTGCATACACGACGACACTCTCTTTGCAGATCTGGTTGGTAAGGCCTGTACCGACTAATTGAAAGAGTGACACGCATTATCCTTGACTGCCAATAGACCTCTGTTAGCCTCATTTTACCAGTTGGTCAAAAAAATTGAGTTGGCCAACGGGATGGGGTGCGCCAAAATAGGCGAAGTAAACTAGGGGAAAGCAATGGCAGCCATCGGTGAAAATCTGAAAATTAACGGCGCGCGTCTTTGGGACAGCCTGATGGAGATGGCCAAGATCGGCCCCGGCATTGCGGGCGGTAACAACCGCCAGACAGTGACCGATGAAGACGGCGAAGGCCGCGCATTATTTCAGTCGTGGTGCGAGGCCGCAGGTTGTACAATGGGCCTTGATCAGATGGGCAACATGTTTGCCCACCGCGCCGGAACCGATCCTGATGCCTTACCGGTTTATGTTGGCTCGCACCTTGATACCCAGCCTACGGGCGGCAAATACGACGGTGTTTTGGGTGTCCTATCTGGTTTGGAAATAATCCGAACGCTGAATGATCTGGACATCAAAACCAAGCATCCAATTGTCGTGACAAATTTCACCAACGAAGAGGGTACACGTTACGCTCCTGCGATGCTGTCGTCTGGTGTTTTCGCGGGATTGCACACTCAAGATTGGGCCTATGACCGCGTTGATGCCGAGGGAAAGAAATTCGGCGATGAACTTAAGCGTATCGGCTGGCGCGGTGACGAAGAAACCGGCGCACGCAAGATGCATGCGTTCTTTGAACTGCACATCGAACAGGGCCCCATCCTAGAGGCCGAAGGCAAAGAGATCGGCGTCGTAACCCACGGCCAAGGCCTGTCTTGGACCCAAATCACGATCATCGGTAAAGAAAGCCATACAGGGTCCACCCCGATGCCAATGCGCAAGAATGCGGGCCTCGCGATGTCACGCATCCTGTGCAAAGTCGAAGAGATCGCGATGAGCCATGCACCCCATGCGGTCGGTGCGGCGGGCCATATCGATATCTACCCGAATTCGCGCAACGTGATCCCCGGCAAGGCCGTCTTTACCATCGATTTCCGCTCGCCCGACCTTGCAGTGATCGAAGACATGGAGGCGCGTTTGCGCGTTGAAACGAAAGCGATCTGCGACGAAATGGGCATGGAATACGAGATCGAGAAGGTGGGCGGATTTGATCCCGTGGCCTTTGACGAAACTTGTGTCAGCGCCGTACGCGCCGCGGCTGAACGGCTCGGGTATTCGCACATGAACCTGATTTCAGGTGCGGGCCACGACGCCTGCTGGATCAACCGCGTGGCACCCACTGCGATGATCATGTGCCCCTGTGTCGATGGCCTAAGCCATAATGAAGCAGAAGAAATTAGCCCTGAATGGGCAGCGGCGGGCACGGACGTCCTGCTGCACGCCGTGCTGGAAACGGCGCAAGTGACGTCTAGCTAAGAAAGAGGAAACACCATGACCAAAGTGATCAAGAACGGCACGGTTGTCACCGCTGACCTGACATACAAAGCAGACGTGCTGATTGAAAATGGCAAGATTATCCAAATTGGGCCAAATCTTTCGGGCGACGAACAGCTAGATGCGACGGGATGCTATGTCATGCCCGGTGGCATTGACCCGCATACCCATCTTGAGATGCCGTTTATGGGCACTTATTCCTCGGATGATTTTGAAAGCGGGACTCGCGCTGCATTGTCAGGTGGCACCACGATGGTCGTAGACTTTGCGCTGCCGTCGCCCGGGCAAGGCCTGCATGATGCATTGCAGATGTGGGACAACAAATCGACCCGTGCGAACTGTGATTATTCATTCCACATGGCCGTGACTTGGTGGGGTGAAAAGGTGTTCGATGACATCGAAACTGTCATCAAAGATCGCGGCATTACGACGTTCAAACATTTCCTTGCCTACAAAGGCGCGTTGATGGTCAACGATGACGAGCTTTATGCCTCGTTTAGCCGCATCGGCGAATTGGGCGGCATCGCGATGGTCCACGCTGAAAACGGCGATGTGGTCGCAGAACTAAGTGCCAAACTGCTGGCACAGGGCAATACTGGCCCAGAGGCACACGCCTATTCCCGCCCGACCCAAGTCGAGGGCGAGGCCACCAACCGCGCCATCATGATCGCTGATATGGCAGGGGTGCCTTTGTATGTTGTGCATACATCCTGCGAAGAAGCGCACGAAGCGATCCGTCGTGCCAAAATGCAGGGCAAACGTGTTTGGGGTGAACCGCTGATCCAGCACCTGACTTTGGACGAATCCGAATATTTCAACAAAGACTGGGACCACGCTGCACGCCGCGTCATGTCTCCGCCGTTCCGCAACAAGCAGCACCAAGATAGCCTGTGGGCGGGACTTCAATCAGGGACGCTTTCGGTTGTGGCCACGGACCACTGCGCGTTTACCACTGAACAGAAACGCTATGGCGTTGGTGACTTTACCAAGATCCCCAATGGCACTGGCGGGTTAGAGGACCGGATGCCGATGCTTTGGACGCATGGTGTGCGCACGGGGCGTTTGACGATGAACGAATTCGTTGCTGTGACATCAACGAACATCGCCAAGATCCTCAACTGCTACCCGCAGAAGGGCGCGATTCTGGTCGGTGCCGATGCGGACCTTGTTGTTTGGGATCCAGAGAAATCTAAAACGATCACAGCAGGCAGTCAGCAATCTTCTATTGATTACAATGTCTTCGAAGGCAAAGAGGTCACGGGCCTGCCGCGCTTTACCCTCACACGCGGACATGTTGCAGTGCATGATGGAGAAATACGGACCGAAGAAGGCCACGGCAAATTCGTGAAGCGCGAAGCCAATACCGCGACCAATAAAGCGCTGTCATCTTGGAAGGAATTGACGGCCCCGCGCCCGATCGAGCGGACAGGTATTCCTGCAACCGGCGTCTAAAAGGAATAGCCAGTTTGAGCCAGAAACCAATAATCACGGCCCGCGATCTAGACCTGACATTCACGACGAATGATGGCCCTGTCCATGCGCTAAAAGACGTGAACCTTGATATCAACAAGGGTGATTTCGTCAGTTTCATCGGACCTTCGGGGTGCGGCAAGACCACGTTCCTGCGCTGCATTGCGGGGCTTGAGACGCCCACATCCGGCGACATTTCCGTCAACGGCATGACACCCGACCAAGCGCGGCAAGCGCGCGCCTATGGATATGTTTTTCAGGCAGCAGGGCTTTATCCTTGGCGCACAATCGGGGGCAATATCAAACTGCCGCTCGAAATAATGGGCTTTGACAAGGCCGAACAGGCTGAACGCGTTAAGCGCGTCATGGACCTTGTTGACCTTACCGGATTTGACCGCAAATTCCCGTGGCAGTTGTCGGGCGGGATGCAACAGCGGGCCTCGATTGCGCGCGCGTTGGCGTTTGATGCCGATATTTTGCTGATGGACGAACCTTTTGGCGCATTGGACGAAATCGTGCGCGATCACTTGAATGAACAGTTGTTGAAGCTCTGGGCGCGTACTGAAAAAACCATCGCTTTCGTGACGCATTCGATCCCAGAGGCGGTGTATCTGTCGACCAAGATCGTTGTGATGTCGCCGCGTCCGGGTCGAATCTCGGATGTGATCGAAAGCACGCTGCCGCGCGACCGACCATTGGATATCCGCGACAGTGCCGAGTTTATTGAGATTGCGCACCGCGTGCGTGATGGATTGCGGGCAGGGCATGCCGATGACCTTTAGATCACGCCACATGCAATTCAGGTCTGCTGCATGAAGTCCGTCTTACCCATCTTGACCGTGATCGCCGCGATCTTGTTGTTCTGGGTCGTTTGCGTTGTTCCGATGAACATCCACCTTGTTGCGGATCAGGCCCAGCGGGACGAATTGATTGTGACGCCAGAAACCCCCAGCGCACGGCAGGACGTGTCTGGTGTGGGTCTTGCTTTGCGCAACACACATTTGATCCCCTTAACTTATAACTTCGTGCGCCCAAACCTGCCATCACCGCATCAGGTTGCGGGCGAAATGTACAACACAATCTTCGGGCAGAAAATTACGTCAAAACGCAGTCTTGTCTATCATGGATGGGTCACATTAGCCCCGACTTTGCTTGGTTTTCTGATCGGTACTTCCCTTGGGATTTTCTTGGCCGTCGGCATTGTCTACAGCCGTGTAATGGACCTGTCTGTTATGCCTTGGGCGATTGTCAGCCAGACAATTCCCATCCTTGCACTCGCTCCGATGGTGATTGTCGTTCTGGGGTCGATGGGTATTCAGGGCTTGTTCCCCAAATCGCTGATCTCGGCCTACCTTTCATTTTTTCCGGTGGTCGTCGGCATGGTCAAAGGGTTGCGTAGTCCAGATGCCATGCAGCTTGATTTGTTGCGGACCTATAACGCGTCCAAGTCGCAAGGTTTTTGGGCGTTGCGGCTTCCCGCGTCTGCACCTTACCTTTTCGCATCACTGAAAATCGGTATTTCAGCATCGCTGGTTGGTACAATCGTTGCCGAACTGCCCACGGGAGCACGGGCAGGGTTTGGTGCACGGATGCTTGTGGGCGATCAGTACGGGCAGCCGCTTGTGTCTTGGGCCGCACTTTTTGCGGCGGCGATCACGGCAGCAGCATTGGTTGGCATCTTTAGTTTGATTGAACGGATCACGCTCAAGCGGATGGGGATGGCTGCGACATGATGGCGACTGTTGCAGCATTACTCGTTTGGGGGGCAGGTTGGTGGCTGAACGTGCGACTGGCCACTGGCCCGCACTCTGACCGTCCGGTTGTCAGAGCGCTGATCCCTGCGATTTTCGGCATTACTGTAATCCTTGTTTGGGAATTGCTGGTTTGGGCGTTCGAAATAAATCCCGTGATCCTGCCTGCACCGTCTTCAATCGCTGAACGGATACTGGTCGAAGGCCCGCGCCTTTGGGCTGATTTCCAGCAAACGATCATCAAAGGGGCGATGACCGGCTATGTCTTTGGCGGATTGGCGGCATTCGGTGTCGCCATCCTAGCCGATCGGTCGGACTTTCTGACCAGAGGTATTTTGCCAGTGGGTAGTTTTATGGCAGCGCTTCCTATCGTGGGGACGGCGCCAATTTTCGTTAAATGGCTCGGCAGTGACTGGGAATCCAAGGCGGCGGTGGTCGCAGTGATGGTGTTTTTCCCGATCCTAGTGAATACTGTGGCAGGTCTGAAAGACACCAGTGCAATGCAACGTGACCTGATGCGGACCTATGGGGCAGGATACTGGCCGACACTGCTGAAGCTGCGTTTGCCCGCAGCAATGCCGTTTATTTTTAATGGCCTGAAGATTGCGACCACTCTGGCATTGATCGGCGCGATTGTTGCTGAATTTTTCGGCTCTCCGACTGTCGGAATGGGTTTTCGTATATCCACCAGCTTTGGACAGCTTGCGCTCGACATGGTCTGGGCAGAGATTGTCATAGCAGCCCTTGCGGGAAGTGGATTCTATGGGGCGATTACTTTGATCGAAAAACGGGTGACGTTCTGGCACCCCTCACAACGTTAAGAACGACGCCGAAATGGCGCATTAATTTCAACAAGGAGAATGACATGAAAAAGATGATGATGGCAGCAGCGCTGGCCGTAGGCTTGGGCGGAACAACCGCTTTTGCAGACGGACATGCGAATACCGTAACACTCCAGCTGCAGTGGGTCACACAGGCGCAGTTTGCGGGCTACTATGTGGCGCTTGATAAGGGCTATTACGAAGCTGAAGGGCTAGACGTGACCATCCTTGCTGGCGGTCCTGATATTGCACCTCCACAGGTGCTTGCAGGTGGCGGCGCTGACGCAATGTTGAACTGGATGCCTTCGGCTTTGGCCGCACGCGAAAAAGGTCTGCCAGTTGTGAATATCGCGCAGCCGTTCAAAACATCCGGTCTGATGCTGACCTGCTGGAAAGACACCGGCATTACATCCGTCGCGGACTTCAAAGGCAAAACCATCGGAGTTTGGTTCTTTGGCAATGAATATCCGTTCCTGTCATGGATGTCACAAGAAGGCATCTCGACCGACGGTGGCGAAGACGGTGTGACGGTCCTCAAGCAGGGTTTCAACGTCGATCCGCTGCTGAACCGCGAAGCTGACTGTATTTCTACCATGACCTACAACGAATACGGTCAGGTTCTGGATGCAGGTGTAAACCCAGACGAACTGGTGACGTTCAAGTACGAAGAACAGGGTGTCGCGACGCTGGAAGACGGTATCTATGTTCTGGAAGAGAACCTTGATGATCCAGTCTTTGTCGACAAAATGGTCCGCTTTGTGCGCGCCTCGATGGCTGGCTGGAAGTACGCAGAAGCCAACCCGGAAGAAGCCGCAGGCATCATTCTGGACAATGACGAGACAGGCGCTCAGACCGAAGCAGCACAGGTTCGCATGATGGGCGAAATCGCTAAACTGACAGCCGGATCAAACGGCGCACTTGATCCTGCCGATTACGAGCGGACAGTAGCGACCTTGCTTGCTGGTGGTTCCGATCCTGTGATTTCTGCGGCACCAGAGGGTGCATGGACGCATGCGATCACAGATCAAGCGCTGAACTAAGTCAGCCTATACGAAGTTAGTGCGCCTTGGCCTTGGGCCGGGGCGCATTTTTTTATGGAAGGGGCTGGCAAGTTGTCGGCGATAGCCACACAGTGCGATGTCTAAGCGGTTGCGCGTCGCGGCATCCGCAAAACAGGAGTTGCGCCAATGGTGGAACCGGAAACCTTTGCTTTCCTAGCCGATCTTGCATTGAACAATCGCAAAGCTTGGTTGGACGATCACCGTCCAGAACGCGACGACGCCATGCGCAATTTCACAGGGATTGCGATAACGTTGCATGATTATGCTGAACGCTATGACCACACAGTTGCTGACGCGCGCCTCAAACCAAAGCAAAGCTACACCAAGTTCTTTCAGGACCCGCGTGACCGCAGCGGTCCCGGCCTATACCGCACCGAAGTCGATGTTTTTGCCAATGCAGGTCAACCCACCGAAGACTTTGGCTATTACCTTCATATTGAACCTGGGAACTGCCATGCAGGCGCGGGGCTTTTTCAACCAACCAAAGACGCATTGGCACGTTTGCGTCTGCGGTTAATCGAAGATTCGGAAGGTTTGACTGAAGTCTTATCCGACCCTGATTTCAAAGCGGCGTTCCCCGATGGTATTGTCTCGAGAAAGCCATTGGGTGAGGTGCCAGACGGATTGGCGAAAAAGCACCCAGCCCTCCCTTATATGGGAATGGTCGGTTTAGGCTGTCGTCAGGATTTACCGGATGCACTTCTTCTCGAAGACGAGGTGATTGATGGCATTATCGAGATCTTTCGGGCGGCCAGTCCGCTGGTCCGGTATTTCGAATAGCCCTGCCAGCGAAGGATCAGCCGCGCATTTGTTGAAGCTGATCCAGCATACTTTTGTAGTTCTCGACACCTTGCGCACCCGTCACCAGATGCTTGCGGTCAAAGACGACTGCAGGAACGCCGCTGATGCCTTGCTTTGTCCAGAATTGTTGTTCCTGACGCACCTGCGCTGCAAACCTTTGATCGTCTAAAACGGCCGATGCTTCGTCGCGATCCAGGCCAGTTTCTGCTGCAATATCAACTAGGATAGCGCGATCCGAAAGGTTACGCCCATGCGTGAAATGGGCTTCGAACAGTGCTTGTTTCAGGTCGTGCTTGCGGCCTTTTTCATCGGCCCAATGCAGAAGCTGATGTGCATTAAACGTGTTGTGCATCCGAAAACCGTCAGCAAAGTTGAACTGGAACCCAAGCTCTTGACCAAGTGCAGCCATATTCGCACGGTTGGTATCGGATTGTGCGGCCGTAATCCCGTATTTTTCGATCAAATGCGCGCGCATATCCTGCCCGTTGGCTGGCATGTTCGGGTTCAACTCGAACGGATGCCAGTGGATTTCATGCTCAATATCTTTCGCGTCCAATGCAGCCGCAAGCTGACGGTAGCCGATGACACACCATGGGCACATGACATCGGAAACAATGTCAATTCGCAGCGCGGATGTTGGTTCAGTCATCGTAGTTCCTAGGAGGCGTCAATCGGGTTGCGATCCGGTTACCGTAAAGTGGCGGAACCGGCCAGTGGTTTCATTGGATTGGTGTTGGCAGGGTAGGGCGGTTGGCTCTGACCTCGGCAGAATTCAAATCCACTGACAAATGCAAATGCTGCCTATCAAAACAAAAAAAGGGCCGCCCAATGACGGGCGACCCTTAAGTTTCTATAGCTTCAGATTAGTGTGAGAACTTCTTGATCTCGCCTGACTTGAGGCGGGATGTGTACGAAATCAACTCTGCACGTACGACCTTCATCAGGAAGTACAGGCAGAAGATGTTCACAACAGCCATCGCAAAGATTGCCGCATCAGAGAAGTCGATCACTGGTCCAAGGCTTGCTGCCGCACCGATCACGATGAACACGCAGAAGATGATTTTGAAAACCAGCTCTGATGTCTTGCCTTCACCAAACAGGTACGTCCATGCCTTCAGGCCATAGTAGGACCATGAAATCATTGTCGAGAACGCGAACAGGATCACGGCAATCGCAAGGACATATGGGAACCAGCTGATGGCCGACCCGAACGCCGCAGATGTCAGGGCAACACCAGAGTTGCCGTCGACGGTCGCAATCGCTGTGCCTGCTTCGTTCAAGATGTATGTACCAAGTTCGGCATCCCAGATTAGCTGACCAGAGATCGTGATGACCAAGGCTGTCATCGTACAGATAACAACAGTGTCAATCAGTGGCTCGAGCAAGGAGACAAAGCCTTCGGTGATCGGCTCTTTGGTTTTCACCGCAGAGTGTGCAATCGCCGCAGAACCAACACCGGCTTCGTTCGAAAACGCCGCCCGCTTGAAACCTTGGATCAACGCACCAACGAAACCGCCTGCAACACCAAGTCCGGTGAATGCACCTGCAAAGATTTGACCGAAGGCCCAACCGATCTGGTCGTAGTTGACGAGCAGAACCATTGCAGCGGCACCAACATAAAGAACGCCCATGAATGGGACGACCTTTTCGGTCACTTTCGCGATGGATTTGATGCCGCCTACGATAACCGCAAACACAACACCGGCAAAAATGATGCCAGTGATCCAGCCGGGATAGTCGCCGGTGATCTGGGTGATTTGAGCGTGCGCCTGATTGGCTTGGAACATGTTGCCGCCGCCCAACGCGCCCAAGATACAAAAGATCGAGAACAAGATAGCGAGGATTTTGCCACCCGGCAGGCCGAGTTCGTCAAAACCCTTGGAGATGTAATACATTGGACCACCAGACACTGTGCCGTCTGGGTATTCGTTGCGATACTTCACGCCCAATGTACATTCGGTGAACTTTGATGCCATGCCCAGAAGACCCGCAAGGATCATCCAGAACGTCGCACCTGGGCCACCGATACCAACAGCAACCGCGACGCCCGCGATATTACCAAGACCAACCGTGCCCGAAAGTGCGGTGGCAAGGGCCTGAAAGTGGCTGACCTCGCCTGCATCATCAGGGTTGGAATAGTCCCCTTTGACCAGCGAAATGGCATGGCCGAAATACCGGAACTGCACAAAGGTAAAGTAGATGGTGAAAATCGACGCGCCGATGACCAGCCACATCACGATCCATGGGAACGATGTTCCGGGAATGGGCGCAAAGATGAAGTTAACAAATGGGCCGGTAAAACTGGCGAATGCCGCGTTTACTTTGGCATCCAATGACATTGCAGCGTCTTGTGCCGCCGCAGGTGTCGTGAGTGCAAAAAACGCCAAAATGGCGGTAAATAGCTTATAGAATTTAGTCATGTTGCTGTTCCTTATACAACGACAGTGACAGGAACGCGGGCGTTCATGACAAGGTTCGCAGTAGAGCTGCCAAAGATTCGCGATGTCAGTCCACCTGCGCTTGACCGCGCAACGATGATCTGGCTTGCGCCTTCTTTGTGGGCTATTTCGTCGATTGTGTCAGCCACGTCACCGTGACGGACAATCGCGCGCGCGTTCAGACCGGCTTCGGTCAAGGACGCGACAGCTGGGTTCAGCACACGCTCCATCGCAATCGAGATTTCTTCTTCGCGACGCTTGTGACGCTGGGCATTTTCTTCTGCTGTTTGAAAAGAAAACGGTGACCATTCAATCACGTAAACTACGATTAACTCGCAGCTTTCCATGCTGGCCGCCATGGTTTTGGCAAACGCTAGGGCCTTTTCCCCCGAGCTTTGCCCATCAAGGCCGATAACTAATTTCATTAATCTATCCCCGTATTGTTGTTTTTTTTACCAAGTCACCTAAGTGAGTAATTGGACGCCTCCGCTCACTAACCGCGACTGGTGTGTGAGGGACGTTAGGGTATCAAGACCGCTTGATCCATCAACTTGATGGATTTCATTGCGATGGCCGTGTCTTAGCCCGTTCGGGAAGGTCTTAGGTTGTTGGCGATTGCCGTTTTGTCTTAGGCAAAAAAATCAGCAACTAACTATTTGCTGGTGCAAACCCGACAATCAGTTGCCGCAGTCCAAGCGCTGCGCCTGCAAAAATGGCTGCAAATGTCACCGGGGCGCTGAATGCCAGCAGTGAAAAAGCAGATAGGCCCTGTCCAACGCTGCAGCCAAACGCAATGACTGCACCGACCCCCATCATTGCGGCCCCCAAGATTTGTCGCCGCAACTCTCTGGGATCTTCGCAAGCCTCCCAGCGGAAATGACCCTTGATCAGGCTGCCCAAGAAGGCACCTAACAACACGCCGACAACGGACCCTATCCCGAAAGACAAGGTTTGCCCCGAGGCCGTCATGCCATAAATGATTACCTCGCCAAGTGGCGCAGAGAACGTGTGTGACACCACAGGTAATTCGTCAAACCCAACGTCGTGGATGTACTGCATCCCCGCCCAGGCACTGATTACGGATACCCCTGCAGCGATTGCCCAGAGCATGGATGACTTGCTTTTCCGCAAGCTGCGACCTGCCAGTGCGAGGCCAACAATAAGTAGGCCGATCACAATTCCAATCGTGGAAACCGACATTCCTGTTGAACTGCCGATTGCATGTGCCATGCCCTGCGGAACCGTTCCGGCTGGTTCTGACGGAAAAAGTGCGACGCGTGCCCATGCCAGAGGGCCAGAAATGGTTGCATAAGCGCTGATCCCCATGACGAGTACGATCACGAACGACCTCAGGTCGCCGCCGCCCAATCGCGCCAAAGCGCCGTACCCACAGTTGCCGGACATCGCCATGCCGTATCCAAACAGCCCGCCGCCAACGATGCTTGCCAATGGCATCCACCGTTGCGAGAGGTAGAACGAATTTGCCGGTTCAAACAAACCAAATGCCATGAGTGAGAAACTACCGACCACCGCAAAGCCAATCGCAAGGCCCCACATCCGCAGTCGCAAATCATTGCCGCCATAAAGATAGTCTTCGATGGCCCCCAATGTGCAGAACCGACCAAGTCGCGCGGCAAGACCCAGTAGGACCCCGCCAAACAGCCCTACAAGTGCGGCAAAATTTGCCTCTCCCAATGCTTCAAGCATCTGTGTCTTCTCCCTGCCGCGTTCACCGGCATCGCCACACAGCTTTGTGGATCAGTCCGTGTTGCAAAACAACTTGTAAACCAGCTCGATAATTTTCCGAGATTTGTCATCGGTCAAGCTGTAATAGATTGTCTTGCCATCGCGCCTCGGGCGAACAAGACCTTCAAGCCTTAACCGGCCAAGTTGTTGGGACACAGCAGCCTGACGTGCAGACAAGAGCGTTTCCAATTCGGTTACAGATTTCTCACCGTTGACCAAATGGCACAGGATCATCAACCGGCCTTCATGGCTGATAGCCTTCAGGTAGTTGGTCGCGATTGTCGCGTTGTCCATCATTTGATCAAGATGGTCATCGTCAATCTGTTCGTCGAAAACGGGGAGTGTCATAAACTGTTCTAGCCCTGTTGATCCAAATTGTATCGCCTGCGTCTAAGGTTGCCCAATTAGGACCAAAGCATATTCCTTGCAACCCCATAGCTACTTGGTCTTTCACGGCCAAAAATCAACAATATTTTGCTATTTGCTGACTTTTACTTCGAAGGGAATACCTTCGCGCGTCAGCATTTGACCTAGCAATCCCCAAAAGAAATCCTCTTCTGGGTAACCTTCGATGCGGCTTTGTTCGATGCCATCGACAAGCAGAATAAACGTTGGCGTAAAATTCACGCGGCGTGCAAGCGTGATGTCTTCGGGCAGCGGATCCAGAATGTTGATCCTGCGCAAAGGGGCGGCTTGGCCTTCAGAGGTTTTGGGATAGATCGGGCCAATTTCGCTGTTCCAGCGTGCGCACCACATACACCCGGGTTCTTCGGCCATAACCAGCGCTGCTTCGGCATGACTTGCGGTTGCCGACAGCACCAAAGCCACAGGCACAGCCAGAAGCGACGAAAAAAAAGCAGTGGTCAAACGTTTAAACATTCAATAATCTTAATATGAATCTGAATTGCGATCAAGGACGCTTATTGATGCTCGACATAAGCTATTTTGGGGCAGCGATTGCTGGGCTTCTATCATTTTTTACACCCTGCGTGCTTCCTATGGTGCCGTTCTATCTGTGCTATATGGCCGGTCTATCAATGAACGAACTACGTTCCGACACGGCGATCAGCGCGACTGTACAAAGGCGCCTTGTCGTTTCGGCTGTGTTTTTCGCATTTGGGGTAACCACGATTTTCGTCCTTTTGGGGATGGGGGCGACAGCGGTCGGACAGACCTTTGGCGCATGGCGCGATACATTGCGCTATGTCGCAGCCGCGGTCTTGCTCTTGTTTGGTCTGCATTTCCTGGGGGTCGTCAAAGTACCGTTGCTTTACCGTGAGGCGAAGTTCGAAAGCACCGCGGCACCTTCAACTGTTCTTGGGGCCTATCTGATGGGGCTCGCATTCGGGTTTGGATGGACACCTTGTGTCGGTCCGGCTTTGGCGGCGATCTTGATGGTGGCAAGCGGAATGGGTGATATCTGGCAGGGCGGTCTGCTGTTGCTTGTCTACGGTCTGTCAATGACAGCACCGTTTATCATCGCAGCACTTTTCGCGCGTCCATTCCTTGGCTGGCTTCAGCGAAACCGCCGATATCTGGGACGCGTAGAGCAAGTAATGGGCGCAATGCTGATTGTCTTTGCTGTGCTGATTGCGACCAACTCGGTCAATTACATCGCCCAATGGATGATCGAAGTCATGCCTGTATTTGGAAACCTAGGATAGGAGACTAATCAATGATTTTTCGCCGAACATTTATCGCAGCCGCACTTGTTTTCGCGCTTCCCGCACTCGCGGCCACGCTTGGGGATGACGGTCTGCACAAGGCTGACTGGATGCGGGATACCTTCAAGGATCTTCGCGAAGATCTGGAAGAAGCAAACGCCGAGGGAAAGCGGTTGTTGGTCATCATTGAACAGCGCGGATGTATCTACTGCACCAAAATGCACGAAGAGGTTTTCCCGACACCTGAAATCTCGGCCGCTCTCAATGACATCTATTTCGTCGTTCAGATCAACATGTTCGGCGATATCGAAGTCACCGACTTTGATGGCACGACTTTGCCCGAAAAAGAAATGGTGCGGCGTTGGAATGCACTTTTCACACCGACGATGATGTTTTTTCCAAGTGAAGTGCCTGAAGATGTCACCGCAACCCAAGCTGCGGTTGCTGTTATGCCGGGTGCATTTGGCCGCTGGACGACGCTCAACCTTCTTAACTGGATTGCCGCCGAGGGCTACAACGGAGATGAAACTTTCCAGAGGTACCATGCGCGGATCATTCAAGAGCAAGGAATCATTGAATAAAATCGGCCTCAACCTGCAAACATTCATATAATTGATTTTATTGTTGCGAGTCATAGAGAGTGTGGGCTACGGTTAATTGAAGATATTTATGGTTCAGGGAGGGATCATGAAGCAGATACTTAGCGCATGCGCAGTCGTGGCTGTTGCAACAGTAGCATTTTCAGAGGGCGTAGCGCCCGATGATGTTAAATTCAGCGAATATGGCGAAGTAGAGGCGTCCTTGTCGGGGATGCCGGGTGATGCCGCTGCCGGGCTTGAGATCATGGTCTCACGCGGCAAGGGCAATTGCATCGCTTGCCATCAGGTCACAGAGCTCGAGGAATATCCATTCCACGGTGAGGTTGGCCCGACATTGGATGGTGTGGGCGAATACCGCTCGGCAGAAGAACTGCGCGGCATCGTCGCAAATGCCAAAATGACATACGAAGGTACGATCATGCCTGCGTTTTACCGCACGAGCGGTTTTACGAGACCGGGCGATGCCTTCACCGGAAAGGCTGCCGAAGGCGCGCTTTCGCCATTGTTGACGGCACAAGAGATCGAAGATGTCGTGGCCTACCTGTTAACTTTGAAAGACTGATCTGTTTCCGACAGACACCGAGGAGAAGAAATGAAACTTACACGCAGACATACGCTTATGGTGGCGTTTGGCTCCGCGGTTGCAGCGATGCTGCCAGTGCGGGCCTTTGCAGCCTTGGAAGATGACATCGCAGCCTTTACTGGCGGCGCCGATGTTGGTTCCGAGGGAATTACACTGATCGCGCCAGAGATTGCCGAAAACGGCAACACCGTGCCGATCGAAGTGAACGCACCTGGCGCAGAAGCAATTATCGTTTTCGCAGCAGGCAATCCAACACCGGCTGTTGCAACGTTCAACTTTGGACCACTTGCTGCCGCGCAATCTGCGGCAACACGTATCCGGCTCGCTGGCACACAAGATGTCATCGCAATCGCGCGTATGCCGGACGGTACGTTTGTGCAGGCCAGTCAAGAAGTAAAAGTCACCATCGGCGGCTGCGGCGGCTGAGTGAAGGAAAGATAAAATGGCAGAAAATGTAAAACCTCGCGTCCGTGTTCCAGGAAATGCGACCGCTGGCGAAGAGATCACGATCAAGACACTGATCAGCCACACAATGGAATCGGGTCAACGCAAAGATGGTGACGGAAATGCGATCCCGCGTTCAATCATCAATCGTTTCACCTGCGCCTTCAATGGCGAGATCGTGATTGATGTCACGCTCGAACCCGCGATTTCGACAAACCCATATTTTGAATTTCAGGCGATTGTTCCTGAAACCGGGACGTTCGAATTCACGTGGTACGATGATGACGGCGACGTCTACACAGACAGCAAAGACATTACAGTCGGCTAACGACTGCGCCAGGGAGGGCCACGGAATATGAAATCACTGCTTAAAACAGGCGTTGCAGCTGTCGCGATCTTTGCGGCAAGTGCGGTTCATGCTGACGAAGAAGCCAATCTTGTCATCAATGAAGAAATCGAAATCACTGTACGCACAGACGCACCCGCTCATACTGAAAACCTGAGTACGATCTATTCCGGTTGGGTTTTCCGTTCAGACGAGACGCAGGCACTGCAAATGGATGATTTTGAAAATCCAGGCATGATTTTTGTCGATGATGCGATCGAGGCATGGAATGCAGTCGAAGGCACTGAAGGCAATTCTTGTGCGTCCTGCCATGGTGATCCAGAAAGCATGGCTGGCGTTCGTGCCGTCTATCCAAAGTGGAACGACGCTGCCGAAGAAGTCCGGACAATGGCGATGCAGGTTAACGGCTGCCGCACCGAACAGATGGGTGCGGAGGAATGGAAATACGATGGGGGCGACATGTTGAACATGGAGGCACTGTTGGCTTCCGTTTCGCGTGGTCTTCCGGTTGATGTAGCTATTGATGGACCGGCCCAATCAATGTGGGAAGCCGGACGCGATCTATACTACACGCGGACTGGCCAGCTTGATCTGTCTTGTGCCAACTGCCACGAAGACAACTACGGCAACAACATCCGTGCGGACCATCTGAGCCAAGGCCAGATCAACGGCTTTCCAACATATCGGTTGAAGAACGCCAAGTTGAACGGGGTCCAGTCCCGCTTCCGTGGCTGTATTCGCGATACACGCGCCGAGACTTACGCTGTTGGTTCCGAAGAGTTCATCGCGCTGGAACTTTACGTTGCTTCTCGTGGAAACGGTTTGTCGGTCGAAGGACCTTCCGTCCGTAACTAAACCTCTCTGATCTGCCCGCGCCTTGAAAACAGGTTGCGGGCTTTTCTTTCTTTTTAAACATTCAGCTTTCGGAATGTGATGGCTGTTAATCAGGATTAATCACATGATATCTCGAAGGGATTTCTTGCAGGCTAGCATGGCGGCATCCGCAATTGTTGGCGCGTCGGGCTTTGGCAATTGGGGCAAGCTGGCGGCACAACAAACGCTGAGCCAGAGCGATCTGTTGCAATTCGATACGTTCGGCAATGTATCATTGATCCACATCACCGACATTCATGCCCAGCTAAAGCCGATTTGGTTCCGCGAGCCGCAAATCAACATCGGTGTGGGCGAAAACAGTGGTCAGGTGCCCCATATTACCGGCGCAGATTTCCGCAAGCTTTACGGGATCGATGACGGAAGTGCGTCGCATTATGCGCTTAGCTACGATGACTTCTCTGCACTTGGACAGGCTTACGGTCGCATGGGTGGCATGGATCGGGTGGCAACTGTCGTGAACAGTATCCGCGCAGACCGCCCCGACGCATTGCTTCTGGACGGCGGCGACACATGGCACGGATCCTACACGTGTTACAAAACCGAAGGGCAAGACGTCGTAAATGTCATGAACCTGTTGAAGCCGGATGCGATGACATTCCATTGGGAATTCACTCTGGGGTCAGATCGCGTGCGCGACATCGTCGGTGATCTTCCGTTTGCTGCCCTCGGTCAGAACATCTTTGACGCAGAGTGGGACGAACCAGCCGAAGATTTCGCACCGTACAAGTTCTATGAAAGCGGCGGCGTCAAGGTCGCTGTCATCGGGCAAGCCTTTCCTTACATGCCCATCGCCAACCCCGGCTGGATGTTCCCCGAATACTCGTTTGGTATCCGCGATCAACGGATGCAGGAAATGGTTGATGAAGTCCGCGGGCAGGGGGCTGAACTGGTTGTTTGCCTGTCGCACAATGGCTTTGACGTCGACAAGAAGATGGCAGAGCGGGTCAGTGGTATTGATGTGATCCTGTCTGGTCACACGCACGATGCTTTGCCAGAACCGGTTCTGATCGGCGAGACGATTGTTGTTGCGTCTGGCTCGAACGGCAAATTTGTAAGCCGCATCGACCTTGATGTGCGTGATGGGCAGATGATGGGCTTTCGTCACAAACTGATCCCGATTTTCTCTGATGTCATCGAACCAGATGCAGAGGTTGCAGCAGCAATCGATGCAGAGC
>UPTN01000507.1_pt1 | contig 20220 bp, 10 predicted proteins | sample 2160111 | NCBI WGS metagenome assembly UPTN01 (sample SAMN06265058, study PRJEB28932) | marine metagenome | isolation source: Columbia River Estuary | place: USA:Columbia River Estuary, USA | collected 2014-05-05
TCCAGGTAGGCAAGAATTCCCCGGGCCGCTTCACGACCCTCGAATACCGCGGTGACTACAAGGTCTGAGCCACGAACCATATCGCCCCCGGCAAATACCTTGGACGCAGAAGTCTGAAACGGCGTGCGGGCATCGGCAGAGACCACCACACGGCCATTGCCATGAAGACTCACCCCGGCAGTCTCCAGCCAGTCCGGCGGGCTTGGGCGAAATCCGAAAGCGACAATCACCTCGTCGCACTCCAGCAATTCTTTACTGCCCTGGACCTGTTCAGGTGCTTGCCTGCCCATGGCATCCGGCGGCCCCAGGGCGGTGCGCGCCAGGCGCACGCCCTCTACCCGGTCAGACCCGACAATTTCCAGGGGTTGGCGTTGCCACAAAAACTGCACGCCTTCGTCAATCGCATTCTCCACCTCGCGCCTGGAGCCCGGCATATTCTCCCGGTCCCGACGATAGGCGCAGACAACACTGGCGGCGCCCTGGCGGATCGCCGTGCGCACGCAATCCATTCCGGTATCTCCACCACCGAGCACGACCACCCGCTTCCCGGCCATATCCAGGAAAGGCGTTTGCTCGCACTCCATCTCAAGTTGGCGACGAATATTGCCAATCAGGTAGGGCAGGGCGTCACGAACCTGGGGAAGATCTTCTCCCGGAAATCCACCCTTCACACTGTTGTAGGTACCCAGGCCCAGGAACACCGCATCGAACCCGTCGATCAACTCGTCGATAGCAATGTCTTTGCCCACTTCCGTATTGAGACGAAATTCCACACCCATTTCTTCCAGTATCTCCCGGCGGGTCTGGACCACTGACTTCTCGAGTTTGAACGGCGGGATACCAAAGGTAAGCAAACCACCAATCTGTGGATAACGATCGAAGACCACCGACTGCACGCCATTTCTGGCCAGCACATCGGCCACCGCAAGACCCGCGGGACCGGCTCCCACCACGGCCACTTTTTTGCCCGTGGGTTTTACATGGGACAAGTCCGGTCGCCAGCCCTGTTTCAGGGCCTCATCGGTAATGTACTTTTCTATGGACCCGATGCTCACCGCACCAAAGCCATCATTCAGGGTGCAGGCCCCTTCGCACAGCCGATCCTGGGGGCAAATCCGGCCACAAATTTCGGGCAGTGAATTCGTCTGGTGTGACAGTTCGGCAGCCTGGAACAGCTTGCCCTCGTCCACCAGCTTCAACCATTCAGGAATATAGTTGTGTACCGGGCATTTCCATTCGCAATAGGGATTGCCGCAAGCAAGACAACGACCCGCCTGGTCAGCCGCCGCGACAGAGGAATAGTGGCCATAAATTTCGTTGTAATTTTGTTTACGGTCTGCCGGCTCAGCCTTGTCGGGACTGCGCCGCGGGATGTCGAGGAACCTGAGATTTTTTTCTGTCATACCGGCCGCCTCACGCTGCTCTGCGCAGGGACAGGACCAGGGATTCCAGATCCGCAGCCTTGGGTTTAACCAGCCAGAACTTGCCAATATAACTACGGAAGTCATCAAGGATTTCCTGACCCCAGTCGCTGCCGGTCAAGGCCACATGCTCCTCGATCAGGCTTCTTAAGTGATGCAGGTTCGCCTCCATGGTCTCGGGCGTGATGCGATTGATATCGATAAGCTCGTGGTTATAGCGGTCAACGAACAGACGGTCCATGTCCAGCACATAAGCGAAGCCACCGGTCATGCCGGCGCCGAAATTCACACCGGTATCACCCAGCACCACCACCGCGCCACCGGTCATGTATTCGCATCCGTGATCGCCCACACCCTCCACCACCGCGATGGCGCCTGAGTTTCGCACCGCGAAGCGCTCGCCCGCCGTGCCCGCTGCGAACAGGCGACCACCGGTTGCGCCATATAGACAGGTATTGCCCATGATGGGCGTGGAACTGGCGGGGTAAATGGAATCTTTATGGGGACGCAGCACGAGTTGGCCACCGGCCATGCCCTTGCCCACGTAATCATTGGCATCACCTTCCAGGTGCATATGCAGACCGCCGGCATTGAAGGCGCCGAAACTCTGGCCAGCTGCTCCCTGGAGCGCGATTTCAACAGGGTGTTCAGACATTCCGTAATCGCCGTGTGTACGGGCAATCTCGCCGGATAACCTGGCGCCTATGCTGCGATCACTGTTACGTATCTGGTAGGAAAATTCTCCGCCGGTTTTTTCAAGAATCGCAGCTTTGCAGTCAGCCAGCATGCGCTCGGCCAACTCACCCCTGTCCCAGGGCGGATTACGAGGCTCGGTGCAAAAACAGGACTGCTCTTGCACCAGCCCGTCCAGGGACAGGATGGGCCGTAGGTCTAGTCGTTGCTGCCTGGGTGTATTTCCCGGGATGGGCGTAAGAAATTCGGTCTGGCCAATTAACTCCTCGACGCTGCGAACACCCAGTGCCGCGAGTCGCTCCCGCACATCCCGGGCGACAAACAGGAAATAGTTCATCACCATTTCCGGCAGGCCGGTGAAGAACTGGGTACGCAACACTTCGTTCTGGGTCGCAACCCCGGTCGCACAATTATTGAGATGACAAATTCGAAGATACTTGCAGCCCATAGCCACCATGGGACCCGTGCCGAAGCCGAAACTCTCGGCACCGATAATCGCCGCCTTGATGACATCCAGTCCGGTCTTCAATCCGCCATCGGTCTGCAGTCGAATCTTGTGTCGCAGATCGTTGCGACGCAGGGTCTGGTGGGTTTCCGCCAGGCCCAGTTCCCAGGGACTGCCCGCGTACTTCACCGAGGTCAACGGGCTGGCGCCGGTTCCACCGTCATAGCCTGAAATCGTGATCAGGTCCGCGTAGGCCTTGGCCACACCGGCAGCGATAGTTCCCACCCCGGGCTCGGCAACCAGCTTCACCGATACCAGCGCCTGGGGATTCACCTGCTTCAAATCGAAAATCAGTTGCGCCAGGTCCTCGATAGAATAAATATCGTGATGGGGTGGCGGTGATATCAGCCCCACTCCCGGACTGGCGTGACGCAGCCGGGCAATCATCTCGTTCACCTTGTGACCGGGCAACTGGCCGCCCTCACCCGGCTTGGCACCTTGTGCGATCTTGATTTGCAGCACTTCTGCATTGACCAGGTACTCGGGGGTAACGCCAAAACGACCCGAGGCCACCTGTTTGATCTTGGAGGCTTTCTCCGTCCCGTAACGGGCCTTGTCCTCGCCGCCTTCACCTGAATTGGAGCGTGCCCCGAGTCGGTTCATGGCAATCGCCAGGGCCTCGTGGGCCTCCGGCGACAGCGCTCCCAGGCTCATCCCGGCACTGTCGAAGCGGGCGATGATGGCCTCCACGGGTTCCACCTCTTCCAGCGGAATCGGGGATCCGGCCGGCACCAACTCCAGCAAGTCCCTCAGGGTCGCAGCAGGACGCTCGTCCACCAATGCGGCATAGCGCTTGTAGTGATCGTAGTCACCGCTGCGCACTGCCGCCTGCAAGGCAACCACCACGTCCGGGTTATAGGCATGATATTCGCCGCCATGCATGTACTTGAACATTCCGCCATGATCCACCGGCTCTCGTGAATTCCAGGCGCGTGCTTTGAGTGTCCGCAAATCGGATTCCAGTTCGGCAAAGCCGGCGCCCTGGATGCGACTTACGGTCCCGGCGAAACAACGCTCCACCACTTCTTCATGCAGGCCGACGATTTCAAAAAGCTGGGCAGACCGGTAACTGGCAACGGTGGCGATACCCATCTTCGACATGATCTTGAACAGGCCCTTGCGGACGCCGCGCCTGTAGCTGCGTCCCAACTGCCTGGGCGCCCGACCGCCGGCGCTGATCTGTCCGCTGCGCAGCATGTCATGAAGGGTGTGATAGGCCAGGTAGGGATAAACGGCCGTTGCGCCATAGCCAATCAGGCAGGCGAACTGGTGGGCATCTCTTGCAGTACCGGTTTCCACAATGATGTTGCAATGGATACGCAGGCCCAGCTTCACCAGGTGATGATGCACCGCTCCGGTAGCCATCAACGCGTGTACCGGCACCGCATCCTCACGCAAATTCCTGTCGGACAAGACCACAACCAGCTTGCCGGCCCTTACCGCAGCCTCGGCCTGCTCGCACACCCGGTCCAGGGCCTGGGACAAACTCAGTTCCTGGTCGATATTCAGGTCGATAAATTCATGGGTTACGCCGAAGTCATCCATCGCCATCAGTTCCCGGAACTTGCGTTGGGACAGCACCGGGGAATTCATGGTGACCTGGCGGGCATACTCGGGCCGGGGATCGAAAATATTGCACTCCCGACCAATCTCGGTTTGCAGCGACATGACGATGCGCTCGCGCAACGAGTCGATGGGTGGATTGGTTACCTGGGAGAACTGCTGGCGGAAACTGTCATAGAGGGAACGTACCCGCAGGGAGAGCACCGGCATGGGCGTGTCATCTCCCATGGAACCCACCGCCTCCATCTCCGACTCTGCCATTACCCGCAACACTTCGTCTCGTTCCTCATCGGAGAAACTGAACTGCTTGTGGAACACCGCCAGGGTTTCGGAATCCATCGGCTCGGCAGCGGTCGCGGTATCCAGCAACTGGGAGCCCAGGTAGCGAACACCGGCCTTTAGCCATTTCTTGTACGGGTGACCACGGCGCAGCAAGTCCTCGATGCGATCATTGTTCAAAATCGCGCCGGTTCGGGTATCCACAGCGAGCATCTCGCCGGGGCCCAGGCGTCCCTTGCTGACCACGTCCTCGGGCTGGTAGTCGTAGACACCAATTTCCGAGGCAATGGTGATATGCCGGTCACGGGTAATTACATAGCGGGCAGGACGCAGGCCGTTGCGATCCAGCACACAGGCGGCATAGCGCCCGTCGGTGAACACCACCCCGGCAGGTCCGTCCCAGGGTTCCTGGTGAGCGGCGTAATACTCGTAAAACGCACGCACATCCGGATCCATGCCATCCACCGTCTGCCAGGCAGGCGGAATAAGAATACGCATGGCCTGCAACAGGTCCATTCCACCGGCGACCAGCACTTCCAGCATATTATCCAGGCTGGAGGAATCCGAGCCGGTGGTCGAAACAATAGGCTGCAAATCCGACAACTCGGGGAGCACCTCGGACTTCAGCGAATGTCCCCGGGCAATTGCCCAACTTCGGTTGCCTCGAATAGTGTTGATCTCGCCGTTATGGGCCAGATAGCGAAACGGCTGGGCCAGTCGCCATTGAGGGGACGTGTTGGTGGAGAAACGCTGGTGGAAAAGACACACCGATGTCTCCATCCGCGGATCCTGCAAATCAGGAAAAAATCCCTGCAGAAATTCGGGGGTCACCATGGCCTTGTAACACACGGTGTCCGCCGACAGGCTGGCGACAAAAAATACCGGGTCTTGATCCAGCAGCGCCTTCTCAGCCCGGCGACGCGCGATAAATAACTGGCGATTAAACTCCTCGGCGTCCATCCCTCCGGGGGCGTTCACAAACACCTGCTCTATCCGGGGCAGGGTCTCCAGGGCCTGTTCTCCACAAACTGAACGGTCCGTCGGTACCAGCCTCCAGCCAGCCACCTTCAATCCCTGGGCCTTCAGAGCGTTTGCGACCACTGTCCTGCTGGCTTCCGCCCGCTGGGGATCGTTATCGAGGAACACCATGCCCGCGGTGTAACGCTTGGACAGCGTTATTCCGCTCTCGGCAGCCACCCCACGCAAGAATGAATCGGGTTTCTTGAACAGCAGTCCGCAACCGTCTCCCGACTTGCCGTCGGCAGCCACCGCGCCCCGGTGGGTGAGTCGCTTTAACGCCCGGATAGCGGTATTGACCAGCCAATGGCTGGGCGCATCATCGATATTCGCGATTAAGCCAAAGCCACAGCTATCGCGCTCGAATTCCTGACTGTATAGACCCGGGGTTTTTGTAGTCATTTCTTTCGTAGTCTCCTCCTTTTGACATCGAAATATCGCAATGCAGCATCAGGACTTTATCCCCGTTGAGCCGGGGAAAGTCAAATTATGTCGTGCCGCCTGAAGCCTGGAAAATATCGAACTAGTCCCGATCTTCCCCGGGCCTCCAACTTGCCCGCAATACCTGAAATGGCGCGTCTTTTCCCTCTGCTATCAATTCCAGCCTCAACAGGTGGCGCCGGGCGCCCAGGCTCCACAGCGGATTGTTATCACCGCGCTGGCCGGCCAGTCCCAGGGACAATTCAACCTCGCCCCCCAGGTCGGTAAGTTGAGGAATATCAACGGTTTCCAGATCCACATGGACGGATCCGTAGCGCAGGAACATGCCCATGAGATAGCGGCGTATATCATCCTGGCCCCGTCCCTGGGCGTCCTGGTAGTCCTCAGCGACAAGGTCCATGATTTCACTGGTATCCCTGTCCTCTGCAGCAGCCACCGCCTGGGCAAGAAAGGCATCCAGCTTGGCCTGGGGCGAATCGGGGCTGGCGCAGGAAGCTAGCGCCAGCAACACCACACACAGTCCCGATCGCACAATTCCCGTAATCAACTCTCGTCATCCTTTTTCTCGACCCTGATGACCTTGCCGACCCACAGTCCGCCCCGGGTCCAGGCGCCCCACGCCCACCGCAGCCATCTCACCAGTGCCATGCTCAACCACAGCGCCCAGGCCAGCATGGCCGCCTTATAGGCCAACAGCGGCAGGGATATGACCGAGACATTGGGCATCGCCGAGGAGGTCTGGTCCTGCAGCCAGGCCAGGTTGTTCCCGTAAGAGGACCAGCCCGTGACCTGCATGTCCGGCTGACCCAGCAGTGCATTCGGAATGGTTGCCACCAGGGAGCCAATCGCGACAAACGTTAACAGCGCCACACCGGTCTGCATCACATCGGCATTAGGAATTGTCTTGAGGTCCTCGCAACGCCCTCGCCAGGCCACGACAAACGCCCAGATGACGAACCACACCAGGACTCCCCAGGACACCATGCTCAGACCCAGCCCCAGGATCAACCACTCATGGAAGGGGAAGGGCGCGTGGGGAAGCCTGGCAACAATCAGCGCCGCCACCAGGAACACCAGCAATTGCGCCCAGTACAGCACCGCCGGTCCAAGACGCGGACCAAACGATGCCAGCAACCAGCGGTTGCGGGGCATGTTCACTTTTACGTTCAGATTACTCGCCGCAACTCCGAGATCAAGCTCCGGACTCGACCACCTGGTGCCAACGCTTCGCGAGTCATCCCAGGTGATCTCGGTGTTGTGGCTGCCCGGGGCAAGGGGCAGCGCCAACTCGCCATTCTGCAGGGACAGGGTCATCGCAACACCATCGGTCACCACGGTTTTCAGGCGCGCTCCTTCGGGCAAGCTAAAACGATGCTCACCACCCCGGCTACTTCTCCACCTCAAGCTCAACACATATTGAGATGCTCCCTGGCCGGGATCTATCGTGAGGCTGGCCTCGTCAACGGCAAGTGTCGCCCCCGGAGCCGATTCCGGTTGTATCGCCGACAAGTCCAGCACCTCACCGGGCCTGGGGTAGTAATCGAGCTGCCAACCGTCCGAGCCGCTGACAACCTGGGGTATCCCTGACACCGAAGGCCGCCACTGGGGTCCGACGACTATCCGCCAGGTCTCCACCCAGGGAACATCAACGGCGGCACGGAAGGTCAGGCTGGAACCGGCCGACAGGGCACCTGACCAGGCCAGTACCTGCTGGTCGGGAGCCATATCCACCACGGCCGAGCCATCCTTCACCGGCTGATCCCGGGTCACTACCGCCTCTCCGGGCAATAAGGGAATCAATGTATTGATGGCGCCTCGCCGGGGAGCCAACCTGGTCACGCCAGTAACCACAGACCATTCAAGCCCCAGGGTGACAGTGCGAGTTACCCGCAGGAAGGGCGGGTATTTTTCCGGGGCCAGTTCCGCCGCCAGGTCCTTGTCCCGATCGCCGGCCTGGCCCTTGCGGATTAATTGCAGGGAACCGGCAGTGAGGCGCTCGTCCTGAACACCCACGGCTTCCCAGCCGTCCAATTGCATCGTCAACTGCCTGGGTGGCTGGGCAAAGCTCAACTCCACCAGGTCCCGGGGAGCCAACTCACCTTTCAACACCAGCTGACTCACACCCTCTGGCACCAACAAGTAACGCACGCCCTGGTTCAACAGGGCGTAGGACTGGCGCTCGCCGTTCAACACCATCTGCCTTGGCAGCCAGGCCGCACCTGCGTCCGGCAGCGCCAGCAACGACGGAGCCTGGGCATTCACGGTCAGGGAAAGTTCCAGCTCACCCTGGGCGGCCTTGAGGCTTGCCGAGGGGTAGTCAACGCAGTCGGGGGCACACTCCGGTGGCGCCAGCAATCTCTGCTGCAACTCCTGCAACATCTCAGGCCCAGGGAATTCGGCCCGTGCAGAATCAGGAGATCCCAGTGCAGCCAGGCCCAGCAGCAACATTGCCGCGGATGCTCCACCGCCACGTAGCGAGGCGGGCAGGCTTATCGAAGGCAGACACCTGCGTGCCAGCAGCCCGGTCAGGACCAGCATACCCAGCAGCCCCGCTACCCGCCAAAGCCGGGTCACCCAGGGGGAGGCAATAATCAACGAGAAGCTGCGCTCCGGATTGACCGGCCCACTCCAGTTCAACTGGTACCGGTTCCAGCTCCAGCCAGGGACTCCCGGGCCGGTTTGCACCAGCAGGCCCGGCGCATAACGAGGTCCGGGCGCCTCGGGAAGCGGACTCGCATATTTCACCGCCCGGCTCGCGGCAACCGCCATCTCTTCCATAACTTCAGCCCTGTCATACACGGCTTCCACCTGCATCCCGGGCGCCTGCCGGTTATAACCAACCGCCCCGGTCAGGCCCTCTCGTTCCAGTTGTGGATGCAGGGCCTTGATCGCCAGGTCTCCGGCAAACGGGAGCACCAGCAATACCAGGACGGCCAGGCCGGTCATCTGGTAACCCTTGGCAATATTTCGCAGCCTGCCCTCCGGGGCCGCGCCGAAAATCGCAATGCCAATCACCAGGTTTAATACCGCCCAGCTGATGGCGGGAGTCCATTGATGCAGCAAGACCAACACAACAATCGCCAGCAACCCGGCGCCCTTACCCATCAGCCTGAACAGGGCCACGCCCACCAACAGGACCAGGAAGAAATCCATCAGGGTCCATTGGTTCACCCAGGCTCCCTGGGCCATTTCCGCCCCGGGGGCCGCCAACAGGTGGTAACCCGGCGGCAACTGCAATTGGGTTGTCACAGCCTCGAAGGGTTGCGCCCAGCCGGTCACCGGCATATCTGTCGCAGCGCCTTCAAATCGCGACACCGCGGTCAACGCCAATTGGGCATTCCGAACTTCCACTCCACGGGAGCCCTGGTCCGCACCCAGGGTAACCAGCAAGTCACCCTGGTCGGTGGCCCCATGCTGCAATTCGAATGGCGTCTGCATATCCAGGCGCCAACCGGTGCGCATCTGCCCACCCATCTCATCCAGTGCGGTAAAGCCGTGACCGGCAAAGTCCAGGTAGAGGGTCCGCTGCAGGCGAAGGCTGTTACCTGAGTGTCCCGAGTCACCCCGGCTGCGCTCTTCCAGGGTCAGACGACTGTCGGCATTCACTACCAGGCTGGCGCCACGACGCCATTCCACGGGCACGCCAACTCTCTCCGCATCCACCGGGTCACCACCCAGCAGGCGGCTTTCACGCAAGGTGTTATTCGGAATGAAGGTCCAGATTTCCTCGGTGGGGAAGTTCGCCTTGGCCGGCGGCAACATCATGTCCGTCGGATCTGCCGTGGTGCGTGCCACGTATTCCAGGGTCCAGGTGCCCGGCCTGAGCTGTATGCGTAACTGGCCATCGGCCTCGATCCGGGCCGGAAGAGCCGAGTCCAGGCTCATGGGCACAAAGCCCGGGGGCAGGGCGGCGCCCAGCACCTCTTCCCTGGCCTTGCCGCTTACCCGCAGATTAATTCTTGTGGTCAGCAGCATGGGACTGCCGTCTTCAAACAATCGCATCACGGTGAGATCCGCGCTTTGCTCTTCCTGCCTGGCATCTTCGCGCTGGCCCAGCCACAAGCCCTGGGCATTGCGCTCGGGAAAGGCAATGGGCTTGCCGTCCACGGTCAACGTCACCATGGCGGTAGATTCGGGGAGGACCAGGCTCACCGGGCGACGAACCCAGCTGAAGCTGCCGGCAATAGTGTGGGTACCGGCCTCAAGATAAACCCCGGGATGTCCTGCATGGGACACCACCGGGGCGGTCTTTCCGTTCACCCTCACCGACTGGGGCCAGGTCTTGCCATCTCCGGGCAGGACTACCCAGCCTGGCGCCAGTAATCGCCAGGACTGGCTGAAGCGCCCACCGTCCGAACCTGCAACCAGCTCCAACTCTCCCGGCCAGGCACAGGCAAAATCTGCCTGGCTTTTTCGATTGCCCCCAATAGAAGGGCAGCTGGTGTATTCCAGGTCATGCAGCACCCAGGGAACCCAGGGCTTTAACTCATCCGGCACATCAACCTGATTCGGAGCGGCCTTTGCCGAGATACTCAAAAACAGGGAGAACAGAACTACTGAAGACCAATAGCGCAACATAATTTACTCCTCACCCGTCCTGGGTGGAGCTTATGAAGTACGGTTGCCCATCTTGCTGAACAACACAATGCAGAATATGGATACCATCGCCCCGGGGACGATTTCATACAAATCGAACAAGCCACCACTGAGCTGCTTCCAGACAATCACCGTCAGACCCCCGCCGATGATCCCGGCGAGTGCGCCGTTTCGAGTCATGGCATTCCAATACAGGGACAACACGATTGCCGGACCAAAGGCAGCCCCGAATCCCGCCCAGGCGTAGGCCACAAGGTCCAGGACCTTGCTATCCGGATCCCTGGCCAGGTAAAACGCCACCAGAGAAATTCCCACCACCGCCAGTCGCCCAACCCATAGCAACTCGCCCTGGTCAGCGTTTGGACGCCACAATCCCTTGTAGAAGTCCTCGGACACGGCGGACGATGCCACCAGCAGTTGAGAGTCGGCGGTGCTCATCACTGCAGCCAGGATGCCCGCCAGGCAAACTCCGGCGACCACCGGATGAAACAGCAGGCGAGCCAGTACCATGAATACCGTTTCACTGGCCGCACCCTGCAACGGTTCGCTGACCAGGCCGATACCCACCAGTCCCACCAGGGTGGCAGCCACCAGGGCCACGCATACCCAGGCCATGGCGATCATGCGCGCGGCACCAATATCCTGGGGCTTACGGATAGCCATGAAACGGGCGAGGATATGAGGCTGTCCGCAATAACCCAGCCCCCAACCCAGCAGGGAAACAATAGCAATCCAGCCTAATGGCCCACCGCTTACGGTGGTAAACGGATTCAGAAGATTCGGGTTGCTGTTCTCGAGACTGATGCCCAGGCCAGACAGGCCCCCGGCACTATCAAGACCCACCGCAGTGACCGCTAGCAAGGCCAGGAACATCAATGAGCCCTGCAGGAAATCGGTCCAGCTGACCGCGAGAAATCCACCAAAAAAGGTATACAGCACGACGGTTGCGCCACCAGCGGTCACTGCCCACAGGTAGGGAAGACCAAACACGCTTTCGAATAACTTGCCGCCTGCCACCAGTCCGGAACTGGTGTAGAAGGTAAAGAACACCAGGATAAATATTCCGGAGACCAGTCGCAGCAGACGACTGTGATCATCAAATCTGGATTCCAGGTAGTCGGGAAGAGTCAGGGCATCACCATAACGCTCCGTTGCACGACGCAAGCGTTCGGCGACGAATTTCCAGTTCAAATAGGTGCCAACGAGCAGGCCAGCGAGCAACCATATCGACTCAAGCCCCGCCAGGTAGGCATAACCGGGCAACCCCAACAGCAGCCAGCCGCTCATATCGGAGGCCTGGGCGCTTAATGCGGTAACCCACTTGCCCAGGCTTCGTCCCCCGAGAATGTAATCTTTAAGACTACTGGTTCGCCGCCATGCGACCACACCGATGGCTATCACTGCGATCAGATAAGCCACAAAAGTGGCGACGATAATGCCGTTGTCCGTCATAGTTATTTTTCCGACCGGTTAGTTCTTCAAAGTCTAGCACGCAATAACGCCCCATCATTCACGGGACAATGGCCCTCCTCTTAAGGTATCTTTGCAAAAAACAGTTTCGTCGCCAGCCTGCATGGAGGAACAACAGGTGCCAGAACGAACAGAAGAAATTCTCAATTTCTGGTTTGCCGAAACCCCCAGGGATGCATTCAAAATTGATGGCCGAATGGCATTCTGGTTTGGTGACGATAAATCACAGGATGAAAAAATCCGCTCGCTGTTCTCCGAAGACATAGAGAAGGCATCCTCAGGTGAGCTGGACCACTGGGCTGACACGCCCCGCGGGCGCCTCGCGCTGATCATTCTGCTGGACCAGTTTCGACGGAATATTTTCCGTCGCAGCAAGGATGCCTACATCATGGATCACCAGGTGCTGAAGCTGACGATCAAGGGCATGGAGCTGGGTCATGACCGACAACTGGAGCCCATCGAACGGGCTTTCTTCTACATGCCCATGCAGCATTCGGAATCTCTGAAGGTCCAGGATTTTTCAGTTCGCACCTTCACCACCCTGGCAGAAACCGTGAAGCCCACATTGCGCGCCACCTTCGGAACCTTCAGCCAGTTCGCAGAGTTGCATCGGGATATCGTTGCACAGTTCAATCGCTTCCCTCACCGAAATGAAGCCCTGGGAAGAAAAAACACACCCGAAGAGGAAGCCTACCTGGACGAAAGTCCCCCGGATTTCGGGCAGACCTGAAACACTTCAAAGAGATTGCCATGGGAGGAAAAAAATCAAAACCTGTCGCCCTCCTGCACACCAGGGCGCGACTGCTTGACGGCAGTCCGGTTATCCTGCGAGCCCTGTCCAGGGCGGATCGCGCCAATCTTATAAGTGGTTTTGAAGAACTGAGCCCTCACTCCACCTACATGCGTTTTCTCGGATACAAGGCGAATCTCAGTGAGTCTGAACTGGATCACCTTACCCATCAGGACCCTGCCGAACACCTGTCTATCGGGATCGAGTTTGCCGGGCGAGGCGAGCATAAGGGAATCGGCGTGGCCCGCTACCAACGCGATGAGGGCAGCGAACCGATCACGGCAGAATTCGGGGTTGTGGTCGCGGATCGCTACCATGGACTGGGCGGCGCCACCTTGTTGCTCAAGCAACTGTGCCAGGAAGCCAGAAGGAACGGAATCTGTTGCTTGCGGGGGGAGGTGCTGGAAACCAACCTGCCGATGCTCAAGGTCCTGGAGAATTTTAATCCACGCTTCGAACCAGGTTCAGATGAAGACACGTTAGTGGCATTTATTCCGTTACAGGGCGAGCGGGAATAAATGGGCCGGCGCCAGGCGCCGGCCCATGATTTGATCAACGCTGGCTTTCAATCCAGCGGTCAATTTTGTTTTCCAGCACGCTCAGTGGTAACTCCCCGTCTTCCAGGACCTGGGCATGGAAACCCTTGATATCAAACCGGTCGCCCAGGGCAGCTTCTGCCCGGGTTCGTAGCTCACGAATCTTCAGCTGTCCCATCTTGTAAGCCAGGGCCTGACCGGGAATCGCCATGTAGCGTTCCGCCTCGGATACCGCGCGGGCTTCCTGGACAGCGGTGTTGGCATACATGTAGTCCAGCACCTGCTGGCGACTCCAGTCCTTGGAGTGCAGACCGGTATCCACTACCAGGCGGATAGCACGCCAAAGTTCTGCAGCCAGGGCGCCGAAATACTGATAGGGATCCTGGTAGGCGCCAAGCTCTTTACCCAGGCTTTCGGCATACAAACCCCAACCCTCGGAAAACGCCGTGTAACCGCCGAAACGCCGGAAGCTGGGCAGGTGATCAAGTTCCACTGCCAGGGCACCCTGGAAGTGATGACCGGGAATCGCCTCGTGCAGGAAAAGTGATTCCATGGCCCACTTGGGTCGCGCCGACATGTCGTAGGTGTTCACGTAAAACACCCCGGGACGGGACCCGTCAGGCGATGGCGACATGTAACTGCCACCGGAAGCGGACTTGGCCCTGAAGGCCTCAACCGGCCTGATTTCGAATCCGGCCTTGGGAATACGTCCGAACATTGCAGGCACTGCCGCATCCAGGCCGGCACGCAAGGCGTTGTAACCGGCGATCAAGTCTTCTTCTTTTTCAAAATAGAACTGCGGGTCGGTATTCAGGAACTCGAAGAAGGCCTTCAAGTCACCGTCAAAACCGACTGTCTCCATGACCTGGGCCATCTGCCCCTGGATACGCGCCACCTCGTCCAGACCGATCTGGTGAATTTGCTCAGGTGTAAGGTCGGTGGTGGTAACTTCACGAACACGGTAGGCATACCATGCATCACCGTCGGGCAGTCCTGACATGCCAACGCTCTCACGAGTGTTGGGCAGATATTCCTCGGCAATGAAGTCATGCAGGGCGTGGTAAACAGGAATCAATCGACCTTCAATAGTTTCCTTGTAGGCCGCCTGCAGACGCAGACGATCTTCTTCGGAAAACTCCGCCGGCATATCGGTAATCGGCTTCCAGAACATGGTTTCTTCAGCGCTGTCCTTGAACTGTGCCGAAAGCTGCGGCAAAACTTTTTCCATCAATACCCTGGGCTGTACAACGCCTTGCTTGATGCCCTCACGCATATTGATCACGGCCTGGTCCGACCACTCCACGAAGCCATTCACCCGGCCCAGGAAATCGTCGTAATCCTTAACCGTCTTGAACGGATGAACACTTGAGCCGGAACCCAGGAGTACGAAATAGCTGGCAGGATTTCTGAACTGATTGATGGGCAGCAAGTGTGAGGGATAGCGGAACCCTTCCAGGTCCATCTCCCGCTCGGCCGTGAACAGTTCCAGGGTCAACCGGTCCTCGGCATCCAGGGTCGAGGCATCAATAGCCTTGGCCGCGTCCAGGTACCTTTGGTGATGCGCCTGCCTATCGGCACGCTCTTTGGGGCTGATTCCGCCCACCCAGCGATCGTTGTAACGATTGTCACCAACGAAGGCCGCCATCAGCGGATTCAATTCGAGGCTGTCCTGCCAGTACTGCTCAACCATGTTAGTGAGCACCTGGTGTTGATCCACCGAGGGCTCTTGCTGGGCAGTCGGAGCATCCGAGCGTGAGCACGCGCTCAACGCGCCAAGAGCTAGTAATACGAGTAGTAATTTCTTCACAAACATTCTCCGCTGGAGTGGTTTGAAAACAGATCCGGGCGCCCCTGCAAGCACACGATTCCAGGTTGCGGGCCAGTATAGCCCCTCACTGGTCCGGGTGTAGCGGCCGCGCGGAAATAACCAGGAAGCGCCTGATGAGCAAGAACGCAGACAGCGTCAGGGAGATCACGATAGCGAACCACACGCCCACCGGACCCTCATCGGTTTTGAATGCCAGGTACCAGGCCAGTGGAAATCCCACGCCCCAGTGGGAAAAGGTAGCCAGGTACAGAGGAATTCTTGCGTCACGATAGCCACGCAACGCTCCCATGGCGGCGATATTTGCACCGTCGGAAAGTTGGAAAACTGCCGCCATCACCAACAGCGAGGCCGCCAAATTTACCACTGTGGGATCGGTGGTGTAGAAGCCGGCAATAGCGTACCGACCCAGGTACATCACCAGCGCAGACACCATCATGAACAGTATGCTCATACCGATACCGGCCAACCCGGCCCGACGGGCATCCTCGGGCAATCCGCGACCCAGCAGGTGGCCCACCCTGACGGTGGTTGCCGAGTGCACGGCAAGGGGAATCATGAACATGGTGGCCGCGTAATTCAGGGCCACCTGGTGTGCCGCAACGATGGTGGTACCCAGGGCCGCCATAATCAGTGCCGTGGCATGAAAGAACGTACTCTCAGCCAGCGCGCTGGCAGAAATCGGCACGCCCAGCGAGAGTATTTCCTTGATAGACGTCCACCTGGGCGCTTCCATCAGGGGTCTCAGCTTGACTGCGCTGTAGCGCCGGGAACGACGAACGTAAACGAGACTGACCAGCAACACACTCACCATGGTGAACGCGGAGGATACGCCGCAGCCCACCGCCCCCATGGCGGGAAATCCAAGTTTGCCGTACATCAGCACATAGTTGCCGATGGCATTGAGGATCAAGCCGAGAAAGGCGAAATACATCAGGGGCCGGGTATGGCCCATGCCTTCGGACATATAGCGAAGACACAAATAGCCAAGGATCGCCGGCAAACCCCAGGCGATGGCCGACAGATAGCTGGTGGAAGTGGGCACCACATCGGGATCCACGCCCACCGCCAGAAAAAACGGACCGGCCTGGTTCAACAAAAACAGGCCAACCATCCCAAGCATTAGTGCAATCCAGAAAGACTGCTTTACCAGTCCGGTTACTTTTTCCGGCTCATTGGCTCCCAGGGCATGGGCAACCATGGGGCTGACCGCCATCAACACGCCCATGCCGGCAAGCTGCGCGGTGTACCAAAGGGTGTTGCCAATCGCTACCGCGGCCAGGGCATGACCACCCAGCTGACCCGCCATCACCGTATCGGTAAAGCCCATTCCCATGGTGGCCAGATTGTTGGCCACAAGAGGCAGGCCCAGGGTCAATATGCTCTGGCCGTGATGGGCCAGCGAGCGAGGTCGGGACTGGGTGATTGGATGACTCATGATTGGCATCTTATCCTGAGTCCAGAACCGGTGTGCAGCCAATTAGGTAACCCATGCATGTGTTACCATCGCTGTAGTTAAATTCTTCCCTAAACCTTTCTTTTAAAGAGGGACAGTTATGTACACGGGACAACCACGTCGCGTTGCGATTATCGGTGGCTCACGCATTCCCTTCGCGCGCTCCCACACGGTTTACACCAAGGTCGGCAACCGGCAAATGCTCACTGCGGCATTCAAGGGACTGGTACAAAAATTTGATTTGCGCGGCCAGGTACTGGGCGATGTCGCGGCTGGTGCTGTAATCAAGCACAGCAGTGATTTCAACCTTACCCGGGAATCGGTCCTGGGTAGTGGCCTGTCCCCCCTAACCCCCGGGTTCGACCTCCAGCGCGCCTGCGGTACGGCACTGGAATCAGCCATCATCATCGGCTTGAAAATTGCCTCGGGTCAGATCGACTCCGGCATCGCCGGCGGCTCCGACACGATCAGCGATGTGCCCATCGTGTACCCGCCTTCCTACCGGAAAATACTGATGGCCGCCAATCGCGGTCGCAAACCGATCGACAAGATCAAGCCGTTGCTGAAAATTCGCCCGAAACATTTCAAGCCTTCGCTGCCTGGCGTGCTGGAACCGCGTACCGGTCTGAGCATGGGTGAAAGCTGCGAGATCATGGCCAAGCAGTGGAATATTTCCCGCCAGGACCAGGATCAACTGGCCATGGAAAGCCATTTGAAAATGGCCGCGGCCTATGAAGATGGGTTTTATGATGACCTGGTCATCGAATTCTGCGGCCTGACCCGCGACAACAACATGCGCGGCGATAGCAGCATGGAAAAACTGGGCAAGCTGAAACCTGCCTTCGATAGAAAGAGCGGCCAGGGCACACTGACTGCCGGCAACAGCACTCCGCTGACCGATGGCGCTTCCGCTGTCCTGCTGGCCAGCGAAGACTGGGCCAAAGAGCGTGGCTTGCCGATACAGGCCTACCTGACATTCGGCAAGGTTGCCGCAGTGGACTTTGTACATGACGAAGGCCTGCTCATGGCTCCTGCCTACGCTGTGCCCAAGATGCTGGACGATGCCAAGCTGACCCTTCAGGATTTCGATTTCTACGAAATCCACGAAGCGTTTGCCGCACAGGTCCTGTGCACCCTCAAAGCCTGGGAGTCAGATACCTGGTGTCGTGAACGCCTGGGTCGCGATGCCCTGGGCAGCATCGATCGGGCAAAGCTGAACGTGAAAGGCAGCAGTCTTGCCGCCGGTCATCCGTTCGCCGCCACGGGAACCCGGGTGCTGGCCAATGCCGCCAAGTTGCTGGCGGAGAAAGGCTCGGGCCGCGCCCTGATTTCTATCTGCACCGCAGGTGGAATGGGCGTAACCGCTATCGTGGAAGCAGCCTGAGAAAATAACTGGCAGGCCGGGCCTCGCGTCCGGCCATGTCCCAGGAATGCGACTTGCCACCCCTTCCCCAAGGGGTGATACCCTGTCTGCGCAGCCGCAGACCAGGGATTATTGATGCAGTTATTCAACCAGATCATCACCGACATCAACGCCATCATCTGGCACAACTACGTGTTGTTTACCCTGCTGGGTACCGGCGTGGTGCTTACATTCTGGAGCGGCTTCAGCCAGTACCGGGCGCTGACCCACGGCTGGCGCGTGCTGCGCGGACATTACGATGATCCGGACGCACCCGGCGCCATCAACCATTTCCAGGCCCTGTCCACCGCCCTGTCCGCAACCGTTGGACTGGGCAATATCGGTGGCGTGGCGCTGGCAGTGTCCCTGGGCGGTCCCGGCGCGATTTTCTGGATGTGGGTAGTGGGCTTTTTTGGCATGGCCACCAAGCTGACCGAGGTCACCCTGTCCATGCTGCACCGGAACACCGATGATCCGGACAATCCCCACGGCGGACCCATGTGGGTGGCGAAAAACGGCCTGCCCCTGGTGCATCCGAAACTGGCGGGGCCCGGCAAGGTATTGGCCTCTGTGTTCTGCGTATGCCTGCTGATCTCCACACTGATTGGCGGCAACATGTTCCAGGCCTGGAACGTGGGAGAAATTACCCAGACCTACTTCGGCATCCCGAGCATCGCATCGGGAATCATCCTGTCCATCGTGGTGGGAGTCGTGATTATCGGGGGCATCAAGCGCATAGGCGCGGCAACCGGACGCCTGGTCCCGGTCATGGTCACCATGTACATGATGGCCGGCACCTATGTGCTGGCAGTGAACGTCCAGTTGATTCCGGAAATGATCATGCTGATTTTCCGGTCAGCCTTCTCAACCAGCGAGGCCGGTGGCGCCTTTATCGGCGGCACGGTCGGCTACGCATTCATGTTTGGCATGAAGCGCGCGCTGTTTTCCAATGAGGCCGGCGAGGGTTCCTCACCCATGGCCCATTCCGCCGCCAAGACCAGCGAACCGGTGCGAGAAGGAATCGTGGCTGGACTGGAGCCCTTCATCGACACACTGGTTGTCTGCACCTTCACCGCCCTGGTCATACTCACCACCGGCATCTGGAATCGGTCAGTGGACGTGGAATTCGCCGAGCAACCCCGGATGGTAGCCACCGCAACCCCCGGAAGCTGGAGCATCCCGGAGATGCCGGCGCCCCACGCCAAGGGTATCGACTGGGTAAACGGACAGGCGGTCTATGCCATCGTCTCCGGAGACCTGAATCCGCAAAGTGACAACACCCTGCACCGGATTAACGGCCTGATTGAAATGCGCGACGATATTCCCTTCATCACCTGGGGTAGCATTGCGAGCACCGAACAGCCCTCGCTGGACTCGAATGGCGTTTTCCTTGCCTATGTGGGAGCCACCCTTACCGCAAAAGCCTTCGACACCGTCTCGCCGGGATTGGGCAAATGGTTGATCACCCTCTCGGTATGGATGTTCGCCATCTCCACGATTATTTCCTGGGCCTACTACGGAGAGCAGGGCGTGGTGTACCTGATTGGGGAGCGCGCCGTCACCGGCTACAAGCTGATCTATTGCATGCTGATCGCCGTGGCGACCCTGGGGCTGATCAAGACCGATGCACAACTGGATAACATTACCGGGATAGGCACCGGGGTGATGATCCTGGCCAATCTTCCCATCCTGTGGCTGGGCAGCCGCCAGGCGATCACTGCCTACAAGGCATACGTGGAGCGCCTCAAGAACGGCGAACTGGGCCCCGGACATACCCCGCCTTCACTGGAAGACCTGGTTACTGGTCGGGATGTGAAGTAGACCCGGAGCCCTCATCAGCCCTGTGCCGGGCATCCTTAACGGCCTGGCGCAGGCTCTCCAACGCTTTTTGAGCAGAGCCCGCAGGGTCATCCTTGCGATAGTTTTCTTTGAACCGGGTTTCCACCATTCCCAGCAGGTCGTCCAACCCGGGCTCAACATCCGGGGCCTCGGCATCCGGCACCCGGTTCGCCCGCTCACCGAACAGATCAATATATCGCTCAGAGCGACGACCCATATTCATGACGCTGGCAAAATTGCCAGACGTGTTGGGCGCCCCGGAGAGCAGGTCCAGGGCAGCGGCAATAATTGAAACCGGGACGAGTATTACGTCGCGTAAACCGTCCACGAACAATTTGAACTGGAAAATCACCACCGTCCTGAGCAATCCCTTGCGACCGCCCTCTT
>UPTN01000508.1_pt1 | contig 20202 bp, 17 predicted proteins | sample 2160111 | NCBI WGS metagenome assembly UPTN01 (sample SAMN06265058, study PRJEB28932) | marine metagenome | isolation source: Columbia River Estuary | place: USA:Columbia River Estuary, USA | collected 2014-05-05
CGACCAATGAGTGCTGCTCTTTCGCCAACTGGTGTTGCTCTTGATGAGCGTGGATTTGTCAAAGTCAACAAAAAGTGTGAAACAAACATGAAGGGCGTTTATGCTATTGGAGACGTTTGTGATCTTGGAGAAATGCTCGCTCACGTCGCTTCTTTCCAAGGAGAAATGGTCTCTGAAATCATTGCTGGACAGACTCGTGTTTACGAGCCAGCAGCAGTTCCTGCGATTGTCTTCACTGAACCCGAAGTGGTCTCAGTTGGACTATCACCATCCGAAGCAAAAGAAGCAGGACATCCAGTCATCACTGGTAAGTTCCCACTTGCTGCAAACGGTCGTGCTCTAACTCAAGAAGCAGAAAAGACGGCTGGGTTTGTTCGAGTTACTGCCCGTGAAGATGATCATAGAATCCTCGGAATCCAAGCTGTTGGAACACATGTCAGCGAACTTGTTGGCGAATGGACTCTTGCAATAGAAATGGGAGCACTTCTCGAAGATATTGCACATACAATCCATGCTCACCCAACAATGACTGAAATGACCCATGAAGCAGTTCTTGCAACTCTTGGTCATGCAATTCATTCAATGTGAGATTTACGTCGGAGAAAAGGTCTAAGCCTTAAGTGCTCTAATTGATGTATGAGCCAACCGTTTTGGGAAGAATCAATCCCGCAGGTCTTAGAGAAGGCCGAACTAAAGTCCGTTCCAATTCCTGAACCTCAAAACAAGAACACATCTGATTATGATGTTGATGTGGAAGCCACTGCTTTGATGAGAATTGGAGGCACTCTATTCATCGGGCTATTTTTTCTTGCATTCGGTGCGGCAAGCCTGTTCATGATCATTCTCGGTCTAGATTCAATCCTTACTGGGGGTTCAGAATCGAAGGTCTTTTTCTTCGGCCTCTTGTTCTCAATCGTACCGATTGGATGCTCTTGGTTTTTCTTGAACCTCTATTCCCGGCATTCATTCCATGTTGATGTATCTTCAGACATTGTTGCCTGTGAAAGTGTTCTTAGCGGATTAAATTACAAATGGCGTGGGTCTAGAAAACCCCTTTCTGAAGTTAATCGGATGACAACGTCTCATGCAACTTCTACTTCAGAAGGAAGAACAAGCAGGATCGACTATTATCACGTACATGGACAAAATCAAATTGGAGAAGAATGGAAAATCGACATATCTCATATCATTCGTGGACAAAATATGATTGATCCAACTGAACCAGCATTCGTAGCATCAGAGATAGCCACAGCAATGGGTGTCTCCCTCATTGATGATGGGCGTCGATAATAGAAGCCAATATCTTTCAAGCGTTGATTGTGTTTGATTCGTAGATCAACTTGTTTGTTGAACGATCTAGAATCTTGATTTGAACTTCGCAAGTTCCACCGCTGCAAGTATCGTCAGATCCTTCGCTGATGGTTACTTCCTCACCGAAAGCCCACTTGCCGTCATCGTTATCTGTGATGTCACAGCCAGTGCCTGCTACTTTGTCAGGGTTGGTGCATTCGACGTAGACGCCGCCATCAGCCTTCATCTGTACAATGACAGTAGACCATGACAAGTCGTCTCCAGCGTCAAGTGACACGTAGACGATTGCTTCTCCAGTTGCTGTGGAGAGGGTTGTTCCTGCGCTGTTGACTTCAAAGTCATACATCGAGAAATCGCCGTCTGTGTTGCCTTCTGCAAGCTGGGAAGCCCAGACATACAGAACACCTGCCAGTACAACTGTGATTGCGACCATTAGGATGGTTGCAATTACAGGGCTGACTGCTTCTTCATTCATGTTTTCGTTTTTCATATTTTTGTCCTCCATTACCCATATCGGGCGTATCTTACCCACCATCAAGATGATATTTAAACACATCGGGATGAATGAATGGTTTCTCGGAGTTTGTTCGCGATACTGCGCCTTAATTTATTTTCATAAATAAAAATATAACAGGCCCAGCGAGTAGTACAATTCATTTGTAAATAACAGAACGTTATCACTAAATTGTAACAAAAAAGAGGTGAACAGGGTGAGAGCTTACGGAGAGGGGATGGGATGCACTCAACGAGAACTTTACAGCCCTGTTCAGTATAGACTATGCACTTCGCCTTTATATTAGTTGTCAGTATTGAGAATCCAGAGTTAAATCGCTTTACTCTACTGTCAAGATCTCTGGACCGCCTTCGGTAACGAGAACTGTATGCTCGAATTGACAGATGTTGCCTCCATCTTTGCAACCAAGCACACGGTATGTCTCCAAGAAACGAATACTGATCAATTTCTTAACTAGGGCGCGCCATTTGCTTTGACGTGATGCTTCATCTGCCTCTGGGAATGGTTTCTCAAGCATGGGATAAGCCCAACGTTCTGCAAATGGTAGGGTCGAGTATCTTTCTTCGAGATTGCGGGCCATTTGAGCTCCCAGTGGTTTGAGTTGTCCTTTAGCACGGGCTTTCCTTGAGGTGGTTAAACCTGTAATTCGATAAATGTTCGATGAATTTGGAGTCCCGAGATTCTTGATCATTCCAGATGAACCTGTTGTATTGAATGGCTCGATTGCATAAATTCCGCCTTCCTCAACGACACCTCTGAATCCTTGATTATCTGGACCACAGGCATATGATGGTACTGAAACTCCGGCATGAAGTTCCCATGGCTTGAGTTGATGACCACATAAATTTCGAATCGGTTGAAAACCAGCATCAAGAGACGGTTGGGCTGCAGCCTGACCTACTTTGTACCATGGCGTACCTGGATGAAGCATTTCGATTGCAGCATCTCTGGCTTCTTTAGCGGCTTTGATTTGTTCTGTGTGTTCGTTTCCGTTACCGATTTCAAATGTTAACGCATTGTCAGCGATGTGGCCTTTGATATGGACTCCAAAATCTATTTTCACACAGTCTCCTTTTTGCAGGACCATTTCGCCATCCCACCCTTCAACAGAATTGATATTGTGATCTGTGGTGAAATGAGCAGCGAGATCATTTACTGCAATGGTGCCGGGGAAGGCAGGTTTACCTCCATGTCTGTGAATGTAGCGTTCTGCAGATTCGATGACTTCGTGAAAGGTCTTTCCAGGCGTCAATTCGAGTTTCATCGCTTCAAGCGTTCTGCGAGCAACATGGCCCGCATCCTTCCAATACTTTAGCGTCGATTCTTCCACCAAGAGACCACGTCATTCGTAGGTACCACGCCCTCTCTCATAACAGTTACCAACGAATCAGTGTTGTTGAAATCGAATTTTACAAATGTACTTCCGGGCCCTGTGAGCCGATTACCATCAATAATTGCGATTTCTTCCAATCCCAATCCTACAGCAGCGTCTCGAACGGTGAGAGCCGGCTCTTCACCTGCTTCATTTGCACTTGTTGCAGTCACTGGGCCAACCGTTTCAGCAAGTTGGCGGGCAATTGGATGATCAAAAACACGTATTGCTATTGAATCTCCTCCGATTCTTTTGTCAACCGTTTCTTTGCTTGGAAAAATTACAGAGAAGCACCCTCGAGGGAAAGCCGACAAAAACTCCTCAATATCTGGATGGATTTCAACCATGTCTCGAACCTGATCAAGCGATGCTACTCCAATCGAAACTGGCTTTTCTGGCGATCTTACTTTCAATTCAAATAAGCGATCTAATCCTTCTGATGTTGGAATGCAACCTAGCCCGGGTAATGTAGAGGTGGGGTAGGCAATAACCCCTCCATCTTGGATATAGGATATCTGCGCCTCTGAGAGCGTCATTTAATCACCTCAACGAGTCCATTCTGAACAGTGCAGATGTGCGATTTCTTCTGCTACGTCCTTATCTGCAGTTTTTACTAAGAGTTTTCCACTCGGATAGAGAGTTAAATCCGCGTTGCCTGTAAAAGTCCAAACTATTCTGGTTTGAACACCAGCTTCAAATCCAGCTTCAGAGATTTTCATCCCTACTGCTTCTATATCGATTGATTCAATACCATCTGGGACAATTTGCCAAGCAGCTTTATTTCCGCAAAGTTCCATTGCAAAACCTTCGGTCATGAATTCACCTCATAGATTGTCTGTATCGGATGGCGGGCCGCTCGGAGGACCTGATGGTGGACCGCTTGGAGGACCTGATGGTGGACCGCTTGGAGGACCTGATGGTGGACCGCTTGGGGGGCCGGCTGGTGTCGAAGGCGGTGTCGGTTCTGTGACCGGTTGTGCGGCTGCAGGAGGAATTGGCGGTGGAGTTGGAGCTGTTTTCGCTGGAGTTGGGGGTGGCGTCAAAGCCGTTGCCTCAACCGGTTCCGCCGGAGGCGTTACTTCCGTAACCTTCGGTGCTAAAGTGAGAAGATCGATTGGGGGTTTTTCTTCTTGAACTGGGGGCGATGAAATTGGTGCTGCAAGCGGTGGAGAAAGAAGTGTATCCGAGGGTAATGCTTCTGAGGTGGATGTTTCCCATGGAGGTTTTCTTGGCCCATCTTCCTCAACATTAGCAAACGAACTAATCTTTGTTGAGCCTCCCTGCGAATTTTCGCCGAAAAATGTGCTCATTTGAACTTCATTTGCATTGATAAGTTCTCTCTCTTGGGTGTTACCAAAATCGTCAAGATGGTTATCGAAGGCTCCCATGAATAGGCTCGAACCAATCGCATTCCCAGGTTTCCTCCCCTTTGCTCTTTGGAACTCAAAATCCACATCGTATGGGCCAAGTGACAACTTTTGTCCTTGTCTGTCGAGTGTGAAAGACCAGTCTCCATCACTAAGTTTGAATGCGAATGCGAATGACCGTGTTAGACCAGGCCCAATGGATGTGACGCCACTTACTGGCTCGATTGTTGATCCATTGCTCGTCTGAATTGTTGCCTCAAGACCACCGACAGGAATCGCCGACTCATTGGTCAACTCAATGGAGACTTCGACGATGTCCTCGTCATCATCATCAATCTCCATTCGAACCGATTGAAGAAGTGCTGTCAATGAACCCGCAGTTACAATATGCTCATCAGTCATAGCGCCCACCTATCCATCGTACACTGTTCTTCACTTTAAATTCAAGCGCGTATCGCTCGGTAGAGACCAGTCAACTGCAGCGACTGTGTGATTATTCACATCAACTGAGGTCCTGTATTCTGATGCTTTAGAGCGAGCGCGTAAAATATCTCTCATTCCAAACCAGACCACGCCTATGATGGGAATCATGTAACGCAATTTGTCGAAGGCACGCGGGCCGAAGTGGTGATTTTCGAGTAACGTTCCATTATCGTGAACAATTGCAATTCGAAGAGCGCGCTGACCAAGAGACCTACCGAAAGAACGACCAGTGTATTTCCAATACATCCAGAGCGATGTGAAGAAAATAACCCATGTCATGGCGAATGATAGGGCATATCGCGCATCTTCTTGGAGATAGGACCAACTTATGAGAACTTCAAGGAAAGTAAAACGACTCAAAAGATGGAGGGTGAGTGATACCGCCACGACATCGAGTGCAAACGCAGTAACTCTCCTCCATACAGGAGCGATGAGCATGCCTTCAGGAGCGCTTGATAGCGCTTGCTGAGCGAGTGTTCCGCCTTGGTATACGGTGACTGGGCTATCCGCCATGATTGCGCTAGTCTCTATTTGTTGTTGAACTTGCGTATTAGTCATTAACCAGATGCCAAGCGAAAAGTCCACGCTCATCTGCCCAGTCAAGCCAAGAGCGCCATGTTGGGTCGAAGCGAAGCGTTTGAGGATCTCCAAGAACGATTAATCCGCGCTTTGCCCGTGTAATTGCGACGTTTAGACGGCGGCGATCGCTTAGGAAACCAACATTCCCATCTGGATTCGAACGCACTGCTGAGAAGACGATGACTTCTTTCTCTCTGCCTTGGTAGCCATCCACGCTGTTAATTTCTAGACCTGCATAACGCTGTCCTTGTTCGCGTTCCTTCTTCGAGTCAAAGATATCGCAAAGCGCCCTTACCTGCCCGCTGTAAGGAGTAATAATTCCGATCTGGTCTGGCGTGACATCACCAGGAACCAATAATTCCTGAACCAAGCCATAAATCCGTGCTGCTTCAGCAGGGTTGCTTCTACTGCCCCCTTCCTCTTCTACGTTCTCTGAACCTGTGATTGGGATGAATGCAAATGGATGGTCCCAATCTGGCCAAAGAACACCTGCTGGAGCAGGGCGTTGTTCCGCTGAACAACCGTCCTCAAGTTTGTCATCATAGAACCGAGCACTTGGAAATTCTCGAAGCACAGGGTGCATTCGATATTGCACTGTAAGCATATGTGATTTAATTCCAACATCGATTAATCTCTCGAAGAGAGAGCGCCCTAGACCACCTTCCTGAGCTTCATTCGAAATGACAGTTGGTGGAAGTTGCCTGTGGTCACCAACTAGAATGAGTTGTCTACAGCCCTTGGAAATAGGAACCATCGAACTTGGTTCAATCGCCTGAGTCGCCTCATCCATGAGAACGATAGGGAAGCGGCGATGATCAAGAACTCGATGCCCAGTTCCAATATTTGTTGAACAAATGACTTGAGCATTGTCGAGTACTGAAGCAATCATTTCTTTCTCGAGACGGCGGATTTCTTTCTTATTGTATTGAATATCTCTGTGAGCTAGACCTTTTTCTCGGCCTTTTAGTTTCGACAATGCTCGTTGCACTTCATCCGTTTCTTCTCGAATAATTGCAATCTCATCTTGCTTAGGGTGTTGCTCAAGTTGAGCATCAAGTGTTGCTTGTCGTAGCGATTCTCGAACCTTGACTGGACGTCCTGTTCGCACTGCTCGAATACCAGCCTCAAGTAAACCTTCGAGAAGATTATCGACAGCGACGTTCGATTCTGCTGTTGCAAGGATTGGTCCCCTTCCTTCACGGGCAAGTTGAGCCAATGTGGCAACCGCTGTATGGGTTTTACCCGTTCCAGGAGGCCCTTGAATAATGGTCAACTTTCGCTTTAGAGCTGCATCCATCGCCTCTTTTTGGGATGGATTAAGTATGACATCCCTTGGTTCAAGGCGTTGGAATTTCCCCGATATTTTTGGTGGTGATGAGGCGCTCTCTTCTGGATCATGGACCTGTCCCAGCAAGAGATCTCTCAGTATTGTGCCGCGATCTCCTTCAACTGAGTGGAACATCTCAAGGGCTTCTTTCATTCTATCATGAGCGACACGATTTGCACCCCGATCAAGTCTCCATGTTCCTTTCTTGAGATCCTTTGGTCGTTGAGTAACGACGATTTTGAGGCGGGTTGGCCCTCGTTCGAGGACAATTCCTTCAATTGTTTTCTCGCCAATGGGTTTTGTTCGACTAAGGACGACGATGTCTCCATGTGTGAATCGATGTTGTCCAATATGCTGTCGATCTGGGCGTTCAAATGTGAGAATGAAGTCACCAAAAAGAGTCCCATTCGGCCTCCCTTTCATTCCGATTAATGCTAGACCTGACGCCTGTAATCGGTGATGTGACCATTTCGACCAGCGTTCTTGGACAGTCTTTGTTTCTTGATCTAATTCTTGTTCGAGTAATTTGGAAAAGTGGTGAAAATGGTCTTGGCCTCGTCGCCAAATACCCTCTTCCTCACCATCAATATCAAGTTCGATATCCTCATGGGCGCTGTTCATCCTGCGAACCCTCCCCTTTTCGCCCATGTGAGTTCCAACTCGTGAACACATTTCATCCTATGGCGAATGAAGCAAACATCGGTCGAGGAATGGTGATGCTTAAACCACAAGTGCCTACCGTGAAAGTAGGGCGAGAGTATGTTTTGGAAGCGTAAAGACAAGAATGAGGAGGATGAAAATTCCTGTCCGTTCTGTGGCGTTTCAAATGCTATCGATGCGACGACGTGCATCCAATGCTACTATGATTTGACCAAACCTGCACGAGACCAACATAACCCTGTTGAGACATCGGTCAAGAACGACCTCCTCAGCACGCTCATGGACGATGCAGATGATGGAGAAGAAGAGGAATACACAGTAGAGGCAGTTCTTGCTCTCGAGGATGTTACTGTTGATATTGACCAATACGATGATGCTGAATCTTCGGATGACTTCTCATTCATCGAAAGCGAAGGCCCTACTCTTTCTGAAACCGTGGAATTTGAGAAAGCGGAAGACGTTGAGTTATCAACCAAAGATGCTCCTGAAATCGAAGAACGATTTAGCGTTCCTGAATCAAACCCGCTCGATGAAGTCGAAGAGCCTGTTCACACTGGACAAGGTCAATTATTCTCTGAAACATCGGGCGAAGAATCTGAGGTCGATTTCAGTGGAAGCGTGGGGCCAGACCCTGGAATTGTACCCGATTTGCCAGATATGGGTGAGGAGGATGTTCCGTTTGAGACCGCAGCATTACCCGACCTACCTCTCGTCGAAGACGATGTCGTGCCTGATCTTCCTGACGACGAAGATGAGACTGAACTTCCTGAACTCCCTGAAGAAGATGCTTCTGAAATTCAGAACACTCCGGTGTTGCCAGATGAAGAAGAAAGTATCCCTGAACTCCCTGACGATGATGTTGTCGAATCCTCTATTGAAGAGCCAACTGAAGAGGATGTTCTCACACCAGAGCCTCAACTTGGCCACAGAATTTGGCCATGGCCGGCCTCAACTCCGTACGATCACAGAGACGTTCATCGCATAGTCGTTGAATCTCTTACACTTGTTAAATCAGGCCGTGTACAGGAAGCTGAGGCTCAAATTGATGCCTTAGGCCCTCACTTAGGAGATGATGTATCACTACTGTATCATATTGGCCTTGTTCTCCAACAAGCAGGCCGAACAGAGCATCTCAATTGGATGCTTGAAATGGCTCGACGCGTCCATCCTGAAGATGAAAGCGTAATGACCGCAGTCGCACACTTATCTGCTTGAGGGATGACGATGGCAAGAACTCCTGAACTCCCTGATTTACAAGGCGGGTTTACGCTAAGACCTGTTTCAAAGGCCATTCTTTCTTCGGTTATGGAAGCCTATGTTGAAGACCCGGAATCGGCAAAGGCCGCTCTTCCATGGTTGCGAAACGACCGAGATATTACTCGCCAACTCTCCGATATGCTCCATGATTTAGAACATCTTTCCAATGCTGACCGAGTACATTTCTGGTCCATCCACGATGGTTCGAACTCATTTATCGGCCTGATTGGATTAGGTGATGAAATGCAACTTCTTCAGTCCCATTACAACCTTGGTTATTGGGTTCGTAAGGGATTCCGTCAGAAAGGAATTGCTTCAACAGCGGTTGATTCAGTTCTTGGTTGGCTTGATTCCCGTGGAGAAACATACAGAATTGAAATCACTGTGCACCCACGAAATACTGCAGGATTGATTACTGCTGAACGCATTTGTAACCGATGGGAAGGTCAAATCATCGAGGAATTTATTGGAATTGAACTCAATGGAAAAACGGTCCCTCATCGTATTCATGTTATCGACCTGCCCAGGATGTGAGGCGATTGGCGCGAACTTGGTGCACGGTTGATACCGATGACCTGCGACATGTCCCTTCCCATCAAGGGCACCCGAACCGGTCAAAAGAAAAGGAAACATTACCAGATTATTCAACGCGTTTGCAGAAAGGGTTCCATAATTTCAAGCAATGGATGGAATCAAACGAAATAGCTGTAACGATATTCATTATCGCAGACCAGTGTGAAAATAAGGAATTTGTATCCACCATTCATGATCTTGAAACAGTATTTGGGGAAAGAATCACCATTGGATGCCATGGACTCACTCATCGAAGTTGGTCTGCTTGGCCAGAAGATTCACAACGTTTCTCGGAAGATTTGGAACAAGCCACATCAATTCTCAAACAACATTTCCCTGATTCTTTTCGCCCGTGGTTTCGAGCCCCTGCAGGCTACATATCCGACTGGATGGCGCCCATTCTTTCACAACAGGGATACACTGTAGATACGTCCGTTAATCCGAGTTGGCTTGTTTCGAAAAAGGCACGTCCATCTCGGCTGATGGTCATTAAATCAATGAAATCCCATGGTATACTTGAACGTCAATGGAAGACACGCTTGTCCCTACCAACGTGTGGGCCTGCTCAGCACATTATGGGATTAAGATGGAATGCTCGTCAAGCATGGAAAGGGCTTGAGATGCCTCTTGGAGTTGGAGAACTCCACCAGATTGAAGATTCAGAATCTGAACTCACAACGATTTATTGGCATATTCTTGACCATGCCAGAAAAAATGAATCATGGTCTCCACCAATCAAAGACTGGTAATGTCAGTTCTATCTGCTGAAACGCCGTAGGATTTCATCGCCTCATCGTAAACAGATGCTTCGATAGATCCTGCTCGAACCAAAGACGATAATGCTGCAAGTGCAACCGATTCACCATCGATTTCGAAGAACCTGCGTAGAGCGGTTCGAGTATCAGAGCGGCCAAAGCCATCCGTTCCAAGAACTGTGTATGGAGCATGAACCCATTCTCGTATCATTTCAGGTACTGCGGCCATGTTATCTGAAACGGCGATAATTGGAGAATCTCCCTCTGCAAATTGTGTTTCAACCCAACTTGTTCGTACTTCTTCTCCGGGGTGGAGTCGATTCCATCGAGAAGTGTCCATACCGTCACGGCGTAATTCTCCGTATGAGGTAGCAGACCAAATCTCTGCTCGAACACCAACGGCTTCTAATTTTTCAACCGCATCAAGAACTTGGAGCATAATCGGCCCTGAACCAATCAATCGAACTACTGGACCATCGCCCTTTGGTGCTGCTCGAAGTCGATACAATCCTTTGAGAATCCCTTCATCAGAACCCTCTGGTTTGGGCGGCATTGGATAATTCTCATTGTAAACAGCGAGATAATACAACACGTCTACATCTTCATCTGACATTTCAACAATGCCTCGCTTGATGATCGTTGACAATTCGAAAGCAAATGCTGGGTCATATGCACGAACTGCTGGATTGGTATGTGCCATGAGCAGAGAGTGACCATCCTGATGTTGGAGTCCTTCCCCGTTGAGCGTAGTACGTCCTGATGTTGCTCCAACGAGGAATCCTCTTGCCCTTGAGTCGGCAGCAGACCAGATTAAATCAGCAACACGCTGGAATCCAAACATGGAGTAAAAGATGTAGAATGGAATTGTTGGACTACCTTGTGATGAATAGGAAGTTGCAGCTGCAATAAACGATGATAGCGCTCCAGCTTCATTGATTCCTTCTTCCAAGATTTGCCCTTTAGCAGATTCTTTGTACTTCATCAAAACCTTGTGATCGACAGGTTTGTACAATTGTCCTTCAGGATGATATATTCCAAATTCAGCGAATAATGGATCCATACCGAATGTTCTCGCTTCGTCTGGAATGAGAGGTACGACACGTTCTCCAAATCCTTTCGTTTTCATGAGACTGCGCATCAAACGAACAAAGACCATTGTGGTGGAAACTTGGCTTTTTCCTTTCGTCCCCTCATCAAAATCTGCATAGACTGAGTCTTCAGGAAGAGTGAGTTCAAACTTCGGTGAACGTCGTTCAGGACAAGGTCCACCCATTGCAACACGGCGATTCTTAGCATACGCCACGACTTCAGGAACATCCTCTGGTCGAATGAATGGCAACTTCTCCAACTGCTCATCTGTGAAATCAAGACCCATTGCATCTCGAATCAAGCGAAGATCGTTCTCATCCGCCTTCTTTCTCTGATGCGTTGTGTTTCTTCCTGCGAAAGCAGGACCAAGCCCATATCCTTTGATCGTACGTGCAAGAACAACAGTTGGTTGTCCTTTGTGAGCGCATGCTGCAGCATATGCAGCATGAATCTTAGCGAAGTCATGACCACCGAGATCTTCGGTTAATGCTTCAAGTTCTGAATCAGAATAATCAGCAACCATTGCTGTTAACTCATCGCCAGCGAATAATTCCTTACGAATAATTGCCCCTTCAGCAGTGAAAAGACGTTGCTCATCACCATCTACGAGATTGGCAAGACGCTGTGCGAGAATTCCTTTTGAGTCTCTTTCAAACAGCGAATCCCAAGATGAACCCCAGAGAATTTTGATGACGTTCCATCCAGCCCCGCGGAAACGCCCTTCAAGTTCTTGGACAATCTTGGAGTTACCACGAACCGGTCCATCAAGACGCTGTAGATTGCAATTCATTGTCATAACAATGTTGTCGAGTCCTTCTCGACCTGCTAGGGCGAGTTCAGACAAAGACTCTGGTTCATCGGATTCGCCATCCCCCATTGTGTACCATACGCGAGAAAGTGTTGTGTCAGCAAGACCTCGATGGTGCAGATAACGGTTAAAACGCGCTTGATGGATTGCAGTCATAGCACCAAGTCCCATCGAAACGGATGGGTATTCCCAGAACTCTGGCATCAATCGAGGATGAGGATATGAGGACAAGCCTACGCCTTCGACTTCTTGTCTGAAATTCTCAATATTTTCATCCGTAAGACGGCCTTCTAGCCAAGCGCGTGAGTAGATTCCTGGTGAAGCATGTCCTTGCCAGTAGACGTGATCGCCCCAGCCATCGCCATCTTTTCCTCTGAAGAAGTGGTTGAGGCCAATCTCCCAGAGATGAGATACTGAGGCATAGGTCGAGATGTGTCCGCCAATCCCATCGAAGTATTTGTTGGCTCGAGTGACCAACATCATCGCATTCCAGCGGTTGATTGTGTGAAGGCGCTTTTCCATTTCAAGATCGCCAGGATATGCCCCCTGCATTTCTGATGAGATGGTATTGAGATAGGGTGTTGTTGTTGTATCGATGTCTATGCCGCCCTCTTTTCCTGCTGCAATAGCAGTATGCAACAGTCGTTCAGCACGCTGTGTGCCTTGCTGTTCGATGACTTGCTCCACCGACTGTTCCCATTCACGACTCTGAATAGGATCTTCATCTGGTAAAGCGTTGTGAGCGCCGGCACGTCGCACCATGTTCCCCTCGTAAGGTCCTCGCGTAGCCATGTCTTGAACCCCTCGCTGGTCTCAAGATACATTTACAGGTGCTTGAAACACCTTCCATTCGCCCCCTCCATTGAGGAACGGAGCCTCATCAGAACCGATTAATACCCAGTTCTCTGGAGGATTTATATCGATATTTGGAGCGATGATAATGATCTCAACATTCTCGAGATTTCCTCGCTGGAGCATCTGTTGCCCGTCAAGTTCAATTTCCCAGTTGCTGTCAGGAGAACGCCAGTGACCAGTGATGTTCCTGTCGCTATCTGGATCAATTTCCAATCTGAACGTATACAACCAATGCATTGCTAATGATTCATCATCGATGTAGAGGAAATCTTGGCCATCTTGAATTTCTGAGGATACGATTTCACCAGCATCATCCGTCCACATAGTTTGACCATGAAGCCCTGCAAGCATCGATAATGGAAGGACAAGAAGAATTGCAATGAACATTGGTTTACGGACGGGAGCTAAATCATATGAGGCTCGATTAGTAAAAAAGTGATTTACCAACATCAAGACAGGAATGCTGAGGGCTGTGAGATATCGTCCATTATTGCCCATCGTAATCATATTCTTCCACAAAGGCACGTCCCAACGAATCGCTTCATAGACCCATAAAGAAGCAATCCACATCGTCATGATGATCATTCCACTGACAACAAATACTGTGAGAAATGTTGTCTGGGAATCACGTGAACGGCGGATACTGAGAAGCGTGGGCATGAGGAAAGGCCATATTGCTAATCCCAGCAAAAGATACAGTCCTATGCCATCACCAAAGGCAACAAGAAGTGCAACCAACCATTGTATCGGATTCGTCTGCATTGCCTCAAATGATCCTCCTTGAACAAATGAGAGACCGACCATAGCCGTAATTGAGAGCGGTATGCCTATGGATAGCGATTGCAACGGATTACGGGAGTAGTTCTGGAAGGCTGGAAGCAATCGATCGAGAAGAATCCAAGTGAAGAGGAGACCCAATAAAACCCATCCAACGTTGCTGGAGAGTCCTTTTGTCAAAACCAGTGTATGGGTGCTAGCCACTGCAAGGAGAACCCATTTTATCAGAGATGTTCCTTCTTCCTCTAACAGTTTCACTGAGGAAAGCGCAATACCTGCAACAGCGAGTGCTACTGTGGATTCGGGATATAAGCGCCCTGTAGCGAAAATAAACGATGGATGAAGAGAAAGTAATGCAGCAAAATGAGGTTTTCCCTTACCAAGCCATAACCCAATACCAATCAATGCCATCATTGGCAAAAACGCAGCAAGAGGAAGCATCGATTCTGGATAGATATCGAGAATCTGCCACCATCCACGTTCCATCACTTTCGTATCATCAGGGTTACTTGCGAGTGGATCATCAGGACGTACATCACCCCATTCCAAGTCCGCCGTACCATCTTCATTGGATTCGAGTGCTGCAAGATGAAGGTGGGTATCAAGCCCATAATCACTAACAGCCATTGAAGAAAGATGGAGAAGAATTCCAAAAATAAGCAAGCCCCACCACGGACGATTCCGTGGGTTTCTCAACTCGCTCATGTTCACAAAGCCACAGGGTTGGGTTCAACACTTTCGGATGTCTCGCCTTGTCATGAGCGGAATCTTAGATGGCATCAACATTCTCGACCTCTCGCGTATTTTAGCAGGACCATATACGGCTCAGATGCTTTCAGATCTTGGAGCGAACGTTACCAAAATCGAAGCCCCGTGGGGTGACGATACTCGTGGATGGGGCCCTCCATTCACAACTGATTTCGATGGAGAGCGTGTTGCTGCTTACTTCCTCTGTTGCAATCGTGGGAAATCTATTATTCAGATGAATTTGAAAGAAGAGAAGCAACGGTTGATTGAAATGATTGCAGATGCCGATGTCGTTCTTGAAAATTTCAAACCTGGAACTCTAGAACGGTTGATTGGAACCATTCCCAAAGACACAATTGTTTGTTCAATCTCTGGCTATGGAGCAACTGGACCAAGACGAGATGAGCCTGGGTACGATTTGGCATTGCAAGCACGTAGCGGAATCATGAGTATTACTGGCGAAGCTGAAGGTGCGCCGGTAAAGGTCGGCGTTGCATGGATTGATATCATCACAGGGTTGTATGCAGGAAACGCAATTCTTGCAGCACTACTCGACAAGGAAAGAACCGGAAGAATTCGACACATAGATGTCAGTCTTTGGGACTGTGCGGTTGCATCTCTTGCTAATCAAGCACAAAACGTCATAGCAAGCGGAACTGATCCAAATCGAATGGGATCCGCCCATCCAAATCTCGTTCCATATCGGGCGTTTGAAGCAAAGGATGGATGGTTTGTCGTTGCTATTGGATCCGATGCACAATGGGACAAATTCTGTTCAATTTCTGGGTTTGAAGTACGAACTGAATGGTCAAACAATGCGGGACGTATTGAACATCGAGAAGAGATTGAGACCGATATCCAAGAATGGATTCAGCACCATAATCGAAGCGATTTGGAAGAGATGCTCGCAGGCATTCCGTGTGCTCCAATCAATACAGTATCTGAAGCACTTGCAGACCCTCAGAGCGAAGCAAGAGGCGCTTTGCTCAACGAGAATGGAGTGACGACATTAGCAAGTCCGCTTCGATTCATGAACGTTCAAAACAACGACTAGTCTTCGATCATATTGACCAGTCTAGCCGCTTCAACAACATCGCCTTCTTCCCACCAATCAACGGCAATGAAGGTCGGACGCTTCCCATGTTGTTCGATGCACTCGATGGCTCTCTCGACCATGAAATCAACATCATTGGCTTCTGCAGCTCGCTGTGAATCTGACAGACCTGCTTGATTCTTCAACCAATTATTCATGTGATAAACAGGCTGATTTGAATCGCCACGGTGGGGATCGCAATCCATTGATTCCGTATCGTCATTTGCGTAATCAGTGGTCCAACCAAATTCAAGGAAGTCATGAAAGTATGGGTGTTCAGAATCACCAGATTGTTCCCAGAAAACAACCAACCGCTTATCCATATTGATCAGTTCAATCAACGTAGGCCACTCCGCATTCATCTCATGAACATACATCATATCAGCCAAGCCCGCATCATCCAATACTTTCTTGAGATGGTCCGGTTCAACATAATTTTCAACAAGAAGCGTGACAATGTCTCGATCTTCGTCTTCCATCTCATTCTCTAATTTGCTCAACCAGTTGAGTGGATCAACAGCCCCGTAGGTGCAAGGACTGAATGCTTCGTTTGAATTTCCATGACAAAAGCGCACGTTTGATTCGCTCTTATCTGCTGTGGTCATGTAATGCGTATCGAGCATGAACGCACGCATTCCTGCATTCCATTGCGCTTGAAAGCCCGTGAGATGATTGCTTGCTGGATAGTAGATATTATCTTCATGCGTTGAAAAGGAGTTGTGCGTTTCGGGGAATGTTACTTGATCATAGGTTCTGTGACAGAGAACGACCATGCCATTGCACGGAATTGTTTCGAGGTATTCGCATGTTCCGTCATCTTCATTGGCGGTTTCATCGTAATTCGTTGCATCTGGATCTGTACAACCAAGTATCGGTTCTGGTTCTGAATAAACGCACGAACCATCATCTTCCTCTGCTTCTGAATTGTAATTCTCTGCCTCAGGGTCTGTGCATCCTTGAATCAATGATTGAATTTCAGCAGTGTCATCAACCTCTTCCTCCGAAGATTCTTCCAAGTATGTACACCCAGGAGTAGCCAGCAAAACGACCGTGATGAGCAGGGCCATGACTCGCATGGTCCGTACTGGCAGTGAAGTGTCTTGAAAACTCCGCCTAGGAATCAATACAGTCCTCTGTTGTGGCAACAAAGGGATTGGCTAATGTATCAGTAACATGCCATTTTACTTCATGGAACCTTCAGATGCGGATGCTTCTCTGAACGTTCTGCTCGTTCACGTCTGGTATTGGCCTCACTTGGGAGGAGGGAATCAGCACGTTGAACACATCGCCCGGCAACTGGTCAAAAGAGGTCATAAAGCGACCGTTTGGTGCGCCGATATACCTGAACATGATGAAAAACAATTCGTCCGCGATGGTGTTGAAGTCATTCGATTACCTCCAAAGATGGTTCTAGCTGGTATTGATCCAGTTGTGGCAATTAAAAAATTGAACATGGATTTTGATGTCGTTCACCTCCATGATATCCTTCCAATTCTTATTCGACGCTCATTGAAACGTGCAAAGAAGCTCAAGATTCCTGTTGTTACAACATTTCATAATGATTACATCAAAACAGGCATCATTGCGAAATCGTTCAAATCACTTCGATGGGTTGTGCAAGGAAGACGTACACTCAATACTTCGAATGCACGTATCGCATTGACTCCATATTATGCGAATCATCTCCAACAGCGAGGCGTCAAAGATCCAATCGATATCTTGCCAAATGGTTTCGAACCTGTTGCAGAGGATGCTGTACGCCCGACTCTTCTTCCAAGCGATGCGGATCAACATCCAATCATGGTCTTTGTAGGGAGATTAAGTGAACAGAAAGGGTTGGATGTTCTCATGGATGCATGGGACAAGTACTGTGCTGCAGGCGCACCGAATGCACGTCTTGCAATCGCAGGCTCTGGTGAACTCAATGAATGGTTAGACCAACGTATTGCGAGCGCAAAACAACCCGATTCAATTCACAAACTTGGTCGCGTCGAAGACAGCGAAAAGCGATGGTTGTTTGAGAATGCAAAGGCCGTATTACTCCCTTCTCGATTCGAAGGCCTCCCAACGGTTCTGCTCGAAGCAATGCATGCAGGAGCGCCTACAGTTATGTCGGATGTCAACGACTTGGGGCGATTAGTGACTGAACCAGATGCTGGTCTCTCGATTCCCCCCGGTGATGTGGATGCTCTGCTTGAAGCAATCAGTACCATTCTCAAAGCAAATGAGGAACAAATTACGCGTTGGTCTACGAATGGAAAGGAAGCATCAAAGCCGTACCTTTGGTCAACAATTACTGAAGATTTACTTCAGATATATCGGCGGGTGAAGAAGTGACTCTACCACGATTGATCATCTTTCATTGCAATATGGGTTTGCTTGGAGGAGGTCAACGTGATCTTATTGTTGCTTTACCCGATCATGCGAAACGATGGGACATCACAATGGTCACACTCAACGCCCCAGACTTGCTTGTGGAAACGTGCAGAGAACTCAACATCGAGTTGATCACGCCTCCTCAGCCTTGGCAAGAGCCTCGTGGGGGGCTCAAAGAGATAACAGCGGCTTCAGGCCGTTCTGCTCGAAAGGCTTGGAAACGCCTTTTCCCTTCATTCAAAGAACCACTTCAACAAGCCGATGCTGCTTTTGTTATCATCAGCGTAGGGGGATTAGAAATCCTCGAATTAATACCTCGATCGCTTCCGCTTTATGCCTTCATTCTTGAGCGAAACAAAGGAATCTATGACGACGTCTCTCATCGAAATATGGATGGCTCGTTCAAACGTCCAATGTGGATTAATAATTTGGCTCTTTCTTATCTTCGTCGGTGGGACAAGAAATGGCATCGAATGTTGTGGAATCGGCCAAATACAATCATTTCAGCAAATACGCCAACCAGCGCACGAAAACTTGCATCATCGCATAAATGGCCAACACTAAACTCATGGATTGCCGGAAGACCAGAATTCCGAGATGAGGAAAAACGGCCGGCTGGAGTGGGTGTACTTTGGCCAGCGATTAACCCTCATGCATGGCCGATTGAACCAACTACAGATGAATTGGAGGCTTGGGGACATTTCGAGTTTAGGCCAACCACACCGTACCTTTTGACCATTGGTCGTGCTTGTTTCATGAAAGGAAGTTTTGAAGCGCTTACTGTAGCTCATGCAAGTTCAATGCCGTTGGTTCACGTTGGAGGTGGAGAAACTGAAGAAATGAAGAAGAAGGCAACGGAGATGGGTGTTGAATTAATCATCATGCCTAGAATTGGTGAATTAGAGATTGTTTCTCTTGTCCGTAATGCTCACGCTCTTATCGCAATTGCGAGAACTGAAGGATTCGGCCTGACTCCTATGGAGGCGGTGATGGTTAACACTCCAGCACTCGTTGTTGATGAGGCGGGCTTCACACACACGATTACGGATGGGCTGAATGGTCGTAGGCTACCATGGCCCAACAATCCAGATTCCATCCAGCAATGGGTTGAAGCAATCGAACAGTCAGGCCAGGAAACCAATCGACAACAGTGGTCAAAAACAGGAAGACAACGTATTTTCGAACGATTCAGTTCCAATCATCAGGCAGAAGGATTGGCACGCGGATTAGCAACACTTGACGTCCAAGTTGAATTAACAGATTTGGAGATATTGCCAGGTCTTGATCCTGCGTGATTCATTAGAAGGAAAACAAAGAGGTTTGGCCTCCATCTCTGATGAGGTTTCCTTTACGCAGTGCATCGAAAGCAGCATCCATTCTTCTCTGACTAAACTCACGTTCTTCTTGTAAGAATTGAGTTAATCCCTTGACATCTACTGTACCTGGCTTGAGGTCTTCTGCATCAACTTCGCTCGCAGGATGATTAAGGAAAATCTCTCGGATTTCATCAAGTCGTTCAGGAATCTCTTTGCCCTTTTCTTCGCAAATTGCTTCAATCGTTCCCAGCGATTTAATCAGTTTAATTCCAGTCTTTGGGCCAATTCCTTTCAATCCTGGATGGAAATCAGTACCGATCATAATGGCCAAATCAACCAGTTGTTCACGGGTTAATTCGTGTGTAGTAAGGAGTTCTTCCAAATTGATTTGTTGTGCCTTTACCGTTCTGCCGTGTCGTTTACTGCCGTGACTCATAAGATTGCGAACAAGGATTGGGCTTCCATAAAGAAGGGCATCCCAGTCTTGAGTTGCCACAATATCGAGTTGCCCTTTGACTGCCATTACCGCAGCTTGACCTTCGCCTTCTGCCGCTGCATCCACCCAGCGAACGCCGAGTAAGTCGAGCATTTTTTTGGTGTCATCGATCATCTCAGCACTGTAATGAACAATGCGTTGCGCCATTTTTTGAGCCGTCTGGTAGTCTCCATCTTCGAGTGCTTGCTTGTGGATTGCCTCCGCCTCTAAGCGACGCTTTCGACGTGCTGCAAGTTCATCTGCCTTCAATTCGGGAGATTGCCCATCGAAGACGAAAATAGGTTGGATGCCCATTGAAAGCATGGATGTTGTTCGGTTCAGAATACCCATTAGATGAGCAACAACACGTCCCTTGGAGTCTCGTAGTGGCCCACCATCACCAGTTGGAGAACGATCTCGAATTGTTGTCAGAAATTGAAAGGCGGTAAGAAACGCATCAATTCCAAC
>UPTN01000514.1_pt1 | contig 20090 bp, 9 predicted proteins | sample 2160111 | NCBI WGS metagenome assembly UPTN01 (sample SAMN06265058, study PRJEB28932) | marine metagenome | isolation source: Columbia River Estuary | place: USA:Columbia River Estuary, USA | collected 2014-05-05
TTATGAATACGTTAAGAAACAAAGTACAGTTAATTGGAAACTTAGGAAACAACCCAGAAATTATCACTTTAGATTCTGGAAAAAAATTGGCAAAATTTAGTATTGCTACAAATGAAACTTATAAAAATGCGCAAGGTGAAAAAGTTACAGACACCCAATGGCATAATGTAGTTGTTTGGAATAAAACTGCTGAAATAGCTGAAAAATACCTAGAAAAAGGTAAAGAAGTTGCTGTTGAAGGAAAATTAACAACCAGAAGTTATGACGATAAAGACGGCAATAAAAGATATGTTACCGAAATTGTTGTAAGCGAATTGTTACTATTAGGAACAAAATAGTTAGGAAAATTGCTATTGAAACTATTAAGAGGCTGTTTTGAAATTAATTTCAAAACAGCCTCTTTTTAAAAGTACTCTTTAATTGCCTTTGCCACACCATCATTTATATTGGTATCTGTAATCACTTTAGCTACTTTTAATACATCGTAGTTGGCGTTTCCAACAGCAACACCTAAACCAACCGCTTTTAACATTTCAATATCGTTATAATTATCTCCAAAAGCCACTACATTTGCCATTGAAAGTGATGGATAACAATGTTCCAAAACAACATCTATCGCAGTTTTTTTAGAAATATTTTTGTGTGAAATTTCAATATAAGTTTCTTTAGATCGGTATAACATTATTTCATCAGGAAACTGATATTCTAAAAATTTGTACAACGTATCTATTTCCGCTTCATCACCCATACACATAATTTTATGCGCTCCTTTCCCTTCTTTTTCCCAAGTTGCTATAACTTCATTATTAGCCTTTATAGTTGGAGTTACCTTTGTGTTACTTTCTTCTCTTTTAGCCCAATAATCCATTGAAGGAACATACCATTCATCTGCATGAAATAAACTTAAATGAATCGTGGTATTTGTACATTGATTAATAATTTCAGCCAATACAGCATTCTTTATAAAAGTTGAATGTAAAATAGTGTTGTTATTTAGCACCAAACCACCATTATAAGCAATTAGCGGTGCATTTTCATTTCCAAATTCAATTTGTAAATGACGCAAAGCACTTGGCATTCTAGATGAAATTAACACTAGAGGAATCGGAGAAACTCGCTGCACCTCCTCAATAGTATTTTTAGACAATTCTCTGTCCTTATTTAACAATGTTCCGTCAATATCTGAACAAATTAATTGGTAGCTCATAAATGATTTTATAGTTAGGTCGACAAATTTAAGAAATCGGTTTGTTAATAAATATCAATACTCTAAGAATCAACGAAATCGATAGATTTGGGATTAAATTAACCTATTTAAAACTTAAAATAAAGATTAAAACTAATAGTGTACCTTTGGGCACTTATTTAAACTACATGACATTTAAAGATTTAGGAATTATTGAGCCTATTTTACTAGCGCTAAAAGAAGAAGGATATACACACCCAACACCAATTCAGGAACAAGCAATTCCTATTTTATTAAACAGAAAAGATTTATTAGGTTGTGCACAAACCGGTACTGGAAAAACTGCTGCCTTTACTGTGCCAATTTTACAACATCTTTATAATAGCAAACAAGACCATAAAGGAAAACGAAAAATAAGATCCCTAATAGTTACCCCTACAAGAGAATTAGCCATTCAAATTGATGAAAGCATTTCAATTTATGGCAAACATACAGGCATTAAAAATGTAGTAATTTTTGGTGGCGTTAAACAAGGTGGACAAACAGATGCATTAAGACGTGGTACTGATATTTTGGTTGCAACTCCAGGTAGATTGTTGGATTTAATATCGCAAGGGTTTATTAGTTTACAAGACGTTAAATACTTTGTATTAGATGAAGCAGACCAGATGTTAGATATGGGTTTTATTCATGATATTAAGAAAATTATTGCAAAATTACCTTTTAAAAGGCAGTCGCTTTTCTTTTCTGCGACTATGCCTGCTGCCATTGTTGAATTATCAGGTAAAATTCTTGGAAATCCAGAAAAAATAACCATAAAACCTAAGCAAGCTACCGCAGAAAAAATTGAGCAAGCTGTTTACTTTGTAAGTAAACAAAATAAAACGAAATTACTAATACATTTAATTGAAGAAAATCCGAACGAATCTATTTTGGTGTTTTCAAGAACAAAGCACGGAGCCGATAAAATTGTTCGTTTTTTAACAAAAGCGCATATAAAATCAGCAGCAATTCACGGTAATAAATCTCAAGGCGCACGACAAAGAGCTTTAGGAAATTTTAAAAACGGTGAAAAAAATATTCTAATTGCAACAGACATTGCAGCGAGGGGAATAGATGTTGAAGAATTATCACTTGTAATAAATTACGATTTACCGAATATTCCTGAAACCTATGTACACAGAATTGGAAGAACAGGACGCGCAAAAGCAAGTGGAATTGCATTGTCTTTTTGTAATCAGGAAGAGAAAGCTTATTTAAAAGATATTCAGAAATTAATAAATCAACAAATTCCACTTATTGAAGATCATCCTTTTCCTTTAGATGAAAATGAAGCAATTTCTTTGGTTGAAAAACCTTCAAAAAATCAACGTAAAAAAGCGAAAAGAAGAGCTGAACACAAACCAAAAGAAACTGAAAATACAAACACAAATAAACCTAGGCGTCGCAAATATTATCCTAAAAGGAACAGACAATAGTTTTCCAATCCAATTTCCAAGGAAACAGCCGCTTTCAGAATTGCTGTAAATTTAAAAACGAACACTTAAAAGTGTGGGAAATACTAATAGTTAACAACTTCTAAAGCTTATAAAAAGCTGTAATTCACAACTATCTGCCAACTATTAATTTCTAATTAAAATTGGGAATTCTAATTCTGAAAAAAGTCTAATTATTTTGTTAAATTTACTCGACTTAGATTCATGTTAACGAAATAATCTTTTTATGAAAACAATTTTAAAAAGAACTTTACAATTGCTAGCGGTTCTTATAATAGTAATATCTTGTAAAAAAAACAACACACCAACTTCTGAAAACTCAATTAAAAATGCTAATAATATGGCAGAAACTATCTATCCTTTTTATGATACATCCCTTGCAATAGATGACAGAATTGAAGACCTCATTTCAAGGCTAACGCTTGATGAAAAAGTAACACAAATGATGAACAGCACACCAGCTATTGAAAGACTTCAAATACCTCCATATGATTATTGGAATGAGGCGCTTCATGGAGTTGGAAGATCTGGAGTAGCTACTGTTTTTCCACAAGCAATTGGGTTAGGCGCTACTTTTGATTCTGAATTAGCATTTAGAGTATCTTCAGCTATTTCTGATGAAGCAAGAGCAATGTATAATGTAGCAAAAGAAAAAGGTTTTCATAAGCAATATGGAGGGTTAACATTTTGGACTCCTAATATAAATATTTTTAGAGATCCTCGTTGGGGACGTGGCCAAGAAACTTATGGAGAAGATCCTTATTTAACGGCTTCTTTAGGGGCTTCATTTGTAAAGGGATTGCAAGGAGATAACCCAGATTACTTAAAAACTGCTGCCTGTGCAAAACACTATGCCGTACATAGTGGACCTGAAAAATTAAGACATGAATTTAATGCCGAGGTTTCTCAAAAAGACTTGTGGGAAACCTATTTACCTGCTTTTCAAGCCTTGGTTGAAGCCAATGTTGAAGCTGTTATGTGCGCCTACAACAGTACAAATGGAGCGCCGTGTTGCTCAAATAATTATTTGATTACAGATGTTTTAAGAGATAAATGGGGTTTTAAAGGACATGTTTTAACTGATTGTGGAGCTTTAGAGGATTTTTACAAACAAAAAGATAATGGTGGCCATGGGGTTGTAAATACACGTGCAGAAGCTGCCGCTTTAGCAGTTAAAAGTGGGGTTAGTTTAAATTGTGGAAGTATTTATTTTTCTTTACCAGAAGCTGTTAAAGCTAATTTAATTTCTGAAAAAGAAATTGATACTCAATTAGCCATTTTATTAAAAACAAGATTCAAATTGGGGCTATTTGATCCAAAAGGAAGTAATCCTTTTGATAGTATTTCTATTGATGTTGTTAATAGTGAATCTCATAGGAATTTAGCTAAAGAAGTTGCTCAAAAAGGAATTGTATTGTTAAAAAACAATGGTGTTTTACCTCTGAAAAATGACCTTTCAGAATATTTTTTAACAGGACCAAATGCTGCAAGTATCGATGTGCTACTGGGTAATTATTATGGTGTTAATCCTAATTTGGTAACTATTTTAGAAGGTGTTTCAAAAGCAATACATCCTGCAAGTCAAATACAATATAAATTAGGAGCAATGCTTAGCCAAAAAGCTATAAACCCAATGGATTGGTCAAGTGGAAATGCTGGAATTGCCGATGTTACTATAGCAGTTTTAGGAATTTCTAGCTTATTAGAAGGCGAAGAAGGAGAGTCTTTGGCATCTGCAACTGCTGGCGATCGCTTAGATTATAATTTGCCAGAAAATCAACTTGAATATTTAAGAAAACTACGAAATGCTGCAGCTAATAATCCTAATGATAAAAAACCAATTATTGCAGTTATAACTGGCGGAAGCCCTATGAATTTAGCTGAAGTTCATGAGTTAGCAGATGCAGTTTTATTAGTTTGGTATCCTGGAGAAGAAGGAGGAACTGCTGTTGCAGATATTCTTTTTGGAAACATATCTCCATCTGGAAGATTGCCAATAACTTTTCCAAAATCTTTAGATCAATTACCTCCATATGATGATTATTCAATGAAAGGTAGAACCTATAAATATATGAATGAAGATCCTCTTTATCCTTTTGGATTTGGATTAAGTTATACCAGTTTTTCTTACGATGAAATAAAAGCTTCTTCATCTAATATTTCAAAAGATGAAAACGTTACTGTTGAAGTTTCAATTACTAATACTGGAAAAGTAAAATCTGATGAAGTAGTTCAACTTTATATTACCGATTTAAAAGCTTCTTTTGATGTGCCTAATTATCAGCTAACAAAAATTAAACGAATTACATTAGAGCCAAATGAAACTAAAAAGTTATCATTTGAATTAACTCCAAAAGCATTTGAAATGGTAAATAATGAAGGCACAAGTATAATTGAACAAGGAGAATTTAAAATTTATATTGGTGGCTCTAGTCCCATGAAAAAAAGTTTTGAACTTGGAGCTTCAAGAATGGCAGAAACTCTTATTAAAATTAACTAACTTATTTTCAGGCTTACATTTTTGAACTTTACAACCAAAAAACTCCGAAGTGAAACACTTCGGAGTTTTTCTAATATTCAAATAATTATATTCAGGGATCCAAGTGAATATAATTGTTCCTTAAAATTATTGATTGAATTTTATTATCTTAATGATAAAAATCATTTTATTGATATTTATTAATTTTGATGTATTTTTTTTAGCAAATAAGATTAATTATTTAAAAAAAGAAGTGAGTTTTGTAAAGTCAATTAAAAAATTCTAACAATGCAATTAACTAAAATTACTTTTATCTTAACTTTTTTAACCATTTTTATTTGTACAACCTATGGCCAAGGTTATAAAAACCCTGTTATTCCCGGTTTTCATCCAGATCCAAGTATTTGTAAAGTTGGAGACGATTTTTATTTGGTTAATAGTAGTTTTGAGTTTTTTCCAGGGGTTCCAATATTTCATAGTAAGGATTTGGTTAATTGGGAACAAATAGGGCACTGTTTAACGCGACCTTCACAGGTAAATTTAGAAAAAATTGGTGCATCGGGTGGTATTTATGCGCCAACTATTCGTTATAATAATGGTATATTTTATATGATTACAACCAATGTTTCCGATAAAGGAAACTTTATTGTACATACTAAAAATCCTGCTGGTGAATGGTCTGAACCTGTATGGTTAGAACAAAAAGGAATAGACCCCTCATTGTATTTTGAAGGCGATACTTGTTACTTAACGTCAAATCCTGATAATTGTATTTATTTATCTGAAATCAATCCAATAACTGGAGAACAATTATCTCCAAGTAAAGCAATTTGGACTGGAACAGGTGGGCGCTATCCTGAAGGCCCACATATTTATAAAAAAGATGGCCTGTACTACTTGTTAATTTCTGAAGGAGGGACAGAATATGGTCATAAAGTAACCATTGCACGGAGCAAAAATATTGATGGTCCTTATGAATCTAATCCTGCTAATCCTATTTTAACTCATATTGGTAAAGAAGCACAAATGAATCCAATTCAAGGAACAGGTCATGCTGATTTAACACAGGCAAATGACGGTTCATGGTGGATGGTTTGTTTAGCTTTTCGTCCACAATCTGGGTTACATCACGTATTAGGGAGAGAAACTTTTTTAGCACCTGTAAACTGGGAAAAAAATGCATGGCCAATAGTAAATGGCAATGGAATAATTAGTTTAAACATGGAGGTACCTACCTTACCTCTTCAGCCTATAAAAAAATCTCTTAGTACTAATTTTGAAGAAGATGAACTGGGGTTTGAGTGGAACTATTTAAGAAATCCAAATCTTAATAATTATGAGTTAAATTCCAAAAAAGGATCTTTAAGATTAAAGGCAACACCTATTTTATTAGATGACGTGGATTCCCCAACATTTTTAGGACGTAGACAAGAACATATTCAATTTACTGCAACTACCAAAATGGAACTTTTTAATGCAAAAAATGGCGATGAAGCTGGTTTAACTGTATTTAGAAATAATACTGCACATTATAAAATATTATTAAAACAAGATGACACTGGAAAACGCATATTGGCTTTAAGTTATCGTTTAGGAGAATTATCTCATACCATATCTGAAATAAAGATTCCAAGAGGTAGTGTTTACCTTCAAGTTAAAGGAGAAAATGATTATTATTCATTTGCCTTTTCCACGAACGGAACAGATTATAAATTTATTGATAAACTGGATGTGCGTTATTTAAGTTCTGAAACTAACGGTGGTTTTACTGGAGCATATATAGGACTATTTGCTACTTCAAAGAATAAAACAACAAATGCTTATGCCGATTTTGACCTGTTTAATTACCTACCGAAATAATTTAATACGTGAAAAAATAAAAGAGGTTGTGAAAAAAAGAAATTTAGAGTTATAAGGAGTGTATGGAAATATTATCCACAAGTGTAAAAGACCGTCCATAAAGACGGTCTTTTACACTTGTGGATAATATTTAATTTAATTCAAATTTAATCAATTGCAGAATTGGATTGAATTTCAATTAATGGAACAGGTAAATACGCATGTTCAGCACTATTAAAACTATTTCTTCCCGCTGCTTGCATAACTTGATCTAACATTCCCCATCTTCGTAAATCAAAAAACCTTGTAGATTCTAATGTTAACTCCATTGTTCTTTCGTGAATAATTTGTGTTTTTACTTCACTTTGAGAACTTATTGTTAAGGCAGGCATTAAGCCATGAATTTCTCTTACTTCATTAATATAATCTATTGCATCTGCCGTATTTCCGGTTTCGTTAAGTGCTTCAGCATACATTAATAGAACATCCGCATATCGCATTAATACAACATTAACTCCAACATAGGAGTTATTCCAAACATAATTTGGTAACCATTTTCTAAAGTATGCGGTATTATCTTTTGCGTCTGGAGATCCATAAGTGTCATTAACTAATTCATCCCAAGTATATCCTTGCATCTGATTGGTATTTGTATCATTATAAAAAGGATCTTTAAAATATACAGAACCATAAAGTCTGTTGTCATATAAGCCATTTGAAGCTATCATACCTTCAGTTTTCATATCATTAACTAAAGACATTGTTGCTTCAATACCTCCCCAACCTCCAACACACCAATCACCAACAAAGGCATGTAATCTTGTTGCATTCCAAGAAGATGCGTCTCCACTTTTAAATTGCATCTCAAAAATAGATTCACTGTTATTTTCATTTTCTCCATTAAATAGGCTTAAAAAATCTGGCTCTAAAGAATAATTACCGACTTTATCAACTACTAGTTGTTTAAAAGCAGCAGCAGCGTTATCAAAATCACTACTTTCTGAAGATGAAACATCTCCTGCTTTGTATAAATAGGCTTTTCCTAAAAAAGCTAAGGCAGCACCTTTTGTTGCTCTACCTAAATTATCCGATTCATTTGTTTCAGACAACATAGTGGATGCAGTTGTAAAATCATCAATAATTATATTCCAAGCCTCAGATCTTGTAGATAAAGGTTTGTCTAAAGTTTCTTGTGAAATTAATTCATCTCTAATAATTATTTGACCATAAAGTGTTAATAATTTAAAATGATAATATCCTCTTAAGAAAGTAGCTTCACCTATTATTTGTTTTTTTTGAGCATCTGAAATTTGTTCAGAAGTCATTTCACCAACCTTAGTAATTACCTGATTAGCAAAATTTAATCCTTTATAATTTGTTTTCCATAATACATCTATAAAGGTATGTCCGTTTGTATATGTAAAATTAAACATGGACATCCAATGGCCATAATTTGTAGCATCTGGACCAGGTAAAGCATAGTCTGATCTAAAATATTCTACTACTGGTCGTCCTTCTTGCCATCCATCCCAAAAATTGCTTCTTGATTCTAATTCAGAATATGCAGCTGTTAAACCTGATTCTGCATCTTCAGCATTTCGCCAAAAACTTGAAGATGTTAGCTTATCCGGTGGTGATTGATCTAAAAACTCATCATCATTACAAGACGCGAGCGCTATTAATAAAAATGGAATTATAGCTATTTTAAATATATATTTCATGATATTAATTTTTTAAGTTTAAAATTGTAATTGCAATCCAAAAATTACTGATTTATACTTTGGATAAAGCGATCTATCAATTCCTCTTGATAAAATACTACCTCCTACTTCTGGATCTAAACCTTTATAATCTGTAATTGTAATTAGGTTTTGACCAGTTGCATAAACTCTAAATTTATTTATGAAAGAATTTTCTAATACTTCTGAATTTACAGAATAACCAACCTGAAAAGTTTTAAATCTTAAATAAGATCCGTTTTCTAAAAATCTTGTTGAAGCTCTAGTGTTATAATTTGGATCTCCAAGAACTGCTCTTGGAATATCTGTATTTGTGTTTGATGGTGTCCAAGCATTTAAAGTTTCAGTTCTAAAGTTTCTTCCACTATCCATACCTAGTGATTCAAAACTATTTCCATTATAAATTTTATTTCCACCTACACCTTGTAGAAAGACAGTAACATCGAAATTTTTATAATCTGCTGATAAATTTAAACTGTACTCAAATTTAGGTATTGCAGTCCCTTGATAAACAGCATCATCATCGTTAATTACTCCATCATTATTACTGTCTTCAAATTTAATATCTCCAGGTGACGCGTTTGGTTGTATTAAATTACCTCCTAAACTATGAGCATCAATTTCTGCCTGATTCTGAAATATGCCTAAAGAAGTTGGCATAAAAAACGCACCTGGTTCATAACCAACTTTTGTTTGATTTACAAAATGATCTGAACCATATTTTAAACCTATACCGTATAAAACTTGGTCCTCGCTACTCAATTTAGTTACTTCACTATGTATGGTTGTTAAAGTAGCAAAGGCGCTATAATTAAAATCGTTGTAATTATTATAATATCCTAACTCAAATTCAAATCCATTATTTACAAACTCACCAACATTTATAACCGGACTGTTAATTCCAGCTGAAGGAGAAACAACTTTTGTAATTAATAAATCAGCAGTTTTGCTATTATAATAGTTCATAGAACCTTTAAATTTATTCTCTAAAAAGGCAAAATCAAGTCCAAAATTTGAAGAAGTATTTGTTTCCCACTGTAAATTATCATTTTGTAAATCTCTTGCAATACTTCCTAAGAAAGATGTTTGAGGCATTCCAAATACATAACCACCATCATCCTGACTTTTTCCTTGACTTATTAAAGCTACATAATCATAATAACCCAATGCACTATCATTACCCGCTTGTCCCCAGCTCATTCTTAACTTTAAAAAGTCTAAATAGTCTTGGTTTTTCATAAAATTTTCCTCTGTAATTTTCCATCCTAAGGCAAACGAAGGAAAAACTCCATATTTGTTATTTTGTCCAAATTTTGAACTACCATCTCTACGAACACTCGCTTGTACTAAATATTTATTATCATACGCATAGTTCACTCTTCCAAAATATGATACTAACGCATATGTTGCATTTGTTCCACTTGCAGTGTAAGTTCCATCACCAAAAGCATCCAATGTATTAAAACTAGGATCTAAAATAATTGCCGGTATTTTATTATTATCATCATCAAATTTATAGCCTTCACCTTGTGCAAATGTTTCTTTAAATGGCTCTGAAATTCTTTGATATCCAACTAATGTATTAAATACATTCTTTTTTATTTCAAAATTATAACTAGCTGTATATTCTTGATTAAGCCTTCGAAATTCACTTAGATATTCAGAAACAAAAGAATATTCTCTTGATTCAGTATCTTGAACATCTCTTACTCTAAAAGGCTCATGAAAATTAAATGTATAATTGTTTAAATTAGACATTGATAAGTTTGCATTTACATTTAAACCATCAATAATTTCATATCCAATATTCACATTTCCTGAAAAGTATTTCAAATTTGTATGATTTTGTCGTAGAAAATCATTTTCACCGATTGGGTTTCTATGATCTGGAATATCTCCATCTCTAAATCCGTATCCAGATTGTTTTGTTTCATCATATACAGGAATTAATGGTGATATCATATATGTTTCTCTCAGCGAAAATTTATAAGGATCGGTATTTGTTTCACTATAATTAAGGTTTGTTGTAATTTTTAACTTCTCTTTTGTAATTCCAACATTTGCACTTATACCTTTTTTTGAAAACCCAGAGCCAATCAGTAAACCTTTTTCGTCTGCAAAATTTCCGCTTACACTATAATTTATAAATTCTGATGCTCCACTTAATCTCGCATTTAATAAATAAAGATTTCCATTTTGATGGGTTTCATCTACCCAATCTGTATTCACTGAAGGAGGATTTTGAACATACGTCGGTAAACTTGCTCCTGCATTTTCAAACATTTGTTTATGTACGCTAACATAACCAGCTGCATCTAAAACTTTCATTTCATTTCTTGCAGAATTCATACTATAAGAAGTTTCTATTTCCACTAAAGGCTTCCCTTCTTTTCCTTTTTTAGTAGTAATAATAATAACTCCATTTGCAGCTCTTGTACCATAAATTGCACCAGATGCTGCATCTTTTAAAACCTCTATTGAAGCAATATTATTGGCATCTAAAAAGTAGGAATCAGATTGAACACCATCTACAATATATAATGGTTGATTGTTTCCAAAACTACCTACACCTCTAATCATGATTTCTGCACTAGAACCAGGACTGCCTGAAGAAGAAGTAACATTAACTCCTGCAACTTTACCTTGTAAGGCATTCATAGGGTCGGTAGTTACCACCTGAGTTAAATCATCACCTTTAACTTGACCAATTGCTCCAGTTACATCACTCTTTTTTTGAGTTCCATACCCAATAACAACCACCTCGTCTAAACTTTCCGCACTTTCATTTAAAGCAACATTTATGGTTGTCTGATTTCCTACTGTAATCTCTTTGGTTGAAAAACCTAAATAGCTATAAACCAATACTGTTTGTTGGTTTGGGACTTCAATAGAATAATTTCCATCAAAATCTGATTGGACACCAATGGATTGATTGCTTTTAATTGTAACTGTTGCTCCAGGAAATGGAGTTCCTTTAGTGTCAGTAATCGTTCCATTTACTTTAATGCTTTGAGAATAAGAATTGGAAGTAAACCCAAACATTACAAACATAAAAAGAACTAAAAACAGACTTCTAAAAGACTGGTTTTGATTTTTTGATTGTTGTTTTTTCATTTTAAAATAGATTTGTTAGTTAACAAATGCCTTAAATTTTGGCACAGAGTTTATACGGCCAAATATTGTGTTATTTTTTAACAAACCCTTATAAATGAGCTTTACTTGACCTTTACATAGTGGCTTTTTTTAGTGTTTTTATTATAAAGTGTATGGGGAAAAAAAGGATTGATTTTATTAAGAGAAAAGAAATTACATTATAATTAGTCGGCTAAAAAGAATAACCTAGACCTCCAATAATTTTAAGTAAAATTTTAATTAGTTTTAAAAACTTAAATACTTTCTAAAAAGCTAACTAAGTTTTCTTTTTTGTCTAAATTCAATTTTTTTCTTAATCGATGCCTGCTAATTTCTACAGAATTTAAAGATATGTTATTAATATTCGATATCTCTTTAGAGCTTAGTTTAAGCTTAACTTGTACTGCGAGTTGTACGTCTTTATCAGTTAGGTGAGGATATTTCTCTTTAATTCGAAATAAAAAATCACTTTGTAAGGTTTCAACACTTGTATGAAATTTTTGTATATCCTCATTTATATCAAGCTTGAAGGCATATTCTTTAATAAGTGTCTTGATATCTTTTTTTATTTGATTTATATCCGTAAAGCTTAAGCTTTTAAACGATTTTGTTAAATCTCCATATATAGAGGTTCTTTGCGATATGAACAATGCTAAATTTGTTAGTTCTTTCATGCGAAATTCTAACTTATGTTCAAGGTTTTCTTGTAAAAGCGACTGTGTTTTTAATTTTTCCTTTGATAATTTTTCGTTTTGTTGATAAATAGATTTTTTCTTTTTTATATTATTCCAAAGTGAAACTATAATAAGCATTGCTATAATTGCTAATAAAATAGAACCAACTAACAATGATTTCTTTTTTTGTGCTTCTAGATTTCTTTGTTGCTCTAATAATTTAATTTCTGATTTTCTTTGTTCTGCTTCATACAAAATTCTCAATTCAGCTAATTTTTCACTTTCATTATTCGAAAAAATTTCTGATTTTCCTTTATCATACATTTTATATTTAAAAAGCGCATTTTTGTAATCTCCGATTGCTAAATAATAATCAGACATTATTCTGTTATTTTCAACTATCCATTCTTTATTATCACTTAATCCTTCCATTATCAATCTGGACTCATTTAATAATGAATAACATTTATCGAAATTTTTTAGCATTAAATGTACAATTGAAAGCTCATTTAAAATATTAACCTTATTATGGTCGTCATTAATTTCATTTGTAATTTCTAAAGAAGACTCTAAAAACATCTTAGCTGAATCAAGGTCGTTAATTTTGCGATAACAAACTCCCATATTTTTCATGGTTTCCGCAATTCTATCTTTATTATTAAACTCTCTTTTTAACTCTAAAGACTTCTTAAAAAAAGTTAATGCTAAATTACAATCTCCCTTATGCTCATGAATTAGCCCAATACTATTATAACTATATGCAATTCGTTGTTTGTCACCTATTTTTTCGTGTAGTTTTAGAGTTTCTAAATGGTATTCAAGCGCTTTATCAAAATACCCAATATCAAAATACAGCCATCCTAGTGTACGAAGCGTAAATGCTAAATCATAATCATTATCAATGTTTTTTCTAATTTCTAACGATTTCAATCCAAATTCTAAAGCTTTATTATAAAGGTCATTAAACAAATAGCCTTGACAAAGATTAATAAGTGCTAATCCTTCTTGATTTTTATTGTTAAATTTTTGAGATAGCACTAAGGCTTCATTTGCATATTCTATAGTTTTATTGGGGTTTATTGCCCAATAAATTTCTGAAACTCTATTTAATAATGGTATTTTATCTTCACCATTTGAGTAAGGTAAAATGTTTAGCAAACTATCTAGTTCTTTTTGGGAATCACTCGGATTTTCATCCCAAATATTAGTTTGAGAATGCACTGTAAATCCTATAAATAATATTATAAAAAAAATAGGTTTAATTAATTTCTTCATTAGCTAAAAATTTATAAATTTTAAAGAAACATGTACAATACATAAAGGGAGCCTCTAACAAGAATACATCACAAATATATATATTATAAATTGATGTTCTTTTTCAAAAACATCAAATGAAAGGTCAAGTAAAGGTCATTTTTTAAATAATAAATAAAAATAATCGAAATTTGTTGAAATCTGATTTCAGTAGAAATGAAAATTTATAATAAACATTTATAATAATTAAAAATGCATTTGAACAAAGTAGTTAAATATATAGTTGTTTTAGTTTTGTTAATAAGTTTTAGTTGTAATAACTCTAAAGATCCAATAAAAATTGAAAAGGAATTTGTCTTTCTTAGCAACAGTAAAAACATTCTAAATTACACCTATTCACCAAATATTGCTTTTGATAAAAATGGATTGATGTTTTCAGATCAGGGAGCTTGGTTTGCATATAGTTTTCCTGATACAATTTCAAACTTTGGTGGTTTTTCAGGGCCATTTTTAATGACACAACAAAACGGTGTTTGGAGTAGCGCAAATCTATCTCAATTAGTTTTAAACGGTGTTAATTGGAAATCTATTAAAACGAATAGCTACGCAAGTCATTTAGAACAAGTTTTTAAAAGTGATAGCTTAGAATTGAAACAACAACTTGTTTTTAGTTCTGGTCATTCAGCGATTATAAAATCAATTATTAAAAATTCAAGTAATAAAGATTTAAATATTTCTTTTTATTGGAAAAACCAACCAATTTTAGCAGAAGGTATTCAACTCACATCGTTAAAAAATGAAGTGCTTTTGCAATCTTCAAAAACAAATGCAATAGGTCGTCTTTTATTTCCAGAAGGAACAGTAATTAAAAATAATGATAGTACTTATGTTACTGAGCCAGAAAAGGTTTCATTAAAACCAAATGAAGTTAAAGAAATTACAATTTCACACACTTTTATTTTTCCAGAATATTCTAGGGAAAAAGAGAAAGAATCAGTTTTAGCGGCTTCATTTGATTTAGTTTTAAAAAACAGAAAATCTGAAAAGGAAGCAGAACTCTCATTATTAAAAAATAATTTAAAGCTTCAATTTAAAGACAGTGTATATCAGCAGGTTTTGGCAAAATCGCACTTAACACTTCAAAATAATTGGCGTATTGCAGCTGGAGAACTTAAATATGAAGGCTTATTCCCTAGTTACCATTATGAATGGTTCAATGGATTTTGGTCTTGGGATTCTTGGAAACATGCTGTAGGATTGTCTTATTACAATACTAAATTAGCAAAAAACCAAATGCGAGCACTCTTTGATTTTCAAAAAGAAGATGGATTTGTAGTGGATTGTATTTATAGAGATACAACTATTGAAGCGCATAATTATAGAGATACAAAACCACCTCTTTCGGCTTGGGCAGTAGTAAAAATTTATGATAAATATTTGGATACAACATTTGTTAAAGAACTGTATCCAAAATTAAAAAAGTACCATTATTGGTGGTACAATAAACGCGACTATGATAAAGATGGATTATGTGAATACGGCTCAACTGACGGCTCTTTAATTGCCGCCAAATGGGAAAGTGGAATGGATAATGCTATTCGTTTTGATGATGCTGAAATTTTAAAAAATGAAGAAGGGGCCTATTCTTTAAATCAGGAAAGTGTAGATTTAAATGCCTATTTATATGCTGAAAAAAATTATTTAATAAAGTTAGCTGAAATGTTAAATTTATCGGAAGATGTTGAATTTTATAAAAAAGAAGCTACATTATTAAAAACTAAAATTCAACAACAATTTTTTGATACCAAGGATGGTTGGTTTTATGATACTAATTTAGAAGGAAATCAATTCATTAAAGGTGAAGGAAGTGAAGGTTGGATAGCTCTTTGGGCAAATGTTGCAACGCAAGAGCAAGCTGAAGCTATAAAAACAAAAATGATGAACCCTTTAAAATTTTATACAAAAGTACCATTTCAAACGATGAGTGCAGATCACCCAAAGTTTGATCCATTAAATGGTTATTGGAGAGGTCCAAACTGGTTAGATCAAGCATATTTTGGTGTACAAGGATTACGTAATTATGGGTTTAATGAAGATGCTGACAAAGCAACAATTCAAATTTTAGCTGGAGCTGACGGTGTTTTAGAAAAAGGAAAATCAATTAGAGAAAATTACCATCCTATTACTGGGGAAGGATTAAACGCAGAAAATTTTAGCTGGAGTGCTGCTCATATCATCATGCTTTTAACAGATTAATAAGAATGAACTACAACAATTTAAAAATTTCAATTGAGCAAGCTGAAAAAATTCTTTTTAATCTCTACAATATAAAAGGAAAGGCGTCAGAGCTCCCAGGTGAAGTTGATTTTAATTTTAGAATTAAAATTGAAAATGGGGCGGGTTTTATTCTAAAAATATCAAGGCCTAATGAAGATTTAAAATACCTCGATTTTTATCAAAAATTGTTACAATATATTGAGAAAAACGATAATAATTTAATTGCACCTCAAGTAATAAAAGATCATAAAGGAAACGCAACATCAAAAATTACAGATGAGTTTGGTAACATTAGAAAAGTACGATTGCTTACGTGGATTTCAGGAAGAATTTGGGATAATGTAAATCCACAATTAGATAACCTTCGTTTTAGCTTAGGAGAACAGTCTGGGTTATTAACTAAAGCTTTACAAGGATTTGAACATCTGGCAGCTACTAGAGAATTTGTTTGGGATATTGCTCAATCGTTGTGGACAAAGAAATACATTCATTTATTTAATAATCAAGAAAAAGAAATTATAATTCATTTTCAAACTCTTTTTGAAGTGAATTTTGAGTCTTTTAAAAAACTTAGAAAAGCAGTTGTTCATAATGATGCAAATGAAAATAATATAATTGTAACACGTGATTTAAAAACTCCAAAAGTTACTGCAATTATTGATTTTGGAGATGCTGTTTATACACAGATTATTAATGATTTGGCTGTTACATGTGCTTATGCAATTATGCATCATAATAACCCTTTAGATGCGGCTTTACCAATTATAAAAGGATATCACTCTAAATTTTCTTTAACTGAAAAAGAACTATTCCATTTATTTAATGCAATTGCAATGCGATTGGTTATTTCGGTATCAAAATCGGCATTAAATAAAATAGAAGAACCTGATAATAAATATTTGATTGCTAGTGAAAAACCTGTATGGGAAGTGTTGAAAAAGTGGTATTCAATTTCACCAGATTTTGCGCATTATTGCTTTAGAAATGCATGTAATTTTTCAGCACATCCAAACGAAGTTAAATTCAAAAAATGGACTTTACAAAATAATTTCAGTTTAAAAGAACTATTTCCTACCATCAAAAAAAATGAAATACATCCATTAGACCTAAGTGTTTCAAGTAAATGGATTGGGCATCAGGAAGAATTCAATGATTTAGACTTATTTGAGTATAAAATAAATAAATTACAAAAAGAACAACCATCAAAAATAATAGCTGGAGGATTTTTAGAACCTCGCCCTATATACACTTCTAAAGCTTTTGACAGTATTGGAAATAAGGGAAGAGAAAGTAGAACCATACATTTAGGTGTTGATTTTTGGCTTCCAAATACTACACCAATTCATTCATTATTTGATGGTGAGGTTATTACCGCTGTTAATCAAGCTGGAAATAAATTATATGGCGGACTTATTATTTTAAAGCATAGAGTTGAAAATTTTGAATTCTATACTTTATATGGTCATTTGAGTATTGAAAGTATTTCAATTAATAAAATTGGAGATACTATTAAAAAAGGTGATTGCATAGGTTATTTAGGGAATAAACTAGAAAATGGCAATTGGGTTCCTCATCTACATTTTCAGATAATGCTTTCGATGTTAAACTACAAAATTGATTTTCCGGGAGTAGCATTTCACCATCAAATTGAAGTTTGGAAAAGTATTTGTCCAAATCCTAATTTTCTTTTCAATACAGTAGGGCTTCAACAGCCCAAAACCAATTCAAATGAAGAATTGATTGCTTATAGAAAACAACATTTAGGAAAAAGTTTATCCTTACAATACAATAAGCCAATAAAAATGGTTCGCGGTGTTGGTTCTTATTTAATGGATCAATTTGGAAAAAAATATTTAGATACCGTTAATAATGTCGCTCATGTTGGTCACGAAAATTACGAGGTTGTAAAAGCTGGTCAGGAACAAATGGCTTTGATTAACACCAATTCCCGCTATTTACACGGAAATATAAATATGCTTGCAAAGGAATTGTTAGCTACTTTACCTCCAGAATTGAATGTGCTTCATTTTGTAAATTCAGGAAGTGAAGCAAATGAATTAGCAATAAGAATGGTAAAGGCTGCAACAGGGGAAAGAGATATAATTGCTTCTGAAGTTGGTTATCACGGAAATTCTAATATGTGTATTGATATCAGTTCTTATAAATTTGATGGAAAAGGAGGTAAAGGAGCTCCAAAACACACTCATATTTTTCCTTTGCCGGATTCTTTTAGAGGAAAATATAGAGGTAAAAGTTCAGGAGAAAATTACGCAGAAGAAGTAAAAAAACAAATTAAAAAGATACAAGGTAAAGGTAGAAATGTAGGAGGATTTATTATTGAACCAATTATTAGTTGTGGCGGACAAATAGAATTACCAGAAGGATTTTTATCAAAATCGTACAAATATATAAGAGAATCAGGAGGGATTTGTATCTCAGATGAAGTGCAAACAGGTTGTGGTAGAATGGGTAAAACCTTTTGGGGTTTTCAATTACACAATGTAGTGCCAGACATTGTAACTATTGGGAAACCTTTAGGAAACGGGCACCCACTAGCAGCTGTTGCTTGCACACAAGAAGTTGCAGAAAAATTCGCGAATGGAATGGAATACTTTAACACCTTTGGAGGTAATCCAGTTTCCTGTGCTATTGGTGTAGAAGTTTTAAGAACTATAAAGCGAGAAAAACTACAGAAAAACGCTTTAATTGTTGGAGAATATTTAAAATCTGAATTAAAAAATTGTGCAATTGAATTTCCAATTATTGGTGATGTTCGTGGCCAAGGTTTATTTCTAGGGATAGAATTGGTAGATGGTAAAATGAATCCGCTGGAAGCACAGGCAGACTATTTAGCAAACAGAATGAAAGATTTCGGAATATTAATGAGTACTGATGGGCTAGACCATAATGTTTTAAAAATAAAACCACCAATTATTTTTTCAAAAGAAAATGCAGCAGAATTGATATTTTATTTAAAAAAAATACTTGCTGAAGATTTTATGAAAACATATTAACTGATAATATTATACAAAATAATGAAAATAAAATTACTAGTATTAATTGCTTCTTTTGTGGCAATTTCTTGTAAACAAATACAATTAAACACTGTTCCTGAACAAAAATACCATTTCAACCATTTAATATTTGAGGAAAATAAATTGGCTCCAAGAGCTACTTTTTTTGGAACTGAATCATCTGAAATTATTGAAAAGGAAGGCTCAAATCGTTTTTTAAGCTTAAATGGAGCATGGAAGTTTCATTTTGTGAAAGATCCAAAACAAAGACCAACTACTTTTCAAAATACAGCTTTTGATGATAGTGATTGGGATACAATTCCAGTTCCTTCAAATTGGGAAGTTGAAGGTTATGACTATCCTATTTATTTAGATGAACGCTATCCTTTTACTACAAAATGGCCTGATGCTCCAACAGACTATAATCCAGTAGGAACCTACAGAAAGATTATTGAACTTGATAATTATTTTTTATCTGAGGACATTTTCCTCCATTTTGCAGGCGCAAAATCCGCTATGTATGTGTATATAAATGGTGAGTATGTTGGCTATTCTCAAGGCAGTAAAACACCTGCCGAATTTAATGTTACTAAATTTTTAAAAGCTGGAAAAAACTTAATAGCATTGCAGCTATTTCGTTGGAGCGACGCCAGTTATTTAGAAAGTCAGGATATGTTAAGAATGAGCGGTATTGAACGTGAAGTATATTTATATGCTCAACCAAAAGTTGCCGTTTCAGATTATTACAGTTATACAAATGTAGATGCTACTTACACCAATGGTATTTTTAAAGGAACCGTTACAGTAACAAACAATTCTTCCGAAAAAGCTTTAAGAAAATTAATGATAGAAATCTTTGATGGTAAAAAGTCTATTTTTAAAATTACTCAATCAAAAGAAATTCCAGCAAATTCTTCTATTGAATTTATTTCAGAAAAAATTATAGAAAAAGTAAAGCAATGGTCTGATCGCAAGAAAGTGATAGAAGTTCCTTTGTTTT
>UPTN01000517.1_pt1 | contig 19957 bp, 17 predicted proteins | sample 2160111 | NCBI WGS metagenome assembly UPTN01 (sample SAMN06265058, study PRJEB28932) | marine metagenome | isolation source: Columbia River Estuary | place: USA:Columbia River Estuary, USA | collected 2014-05-05
AATTTATGGCGGGTTGGCAGAGTCGCTATCCGAGCGAATCATCCCCGTTCAACTTGAAGAAATTGGCTCCATCGGTATGGACGCCTGGATGGCCAGCCTGGCCTTTGGTGCAGCGGGCGTGCTGATGGCAGTGACTGGCGGCACACCGGCCAGGATGCGCTCCGAACTGGCCGACCAGATCAGTTTTTCCCAGCCCATTCTCCAGGGCATGGGATATCCCGAAGACTGCCTCGGGCTGGTGGATGTAGAACAACCTGACGCCGCCGGGCGGCTTGGAGACTCGCTTCCTCGCTCCCAGGTGAAGCGGGCGGCGCGTTTCGTGCCCCAGGAAGACAAGCGGACCACCCTGCGCAACGCATTTAACCACCTGTATTCCCAGGCCGGCTCCACCCGAAAATCGGTGGATTTACCTGCTGCGGCGCCATTCGGTGATATTCGCGTGGACAAGCAGGCCTGCACCCTGTGCATGGGATGTGTGGCGGTTTGCCCCACCAAGGCCCTGCGTGACGGCGCCGACCTGCCCCAGCTCAAGTTCATGGAGTGGGACTGCGTGCAGTGCGGCCTGTGTGAAAAAGCCTGCCCCGAAGATGCCATCACACGGCATGCCCGGTTTGTTTATGACAACGACAAGCGCCACCAGGTGCGGCTGCTGAATGAGGAGCAGCCCCTGTGCTGCATCGTCTGTGGCAAGGCCTTCGCCACCCAGTCCATGCTGAAAGTCGTCAGCGAGAAACTGGATGGCCACTGGATGTTCCAGACAGAGGACGCCAAGCGACGGCTGTACATGTGTGAACACTGCAGGGTGAAGGACATGATGCAGTCCCAGGCTGATAAGTCTGATATGCCCATTTAGTCCCTAATTGCCAACATATGACTCAGGTTGAGCCAAATTGTCGCAGCCGGGTCACAAAAATTTGAATTATTTGAAGTTATAGGTTCGTTTTACTCCGATATTTCCAAAAATACTTGGCCCACAACTTGCTTTTATTTAGGTCTGAATAGACCAAGAAGGTGACGATTGTCCGAAGCACCCCAGACCAGTGAAGCCGAAGTCCGGCAATCGGGTGGCCCCACAGAGGCCCCCGAGGATGTGTTGCGCGCCAACACCTATAGTCTGCTTGCCCATTTACTGTCCGCACCACCGGTTGAAGACAGCCTGAACCTGCTCTCCCGGATCGATGTACAAGACAGTGAGTCAGGAGACCTGCTGGGTGCAGCATGGCAAATGCTGCGCCAGGCCGCCGGCCGATCCGACACCGCAGAACTCAATGACGAGTATCACGATCTGTTTACCGGCATGGGTCGGGGCGAACTCATGCCCTTCGGCTCCTGGTACATGACAGGATTTCTGATGGAGCAGCCCCTGGCCAAGCTTCGGGGTGATTTGCTGGAGCTGGGATTCGCGCGCCAGGAAGGCGTCACCGACCCTGAAGACCACGCAGCGGCCCTGTGCGAAGTCATGTCCATGATTACCACCGCTGACCTGGCTGCCCAGGGCCAGTTTTTCCAGCGTCACATCGCAACCTGGATGCCGCGCTTTTTCCGCGACATGCAGGAAGCATCCTCCGCGCGTTTTTACCGCGCCGTGGGGCAACTGGGTGAGCAATTTATGGAAGTGGAGAAGGAATACCTCCGCTTTTGGGAGCCGTCAGAGCCAGCTAACGCTGGGGAACGGCAAAACTGAAATATCGAAACCGATGACGACCAAGCAGTCTGATTGAGGAGAGTGTAATGACCCGGGAATCGCAAGTGGATAAGAAAAGCAGGCGAACATTCCTCAAGGAACTTGCGGTAGCCGGTGGTGCGGCAGCCGTAGTATCTGCCGCCGGCACGGCAAATGCGGAACCAACACCTGTTGCAACCAATGAAAAGCCCCATGCCAAGGGCTACCACCTCACGCCGCACATCAATCGTTATTACCAAAAGGCCCGCTTCTGATTGAAGTGACCGATGTGCTGATGCGTTAAAGAACTACAGTGAGGAGTCTCAGCGATGAAGCTGACAAAAAAACGAGACCTTAGCCCTGATGGAACCACAGTTCCTTTAAAAGGAATCCTGGGTAGCGCGATCGACAGGCGCACCTTTTTACGTCGCACCAGCCTGGCTGTTGGCGGCGGTGCAGTAGCCGGAGCACTGCAACCGGTCATGATGCGGCGCGCTGAAGCGGCAGCCGGTGCGGCCGGAGGCGAAACCGAAATTCGTAAATCGGTTTGTACGCACTGTTCTGTCGGCTGCGGCGTTGTTGCAGAAGTGCAAAACGGCGTATGGACCGGACAGGAACCGGATTTTGATTCCCCGTTCAACCTGGGTGGTCATTGCGCCAAGGGCGCATCGGTTCGCGAGCATGGACACGGTGAACGCCGTTTGAAACATCCCATGAAGCTCAGTGGTGGCAAATGGAAGCAGGTGTCCTGGGACGAGGCCATCAACGAGATTGGCGACAAGGTGCTTGATATTCGCAAGCGCTCAGGCCCTGATTCGGTGTACTGGCTGGGCTCCGCCAAATTTAATAACGAGCAGGCTTACCTGTTCCGCAAATTTGCCGGCCTGTGGGGCACGAACAACGTGGACCACCAGGCGCGAATTTGTCACTCCACCACCGTGGCAGGCGTAGCGAATACATGGGGCTACGGCGCCATGACCAATTCCTACAACGACATGCATAACAGCAAGGCGATGTTCTTCATCGGCAGTAATGCCGCGGAAGCCCACCCGGTTGCCATGCAGCACATTCTGAAAGGCAAGGAAAACGGCGCGAAGATGATCGTGGTTGACCCGCGTTTCACACGTACCGCCGCCCACGCCGACCAGTTCATGCGGATTCGTCCCGGAACCGACGTGCCGCTGATCTGGGGAATGCTGTACCACATCTTCGAGAACGGCTGGGAAGACAAGGAATACATCCGCCAGCGCGTGTTCGGACTTGACGAGATCCGCAAGGAAGTCGCCAAGTGGACTCCGGACGAGGTGGAAAGAGTCTCCGGCGTACCTGGTGACCAGGTGAAACTGGCGGCCCAGACCATGGCCGAAAATCGGCCCGGAACCATCGTCTGGTGTATGGGCGGCACCCAGCACACCATCGGTAACAACAACACCCGCGCCTACTGCGTGCTGCAACTGGCACTGGGTAACGTGGGCGTTTCCGGCGGCGGCGCCAACATCTTCCGCGGCCACGATAACGTGCAGGGCGCAACTGACCTTGGAATCCTCTCTCACACGCTGCCCGGCTACTACGGCCTGGCAGAAGGCTCCTGGGCCCATTGGGCACGAGTCTGGGGTGTGGACTTCGACTGGCTGAAGGGTCGTTTCGACACCGGCTACATGGACACCAAGACCGGGGACGAGGATGGGGCAATGGGCATTCCTTTTGCCAACCCCATGAACTCGGCCGGCATACCGGTATCGCGCTGGATTGACGGTGTGCTGGAAGACAGCCGCAACATTGACCAGCGAGACAATCTGAAAGCGATGTTCTTCTGGGGACATGCTCCCAACAGCCAGACCCGCGGCCCGGAAATGAAGAAGGCCCTGGAAACCCTGGAAATGGTAGTGGTCGTCGATCCCTACCCGACCCACACGGCTGTAATGCCTGATCGTCAGGAAGGCATGTACCTGCTGCCCGCAGCAACCCAGTTCGAGACTTACGGATCGGTTACCGCGTCCAACCGCTCATTCCAGTGGCGCGACAAATTGATCGAACCATTGTTTGAAGCACTGCCCGATCACACCATCATGTACAAGATGGCCAAGAAGCTGGGCTTTGCTGACGAGCTGTTCAAGAACATACAGGTCAACAGCGCTGACGAGCCCCTGATCGAGGACATCCTGAGAGAAATCAATCGCGGCATGTGGACTATCGGCTATACCGGCCAGAGTCCAGAAAGACTGAAGCTGCAGTTGCTTAACAAGCACACCTTCAACACCACGACCTTGTTAGCCGAAGGTGGTCCTTGCGATGGCGAGTACTACGGTCTGCCGTGGCCATGTTGGGGCACGCCGGAAATGAAACATCCGGGGACCCCGATACTCTACGACACCAGCAAGTCTGTAGCGGATGGCGGACTGAATTTCCGCGCCCGTTTCGGTGTCGAGTTCGAGGGCAAGAACCTGCTGGCCGAGGACTCCTACAGCGTAGGCGCAGAGATCCAGGATGGTTATCCGGAATTCAGTGCGGACATGCTCAAGCAGTTGGGCTGGTGGAAAGACCTGACCGCGGAAGAAAAAGCTGCCGCGGAAGGAAAGAACTGGAAGACCGACCTGTCTGGCGGTATTCAGCGTGTAGCCATCGCTCACGGTTGTGCACCATTTGGCAACGCCAAGGCGCGCGCCATCGTCTGGACATTCCCGGATCGAGTGCCGATTCATCGCGAACCCCTGTACACGTCACGGCGTGACCTGGTGGAAAAATATCCCACCTACGAGGATCGCAAGAGTCACTATCGTCTACCCACCCGTTATGCATCTATCCAGGCCCAGGACAAGACATCTGAGTATCCCTTGATCCTGACCAGCGGAAGATTGGTTGAATACGAGGGTGGCGGCGATGAAACCCGCTCCAACCCCTGGTTGGCTGAGCTGCAACAAGAGATGTTCGCCGAGATTCATCCCGGAGACGCCAATGACACCGGCATCCGTGACGGCGACTGGATCTGGCTCGAAGGTGCGGAAGGTGCAAAGGTGAAAGTTCGGGCCCAGATCACCGAGAGAGTCGGACGCGGCGTGGTATTTATGCCATTCCACTTCGCCGGCTGGTATGAAGGCAAGGACCTGCTCGACAAGTATCCGGAAGGCGCGGCACCTTATGTGCGCGGCGAGGCGGCCAACCAGGCCTTCACCTACGGTTATGACTCGGTTACCCAGATGCAGGAAACCAAGTGCACCCTTTGCAAGATCAGCGCGGCCTGAGGAGGATATAGATCATGGCAAGAATGAAATTTCTTTGTGATGCCGAGCGCTGCATTGAATGCAATGGCTGCGTAACCGCATGTAAAAACGAGCACGAAGTCCCGTGGGGTGTTAATCGCCGTCGCGTGGTCACTTTGGATGACGGTGTACCGGGTGAGAAATCCATCTCGGTGGCCTGCATGCATTGCAGCGACGCACCTTGCGCCGCTGTGTGTCCCGTCGACTGCTTCTACACCACCGACGATGGCATCGTTCTGCACGACAAGGACCTGTGCATTGGCTGCGGCTACTGCTTCTACGCATGTCCTTTCGGCGCGCCACAGTATCCCCAGAAAGAGGCCTTCGGGGTCAGGGGAAAAATGGACAAGTGCACCTTCTGCGCAGGCGGTCCCGAGGAAGATGGATCCCAGGCCGAGTTCGAGAAATACGGCCGGAATCGTATCTCCGAGGGCAAACTGCCACTATGTGCAGAGATGTGCTCGACCAAGGCGCTCCTGGGAGGTGATGGCGACATGGTGGCTGACATCTATCGCGAACGCGTCCTGAAGCGGAGCTCTCGTCCCCAAACCTGGGGCTGGGGAGTTGCTTACAAGGCTGACAGCTAGGCCGTGGCATTCCGGGTCGGCCTGGCCGACCCGGTAAACCACCGCACAGCACTAAGGAGAATCGTGATGCGAAAAGTAACCGTTACCCTGTTAATCATGGCCTCTTTCGCCATGGGGGGTTGTTACGAGGATACCGACATTACCCTGCATGACCCGGGGGTCTATCGGGGCACCACAGATCCATTGCTGGCAAAGCAGGCCAATCCGGAACAGCAGGCCAAGTTGGCCGCGCGTTTCCTGAAAGGGCAGTCAGACCGCTAGGACGGAACAACGACAAAAGAGGCTCTGCAGATGCACTTGCTGAAACAACAGGAAGCAAAGACTGTAGAGCACAGGAGGACTTGAGGCGATGGCCGAACGAGCAAACACCACCTTAAATGGGCGGGATCCGAGGCGCAGCAGGCGCATTCTGTTCTGGAGCCTTGCCCTGTTACTGCTCAGCACCATGGCGCTACCGATGGCCGGTTACCTGGTCACCGGAGTGAATAGCGTCGAGGCCGCAGCACAACAGGATTCCAGCAGCAATCCCAGATCTGAATTCTGGCGTGCCGTACGTGGCAGTGAACCTGGCGTTACCCAGGTAAAAGGCCAGGAAACCAACGTGCTGATTCAGAACGGCGGACAGAACTGGAGAGAGATTCGACAGGGACCATTAACCACCTACGGAGCAATTGCCCTGGGCGTGGTGATCCTGTTGATAGTCATTTTCCAGGCAGTTGTCGGGAAAGCGAAGCTGGAGACACGAACAGGCAGGACGGTTACACGCTGGTCAATGGTCGATAGGATATTGCACTGGTATGTAGCAATCCTGTTTATCATTCTCGCGATAACCGGTATGGCGACACTGTACGGGCGAGAGGTCTTGATACCCCTCATGGGCAAGGAGGGCTTTGCGGCCTTCGCAGCTTTCGCCAAGCCTGTACACAATTACCTGTCGCTGTTCTTCACCGCTGGCGTAACCATCATGTTGCTGAAGTGGATCTCACAGAACATTCCCAATTCCAGTGACATTAAATGGATACTCACCGGCGGCGGATATTTCGATGGCGTTCACAGGCCTGCAGGCTTCGTGAATGGCGGCGAAAAGATGTGGTTCTGGATTCTCTTCTGGGGAAGCGTTGCGATGGTTGGATCAGGTATCTTCCTGCTGTTCCCCAACCTGGACTGGACCCGGGAAACCATGCAGCTGGCAAACATCATCCACGGCATCAGCAGCCTGGCGTTAATCGCCGGCAGCATCGGCCATATCTACCTTGGCACCATCGGCAACGAAGGCACCCTGGAAGGCATGATCACCGGGGAGGTCGACGAAGCGTGGGCAAAGCAACACCATGGCCTGTGGCTTGATGAGGTTAAGGGAGAGTCGCCCAGCATTTCTGGCGGCGCAGCTCGCCCCTCTCCTGCGGCACCTGAAAAATAAAGGGCCCTGGAGGCACTAAAAAGAAAAGGGGCGCCTGGCGCCCCTTTTTTTATTCCTGATAACCCTTGTTCACCACGTTACGAATTCCAGATCTCTGCCAGCGCCTCAACCTTGCAGGCGCAATATTTAAACTCGGGTATCTTTCCGTAAGGATCAAGCACCGGATTGGTCAGCTTGTTGACCGCGGCCTCGGCATAACAGAAGGCAATGAACACCGCCCCGTCCGGTACCGCATCATCACAACGCGCCTTGAGTTCAATTTCTCCGCGGCGTGTAGTCACCCGAATCGGCCCACCAGGCTCCACGCCCAGCGCCTGCAACTGCCTGGCTGACAAACTGGCCACCGCTTCGGGTTCCAGCTCATCCAGCACTGCCGTTCTGCGGGTCATGGTCCCGGTATGCCAGTGCTCCAGTTGCCGCCCGGTGGTCAGCACCAGGGGATACTCGGCATCGGGAACCTCGGCCGGTGGGGTGGGAACGGTGGGGACCAGCAATGCCCGGCCGCCCTCCCTGGGGAATCCGTTTCCGAAAACAATATCGGTACCGGGCTGATCTTCCGCAGGACACGGATAAGTTACGAATCCTTCTCTTTCCAGCCGGTCCCAGGAAATATTCGCAAACGATGGCATCAACGAGCCCATCTCGGCAAAGACATCCCTGGGGTGGCTGTAATTCCAATCCAGACCCAAACCCCGGGCAAGCTCCTGGATAATCCACCAGTCCTGTTTCGCCTCACCGGGAGGATCCAGCGCCGGCCTGCCCAGTTGCACCTGGCGGTTGGTATTGGTGACCGTTCCATCTTTTTCAGGCCAGGCAGAAGCCGGCAGCACGACGTCCGCGTGGAAGGCGGTTTCTGTCATGAACAGGTCCTGGACCACCAGGTGTTCCAGCTTGGCCAGGGCCTGTCGCGCATGCTGGACGTCCGGATCGGACATGGCCGGGTTCTCACCCATGATATACATGCCACGAATCTCACCGGCATGAATAGCACCCATGATTTCCACCACGGTCAGGCCACGCTGGGGATCCAGGCTGGTCCCCCAGGCGTCTTCAAACCTGGCACGGGGGTCATCGCCATCCACTGCCTGGTAGTCCGGGAAAAACATCGGAATCAAGCCGGCATCCGAGGCGCCCTGCACGTTGTTCTGACCACGCAGCGGGTGCAATCCTGTTCCCGGGCGTCCCACGTGGCCGGTTATGGTGGCCAGGGCGATCAGGCACCTGGCATTGTCGGTTCCGTGACTGTGCTGGGATACACCCATGCCCCAGAAAATGATGCCCGCGCCGGCACTCGCATAACAACGGGCCACTTCCCGCAAGCGCTCGGCCTCGATACCGCAAATTGGCGCCATTGCCTCGGGGGTAAATTCCTTCACCCGCTGGCGCAGGTTTTCAAACCCTTCCGTGTGCCTGGCGACGTAATCGCCGTCCCACAGGTCCTCACTGATAATGACGTTCAATATGGCGTTGAGCATGGCCACATCCGAGCCAGGCGTGAATTGCAGCATATGGGTCGCGTGACGCTTCAGGGCGGTACCCCGGGGATCCATGACGATGAGCTTCGCACCGGCTTTCACCGCCTGCTTGAAAAAGGTCGCGGCTACCGGGTGATTCTCTGTGGGATTGGCGCCGATCACGATAATCACGTCGGCCTGGGCCGCCGCAGTGAACGGGGCCGTTACTGCGCCCGAACCGATGCCCTCAAGTAACGCCGCCACCGACGAGGCGTGACACAGGCGAGTGCAGTGATCCACGTTATTACTGCCGAAGCCGGTGCGCACCAGTTTCTGAAACAGGAAAGCTTCCTCGTTGGAGCCCTTGGCGGAACCAAAGCCTGCAAGCGCCCTGCCCCCGTGCTCATCCCGTATACCGGCCAATCCACCGGCCGCCTTGCCCAACGCCTCTTCCCAGCTGGCTTCGCGGAAATGGCTGAGGGGATTCGCCGGGTCTACATACCCTGCAGCATCCTTGGGCGCATCGTCACGACGGATCAGCGGACGAGTCAATCGATGGGGGTGGCGCAGGTAATCCAGCCCAAAGCGTCCTTTGACACACAGACGCCCCTGGTTGGCCGGTCCATCACGACCCTGCACCGCCACAATATGATCGTCGGCCACCTGGTAGGTAACCTGGCAGCCCACACCGCAGTAGGGGCATACGCTGTCTACATTCTTCAATTCCGGTGCGCACGCCCTGCCCTGTTCGTCCACCAGGGACTTCTCTATCAACGCTCCGGTAGGACAGGCCTGGACACACTCACCACAGGCCACGCAGGTGCTGTCGCCCATCGGATCGTCAAAATCAAACACGATCTTGCTGCCGTGTCCGCGACCCGCCATGCCGATCACGTCATTCACCTGCACTTCACGACAGGCCCTGACACACAGGTTGCAATGAATACACGAATCCAGGAATACGCCCATGGCCGTGTGACTTTGATCCGCCGGCACCGGGTGTCGGGCAGTGAACCGGCTACCGGCCAGTCCCACCTTGTCACTCCATTGCCAGAATTCCGACTCTGGATCGTGGGCCTGCTCACGCTCGGGCTGATCAGCCATCAATAATTCAAACACCAGTTTCCGGGCATCGCCGGCCCGATCCGTCTGGGTATGAACTTTCATGTCGGGAGTCGGCTGACGAACGCATGATGCTGCCAACACCCGCTCGCCCTCGATCTCAACCATACATGCCCGGCAGTTTCCGTCTGATCGATAGCCGGGTTGGCCGCTGTGACACAGGTGAGGAATGCTGGTGCCCTGGCGCCTGGCAACTTCCCAAATGCTCTCCCCTTCGCCAGCCTCGACCTGCACGCCGTCGAGATAAAATCTGATTGGACCCTGGCTCATGATTCAAACTCTTCAGGGAAATAACGCAGGGTACACAACAACGGATTTGGTGCCGCCTGCCCCAGTCCGCAAATCGATGCATCCGCCATGACCGTGGCCAACTCTTCAAGTAACTGGCGGTCCCATTGTTTCTCCTGCATCAAGGCAACGGCCTTTTCCGTTCCCACCCGGCAGGGAGTGCACTGGCCGCAACTCTCGTCCTCAAAAAATCGCATCAGGTTCAGGGCAAGACCTCGAAGATCATCCTGGTCACTGACAATCACCACCGCATGTGAGCCGACGAAACAGTCCTCGGCTGCCAGGGATCCAAAATCCAGCGGCAGGTCCGCCTTGGATTCCGGAAGTATGCCTCCCGAGGCACCGCCAGGCAGATAGGCCCTGAACTCGTGTCCCGGCAACATGCCGTCACAATATTCATTGATCAACTGGCGGGCGGTGATCCCCGCCGGCGCCAGCTTCACGCCGGGAGTCTTCACCCGACCAGATACCGAATAACTTCGTAATCCCTTGGCACCGTTACGACCATGACCGGCAAACCATTCGGAACCCCGCTCCACGATATCCCGCACCCAATGCAGGGTTTCCACGTTATTCACCAGGGTGGGACAGCCGAAAAGTCCACGCTCAGCCACATAGGGTGGTCTGTGCCTGGGAAGCGCACGCTTGCCCTCGATGGACTCGAGCATGGCGGACTCTTCGCCGCAGATATAGGCCCCTGCGCCACGCCGCAATTGCACCTTCACGTGAGGCGACAATCCGGCTTCCTGTAGTGCAGCTATCTCGGTCTTGAGGATTTTCCTGATCGCCGGGTATTCATCCCGCAGGTAGATAAACAGCGTGTCGGCCTGGACCACCCACGCGGCAATTAACGCACCTTCCAGCATCCGGTGCGGATCCCGCTCCAGGTGGTAGCGATCCTTGAAGGTGCCGGGCTCGCCTTCATCGGCATTTACCGCCACATACCGGGGACCGGGGTAACTTCTCACCACCTCCCACTTGGTACCGGTGGGGAATCCTGCTCCACCCAGCCCACGCAACGACGCATGCTTGAGTGATTGAATAATTTCCTCGGGACTGCGGGTCTCGGCAAGGCACTGGCCAAGCAATTGATAACCGCCCTGCTCCCGATAACTGTCCAACCCGATGTAAGACGGTATCTGCGGCGCGAGTTGGCCACGCTCCACCGCATCTGTGACCAGCTGGACACTGGCATGGTCAATATGACGCTGATTGACCGCAACCACCGGGGCCGTATCGCAACGGCCCATACACGGGGCGCGCACCACCCTCACCTGCCCGGCCAGTCGCGTCTCCAGCTGTGAAGCCAGGCTGGTGGCGCCGGCCATTTCACAGCCGGGACTGTCACACACCCTCAAGGTAATGGCCGGGGGCGGCGACTGATCTTCTTTTACGATAGTGAAGTGAGCATAGAATGTGGCCACTTCATAAACTTCGGCCTGGGCGAGGTTCATTCGCTCTGCCAGGGCCGCCAGGTGAGCAGCCGAAAGATAGCCATAGCTGTCATGAATCACATGCAGGTATTCGATCAGCATGTCCCGACGAGGTGGTTCCGAACCAAGCAGCTCATCCAGCTCTTCCCGAGAACCAGCCAGAACATGGCGTCCTCGCGGTGCCACCCGGGTTTTCTTTTTGCTTTTGCCAGGATGTCCGCGTCCGGCACTGGAGGTGGATTGCACCGTCATCTTTTCGTCCTTTTAACCTGCTCAGTGTCGCAGTTACCGGGCCACGAAGCGGTTTCCGAATGGCCATGTAAGCGCAAAATCATGCTTTCGAGCATAGGTGCTGAAATTTTAATAGGCAACTTCCAGAATCCCTGTCCCTGCTCGCTACCCCTGGCCGCCGCCAGTAACCCCATGCACCAGTTCACTACCAACTGCTACAGAACTAGCCCGGCAGTCGCCAAAGACCTGGGCGAAGTCATCCGCGCAATGCCCGCCTGCAATGAACAGCGGCATTAACGGGCGCTCTTCCAGGAAGAAGCCGGTCACAGTGTTTGGGTCGCCGGCCATTAGGTCGCTAGTCCCGGGACAGACCAAGATAGTTATTTTTTATAGTCACATAGTGCTCGGCGGAATAACGCAGGCGCTGAATTTCCTCTTCAGCCAGTTCCCTTACCGGGCGTGCCGGGGCGCCCCGGTACAAATGTCCCGACAGCAGGCGCTTCCCCGGTGAGACCAGGCTGCCCGCGGCAAGCAGGACATCGTCTTCGATCACCGCTCCGTCCAGGACAATGGCGCCTATGCCTATCAGGCAGCGATTTCCTACCGTGCAGGCATGCAGGGTGACCTGGTGACCAACGGTTACATCATCGCCGATATACAAGCCACGCCCGCCAGGGCTAAAGGGACCATCGTGGGTTACATGCAACACCGCGTTATCCTGCACGTTGGTGCGATTGCCGATGTGAATTTCATGCACATCCCCGCGCACCGCGGCCCCGGGCCAGAACGAGCAGTCGTCGCCAATGGTCACGTCACCGATCAACGCCGACAGCGGATCAACATAAACTCGTTCGCCAAACTTCGGGGTGCTGTTGTTATAGGGGCGAACTGCGCTGCTATCTGACATCAAAAACTCCGGTGCGCGTCTAGCGCATGGTCACCAATTCTTCAGCACTGGTGGGGTGGATAGCAATAGTATCGTCAAAGTCGCGCTTGCATGCACCCATTCGTATCGCCACCGCGAATCCCTGCATCATTTCGTCGGCGCCATCACCGATTACGTGGCACCCGACCACACGTTCCTCTTCGCCAACGGTTATCAGTTTCATGCTCGCGCGTACTTTGCGCTCCATCAGGGCGTAGTACATGGGAACAAATTCCGAGGTATAAACCCGCACTTGCTGATCGGGGTATTGCGCCCTTGCCTGGGGCTCGCTCAGTCCCACGGTTCCAATAGGAGGATGAGTAAATATGGCCGTGGCGATGGTCTGGTAATCCAGGTAGCGCCCGGGCATCCCTCCGAACAGGCGATCTGACAATCGGCGTCCGGCTGCAATAGCTACCGGCGTCAGGGCCTCACGGCCCGTGATATCGCCAATCGCGAAGGTCCCGGCAAGGCTGGTTTCCTGAAACTTGTCGGTCTGGATAAATCCCCGGTCATCGGTCTCGATGCCCACATCGGCCAGCCCAAGTCCACCCACATTGGGCGCCCGCCCGATGGCCCACACCAACTCGTCCATCTCCGAATGACGGCGCCCATCCCGGGTGACCAGGGTCAGCCCGTCTTCGTTGCGTTCAAGGCAGGAGGGGGTAGCGTTGCTCACCACCCGGATTCCGTCCTGCTCCATCTGTGCCAGGAGCTTTTCCTGCAACATCGGGTCAAAACTTCTAAGCACGGAATCAAAACGCACGAAAATCGTGACTTCACTGCCCAGGGCCCGGAATACCCCCGCCAACTCGGTGGCAATGTATCCGCTACCCACGATGCCCACCCGCCGGGGCCGTGAGTGCAAGGTGTTGAAAAAATCATCGGAGGTCATGCCCAGTTCCGCCCCCGGAATATCCGGTATAACCGGGTAGCCTCCGGTGGCCAGAACCACGCAGTCGGCGCTGAGCTCCCGGTCGTCGACGGTTATCCGGCCAGGACCGGTAATTCTACCAAAGCCTTTGAATACATTGATATTTTTGCGTTCCAGGTTGCCGGCGTAGATCCCGTTAAGACGTGCAACATAGGCATCCCGGCTACGACGCAGGGCTTCCCAGTCATGGCCGTTAAGGTTCACATCAAAACCGTACGCCGCAGCATCTTCGAGGGCATGGGCCTGGTGCGCGGCATACCACATGACTTTCTTGGGTACACAGCCCACGTTCACGCAGGTGCCACCCAGCCTGCCGGCCTCAATGACCGCACAGCGCTTGCCATACTCGGCAGCGCGCTGGACCATGGCCAGGCCACCACTGCCACCGCCAATGGCTATCACATCGTATTTGCTGTTCTCGGACATCTGTTACTCCGGCATTACCTTGTTGGCCCGTCCTGGGCCGCATATCGAGCCCCGGTCGAGCGTCAGTGTACTTCAGGCCAACCCGCCATCCCACCATGGCTGAAAACACCCGCGGAGGCACTGCAAACCGCTTACCCCACAGTCACTGGCGACAGCAGCATTCCAAGTGTTTACACTCTCCTGTTGAAAAGATCCCCAGGCTTGGTAGGTCGCAAACCACATGCGTGCTTTGGCAGGCGGTTTTAACAGCCTTCACCTGCAAATTGTCGCAACTCGGGACACAAACTGGCGCGTAAGACAGCACTCGCATAAAATCAGGCATATTCGCTATATATGACCGTAAATGACCGTATAGGGAAATTCAGTCAGAAGAACGCTGATCTAAAAAAGGAAAATGAGTTCAAATATGAGTGATTCCAAGGTTAACCCGCTACTCGACATGACAACCTTGCCAAGGTTTTCTGCCATCCGCCCCGAACATGTAGAGCCTGCGATCGCGGAAACCCTGCGAAAGAATCGGGAAAAACTTGAGAGCCTGCTGGACCGGGAGGACACTCCAACCTGGAACAACCTGGTGATTGAACTGGAACTGATGGAGGAAACCCTCGATAGAGTCTGGTCACCGGTCAGTCACCTGAATTCCGTGGTCAACTCGCCCGAACTGCGTGAGGCCTATAACGCATGCCTTGCCGATCTCAGCGCCTACAGCACAGAACTGGGACAAAACAGTCGCCTTTACCAGGCATTCGTGACGATTAACGAGCGCGAAAGAGACAGCCTGGACGCGGCACAACGAAAGTTGCTGGACAACAGCCTGAGAGATTTCCGGCTTGCCGGCGTCCACCTGGACCCCGAGCGGAAGGCCCGGTTCAAAAAAATCCAGCAGGAATTGGCAGCCCTGGCAGCACGCTTCGAGGAAAACGTTCTCGATGCCACCAACGACTTTCAGCGCCACCTGACTCATGAGGACCAGATGCGGGGCATTCCGGAAGTCACCAGGGCCCGGGGCCGTGAAGCCGCAAAGGAGCAGAGCAAGGATGGCTGGATACTGTCCCTGGACTACCCCAATTACCATGCGGTGATGTGCTACGCCGACGATGCAGCACTTCGCCAGGAATTCTACACAGCGTGGTCCACCAGGGCCTCGGACCAGGGCCCAAGCGCCAACCGCTGGGATAACAGCAAGGTCATCGAAGAAACCCTCAGCCTTCGCAATCAGATTGCCCGGCTGCTGGACTTTCAGGACTACGCCAGCCTTTCGCTGGCGACGAAGATGGCCGGAACGACGGCCGAAGTCGTGGCATTTCTTGAGGACCTGGCCAAGCGTAGCCGAGGGATTGCCCGATCGCAGCTTAAGGAACTGGAAGGCCTTGCCGGCCGCAAACTGGAAGCCTGGGACTTGATGTATTTCGGCGAGAAACTCAAGACCGAGAAATTCCAGATTTCAGATGAAACCCTCAAGAACTGGTTCCCGGTAGAAAAAGTCCTGGAGGGTATGTTTGGCATTGCCGAGCGCCTCTACGGAATCACACTTTCCCAGCGGGAGTCGGTGGACACCTGGCATCCGGATGTACGGTATGTAGATGTACTGGATAAACAGGGACAACCCGCCGGCGGCCTGTTCATGGATTTGTATGCCCGCAAGAAGAAGCGTGGCGGCGCCTGGATGGACGACTGCATTAATCGCAATGGCATGAAGTCACCATTGCAACAACCGGTTGCACACCTGGTCTGTAATTTCTCGCCACCCACGGCATCTCATCCGTCTTTGCTGACCCATGACGAGGTCGTGACCCTGTTCCACGAATTTGGCCACACCCTTCACCACCTGCTCACCACCGTGGATGTTCCCGGCGTAGCAGGAATTCATGGCGTGCCCTGGGACGCGGTAGAACTTCCCAGCCAGTTCATGGAAAATTTTGCCTGGCAGGAAGAGTCACTACCGTTGATTTCCAGTCATTACAAAACAGGCGAGCCCCTGCCTCACGATCTGTTCCTGCGCCTCAAGGGATCGCGACAGTTCCTGGGCGCCATGCAAATGATTCGGCAACTGGAATTCGCCTTGTTCGATATGCGCCTGCACAGCGAATTCGATCCCGAACGGGGAGGGCAGGTACTGGAGATTCTGCAGCAAATTCGTGATGAAGTTTCAGTCATTACCGTGCCGAACTTCAATCGCTTCTCGCACAGTTTTTCTCACATCTTCGCAGGTGGATATGCTGCCGGGTATTACAGCTACAAATGGGCAGAAGTGCTTGCTGCAGACGCTTTTTCGGCTTTCGAAGAACAGGGGATCTTTAACCCTGAGGTGGCAGATCGCATGCGTTCACGTATCCTGTCGGTTGGCGGCAGTGTGGATGCAATGGAGGCCTTCATTGCCTTCCGCGGTCGCGCGCCGAGCCTGGAACCCCTGTTAAGGCACGCCGGCATTGAGCCCGAACCTGCCGCAGCCTGAACATAGAACAAAAGGAAGTTTATTTTGCAAATTGCTACCTGGAACGTTAATTCAATTCGGGTCCGCCTGCCCCAGGTACTGGAGTGGCTGGAAGGGGCGAGCCCCGATGTCATCGGCCTCCAGGAAATCAAGCTCGTCACCGAGGAATTCCCGACCGAGGCATTCCAGGAAATTGGATATCACGTGGTGGCCAATGGCCAGAAAACCTATAACGGCGTGGCCCTGCTGAGCAAAACGCCGGCAACCGATATCATCACCGACATGCCAGGACTCGATGATCCCCAAAGAAGAGTTGTCGCAGCCACCGTGGGCGGCGTGCGCATCATCAATCTTTACGTTCCCAACGGCCAGGCCCTGGATTCCGACAAGTTCGTGTACAAGATGGGCTGGCTCAAGGCGCTACACGCATGGCTGGATAAAGAACTGCGCACCCATGAAAAACTGGTGGTTATGGGGGACTTTAATATTGCCCCCGAGGACCGGGATGTTCACGACCCGGCGGCCTGGGAAGGCTCGGTCCACGTGAGTCCGATAGAGCGCGAGGCCTTGCAAGGGCTTGAGGGACTTGGACTGAGCGACTCATTCCGCTTGTTCGATCAGCCGGAGGCGTCCTACAGTTGGTGGGATTACCGCAGGGGCGCCTTTCGGCGAAACGCCGGCCTGAGAATTGACCTGGTACTGGCGAGCAAGGCCCTGGCCGAGACCTGTACCGGGTGCGCCACAGACGTGGAACCCCGTAGTTGGGAACGTCCCTCGGACCATGCCCCCGTGGTCGCCACCTTCGGCGTCTGAAGCAAAAAAAAGAGAAGACCTTATGCCACAACAGAATTTAACCGGCGTAAAACGGCTGGTAGCAGCAACCTCAAATTCCTGGAAGGGATTCGGTGCTGCCTGGAAGCATGAGGAAGCCTTCCGCCAGGAACTTGTCCTGGTGCTGGTCGCATCACCCCTGGCGTTACTTCTCGGCAATACCTGGATAGAACGGGCACTGTTGCTGGGAAGCGTCTTGCAGATCCTGATAGTCGAGTTGCTCAACACCGGAATCGAGGTCGTGGTCGACCGGATCAGCCCGGATCACCATGAACTCTCGGGCCGAGCCAAGGATGTCGCCTCCGCTGCGGTCTTTGTTTCGCTGGTACTGGCAGCAAGCACCTGGGCACTGATTCTGATTCCTCGTTGGCTATAAGCCCCCAGGGCAACCCGAAAAACCGTCTTTTCCAACGAAAAAGGTGAGCTACATCACAAAACACGCGGTATTGATGGCGTGTTTTCACTATTTTTCATAGACTTGCTCGATGAGTACCCACCTAAATGACAGCCCCCGGCGCTGGGATAAAACCCTGGCGCGCAGGCGCAATGAGTTTGACGTGACCGATACGGTCAAGGTCAGCTCACCGTCAGAGGTCTGTCAGGCGGTCTACAAGATATACAAGGATCTCTACCCGGAAGCCTCGTTCAAGGCGCTCAGCAAAGCATTCCTGGACTTCCAGAGGCTGTTCAGCGGTGAGTACCCGGGCTACGTAGGCTGCGATACCGTCTATCACGATATTCAGCACACCATGGACATGACCCTCGCCAACGCCAGGCTTATCGCCGGCTACGAGCGATCCGTCCCGTTGAGGGACCAGATTGGTCCACGCAGATTCACCGTCTCCCTGATAACCGCGCTATTCCACGATTCCGGCTATATCCGACGTGAGAGCGAAACCGGTGTGGACAATGGCGCCGAGCTCACCTCAAATCATGTGAGCCGGGGTGCAGAGTTTCTCTCCCACTACCTTCCAACCCTGGGGCTGGGAGATTCTTCCGAGGTGGCGGCCAGCATGGTGCATTACAGCGGGTATGAAATGCCGCCTGAACACATCATGCTGAAAGAACCCAAAGACCGGTTGGCAGGTTTCATGCTGGGCACCTCTGACCTGATGGCACAGATGGCAGATCGCTGTTACCTGGAAAAATGCCGGGACCGGCTGTATCCGGAGTTTGTGCTGGCAGGTATCGCGGTCAGCAAGGACGGGCAGGGCAAGGCCAGGATTACCTACTCCTCCGGCGATGACCTTGTGCAGAAGACCCGTGAGTTTTATCACCAGCAGGTACGTAAGCGGCTAGACAAGAGTTTTTGCGGCGTTCACCAGTATTTTTCAGGGTTTTTCGACGGCAGTAACCCCTACCAGAGCGCTATCGACAAGAGCATCGAATACCTGGACAGAACTGCCAGTGACGACGTCGAATTGAAACTTCGACGTCAGCCACCGGTGTTTACATCAGAGGATGATTCGTTGGACACCGTGCGGGGGCTGGTGCAGCTGCGACTGGATACCTGACGAGTAAACCGAACAACCTGGGCCCTGTTATTGCCTGGCAGGGAAACGCTTGACGATCTTTTCTACCGCGCTGCGCATCATCTCTGCTTTCTTCTGGTCCGAGCGGTCCTGGTCCAGTACGCTTTCGGCAACGCCCTGCCATAACAAATGATTCGTGCCCGCGGCCCGCGCCTCGATAATCAGAGAACCTTCTGTGTACTCCATGATGTAGGTGCTGTTAGCTTTCTTGTTGTACGTCGCCTCATCAATATTCTGATTTCCCCAGCCAGCGCCCGCACCTGGCCCGGTATTCATCACCCTTTCATCCAGGCGTTTTTCAATGACCACCTGGTACGAGATCAGGAACTCAGCCTCTTCAGGTCGAACAAGCTGGTAGCCGCGCTTTTCAAAATTCTCAGTAATGGCCCGGCGAACCTCATCATCAGCCGTTGCGCTGGCGCCGGTTGCCTGGGGATCAATGTTCGAAGCAGTCCCGGACCAGCTGAAATGCTCCAGTGCCGAGAAATCAGCATTCTTATCCTTCTCAGAGGTGACAGCCAGGGAACTGCATGCCGTGGCACCCAGGGTCAAAAGAAGTATGGCGAGGCATCTTGCGCGCATGGAACATCCCTATTCTAGTTAGAAGCGTCTAGGATCAAGTTTACTCCAGCACGGCATTACCTGCAGAAAACTATCTCCGCTCTAGTTGCGGTCATCCGGCAATACCAGGTCTCGAATATGGGCGGGAATTTCCACCCCAGGCAAATTCGCCGGATCCGGGATGATTCCCCCCATTACCTGCTTCAAGGGAACCACCCCCGCCCAGACAGGCAACTCATAATCCGCCTTGTTATCTGAAGGATCGCCGTCCCGGACCTTGGCAGAACCTTCTTCTATGGCCATTCTCAGGACCGTGGTGGCGTTAACTTCCTTGCCCGTCACCGGCCGCAGTTCATCCCACCTGCCGGGGAACAAGTGATCCACCATGATCTTCAACTGCTCAAGCTTGGCCGGACCGGTTACCTCTTCGACCTGGCCGAACAGCATGACCGAACGGTAGTTCATGGAATGATTGAACGCCGAGCGGGCCAGGACGAAGCCGTCTGCATGGGTCACTGTGAAGCATGCGGGGCCGCCTACCGTCTGTTTCAGGAAGCGGCTGACTGACGAGCCATGCCAGTACACATAGTCGCCCGAGCGCCAGAACATCGTCGGAGTACAGTAGGGATGATCATCGATGGTATAGGCGATATGGCACATGAAGGATGTATCCAGGATCGCATTTACCGCCTCCCGGTCGTAAATCCCCCGTTCTTTCATCCGTTTTACGTCGGAACGGCCGGTCTTCTTCAGATCACTCATCTGCACAGTCCTGTCTTGGTTTCATTCGCAACTCACCTTCGATGATGATGCGACACCCGACGCACTGGACGCAACATTTCCATCTCTACACAAG
>UPTN01000519.1_pt1 | contig 19920 bp, 16 predicted proteins | sample 2160111 | NCBI WGS metagenome assembly UPTN01 (sample SAMN06265058, study PRJEB28932) | marine metagenome | isolation source: Columbia River Estuary | place: USA:Columbia River Estuary, USA | collected 2014-05-05
CATGCTCCCATAAGGCAGGTGAATTTATGCTGAAGCCTATGACCAGCGGTACGATCAAATGGGGCCAAAATTACAACAACTTCTCCGGGGTTTTACTCGGGTTCCAAATAATTCATATTCAAGTCACCGGCTATCGGCACGCGCTCCCCGACCAGAACTCCATACCGATCAACGCTCTGGCAAACAGCGAAAACTCAGAACCCCAGATGTCATTGTGGTTCGGGATGATATGCTCTCCCGTTACGTAAACATTCATAATCGGGCTGCCCGGATTGATGGTTTTGCCGTCACCATCCTGATAGTGCTCTAGTGTCAGAACTGGCGCAGGCAACGGGCCACCAACCTTGAAAGACTTATCGATTCCACGTCTAAATGATCTCCAGAATGGAGCCGCCTCCCGGTATTGGGACCCTTCAAGGAATTTTTGCTCCGAACCGTACTTGCACCCATCACAGGACAAAACGTGCGTTCTGAAAGCGGTTGCGTTTCCATAAGGTGTGGTGACGAGGTCACTGTCGATGGAAGCCTTTTTATCTCCATAAAAAAACAGACTTTGCCCGATGGGAAAAATATCGGAAAGGGCAGTGTCGTTTTCCGCTGTAAAACTGGCAAGTACAAGCGGTTGGCAGGACGCGAACTGGACCCCTTGTAACAAACGATTTAACACTTCAACCCTGGCCGCTTCCAAAGCCGGATTCATCAAAATAACGAGATCGCCATACGCCTTGTCCACTTCGCCAAGGATATTCGCCTCGCTTTGTTTCGCGTTAACCACGCTGTCCACAAGGTTCTGCATCACGGACGAATACAACACTCCACCGCCAAAGCTGTGCCCGACAGATACCAGCCTGTTATTGGCGTTTTGTTTTCTGACTTTATTTAAATCCGCAAGAATTTCCTGAAGCCCGTATTGCCCCACTCTTAATCCTGCGGACTTCCTTGAGCGGTACGTCAGAGATGTCAGCTTGCTTTCATTGGACTCGCCCCGCCAGCCAATATACACACCAACCACCTGGCGTTTCTGGGTGCTGAAACTGATGTGATCTTCTTCGTATTGCAGGTTTTTCAGGAAGTTTTTGAAAGACTTTACATTTTCATCCTGGGGCTTCGCGTCATGGTGCCACCCGTGTATGAAAACAACCATCAACAAAGGAGTGGATGACTGATTATTTAAATCACGAAGTTTTTTAAATACGTTTTTTACCGCACCGGGCGAACGCTGAAACCCAAGGTCATCAAACTCAATAAAACCTATTTTGGCTACCCGGTCATCAACAGTTGACTCTTCATGCTGTCCCACATCCTGAAAGCTATTGTTTGCGTTGTAGATGGAGGGTTGATTTGGTCCGTTATCTTTGTCCAGTGTGGCGCACGCTGAAAGTGACAAAGCCAACATCATCATTAGTATTTTTTTCATACTTAATCTCCTGTCCCACAAACAGTCAGTTAGGACTTCGCTATTTTGTTTTTTGCTTGTTTTCTGTTCCGACTTTTTCTTTTGGCTTAGACGCAGGCAGTTTTTTTGATTAGCGCTATGATGGCGACTACTGAGAACTACCCGGTGATGAGCATTGCTAAAGACTCCGCAGAAACCACGGGGTGGGCTCAGCAAAGTGCTTGTATAGTCCCTCAGGCGCCTCAAACAAGCCAACCCAAGCCAACTATCACAACCCAAAGTGTTATTTGTCAGCTAAAAAATGTTTTCGCCACGACAGGTGGAAGGTAAATATTTGATGGCATCGCCGGTGGTGAAGCCCTTGGTGCAAAGCCAATCGACCGCGCCGGAATCATTGGCTGTTGGGCTGAAAACCGGAATGATTATTGTAGAGACCGGGATACCCACCGCGACAGAGTCGACCTGAACATAGAAGTCTCCTTTGTCGTCAGTGTATGAATAAATCGAACAAAACGTGCTGACATTGCTGCCGATATTGGTCATGCCCGCTGCCGCCTGGTTGGGCGGCCATGCGCCCGAAGTGTTTTTATATTCGGAAATATTGATTTTTGGGACTGCCGCCGCCGCAATGCACTCACTGACTTTGGCGCGGATAGAATAATCGCTATATGCGGGAACCGCCAATGCGACGAGAATGGCTACGATCGCGATAACGATCATTAACTCGATTAATGTAAAACCCCTTTGTAATCGTTTCACCCCTTTCACACACATATTCCTTACCCTTAATAATCAGTAACTATTTATTGCCCCTTATTAGAATATAGGTGATACGAATACGTATTGCTACCATTACCAGAATGGGTTAAAACTGCCGGGCTTAGCCAACCCGGCTTGTGATCAGTTACCTGCAAGCTCCCTTAGGATGATGCTCCAGTGATCTAATGCGTCGTAAAAACCCTTGATAGGCACGCGCTCATTGAGGCCGTGGGCGTACATCTCATCCGGGTTCATGAAAAGACCGCTGACAGCCCAGGTGGGGATGCCCGCTTTGCGAAAATGCATACCATCGGTGCCGCCTGACTCCATGTAGGCGATCACTTTGATATCCGGATATTGTGTGTGCACCGCTTTTTTAACGGCAGCAACCACGTCCGGGCGCAGCCTTGAGATGGGACTTTCTGTCGCTTCATAAACCTGTTTGAATTCGATGGCTTCATTTTCTACGACATGCCTAAGCGCTTTTTCGACCGCGTCCACGGGCACGCCCGGAAATACGCGACAATTCACCGTGGCGGTCGCAGATTGAGGCAGGGCATTTTCTGCGTGGCCGGCCTGTAACATGGTCACCACGCAAGTCGTACGCGTGGTGCCGACGTAAGATGACTCAATAGATAATCGCTCTGCCGCGGCTTCGTCACGGGGATTATTGGCAAACCGAATCATGACCTCGCCCAGCTCACCCCCCAGTTGCTCGCCGGTCTCTTCAAAAAACGTTTGGGTCATTTCGCTCCAGCGCACTGGAAACTTGTACTGCTGAATCTTAGTGATCGCAGCGGCCAAATCATAAATAGCGTTATCGGGTCTGGGCCGGGAACTATGCCCCCCAGGATTACGCGCCGTAACCTCCCACGTGACATAGGTCTTCTCGGCTGCCTGCATCAGGTAAACCACGGGCTTGCCGTCGCGAGTAAGGTCGCCGCCGCCGGCATCCGAGTTGAGGGCAAATTCGGCCTCGGCAAGATCCTCCCGCTCATAGGCCAGCATCCGCGTGGTGGTCATATCGCTCTCTTCGTCACCGGAAAAAGCAATGATCAAATCCCGATTAGGAACAAAACCCTCTTTTTTGAGGCGGATAAAAGTAGACGTCAGCTGCGACACGCCAAACTTGTTATCCACACTGCCACGAGCGTAAAAATAGTGATCATCACGGGTTAGCTTAAAAGGCGGGCGCTCCCAATCCTCGGCATTTGCTTCCACTACATCCATATGCCCCAACAAAAGAATGGGGGCTTTACCCGAAGAGCCATCACCACGGTATCTTGCAATCAACGAAGCTGTTTCGCCCAGCGGAACGACCTCAACATCTTCTGCCGGAAAACCAGCGGCACGCAACTCACCAGCAAGGTAGTTTGCAATCTCCGGCACATTACCGAGGTTCTTGGATGATTCAACTTCGATAATACGGGTATAAATTTCCAGTGTTTTTTGTGCGTGCTCGGATTTTATTTCTTCTGATGCCCATATATTGGATGACAACAGACCTGCTGCGAGCAGGATTATTATTTTTTTCATGGCCGTTTCTCATTAAGTGAACGTATTCAGTGTAGGCAATAATTAACCAACCGTCATGCAAGTCAGTCAAAAGCACACCGCTCAGCGTTCTCTGGGGTCCTGCCAAGCCCGCCATATGCTTGCAGCTAATCGCGCTTAAGCCTGCCAGCGAACACCCGCTTCCACCGCAGCTAATTGTTGTGGTTCTGGCTTCCGTGATTGCCGGCTACCGACAGCCTGGCCCGGCGCTCTGCGAAAGGGTGTGTTATAAAGCCGGCAGCCAAATTCGATATGTCAGCAGCGGTTGAGCCTTCCCCCGGGTTTAAGTACCATCATCCGCTTGGGGTTTTTATGAAAAAGGCCGCTAATGAGAGGCTTTTAAATGCCAACTACTTTTCTTTGTAGCTGCTTACCGATACTCGCGGGAGAGAAATGAAAACGCTTTGCACCATATTATTAACAGCGCTGTTTTTATGGAGTGCGCCGCTTTCAGCCAAGTATTGCAAAACCGATGAAGCCGGCAATACAAGGTCGTGCAGTTACAGCGCCATCGGCAGTCCCGATAAAACCCAGATCATTGTGTCGTATACGCAACAGGGCTGGTCCATGATGTTTGCGGTTTTTGTTGAAGAATTCGTGTTGATAGAAGGTGACGCAAAATTCCAGGTAGACAAGGGTGAAATACGAACGCTGAAACATGTCAATACGCACAGAGACCTCACCACCGACGGTCTGCTTATGGAGGCCCCCATTTACAGCATTGATGAAGCGTTACTTCATGAGATTAAAAACTCCGGCGGAAAAGTTCGCTTTTGGCTGACTGCAACCGAATCAAAAGATGTAGAGATAGATGTCTGGACGCGGAAGTTCTCAAAACTGGATGAATATATCGCGGAAACAAAAGCCACTCTCGGGCTTTGACCACCCGTCGTTAGCTCGAAAAAAGACCACCGATGGTGATCTTTCGTATTGCATCATTGCGAAGTAAAACGAGCATCGATCAGTACCGATAAAAGCCAAACCCTGGCGTTTTACCGAGCCCTGTTATCACCCGGTTAGCGCTCAACCCACCCCGGCCCATGCACCGCCCTGCCTGGCGTGGCACCGGTATGCTCGCCATCCTTCAGCACTTGCTCACCGTTCACAAACACATGCTGCATGCCGGTGGTATATTGATGGGGTTCAACAAAAGTCGCGTGGTCCTGAATTTTATCCGGGTCAAACACCACCACATCGGCGTAGAAACCCTCTTTTAATTCGCCACGTCGCGCAATCTTCAGGTTTTGTGCCGGCAACGCGGCCAGTTTGCGAATGGCTTCCTGCAATGTAATCACCTGCTCTTCACGCACATATTTACTCAACACGCGGGCAAAGCTGCCATAGGCGCGTGGATGTGGGTTGCTTAACAGGAACACACCTTCGGGCGCCAATGAAGCCTCGTCAGAATTAAAGCTCACCCACGGCAGGCCAACGGCCTTGCGAACCACGTCTTCCGACTGGGTAAAATACACCGTTCCCACCCGGCTGTTGTCCTCAACAATCAAATCCATGGCGGTGTAGCGCGGGTCAGTACCACGCATTTGCGCCACCTCGGCCAGCGTTTTGCCCGTCAACGGCTTAAGCGCGTCGTTTTTGAAACCTACCAACAGGATGTTGTCGGGTGTTCCTGCGCCAAGGTATAAGTTTTCCCATGCGGCCGAGTGCTCGGCCATTTCGTCGGCAATTTTGGTGCGTAATGCCGGGTCCTGCATGCGCGCCACCGAGGCCTCAAAACCACCTTCCTGCACCCAGGGCGGTATCGCCGCATTCAAACCGGTGGAACCGGCCGGATAGGTATAAACATCAGCGGTAATCTGCAAACCCTCGGCGCGGGCGCTCTCGACCATGGCAACCGCCTGGTCAAACAGCGGCCAGTTGGCTTGGCCTGAAGATTTAATGTGATAGATTTCAGCCCTTATTTTGGCTCCGCGGGCGATGGTCAGCAGTTCTTCGACGGCCTCCAGCATATTGGCACCCTCATCGCGCAGGTGGGAAACGTACATGCCGTCATATTCGGCGGCCACCGTGGACAGGGCAATCAGCTCATCACTGTCGGCAAAACTGCCGGGCGGATAAATCAATGAAGAGGCCACACCCAGCGCGCCGTCACGCATCGCATCGCGCACCAACAACTGCATCTGCTCAAGCTCCGCCGCTGTCGGTGGGCGGTCGTCTTCACCTATCACGTACTGTCTTGGTGTCGCGGCACCAATAAACGAAGCGACATTGGGCGAGATACCGCGCTGCTCCAGATACGCCAGGTATTCGGCCAGGCTCGTCCATTCAATGTTGTAGCGGATATCACCCTGCTGTTCCGCCATCTGCTCTTTCATGGCGTCGTTAAGCGGCCCCATCGAGTGGCCTTCACCCATCACCTCAAGGGTTACACCCTGGCGGATGTCGCTTTGTGAAAGCCCATCTTCAATCAATGATTCATTGGCCCAGGACATCATGTTGACAAACCCCGGCGCCACCGCCAGGCCATTAACATCAATCTCAGTCGTTGCGGTTGCCTTGCCCAGGTCTCCTAGAGCGGCAATGGTATCGCCGTCAAACGCGATATCGCCAACAAACGGCTGACCGCCGCTACCGTCGTAAATGGTGCCGCCGCGCAGCACAAGATCGTAGGCAACAGGGGGCGCGCAGGCGCTTAATACCGCGCAGGCAGCAACAATAAGAATCGATTGACCGAAGCGTTCGATGGCATTCATTATTTTTGATGCTCCATAGGTTCAATGGAAAAAGCCAGTGCGCTTCATCATAAGGGAAAAGTTATTCTCAAAGCTACGCGGGTGGAAATGGATGGGGTTGTTAAATACCCGAAAGGCAGGAAGTCGAAACAGTGGAACTGGCCGGGATTAAGCCGGAAGTAAACTTAGGCAGACGAAGCTGACTGCTCAATCAAATCCCACTTGTTGCCATAGAGGTCCTCAAATACGGCGACGGTTCCATACACCTCTTTGCGTGGAGGGCCGATAAACACGATGTTTTTACGCCGCATCGCCTCAAAATCACGCCAAAAATCATCGGTGTTTAAAAACAAAAACACCCTGCCGCCGGCCTGGTTGCCAAGCGCTGCCAATTGCGCCGGGGCAACGGCCTTTGCCAGCAACAACGAACACCCGGATGACCCCGCTGGCTTAACCACCACCCATCGCTTGCCCGGCTGTTCCGCTTCAAGAGAGGTGTCTTCAACAAGGTCAAAACCCAGCTTATCCACGAAAAACCCGATGGCTTCGGTGTAGTCCCTGACAAGATACGTGATGGTGGCGATGGCTCTTTGCATAGACAACCGATACTAACGCATGACCATGGCAATTGCTTCTCCACTACACGGCTATATATCGTAAAATTATGCCGCCCCTCCAACAGATTTAGAGCAGACATCAAGGCACATGATTAATCAATCGCTTTTAAACCCGAAAAGCATCGTCATTGTTGGTGGTTCCAACGACATAAAGAAGCCTGGCGGTAAGATATTAAAGAATATTATCGATGGCTCGTTCGCCGGTGATCTGCATGTCGTCAACCTGAACGAAAAAACGGTGCAGGGCATCAGCTGTATTGCGTCTGTTGAAGTGTTGGAAACTGTCGATCTGGCCATTCTTTCCATTCCGGCCAAGTATTGCCCGGGCATCATACGCACGCTGGCAACCGAGAAGGCAACACGGGCATTTATTATCCTTTCTGCGGGTTTTGGAGAAGCGGGCCAACAAGGCCAGCAATGGGAAAAAGACATTGTAGACATCGTTAACTCGGTGGATGGCTGCTTGATCGGGCCTAATTGTATTGGTGTACTGAATGCCAATTACAACGGTGTGTTCACCTCTCCCATCCCAAAACTCGATCCAAAAGGCTGTGACCTGATATCAAGCTCAGGGGCAACCGCGGTCTTTTTGATGGAGGCCGGCATTCCGCTTGGTTTGAAATTCTCAAGTGTGTTCTCGGTGGGCAATAGTGCGCAAACCGGTGTTGAAGAGGTTCTGGAATACATGGATCTGCACCATGACCCGGAAAAAGACTCCGCCATCAAACTGCTTTACCTTGAGTCGGTAGCAAACCCCCGAAAACTGCTGAAACACGCTTCCTCGCTAATCAAAAAAGGCGTACAAATCGCGGCCATTAAAGCCGGCAGCACAGAAGCCGGCAGCAGGGCGGCGGCGTCGCATACCGGCGCGCTGACCAACTCTGACATGGTCATACGCGCGCTTTTTAAAAAAGCGGGAATCGTTTACTGCAGCAGCCGTGAAGAGCTTTTAAGTGTGGCTTCGGTGTTCAGCTACAAAGCACTCACCGGCAAGAACATTGCCGTCATTACACACGCCGGTGGTTCGGCGGTCATGCTGACAGACGCCCTTTCTGCGGGTGGGTTAAATGTTCCCGCCATTGAAGGGCCGGGCGCTAAAAAGCTGCTGTCGTTTCTCCACCCGGGTTCCTCCGTGGCCAACCCGATCGATTTTTTAGCCACCGGCACAGCGGAGCAGTTGGGACTTATCATTGATTTCTGTGAGCATGAACTTGAACAAATTGACGCCATGGTGGTGGTATTCGGCAGTCCGGGCTTATTTGACGTCGCCAATGTCTACAATGTGATCAGCGAAAAACTGGAAAGCTGTCACAAACCGATTTACCCGGTGCTCCCATCGGTCATTAACGCTCACGAAGAAATCCAGGGGTTTCTTTCAAAAGGGCATATCAACTTTCCCGATGAAGTCATGCTGGGAAGGGCCTTGGTCGCCATCCGTAACACCTCGGCGCCGCAGTCGATTTGCGAACCTGCGTTTGCTGTTGATCAGCCCCGCATACGCAAAATTATGGATGCGGCAAAAAACGGCTTTTTATCGCCGCACGAAATAAGCGGGTTACTGGACGCCGCCGGAGTGTCGCGTGTGCAGGAACGCACCCTCACCGCGCTTACAGATATCGAGCCAGCCGCACAGGCACTTGGCTTTCCATTGGTTATGAAAGTCATTGGCCCGGTACATAAAACCGATGTCGGCGGTGTCGTTTTAAACATTCACTCTGTCGGCGAAATGCAAACGACCTTCAAAAGGCTCATGCAAATTGATGCGGCAACGGGTGTGCTGGTGCAACCGATGATGGCCGGTATGGAACTGTTCATTGGCGTTAAGCGCGAATCGAATTTCGGGCACCTGGTACTGTGTGGTCTGGGGGGTATTTTTATTGAAGTGCTGAATGATTTTTCATCGTGCCTTGCACCTGTTTCAAAGACAGAAGCCACTCAGATGATTAAAACGCTTAAGGCTTACAAGGTCATTCGAGGGATCAGGGGCAAAGAAGGCGTAAACGAAGAGTTATTCAGCGAAATCATCCAACGCCTTTCCGCGCTGGTTGCGGTTGCCCCGGAAATTATAGAGATGGACATTAACCCACTCATGGGGTCCATGAAAAACATAACCGCCGTTGACACAAGAATCTGTATCGAAAAAAACATCAGTTAGCAGAGTGACACCTGCGTTGTGCGCACGCACGCAACCGGCTTTATCAGCAGCCTGCCAGGTCTTTCGTTAGCAGAAGACAAACAAGAACCCGATCAGATGCTGTTTTCCGGGTCGGTACGGGAGCGCCCAAACTAAAGGCCTCTCACCGGACAAGTCACCTATACGATGGTGGCGGTGAACGACGTGACAACAAACACCAAACCAATCACGCACAAAACATTGGCAATGTCGTTCTTTGAGATTTTGCCTGCGGCATTTTCTGATGGGGCGCGATGGTTTTGTGAAAAACGACCACGGAGCGTTGTGACTACACGTTGTGCAACTTTCATAATTATTACCTCCTTGTAATAATTTTTAAATTTAATTTGTGGGGCAGCCCGCAAGCACTAACCTTGCTTGTTAACACCACCTTTCAAAGGCTTGCTGGAAGTTGAATCCTGCACGCTTTTCTTAACTGATTTATCCTTTTGAACGTATCTCAATATATCGATGTTTACGTCAAAACCAGCCCTGACTAATGACCGTGCTCGCATTGTAAATAGCGGCTCGGCTGTAGCCAGGACATTAAACTTAGCAAAAGAAGATCCAATTCGCAAGCGTATGTTGATCTCGATAAACCATTGTTTATACCTTCATTTCTTAAAGTAGCATCGAAAAAGAGTACGTTATTGTGGACACCCAAGAGCGTTCTGGCAGGCACAAAAAGCCTGGCCCGGAGCCCTTCATGCTGCCGCAGAAACCGCTGATGGGCTACGTCAACTGGGGCAAAACCATGCTTGCAAAACTTAACACCAAAAAGAAACCACACATGTCAGTGATGGTTGTCAGCAAGGGACCGGAAGCCACTGCCGGGTCAACTTTGAAGCGCTTTAACAGCAAGGGCACAGTGCCGCCAATGGATACCGCGAGCACGGTATTAAGAGCAAGCGCTGCACCGACAACCAAGCCGAGCATGGGGTTGCCTTTCCAGGCCCACGCCGCACAACCCAGCAACAGACCAAGGGCCAATCCGTTAATCAAACCCACCGCTGCCTCTTTTCCCCAAACGCGGGCAATATCCTTCGGGTCGGCAGCGCCAAGGGTCAGTTCACGCATACTGACCGCTGCCGCCTGATTACCGGAACACCCGCTCATATCGGAAACAATAGGCAAGAACACTGCGAGGGCGATGACCGCGCTCAGGGTGTCCTCGTACATTGCGATGACGCTGGCCGCAACAATGTTCAAGCCAATGTTGATGCTCAACCACGACAAGCGCCGCTTGGATCGAGTCAAAACAGGCATGCTTCGCAGTTCATCACCACCGACAATACCGGCCGCTTTCATGTGATCGGCTTCAGATTTATCAGCCAGCGCTTCGAGCACGGCCCTACGGCGCACAACACCCAAAACACGGTTACGCTCATCAACGACGGGGACCGCCGCAATTTCATTATCGAAGAAAAACTGTTCAAGCTCGGACAATGATGTATCCGGGCGCACAGTTTTTGCCTTAATCGCGACCGCTCCTATTTTTGTATCCGGGTCGGCAAAAATCAGGTCACGCAATCTTATGACACCCACCAACACGTGTTTTTTAACCACCACGTAAATGTACTGGACAGCAGGAAACTCATAATCACCATCGTGGTCTGTCAGGTCCTCTACAACACCGCGCACCGTCAAGTTTTTGGGATAGGTTTCAAATTCGGTAATCATCAAACCGCCCGCCTCATCTGGCGGATAGGCAATCAGTTCGCGAATCTCCTGAACATCTTCCTCTTCGAGGTGCTCAAAAATCGCTTCGGTGTCTTCGCTGTCCATTTCGGACAAAACGTCCACACGGTAGTTACTGGCCATTTCCTCAAAAATGGGTGCAGTCTCCTGCGCCGGCATTTCCTCGAGAAGATTAGCGCCATGGCTGCTGGGGAACTCCTCAACGAGATGTGCCGCGCGTTCAACCGAAATGGTGGAAAGTAATTTTCTCTGTTCGTCTTCACTCAAGAGGAAAACAGCATGCAGCAGCTCAGCTGATTCAAACGAACCAAGCAGCGCATCCACCTCGGCCGACAGACTGCCGGATTGCAGCGTCGCTCGGATCTGGTCCCTGATTGTCTTAGCGGACTTTGACATTTGTAATGCTCCCCATTATTTTTCAGGCCAACTTTCAGCCGGTGCCCTTTAGTAAAAAAAAGTAAATCATAACTAAGCTGGCAATCGTTTTGCAGCGCCGCGCAATGCTAACTTCCAGGCGACAGCGGCAAACCCGATTACCGAGGTTAAGGTGTTTTAACTCAAAATATTAAGGACCACAAGCAACCGCAGGAATGAAACTCCCGCCATAGGGTTAAACGTTCAGGTTTGCATATTGTGGACGACCGCCTACCCGCAATTAAACGTCCTGGTTTTGCTGTTCCTTCATAACCAACCGCAACAAACTGTTGAGCGATTCACGCTGTGACTCACTCAAGCCCACCAATGCATCCATTGCAACATCAAATCTGGCCTTTGTAGCATCTTCGATGAGCTTTAGGCCTTTGCGGGTTAATTGCACAAGCACGCGCCGGCGATCATTGTCATCTTTTAGCCGACACACCAGTCCCTCGGTCTCCAACCGATCGATTCGGTTGGTCATTGCGCCCGACGTGAGCATGGTGGTATCGGCCAGTTCGGTGGCCGCCATGACAAATGGTTTGCCCTGACGTCTCAGCGCGGACAACACATCGTACTGCCACCACTGTAAATCAAACTTTTGCAAGCGCATCGCCGTTTGATCGCCAAGCATCTTGGCCAGCGCCTGAATGCGGAGAACGACTCCCATGGGCTCGCTATCAAGGTCAGGCCGTTGCTGGCTCCAGTCATCTTGTAGCAAGTCGATTACGTCAATGTTGTTGCTTGTGTTCATGGGGTTATTTTAACGTAAAAAATTTATCTTGACATAAAGATACTTTGCTATTTATATTTCGAATTGTAAGTCTTAGTCTCTTTTTTATGAGGGTTTTAAAATGGGTAGAAAACTCAAAAAACAGGATTACAATCTGGATTTTGATCCTTTGGAAAGTATGGATGATGGTTTTGAAGACGGTTTCGATCTCGACGAGCTTTCGCGAGATATTTATAGCGCTGAATGGGGTGACTATGCAGAAACTGAGGAACGCTCAAGCTCCCGTCGGAAAATTGAACGACGCAATGACATGAAAAGATTGTATTCAGAACTTAATGATTGGGAAGAATTTGGCGAAGAGGCCAGCTGGTATTAATCACAAGGTTTTTTCGGCACGCCACGGAACGTCAACTTAACGAACTGGGAGACTATGTCCAACACCGCGTTCCGCGGCGTGTTTCACATCCGGCCCGGATGCAGCAATACGTCACTTTCGCTCCCGGACTGATTTTTCTGGTTAAAAACCCAGGTTTGAACAAAACCTGGGTTTTCCATCGTTATCAAAAAATATTTTGTGAATGCGTGTGCCGGCGTACCGGCTTTAAAAACTGCGATACTTATTCTTGTCTATGCAGAATTTCATCAAACAGGCCGGCAGCACGTTTTTGCGCTGACTTTAACGCTTCAGGTGCAAGCTTAGCGGCGACCTTATCAAGTTTTTTTGTCGCGCCTCTAAACCCGGAAGCCAATGCAATGCTTAACCAGACATAAGCCTCGTCAGCGTCTTGCGTCATGCCCTGGCCTTTGTAATACATAACCCCAAGCCTGTATTGTGCTTGCGGATACCCTTGCTCTGCAGCCTTGCGGTACCACTTAGAAGCTTCGACGTAGTCCTGCGGAACCGTCCAGCCTATATCATGCATATAGCCGAGGTTGAAGTAGTCAGATACATCACCATGCTCAGCCCACAGGCTATTACACATGGCGGCATTCTGTTCTGTAGTACGCTCTGCTCTCCCACGTTCCTGTATTTTCATGGGTATTTTTCCTCTCAACGCCAGCCTGCAAGGATACGCACTAAAAAACAGCGTGCCTTGACGTGGGTCAATCGGGAGAAGAATTAGAGTCTGGTTGATTTAGCAGGTTTTTTTGTGTTTTTAATCAGTGCTTCAGATAATTCTGACACAGATAATTCGTCAAAATATCGGTGTTTCGGTATGGGTATTAAGGACCCAGAACCTTTCAGTGATCAATGAAGTTAGGGAAAAAGCCGCTTTTTCACCAACCGGCCCAACTCAAGCATCGCAGTGATCTGTCTTTTGACTGCTTGCAGCCATTCGCCAAACTTTTCACCTGTCTTGAATGTCGAGTCAAACAGCCAGTTAAAAAAATAAAACGTCATGCTCCAGAGAGTTCTGACAGCAAATATGGTGAAGGCCGCCGTGCCAATAGCGAGCCACCATGGAACACTCACCAGCCATGTCCAAATCATTGACAGGCTGGGAAAATCGAACGCCACCAGCAAGCTATAAAGCTCGGACAAGCTCATATTCATGATGAATCCCCATTCATACCAACCTGCAAGCATACGCATACCCGGGACACCGAAGGTTGATGCAAGTCAGATGTTTGTTATTGTCTATGCGCGGTGATTAATGGAAACGAACCCATTGTTAAAGTAAACGCATTTGCAACAAGTTCTCAATTACGCACTATACTGACTAAAACAAGCGGGCTGTCTGGCTTGAAAAACAAAGATCAGGCAATCGGCCTGTCGTTCACTGCGGGGGTAGAAACGACTTGTCCTTAACCGGAAAATTAAAACGTCGATACGTTTATCGTACCGGCTACGCCAACCCTGTTGCCGGTCGGCTTAACTGCCTCCTGGCAGTCTTCGTGCCAACTCCGGAATGCCACCCACTGTCCGGGTGCGGACTATGAGCTTCTTTACCGAACTGCAACGCCGCAATGTCTTTAAGGTGGGCGCAGCCTACATCATCGTTGGCTGGTTGATCATGCAGGCCGGCGATACGTTGGCGCCCGCGCTGCATTTGCCCGATTGGATCAATTCAGCGTTGGCTTTTTTTCTGATACTGGGCTTTCCGCTCGCGGTGTTTTTTGCCTGGGCGTTTGAAATGACACCTGAAGGACTGAAAAAGGAAAAGGACGTTGATCCAAACCAGTCCATCTCCCATGTAACCGGTCGTAAACTGGATTTTGTCATTATTGGCCTGATGGCAGCCGGCCTGGCCTATTTTGCGTGGGACAAGTTCGTGGTCGTGCCGCAAACCGCGTCAGAATTAACACAAGGTTCCGCGCAGACAGTTCCTGTTTCAACGGGCACGACCCCTGAGGAAGATCACAGCCAAAACAAATCTATTGCGGTGCTGCCTTTCGTCAATATGAGTGATGATGGCGCCAACGAGTATTTTTCTGACGGGCTTTCGGAAGAATTGCTGAACCTGCTGGCCAAAATCCCGGAGCTAAAGGTGGCCGCACGCACCTCTTCATTCCAGTTCAAGGGTCACACCGGCGATATCGCTGACATTGCCGCCCAACTCAAGGTCTCCAATATTCTTGAAGGCAGCGTGCGTAAATCTGGTGACCAAGTACGCATTACCGCACAGTTGATTAAGGCGGATGACGGTTACCACCTGTGGTCTGAGACCTACGACCGCACACTCGAGAATATCTTCCATGTGCAGGATGAGATTGCGGCCGCCGTGGTTGACGCACTAAAAATCACACTGCTGGGAGCAGCACCTGTTGCCAAGGAAGTGAACCCTGACGCCTACGCGCTGTTTCTCCAGGGAAGATACTATTTCGATCAAAAAAACGAGCAGAGTTCACATAAAGCGGTCGAGGCTTATCAACAGGCACTGAAGATTGAACCCGATTATGCGGCAGCCCTGGCTGGACTGGCACTGACCACCGCCTGGCAAGCCGGATACGAATACATCGAGTATGAAGCCGGTGTGGCAAGCGCCCTGGTCAATGCCGAAAAATCGATCAAGCTGGACCCGGAGCTTGCGCTCGCCTGGATCAGCTTGTCTTACATCCAGAACTCCTTCTTGTGGCAATGGCAAGCCAGTTACGACTCGGCTCAAAAGGCGATGCAGTTGGACCCCACCAACAGCGCTGTTATGTCAATCGCGGCAGAGATCACACGGGATCTTGGGCAGCTTGACCAAAGCCTGTCCATGTTTCAGAAAGCGGTTGAGCTGGACCCGTTGAACCTGACCGCAATCAACCAGTTGGCCAGGGCTTATTCAGCGGTGGGCAGGCATGAAGAAAGCGAACAGCAATACCTAAACCTGTTGTCATTAAACCCTGCTTTTAGTGGGGCGCACAGCCAATACGCCTATACATTGTTGCTGGCGGGCCGCTACCAGGATGCGCTGTCAGAGGCTGAAAAGGAACACGAGGTCATTTGGAGTTCACTGCTCCAGGTATTCGCCCTGCATAGCCTGGGCAAAACTGAAGAAGCAGACGTCAGGCTGCAAGCCTTCATTGCGGCTAATCGGGATTTCTGGGCTTACCAGATTGCCGAGGTCTATGCCTGGCGCAATGAGGCTGATGAAGCCTTCAAGTGGCTTGATGCGGCCCTGCAATATCGGGATCCGGGCCTCAGCAACATTTTGACTGATCAGACCCTCACAAACCTTTACGGAGATCCACGCTGGGGTTCCTTCTTAAATAAGATCGGCCTGCTCCAAGCATGGCAGACCATGCCCGCCAAGCACAAAGAACCCGCACGATGAGCTTTTTTACCGAACTCAAACGCCGCAATGTGTTCCGCGTCGGCATCGCTTACACGGTGGCCACGTGGTTGCTGATCCAGGTAACTGATACAGTTTTCCCCCGCATCGGTTTGCCTGATTCAGCCGTCACGCTGGTCATCGCTTTACTCGTTATCGGCTTTATTCCCGCACTGATTTTTGCCTGGGCGTTTGAAATGACCCCGGAAGGCATCAGACAAGAGAAAAACATCGACCGCACGCAGTCTATCACGCATCAAACCGGGCGCAAGCTGGACCGGACGGTCATCGTGGTATTGTTGCTGGCGGTGGGTTTGCTGTTATTCGACCGGTCTGAACTTGCTCCTGAAACAGACACACAGGCACCGGCCATTCAAAGCACACCAAGTGCTTCTGCTGCTGAAACCGCTGACAAAACGAGTGGGGATGACGCCACTCAAGAGCCCGCATCCACGCCTGATGAATCTTCAGTGGCTGTACTTCCATTCGTTAACATGAGTTCGGACCCGGAACAGGAGTACTTTTCCGATGGTATTTCCGAGGAAATCCTGAATGTACTTACCCGCATTCCCAACCTGAAAGTAGCGGCACGCACATCATCGTTCCAGTTCAAGGGCAAAAACCTCGACATTGTCGATATCGGTGAGCAGCTGCAAGTCGATCACTTGTTAGAAGGCAGCGTACGCAAATCTGGAAACACCTTGAGAATTACCGCCCAGCTCATCGAAACGGACACTGGCTTCCACCTGTGGTCGGAAACTTTTGACCGCAGCCCGGAAGATGTTTTTGCCATCCAGGATGAAATTGCTGCCGCCATTGCCGCGGAATTGCGCACATTGCTTTCCGGCGAAAACGCGACAGGCAGTAAACCTATTGACTTGCAGGCTTACGAACTCTACCTGAAAGGTCGTGGGCTGGTGGCGCATCGCAGGCACACGGATCTGCTCAATGGTATTGACGTCCTCAAAAAATCCATCGAAATTGAGCCTGAATATGCCCCCGCCATGGCAACACTGGCCAAGGCCTACGCAGTACTGCCGTGGTTTTCAAATGAAATACCCGCCGGTGTGGCGCGTGAAACTGCCCGTCAATGGGCCAGCAGGGCGCTGAAAATTGAACCAGAGAATGTTGAAGCGATGGCCGTGCTTGCGATTGTTTATAGCGAGGTCGACTTGAATTTCGTAGGTGCCAGAGCGTTGCTTGAAAAGGCGGTCAGGCTAAACCCGGGCAGCGTGGCTGCCAATAACTTCCTGGGGGATTTATTCACCCGGATCGGGGACTTTGATAATGCCTTTATATACGAGTCACGTGCGGCTGAGCTGGACCCACTGGGCCCGGTCCAGCTGACGGATCTGGCAAATGTCCAACTGATGAAGGGCGAATACTACAAGGTTATCAACCTGGCCAATCGGGCCCTGGCATTGGATGAAACCTTTCTTAATGCGCACCAACACCTGGCCGATGCCTACTTCGCACTGGGTGACATCGAACAATTGGAACGCGTTGTGCAGGCCTTCGAATCAACACCAGGGGCACTGGCAAGCCGGGTCGACGAATTGCAACTGACCCTGGACGTTGCCCGGGGGAACCGATCACAAGCTGAGGTCCATCTTGAGCATTTACTGCAACAGACAAAATCAGGCAGAGCTCTCGCCTCGGATGCTGCCATTGCGGCGCTTACACTTGGAAATTTCGACATTGCAGGTGAAATGCTGTTGCAGGCGCACCGGGACAAGGATGGAACCTGGATATTTCCCATGTACATCCGTCTTCCGGAACAAGCGCCCAAAAGTGAACCCTGGCAGGAGTTCTGGCGCCAACCCGGTGTAAAAGAGTTGGCTGAAATACGCCGGGGCAATGGGCTCAACCCCAGTGCGCCGACATTTGGCAGTGGTGTACGCCAATGAATCTTTTTACTGAACTAAGAAGACGGAACGTCATCAAGGTGGGCCTGGCCTATGCGGTCGCCTCATGGCTGTTGCTGCAAATCGTCGATCTGGTGCTGGAGAACATCAATGCGCCGGACTGGGTCATGCAGGTGTTCATGCTGGCGTTGGCCGTCGGGCTTCCCATTGTGCTTATTGCAGCCTGGGCGCTGGAGCTCACTCCGGATGGCATAAAGCTTGAAAAAAACGTAGACCAGACCAAATCCATCGCCCGGCACACTGGCTACCAGCTAAACCGCGGCATTATCACCATCCTGTCGATGGCGGTCGTATTGCTGCTCACAGACAAGTTTCGTGATGAGGTTCTTTCAAAACCTGAGCCAGAAGCTCTCACCTCAGAAACAGTCATTGATACTGTAAACACCGCGGATGTAAGCGACTCCAGTAAATCCATAGCCGTCCTGCCTTTTGTCGACATGAGCCCCAAAAACGACCAGGTCTACTTCGCCGATGGCATCTCCGAAGAAATTCTGAATGTGCTGGTAAAAACCCACAGCCTGAAAGTGGCTGGCAGGACATCTTCTTTCCAGTTTCGCGACCGCAATGAAGACTTGCGGAAAATTGGCGAACAACTGGGCGTCGAGCACATTCTTGAAGGCTCTATCCGCAAAGCCAGTAACCGCGTCCGCATCACTGCCCAATTGGTCACCGCCAGCGACGGCTTTCACTTATGGTCGGAAACCTATGACCGTGAACTGACTGACATATTTGCCATACAAGATGAAATTGCCCGTGCAATTACCGCGGCTCTGGCCATTGAGCTGAATCTGTCGGAAAGCGGTGAAGCACTGGTGAAAGCGTCAACCCGCAACATGGAAGCCTATGACCGGTATCTCGAAGCACGTGGGCTGATTGCCCAACGGTCAAACTTCCCACGCGCCATGTCATTGCTGGACGAAGCCACCCGGCTTGACCCCGGCTTCGCCGCCGGCTGGGCCACCAATGCCCAGGTCCACGCCTTGTCCATTTATTACATCGCGGGAGATAACTCTGAAGCCAAAAGACTGGCCGAAGACATGGCCAACAAGGCGCTCGAGATTGACCCCAACCTTTCGATGGCCCACTCGGTACTGGGCGACATTTACCGGGATAGTTACCAGTGGGGAAAAGCTCAGGAAAGTTATTTGCGAGCCCTGAGCCTAAACCCGGATGAAATAGAGGCCAATGAGCAATACGCGCAAATGCTCTGGCGGGCCAACTATTTTGAAACCGCACTTGAGTACAGCGCCAAGGCGGTCAGGCTTGACCCTCTTTCAAAACTCAACCTTACCGTGAACGCCGGTCTTCGATATGTCTCGGGCGACCGTGCCGGGGGCTGGGCGGACATGAATACTTTGCTACAAATGAGCGGTGACAACCTGGACCGCCCTTTTCCATTGCGCCACGCGCTCAGCATAGCGCTGTGTGAAGGCAAGCCCGAACGCGCCATTGAATTTACCAAAGCCATCGCCAGTTCCCGGCCGATACAAACCGGTGACCATGGAATGAAGGCCCATTTCGAGAACATGCTTCCACTGTTGAACTCAAGAACAGAAACTCTGGCCTACCTGTCGTCCAGGTCGACCGCCAGCATCACACCAAACACCAATAGCTTTTGGGTGATTGACCTGTTCTGGGCGGCCTATTACGGAGACTATGATCTGGCAGAGAAGATCATGGAAGCGGGCACTTTACAGGAAGATATAAAAGGCACGCTGGATACGTCCTGGCTCAACTATCCGTTTCTGAACCCTTTGCACAATTCTGACGTTTATAAACGATTGGTCAAAAAAACCAATCTGGATGATTTTTGGCGCGAGAACGGTTTTCCGCGTTACTGCAGACCCATTGGAGAAGACGATTTTGCCTGTAGCTAACCTCACAAATTGCGTCTACAGCGGTGCAAAAACACCCGAAGGAGGCCTTTAATGACCTTTTTTAAAGAACTTAAAAGGCGCAATGTTTTCCGCGTGGGTGCCGGCTATGTGGTCACCGCCTGGTTATTGTTACAGGTGGTCGACCTGGTGTTGGAAAACATCACCGCGCCTGATTGGGTCATGCAGGTGTTTATGCTGGGGTTGGCCATTGGTTTTCCACTGGCTATTTTTTTCGCGTGGGCGTTCGAGATGACCCCGGAAGGCCTGAAAAAAGAAAAAGATGTCGACCGCAGCCAGTCTATCGCCCCACAAACCGGCCGCAAGCT
>UPTN01000521.1_pt1 | contig 19892 bp, 19 predicted proteins | sample 2160111 | NCBI WGS metagenome assembly UPTN01 (sample SAMN06265058, study PRJEB28932) | marine metagenome | isolation source: Columbia River Estuary | place: USA:Columbia River Estuary, USA | collected 2014-05-05
GAAGAGCGAACAAGCCCTCTTATTACAGACGAGTACGGCAAGCAAAAACCTGGGAATAGAATTATACTAAGGGCGCACAATGAATTTGTAGCGCATACTTACAAACTCGACGCTTGGTATGCAGGAGTTAATTTAAATCCAACAGAGAAGTTTGATGGTGCGCCGCCCGACAGAGACCAAAGCTTCATTCCACTAAATCTTTCGCATATGGGGGTACAAGTACTGCACCCATTTGTTAACACCAGGAAAGACTGGATTATACGCCAGTACATAAATCTCGGAATTGGCGACTTACTTGAAATTACACGAAGTTGCGAGGGTGAATTTAAAAACTTAGACTACACCAATTACACTCCGTACCAACAAGTTCCAATTTGCAAAACATGCTTCTGGTGTAACGAAAGAGAATGGGGTGTGCATAATGCATTCAAGTAAAACTTTCTGTATGCATCCGTTTACAGGATTGGCTACAAGAGAAGATGGCGCTATTAAAGTTTGCTGTCGCAGTCATTCTGTAGGCTGGATACAAAACGAAACACTCGAAGAGGCGTGGAATAATGACGCCATGCGTACTATACGACGTCAAGTGCTTAACAACGAACGCCCAGAAGCTTGCATTCCATGTTTTAATTTAGAAGACCAGGGTGTAGAGAGTTTGCGACAAAGACACATACGCGATAGTTTTCCTGATTCGCGGATCAATTTATATCCAAATGCACTTGACAGTTTAAACGATGATTACAGTATGCCGTTTGAAATGCCTACTATTGAGATTAAAATAAACAATCTGTGTAATCTAAAATGTCGTATGTGTAATCCTCTAGATAGTACACAATGGAAGGACTGGCTCGAAGTTGAAGAGTTTTACAAAGCAGAGGACAACTACTTAGTTGATGCTGTGCGCAACTTAGGATTAACAAAAGCACCGTATGTAGGATTGTTTGAAGGACGTGATGACTTTTGGGAGAACCTAGAAAAGCTATTGCCATATTTTAGACGTGTAGAGTTTGCAGGCGGCGAGCCATTAATGGATCCTAATCATTACAAAATATTAGACCTGCTTGCTAAGAACGGTGAAAATATAGAACTAAAATATGCAACAAACGGAACAGTAACAGGAATTAAGGGCGGACGCACCATTCACGACTATTGGCCGAAGTTTAAGAGCATAGTTGTTAATGTAAGCATTGACGGGTTACACGATGTTTATGAATATATTAGAGGCAACGGTAAGTTTGAGGACGTAGAAAAAAATGTTAAAGTATTTAAAAGTTTTCCAAACGTAAAATACGTAGTCGGTGCGTGTACTGTGCAAGTCGGAAACATAATGCAATTACATGAAATTATTCCATACTTTTTAAATACAATGGGTATTGTGTTTTATAGTCATCGTGTAAACTATCCTAATGTTCTTAGCGCACAATGCATTCCAGCAAAGTTAAAACTCAAAGCAATCCGAAGCCTCGAAATGCTTAAAGCAGAGGTAGGCGATTATCCTATAATGAATACACACAAAGATCTACTTCCAACAACATTGCGCGGCATTGAAGATAACATTAACTTTTTAGAAAGTAGAGATCTTAGCGATAAATGGGCTGACACTCTCAAGTTCAACCAGCGTCTTGATAAAACTCGTAACCAAGGGCCGATGGAAAATATTATAAAGGATTTCAGACCTTATGTATAAAGTCGAAAATCGATGGCCGCATTATTACGATAGCTGTAAGATAGAATGGAATCTTGGGAAGCGTTGCAATCTTGATTGTACGTATTGCCCGTCCGAAATCCATGACTATACTAGTCCTCACACAGATATTAATATTTTAAAGAAAACAATTGATGTTATTAGCACAATTCCAAATGCTAGGGTTAGTTTAACCGGCGGTGAGCCATGTGTACATCCTAAAATCTTAGAGTTGCTTTATTACCTTAGAAAAAAAGTCGGATGGATTAATTTAACAACTAATGCTACTCGGAGTCATGAATTTTATTTAGAATTACCAGTTGACCATATTGTTTTTAGTTTGCACTTTGAACATCCAAAATGGGAAACTCGATTAAACAACATTATTAAATTTGTTAGAGATAACAGAAATTCAACAGATGCGCCAAACATAAAATACCACATAAACATTATGGCGCATCACGATTACATGAGTCGTGCTAGGAATGCAGTCGAAACCCTTAGTTTCTTTAAAGCAAATTATACAGTGCGCAGAATACGCTGGACTGAAAAGCATGACTGGTTTGATGATTTAAAATACAAGCCAGAAGATTTACAATGGCTAATTGATACAGAAACTACCGCTGATTTTAATACATTAATCGATAGCAGAACTTTAACTCATACAAACGATTTACTTAAAGAAAACAAAAATAAGTTCGAAGGGTGGTCTTGTCGTGCAGGTATAGAAAGCCTAATGATAAATTGGGACGGCGATGTTCATCGTGCTACTTGCAGAGTAGGCGGCAGTTTAGGGAATATATACAACGGAACATTTGACATTCCAACAGAACCGATTACATGCACCAGAAAATGGTGTACATGTGCAGCAGATGTGAATATTACAAAATGGAAAAAGTAACAGCAATTGACTTAGTAAAGCCCGAACCATTTATGGTTACGTGGGACATTGGCAGGCGTTGCAACTTTGATTGTACGTATTGTGAAAGTACTCGACACAATACCTACAGTCCACCGACTGTTTATAGAGAGCTAGTGGATACATTTGATTTTATTAAAACGTACACTGAGCTATATAATAGAGATTCAGTTAACCTTAACTTTACAGGTGGCGAGCCAACAGTGAATCCAAACTTTTGGAATTTAGTTAACCATATAAAAAACCATACTAACTTCGGAGTTGGACTAACTACAAACGGAACGTGGGATCCTAAGCGTACTGATTTTATTTTAGAGAACATGAACGGAGTTACAATTAGCTGGCATGCCGAAGCACATGAGCAATTACGCGAGCGAGCAATAGATAACGCCATAGCACTGCACACAAGCGGGCTGTGGGCTACGGTCAATGTAATGATGCATGCCGACCACTGGGATACTGCGGTAGACGCCTACAACCGCTTAAAAGCTGCTGGAGTAACAGCTAATCCTGTTCCACTAGGTGACGGTAACATTGGAAATACTAACTGGTTTAAAGATACCGAAGGAGTGTTACGTCGTACTAGCCATGAATATACAAAAGAACAGATAAGTTGGTTTTGGAACGAAAAAGGCATCTCTAAAGAAGTAGGTGATCAGATATTAGCCGGTAACGAAATGGGAAGAAGTTGCTGCGGCAATAGATGCTTAAAAGGCAAGATCAATAGCTGGAAACCTGTAGAGCACGTAGACAATCATTTTAAAGATTGGCTTTGTACTGTTAACTGGTATTTTATGCATATTGACCAACACACTAAAGATGTGTTCCATCATCAAACATGCCAGGCAACATTTAAACAGACACGTGGACCAATTGGATCTTTAAAGCGTAAAGATTTAATTTTTGATAACGTTAAAAGATACATGCAATCACCAACGCCTATTGTGTGTCCTAACATGCGCTGCGGGTGCGGAATGTGTGTTCCTAAAGCAAAAGATCAAATCGATTTTGATCCTATGTGGAAGTTAGTGACTGGTAATCAGTAAAGTTATCAGTTGGACTAGCTAGTATCTTTCCACAGGTTCTACTACAAGTCCAAAGCTTCTTTGTGTTCCAGTAATATTCCCAAACACTTTGAAAGCTGTCTTTTTCTAATACCGTTTCAATCCCTTGCAATGCATTAGTATCACCAAGTTTTTCAACAAGTTCTGCGTATTGTTTTTTAATTACTCTATTAGCTTGTGATAAGTTATCTTCTTTGCGATAATATTCATACGGAATAACAGCAAGAAAGCAACAAGGCAATATTGTTTTGTGTGCATCAATATAAATCTCATTTGCATGTTGTGCCTGGCATGAAATATTAGAAGAATTAACTACTTCCTCAATTTTAGTTAAGTCAGTTGCATCAAAAAACTCAATGCTTGCAGCAGGGGCTTTTTCTAAGTTATATAAGACATTTTCATTTTTGTCTAGTACAGGAAATACAGGTTCAAATACAAATCTACTGCTATCCTTTACACTAAAATTTTTGAATCCTAAGTTTTGTGCAGTTTGTTTAGCTGCGTAAACTTGATGCGCATTGTGTTTAAATCTAATAAAGGACCAATCGGCATTTCCACCTGCATCAATAAATGCTTTAGCGTTGTCTAATATTTTTTGATAATCAGTGCCGCGGCGGTAAATTGCATGGGTATCAGCAAGGCCGTCGATTGCAAAAACAACACGATGTTGTGGCGGCATAATCTTTGCTAAGTTTGCCCAATATTCAACTGATCGAAGACTTCCGTTTGTATGCACGTCAACAAAAATATCAAAATGGTTTAATGATTCAACCATTAAATGAAAATCTTGATTAAGCAATGGGTCGCCGTAATTGCCACAAAACATTATCTTGCTTAATTGTGCTTTTAAATCATCGTTAACAATTTGATTAAATTCATTTAACGTCCAATCCGATATCTTTAAATACGGGTTGTCTATTTCGCCACGATAGTTCCTACTACACATAGGACATGCTGCTTGACATCTATTTGTTATTTCAAGATGTAAATTTTTTAATTTGGAATATTTAAACATTCGCCTAAAATAATATCCCCGGTATGTGCATCAATGTATATATGTGTTCCTAAACTATCAGCAACATAATGTATCCATGCGTCATCAGGATGCTGCTTAATTGGGTTTAAAAGATATTCCTTTTCTGTTATTGTATATTCCTTGCCAATCGGCTTTGTAAAAATTAAGAAGTCGTGCCTGCCTTCTTGAAAAAAGTCAACTAGTTCAGTGCAAGTTTCAAACGCTTCTACATCTACAAGTATATTAACATTAACTAAAACATTCATTTCATACAAATATTCAGCCACGTTGCGAGCTTTAACTTTTTTGATTGTTTTGTAATTTACAATTAAATTAACACGGTCGAGTACTCTTCCTGCCTTTGTCCACCAGATAATACCATTTGAACCATCTGAATCTATTTCAAGAATACATTTATACGTGTTTTTTAAATAGTCGCACAACAACAAAAAGTTATCACATGTTTCCGGTGCTGCAATGTTAAACTTAATAGTAACAAGCTCATCTTTTTTAAGTAGACAAGAGATATCTTCTTTTACAGTTTCTAATTCTAATTTCTTAGTTGTGCCAATGTCAAATTCTATTTTTTTAATAATTTTTAAATCTTTTTTGTGTAAATTCATCATAATAAGTGTGCCAATTCCGGAAATACTTTTTTAGCACTAACACCGCGTATTGCGTCCAGCTTAGTTACATATTCTTTAAAGTCAGGAAGTAGATATGAATTGTCTTGTGCATTCATATGATTTAGCACTCCTTCCCAACGTGCCCAGCCATACGGATTATTATCCCAAAATCCTTCTGATTCGTGATGTGCTTTTAGATATCCTTTAAAACTCATAAAGTTTTCTTCTACTTCTTTTTTATCATCCTTAGGTAACATTTGTATACTTAAAAAGGTCGGAATATATAACAGGTGCATGTTAAATAGTCCGCCGCCATGTAGAACAAAGGACGTCATTTCAGTATTAACTTTTTTAAAGTTTTGAGACATTTTCCAATACGCAAAATCAGGTAAGTGTTTAACATTAAAGATTTGTATTGCGGTTGCAATCGACGGAGATATATTATACGGAGAGTTGTCTAACATATGCATAGTCTCTTCAATTGTATTCCAGTCACTTGGATGTCGAATGTATGCATTTCGTTGTCCGGTTGCATCAATACTTACACCAACTTTTACTTGCTGAAAGTAATTCCATAACTCCATTAAATCTTTGTCAATAAGTAATCCGTTTGTATTATAGCGTAGAATAATGTTTTTGGCATATCCTGATTTTACAATTTGTTCAATAAATTCTTTATGCTGCTTAATCATTAACGGCTCGCCACCGGCAAAATATACTTCTTTTAAATAGGGAATCTGTCTGTACATTTGATCCCAAAACTCTGGGTTTTCATGCCATTTGTTATTAAATGTCATCTTGTCCCATTGTAATTGATCCTTAACTGTTTCACTTTCTAGTTGAGGAAATAGTTCTTGCCAATCTTTGACCCATTTACTACTATCATGCGGACTGCACATAACGCACTTGATGTTACAAGTGTGTCCGAGACGTAAGTCAAGGTATTGTAGTTTATCCGGAACCCTGCCCTCTGGTGTTGTATTAGATAGTAACTCGGTTAGATCTAAGTCACGCCTTGCTATCCATGCAGAAGTTTCCCACAAGCGTTTGCTTGCAACTCCTTTTGCTTCTTCTTCAAAGCATTTCGTACAACTAGCAGGAATGTTTCCTTCCATCATTGTTGTACGCACAGATCTCATGTAATCACTGTTCCATGCTTCAAGTGGTGTCATTTTTGCAAAATTAGAAGGATTACCGTTAACGTCTTTTACTAATCCTATAGTATGATCAGTGCCTGCGCCGCTGGCATTTGCAGAACAACAAAGGCGCATATCCCCATTTGGTCTAGTTGCTAAATGTATCCACGGAAGAGCGCACATTGTTTTTGTACCGGATTCTTCAATCACGTGCTGCCAATGTTCCATTATTCTTTGGCTGGAATTTGACATCTACTTTCTTCCAATCACTAAAAATCTATTATATAACGGCAACTCTAAAGTTTCCTTACAATATATACTATTTAATCCGCAAAAATCAGCAAACTTATCTGCATCAACTTCACAGCGTACATGCTCCGGAAGGGAAGTATAATTATTGCTCTGCAAAATAACTAAACTGCTATCAGGTACACGAGATAACCATAAGTCGTAATGATCACGTGTTAAATGTTCAGTACTTGTGTTAATTACATATTCGGGTTCTGTTTCATAATTCCATGCTGCCATGTCAGAGGTATGTGCATGAAAGCGGCTTTCCATTTCAAACCTCTTGTTAATCATATTAGCAACTTCTTCGCAGCCTGGATCAATATCAATACTATCTATGTGATTAATTGGAATTTGGCTGTTAAACATCAAGCTTGCAAGCACTCCGTTCCATCCGCCGTGTATAACAGCGTTAGCAGGTTCAGAGTGTGCATATTTTTGCAAATGTTCAATTAGCCAAACTTTGCTATAAACTTGACCACGCCAAAAGCTTTCCAATGTGCCAAAGTAGTTTTCACTTTGTCTAATTGCATCCATCCAAAAAATAACATCTTCTATTTCTACTTTCATGGGTTTAATAAAATCTTTTTCCAGTGTTCTATAGTTTTAGCAATACCTTCTTCGTATGAGACTTTAGGTGCCCATCCAGTTTTTTCTGTAATCAAATTATGATTGCTGTTAAGCCACCATATTTCTCCATGGCGTGGATCTTTGGTATCCCAATTAATAGTGCCCTTCCAGTCTAGCTGCTCGGCAATATAATTTGCACAATCTCTAATTTTGCGAGGATCGTCTGGACCAATTGTAAAGATGTTTCCTTTACAAGTATCTCTGTTTTCAATAACAGCCATCCATGCATCTAACAAATCGTCAATATAGATAAAGTTACGATATGGTTCGGCATATCCAAGATTACATTCATCACTTGTTAGCATTTGTGCTATGATGTGCTCAGTTATAAAAAAATCGTTATCCTTGCGCCCATAAGCATTTGTTTGTCTAAAGCTAGCCCACTCTAGTCCGTATGCACGTTCGGCGTACTCGAGATACTTTTCACAGCCATACTTAGCAACTGCATACGGCGCGTTAGGATGAGGTTGCGTATGCTCGTCAAATGCAACACGGGTTGTGTATGTACCTGTATTTTCAACTTCGTCGCTAATTGGTTGCCAACCGTAAACTTCCATTGTGCTAGCAAATACAAAGTATGGCATTGGATCAACTTGTCGACATGCTTCAATTAAGTTAACTGTTCCTACATAGTTCACCTCACTAAAACTAACCTGCTCGTAAAAGCTTTTTTGTACTTCTGTTCGTGCTGCTAGGTGCACCACAATATCCGGAGCAACTGCTTTCACTTCGTCTTGTACTGCAAGGTGATCTGTTAAGTCACTTTTGAGATCAACAACTTCTCCTAGTTGTAGCAAGCGAGGCAGCAAATGCTGTCCAATAAATCCGCTTGCGCCTGTAAGTAATATTTTCATTTTTGTACCTTTTTTAAAAAATTATAATTATCGGGAATTCTTTTTATATCAAATGTTTGATGATAGTGTTCACGCTGATCAATATCAGGAATACCTTGGATTGCATCAAGAATGGAATCAGAGGCGTGCTCGTTTGTTTGAACAATGTTTAACAGGTTATTAAAATTGTAAAGAACTTTCTTTTGTAATTTATTTTGTAATTCTGTTATATCGTATTGACAAAGTTTGGCAACTTCTTTCATAAACATTTCACAACGCTTTTCGTCATCAAGCTCTTTATCAAATGAATAATCTATTACTTCGTCAAACAGTTTAAATCCCATTTTCTTTAAATATCGATGAGTATAAGGAGCACCAGATATTAAAAACGGACGTTGATGATAAATTGGAACATAAGTTTTTTCTGTAATAAACAATGCACGTGGATGCGACTCGCTAATAATGCTAAACAAACTATCTTTAAATTCTTCAGGAGGAATAAAGATATTTAGAAATGAATGGAATTTTTTAGCTTCGATCCATTTTTGATCGAATTCCATTCTTTCAGGCGTCCACCATTTAAAGTCATATTGATAACTCCACTCCTCGGTATTATGCCAACTTATAAATCCATGTTGAAATAAATTTTCTTTGTACATGTAATCAATAAACATGCACCTCCACGGATGTGCCCTGCCGTTTAAACTAGTAAAATGTTTAGTAATTTCTTTATTATGTCCGAACGGTCTGACTTGATTTTCAAAAGAATGACGAAGAACAAAGTTAGCAAAAAAGGTGGGCCAGCTTCCAGTTACTTCCGGAACGCTATTTAGAAAATAGTTTGGACTTAACTTACTGTCTAATACTGCGCCTGTGATAATTTCTAATTTAACATTATGAAAATCTAAGAATCGTTTGAAAAGCGTAAATGATGTAGGATCGGTATAGAGGGTGGCAGCTTCCCATTCCTCTGGAGAAAAAACTATCAACTTTTCAGGTTTATTATCCGATTCAATGAGATCAACTAGATCTTTAAGTTCGGATGCGCCCCAAGGGAAAAAATATTCTACGCTGCTCATTGTATACCTATAAATATGTTATGTTCGAAATAGTAACAGAATTTGAAAATAAAATTGCTGAGTTCTTTGGTGCGCCGTATGCAGTGTCAACTGATTGCTGTACGCATGCCATAGAACTGTCTTTATTATACACTAATCCTCGACGTTTGTCTATACCTTATTACAATTACTTATCTATACCTATGACAGCTAAAAAATTAAATTTGAACTGGACATGGCACGATAAGCATTGGGAAGAATATTACAAATTAGAATTTACAAATATCTACGATGCTGCTGTGCTTTGGAAACAGAACAGTTACATCAAAGGATCGTTTATGTGTTTAAGTTTTCAATACCGAAAGCACCTTAGTCTAGGACGAGGAGGCATGATACTAACTGATGACCGTACTGCATACACAGACTTGATTAAGTTAGGATATGATGGTAGGACACGAGATAAGCCCTGGGCAGAACAAGAAGTTGATTCACTTGGTTATCACTATTATATGACACCCGAAATTGCACAAACTGGGTTAGATAAATTGCCCAGTGCAATTGCTTCTACTCCAAAAAAGTGGAGTTGGAAAGACTATCCAGATTTAAGAAATATGCCATTATTCGCCAAATGATCTAACATTAACAGTTTCAAACACCGTTGGATATTCTTGACTTAAAAGAACATTAATTGCAGGAATCAATTTGTCAAAGTTTTTATTTTTTTGAGCAATAGCTTTTATGTCATTGTGTATTTTTGTGAATGTTTCTTTAGTTGAATCTTTTATTAGCCTACCTACATCACTGTAAATTGTCTCTGCTATCTCCAAATGTTTTAGCACGTCGGGATGAAAATCGCCCTCTACAGTACCAAAAGCCGGAGTTTTATGATCTTCGATTTTTAAGAATTTCATCGTAGGAAATGCAGTCGAATATAACTGAAACATTTTTTGATTTGGAGTTTTAACAACACGGTCTTCGTCTACAAAGAGTCTAAATCCTGTTGCTTGCCATGATACATTGTAAAGCCTATTAGCACAGATTATTGCTGTAGAATTTTTAACAGCATCGTTATCAGAATCCCAATACTTTTTTATAAATCTCTTATCATAGCCAGCACTTCCGGGGTTTAGAACAGATCCGTTTGGAAGCCAATTGCCATCTTTTATTCTATCTTCCCTGCTCCAACTGGACCAAAGTATATAAATTTGATCGTCATCTTTAAATTTGTGAATTAGATCTGCCTCAAGAAGGCGGTGGAAAATTCCTACGTTTCCTAAACCAGCAAGCGCATAATTACAATACTCAATTCCTTGATCGTATGCAATTATGTCTGCCCAGGTCGGCCAGCAGTACTGTGTAAAACTGCATCCAAAAGTAAAAATTCTACTCATATCATTCCTTAAATATAGTATGAGTATTTATAGCACCAATGAGTGGGATCCACTAAAGAAGGTTGTAGTAGGCGTAGCCGATTATGCACGTATTCCAGAAATGGACAAAAGTTTACGTTGTATCAATTATGCAGACAGAGACAATGTAAACGATGTAGTTGCTGGGTTGTATCCCCAACAGGTTGTAGACGAAAGTAATGAAGATCTAGAAACATTTGTTAAGTTTTTAGAAGGAGAAAGTGTTGAAGTTGTAAGACCTAAGCGCACTCCGGATGTAAAATATTATAACTATTGTCCTAGAGATACTGTGTTTGTACACGGTACTAAAGCACTTGCTGCACCAATGGCACTCGAATCAAGAGCCGAAGAGTGGAAATATTTACTGCCAGGTGCAGCACCAATTGAAATCGGTGCAAGGACTAGTAGAGAAGGGTTATATGACGAGTCATGTGTAGGCAATCCTGATAAACTTGCACTCACTGAGACTTCGCCTTGTTTCGACGCTGCTAATGCTATCAAAGCTAATGATGACGTATTGTACTTGGTCAGCAATAGTGGCAATAAAGCTGGCGCTACATATTTACAAGATTGGATTAACAAGCCTAGAAACAATTTTGTCGATCCTGGAAATATTAAAGTTCATACACTCGAAAATGTTTATAGCTACATGCATATCGATAGCACTATTGCGTTTTTAAGAGAGGGGCTGTTGCTTGCTAATCCAAGTCGTATTAAAGACAAAGACATGCTGCCTGCCCCATTTAATAATTGGGATATAATTTGGGCACCCGAACCAGTTGATGCAGGACATTATCCCGGACTGTGTAATAGTAGCATTTGGACATGGAACGTAAACTTGTTCAGCGTCAACCCAAACCTAGTCGTGTTAGAGGAACATCAGGTGCCTACGCGCGACGCACTGGAGGCATACGGTATCGAGTGCGCTATGTTGCCACTAAGACACGCACGCACGTTAGGTGGGTGTTTTCACTGTTGCACGCTAGACCTTGTGCGTAAAGTTTCCTGAGTCGATAATTTTAATAAGCCGTTCGGCAGTATCAGAATGAAAGCCAGGGCCGTCGTGGTCAAAATCACGTGCTCGATCTTTAATGTCCGGACTAACAAACCAAAGCTTGCGAGAACTAATGATGACCTCTTGTTCAATGTCGTCGTCCCAGGTCCAGTTAAATACCGGAACGCCTAGCGATTCCCAAATGTTATTGAAATTTTCAAACCAGATAAAGTTGTTAAAACTCATTTCAGCAGTATCGACTATATATCGTTTACCCCACCATCTTCCGTCATGCGTTGGAGTTTCGGACATATCATTAAATTCTAAAAACTTTTGTTCAGTAGAAGCAAACATTTTTCTTGATTTTTGAGGCCACTGTACTATAACTAACTTTGGCAAGGGTAACTTATTAGTTTTCCATAAGGTAGTATTGTAGTATTGTATATCCATTCCAGTAGCACCTTTGGCGCAATTATATAAATCAAGATTTAGATGAGTTTTTAGAGTGTGGTTCCAAATTTGATCTTCGCAAAGTCCTATGCCTTCGGTATAACTGCATCCAAAAGTTAAAAGAAAATCGTCATTAAGATCCTCGATGTTTTTTGTTCTATGCCCATATTTGTTAAATTTGTATTCAATCTCATATTCAAATTGTTTTTGAAATTCGAGAGGTTGTTTTAAAAACTTTTTCTCAGAATCAGCACTATACCATTTTAAGGTTTGGTTTGCACGATCCGTGTCGCACAGTAAAGGTTTATCGCGATACCATTGTAGCATTTTAGTTCCTAATAAATATATTGTATTTACATTGGAGTTGATAGATTTGTTTTCAGAATGGTTTGGCGGAATATTTTTTCGTGCTAGGGGAAAACTATCCCCTAAGTTAGTTTTACAGGATGGCACTCTAATCGTAAATCCTGATGTACAAAAGTACGATGTCTTAAGAGAATTGCTTGAGGAATCGCAGTTAAAGTTCGAAGACCGCCCGATGATATTGTATAACGGTACGCATAACATTCATCACCTAGACAAGTTGTTTGTTACAGATCATTATCGCAAAGTATTACAAAATAATCAAGTTGCTGTGTACTTTTTTGAACCATTAACACACTACGATCCTAGTGACGGGTCGCATCCGCACATTATAAAAATTGATAATGCAGATAACGAGATCGAGCAGGTAAGATGTCACGAACTTGATAGTTTACAGGAATGGGCAACTGCCAACGAGATTAACGATATATGTGTTTATTGTACTGATTACAAATCATGGGAATATTATCAACCCTTGTACCCAAAACTAAAGCTATTTTCATTTGATCTGTTTGTTTCTTGGTATGTTGATCGTGCTACATTATTTGAAAAAAGACATCCATCTGGGCCATTGCCACAAAAACTATATGCTGATAAAATTATAAAAAAATTCTGGTCAGGTGCTTGGCGATACGAACCTTATAGAAACTTTATATCAGCATACTTAGCCGGGCGTGGAATTGCACAGGAAAGCCACGTGAGTTTTTATTTTAAGGTTCCAAATCGTGAATTGAGAGATAGGCTTTGGTTTGACTGGGAAACGTTTCATAAAAAGCATCCTATGGTTGCAAATACTGTTATGCAAGGAAATCAGATATTGCAAGAAATTGTTCCATTGTCAATTGAAGTTGAAAACCCAAAAGCTCTAGACGAAAGTAGAAACGATCCTGAAATTTGCACCAATGGAGAATTTAATATAAGAGGAGATCAAAATCCGGTTAAGTCATATAAAGAATCGTTTTGTGTTATTATACAAGAATCAAGGTTTAGTCAGCCATGGCCAAATATTAGTGAAAAAACTCTCAATGCAATAATCAATCAACGACCTTTTATTATGTGCGGGCCGCCGGGCACGTTGCATATGCTAAGAGAAATGGGGTTTCAAACATTTGACGGTTACTGGCCAGAAGATTATGATGAGATTGTATCAAATCAAGATCGATTAGCAAGAATATGCGAAGTTATTGATTACGTTAATTCTTTTAGTATTGATGATTTAAAACAAGTATACGGTAATATGCAGTCTATTTTGTTTCATAATAACGAAAAGATTAAAGACGTAAATAATTTTTATTTTAATCTAAATGACAACCTTAAGAGAAATTTTCAAGATATAAAAGATCAGCCCAATAATCGTGGGCTGCTTTAGTATGGTGCCAATATTCTTGTCCGTCGACACTAAACCCCTGATCCAAGCAATGTTCAAAGAATGATAACTTACTATTGTTGTATCCAATAAATCTTTCTTTAATAATCTTATTCTGATAATATTCATAACGAGCACCGGTTGCACACGATTGAAATGCATTTTTAAAAATAAAAGGAAATCTGTTTGCTTCAAGTATTGTTTGCAAATTAATGATATTTAAATATCGATTAACTTCCCAATGCTCATTACTAATAAACATCGACTTCGATAATGTTTTAGCATTCCTTCTTAAATTGCTTGGAAAAACAGGAGCATAATGGTCCGGATGTATGTGTCCAACATTTCTGTCCGCTACATAAGGAAGAAATTGCCAATAGTTGTCAGTTTTAGAATGATCAAAAAATATTTCAGATCTACTGCTTCCTGTCCAGTGTATTAAGTATAAAGTACGCTTGGCCATTGCGGCATGATCTAACATCCACATTGACGTAGTACGATTTATATAATCATTACTTGCACCCGGGAGTGCAAGGTTAGTGTATACAACACCTAGTTTTCTAGCTAACTGTGCTCCAAAGCAATTGTCGCGATTATAGTTGCCTTCGCCAATGCCCGAGCCTTCAATTTCGCTGCCGGCGGTATGGCTACATCCATTAATTAAAATATGCTCAAAGTCATATTTTTTCTTTCGGAATGATAATATCTGTGCCACAGTGACAATGCTCCTTACTACAAATTACAGGCTTAAGATTAAGTTTTAGATCTTTGTCTAAAATGTTTCCGTGTCTATTTCCAACTCCGCAACTAGCACTGCTTATTTGTCCAATTGGGTTGATGAACAAAGCGTCATCAACTGAACACTTCCATCCTTTAAAAAAATTCTGTCTTGCTGCTATTATTTCATTACTATTTACCGGACGAGTTGTACCGTTATTATAATGTGCAATACTGATTGCTTTATTAGTTCTATGCGGCTTGGGTATACGCATTACTGTTTCAAATTGTGCTTCTGCAAGAAACTTTTCTTTAGCAGGATCTTTGTATTTCCATGGACCTGCATTAACGCTCATTTCATCAAACAAAGGTGTCCATTCTAAATTGTAGTTTGGTACTTCTTGTCTTACACGTTCGCCAAAATCAACTACCTCCCAAAAACGCTCTTCGTGCATTAACATTTTTGTGCATAGATAATCTACCTTATCGCATAAAAATTGTGCATTTTCAATGTATCTATCTTTTTTACAAAACTCAACGTGAAAGCTTGCTACAATATCATCAAACAAATGATAGTGCTGTTCCCAATATTTTAGTGGTCTTGACAAATTGGTATTAATTGCTACTGTTAACTTGTCGCCCATTTGTTCTTTTAAATATTCAGTGAGTGGAATAAAGTTTTCCCAATATGCAGGTTCGCCGCCACTAAGAAAAATCTTAAAATATCGATACCCCCTGTCCTCGTATTGACGGAATATATCCATTACATTTTTCTTGTATAAATCTAGGTTGCCGTTGTTTTTGCTGTCGCCTGCCCAATTGCCTGGATTGCAATAACTGCATTGAAAATTGCAGAAGTTATTCACTTGCCATGTTATGCTAAGGTACGGTTCGGCCATTGGAGTTATTTTAGTTAGTTTATTCATTTATTAATTTAAACAATCTTTTTGCAAATATATCATGGGTTCTTTTATTAGGGTGTCCATCTTTTAACGCTTTGTAATAACCAAATTTTTTAAAAACAATATCTATATTTACATTGTTCCAGCTTGGTGGATTTTTAATTATTAATTTATTATATGTATGCAAACTATTAATTGTTTGGCTAACTCTATTTTTTAAAAAGTAATTAGCTAAGTTAGCATTCATAAAAAAATCTAAACAATCATCGTAGTCGTTTTGATACTTAGCAAAAAACCTCTGCCATACTTCTTCTTCTTGCCAGGAAGCTAGTTGTTCCCAATAGCGTCCATTCCAGACTCCTCTACGAGAAGGAATGGACCAATTTATTACAACAATGTCTGTTTTTCTAAACTCTGTTTCAAGTACTGTTGCTGTTATTTGCTTAGAAGATGCTCCGGTATCGGACCTATTAAGTTCTTCTCTTCCAAGCATATTTGATAACGTAGTAGAGAATCCAAGCTTGCTAGGAGGATCATTGACTGTTAAGCAGTCATCTAATTCTAATCCATATACGTGACTGCATCCAAATGTAACTAATCTAGGCATATTTGCGTAACCAAGTCATTTCCGGATAAACGGACCAAAAGTCCTCTTTACGATGAATGTCCAATCTATGATTATTATCAAAAAACTGCTTGAGTTTGGCCTCATCTAATTTGCCAGTATTCATAAATTGTATAACGCTATCAATTTTTCCAATTACATCCTTAATTACTTCCGGACGTGCTTCTGCACGTTCTTTAATCTTGTCAAATGCCCATGCTTTATAATCGATATATTTTGATCTTAATTCTATTTTAATATCTTCCGGTATGTTATCAATTCGCATAAAATCAGGATCGGTAAGGATATTCAGTCTACAATTTTCAATATCTACTAACCCACGTTCTACCCAATCCATATGAAAATCTGGCCAATTCCATGCATTGTATAAACTAATAGTCGGCGTTAATTCAAAGTGTACATGAGGCACTTTCTCAAGCATTTCAATTCTGTTACGTTCAATTTGATTCCAGTCGGTGCCATTCCTGCTGTATTCAGCTCTTGTTCCATTGGAATCAAGACTACCGCTAACTTGGATATCTTCAAATTCTTTCCAGTATTCGATTATTGACTTTTGTTTGTATTTAAAGTTACTAAAATTAGTAGTGTAACGTAACCGCACATCTTTTTTACCAGTTTCAATCCAATAATCAAGTATTTTGTAATGCTCGTCTGTAATAAGTGCTTCGCCGCCTGCCCAATACACTTCTTCGACATCGGGCAAATATTTTTGCAGATCTTCCCAAAAGTTGTTTTCTTTTGCAATATTAACTACAATCTTGCCATCGTTTTTTAACATACGAGCAAGTTCGTGTTCGCCGTACAAGTCTTTAAATTCTTTAGCATGTTGACTGCTAAGTTCTGGACCACAAGTATGACATTTCATGTTGCAAATATTTGAGAAGCGTATGTCTAAGTATGCCATGCGCAAATTATCAATACTTCCGTCGGCATTTGTATTTTCAACTAGATCAAAGTGTTTGTCACCAAACCATTGATTATGATTCTTGCGCAACGTCCAAGTATTTGATCGATTTTCTAGTTCGTAGCAACGTTTGCATACATCACGCTTTTCTCCGTTAAGCATTGCTAGTCGAAGATCCTTGTATTCGTCACTATTCCATACTTCAGCAATGCTTTTATTTTTTACATTGCCAAACGGCTTATCCGAATCAGCAATACAACAAGGCATTGCATTGCCGTTTGGCCAAACGTGCATGTGAACCCACGGTAAAATGCAGAATGCTTTATTCTGTGTTAATAACTCTTTTTTATCCATTTAACATTACAGCCAATTCAGGAAATACTTTAGCGAAATCTTCGTTGCGTATTTTATCTCTTCGGTGCGTATGATGCAAAAATTGCTCTTTTTGGTCATGCCATTGATCTTGCTGGGTAGTAAAAGTTATTGCATCGCGTACATGCATAGCTTGATACCAATCGTGCTCAATCATATAACTGTGAAGGTCGATTAACTTTTCCGTACCTATAACTTTTAAATGTGTTGGTAGTATTGTTGAAGCATAGTATTCCGGAGTCAACGCTCTATAGATACTTATCATGTCCTTTTTTCGTAGTAAGTCTTTATCCATCATGTACTGGAAAAAGTCCGAAAGTGTAACATAATTAAAAACACTCAAAACTGTGTTATATTGGTAGTCAATGTAATCCAGGTCGCGTATGCTTTTTAGATTGCTTTCAACAACACCCCAATCAGTGCCGTGCCTTATGTATTCGGCGCGTTCGCCGTAATGATCAATGCTTGCACTAATTTCAACACGCTTAAATCTGCTCCACAAATCAAGTATGTTGTGCTTCTTGTATTTGAGGTTGCTCATATTAGTATTGTAGCGCAATGTAATTTCACTGTTTCTACCAGTGCGAATCATTTCTTCTAATATGATATAATGCTCTTCTGTAATAAGAGGTTCTCCGCCAGCAAAATATGCAAGTTCCATGTGCGGGACTTGCGACTTTATTTCGTCTAATAATTTGCCTGTATTATCTGCATGATTAATAACACGATATCCGGTTTCAACGTTATCATGTTGCTTCATTTCTTGTGCCCATTGACTGCTAAATTCAGAGCCACAAGTACGACACTTCATATTGCAAATATTACTAAATCTTACATCGAAATATTTCATACGGAATTCTGGTAAAGATCCGTCTGTGCTTGTTGGGGTTACAAGTTCATCAAAGTCCTTGCCAAAATGCTCTAGGCTATATTTTCTAAAACTGAAAGGTGAGCTTTCTTCATGCTTGTAGCAATATGTGCATATGCTGCTTTCTTTGCCAGCAAGCATATCAAGTCGCAATTGCTTCATTTTGTCATTGTTAAAAATGTCTTTTAAGCTTGCATCCTTAACGTTAGCAAACGGCTCAGTATAATCACTGCTACAACACGGATACACGTTTCCTAGAGGAGTCACATTTAAGTGCATCCACGGAAACATGCAAAAAGTTTTACTATCAGTTAGTAATTGTTTTTTATCCATTTGCTTCTTTGCGGCAAAGTTCAAAGAATTCTGTCATTTCTGGAAAAGTAGCTTCGAAATCATTGCCACGTCTGCGATCTTGTTCCTTAAAATAGTTCCAAAAATCTCGGCGGCCTTCCATTAGCTTATTTTCGTCATATGTTGTGTTCTTCATGTAGTCAACTACACGACGGAATTTTTCATATTCAATTTCAGAAAAATGTACCTTACTCCCTTCCTGCATATTATCTTTAATAAATTGTAGATGACTTTCCATGTAAGGAATGTAATCTTCTTTTGGAAGAATATTTATGTCGTATTGCAACGGTTCTTTTAAATAAGGTGTATCAAAGTGAATGCGCTGCCAACGGCCACTATTTATATCGTTGTATTTCTGCCTCCATTCGAGTATCTTTTCAAGAAGTGTTTGGAAAGTTGTTACAGAGAACAGATTGAAAGTAATCATAAACGTAACCGGTGCAGTTGTATTTGTTAAAAAGTAGTCAAGATTTCTTTCAAAAACTTCAAGGTCAAGTCCGTCGCGAATATATTCAGCACGTTCATTCCAAGTATCTACGCTAGTAAACAGTTTGAAGTGCTTAATTTTGTTTTGCGATATAAGACTGTTAACGCCGTCAGTAAACTTTTCTAGCTGCTTTTCTTTACCACCTAAATTGCTGTTAACATTTAATTCAAGGTTTGGCTTAGGCTCTTTTTCGAGCTCTTCGAACAGTCTATATGTGCTTTTTTGTATTGTAGGTTCGCCGCCTGTTACACGCAGGATATTAAGCGTTTTGCTAACTTCCGGCCACCATTTCCACCATGCGCGAACGTAGGGGTTTGTTTCTTCTTCGTATACTTTAAACCAGTCTACATCACAGCGGTGATTTTTAGACATATCGTACGGTCCGTGCTGACGTATTTCAGCATGATAGCGACTGCTTGCTTTAGGGTGACAATATCCGCATCTAAAATTACATTCGTTTCCAAAGCTAACTTCAATATACTCAGGGTTCACGTCAAAGTCCCAAGGATTAAATTTAATCTCTTTTAGGCGATCTTCGCTGTGTATTGAGGCGCTGCGTATGTGCCTGTCACTAACATAGTCTTTGCCCATGTTTTCAATGTTCCAGCAATACTGACAACCTTCAGGCTGCTTACCTTCTAGCATCATTTTGCGCTCTAGCTTTTTATGCTTGGTATTATGCAACGCGCTCGGATTAGTTAACAGTTCATCAACATCAATTTTATGAGGTGCTGGATGATAGCAACTATGAGTTTCACCTGTCTGCAAATATATTGTAGTATGATACCATTTAGCATAGCAGAATGTAGGCGAAAAATGCCTATCTGTAAT
>UPTN01000524.1_pt1 | contig 19850 bp, 14 predicted proteins | sample 2160111 | NCBI WGS metagenome assembly UPTN01 (sample SAMN06265058, study PRJEB28932) | marine metagenome | isolation source: Columbia River Estuary | place: USA:Columbia River Estuary, USA | collected 2014-05-05
CAATACCCAGTGGTTACTCGTACCAAAAGATTGACCAGCGCCCCTGAGGTGATTAGGGAATACTTCAGAAATAAACACCCATATAATAGCCCCTTGTCCTATGGCATGAGAGGCAATAAATAGAAATAAAAATCCAGGAACTGCCATTCCGGTCCACTCAAATTGAAAAGCTGCTGCAACGAGGGCTAAGGAAATAATATAGCCCACGGATCCTATATACATGAGTTGTCTTCTGCCTAGTTTGTCTATTAAAAAGATGCCTATAAAAGTAAAAAGTAAATTTGTGGCACCTATTCCAATAGAGCTCAAAAGCGCGGTACTTTCTCCAAGTCCTGCCTCTTCAAATATTCTTGGCGCGTAATATAAAAAGGCATTAATTCCTGAAAACTGGTTAAAAAAAGCGATTAAAAAAGCCAGCATTAAAGGAAAGCGGTATTTCTTCATCCAAATATTTTCCTTGTGCTGCTCCGCTTCATTATTTCCTTTAACTGAGAGTACAAATGCGTCAATGACCATGTCTGAGCCAATTTCTTTTAAAGCAACTGCCGCTTCTTGCTTTCTATTTTTCATGACCAACCAACGAGGGCTCATTGGAACGGCCATAATAAAAAGGGTATACAGAATAGCTGGAAATGCCTCTACACCCATCATCCATCTCCAATCGTTTTCTCCGCTGCCACTCAGAAGGTAATTTGAGAAGAATGCGACAAGAATACCAAAAACGAGCATGAACTGATAAAAGCCTACCAATCTTCCCCTGTCTTTCGCAGGCGCTATTTCTGAAATATAAGCAGGTGCCGCAATGGTAGAAACCCCCACACCTACACCACCTAAGAACCTAAAAAACGCAAAAGTGATAGGATCATTAGACAAGGCTGAGCCTATGGCAGAGACAGAGTATAAAATACCAATCCAAAAAAGGGTTTTCTTTCTTCCTAGTCTATCGGTGGGGTATCCGCCAAAAAGCGCGCCTATAACCGTTCCCCAAAGGGCCATTCCCATGACTACCCAGCCGTGAAAACTGTCCGAAGATTCCCATAGGGCTTGAAGTTTTTTGTCTGCTCCAGAGATTACAACGGTGTCAAATCCAAAGAGAAATCCTGCTAAAGCAGCAATGATAGAAAATTTTAAAATTTTAGCGTGCATTTTAATTGTGGTGTTGGTTGTCCGTAAATCTATTAAAAATATTTTGCTATTTGAGACATTATTTTAGATGTAGCACCTAATTGCGCAGAAACATAGGCCTTTTGAATCCCTTTTATCTGCTCAATATAGTGCTCCTCTAAAGCCAATTCTAAAAAGTGAGTGGCATTTTCTGTGGTATTTATGACCTGAATCCCACCGAGTGCCACAAGGTCTTTAGCCTCTTTAAACTTGTTAAAATTCGGTCCAATAGCAAGTGGAATGCCATAGACGGCAGCTTCTAATGTATTGTGTAAGCCTGTTTTAAAACCGCCGCCTACATAAGCCATTTGCGCAAAAGGATAGATCTGGTTTAAAATACCTATGCTGTCTACAATAAGTAGCGAAGCTTTGGAAGCCTCTTGTGGCGTTGTCTTGGAAAGCCAGACACTTTGTTTTTGTAATTTTATGGGGAGCATTTTTAGTACTGTTTCCACAGACGCTTTGTCTGCTTTGTGAGGGGCTAAAACAAATTTAATACGATGGGCCGTTTTTTCAAGCGCAGCGCCTAAAACGCGAACATCTTCAGGCCAAACGCTGCCGCCTACAAATAGTGGTTTGGCTGAGGTAAAGGCAGTGAGTATTTCTTGAATTTCTTTTGGAAGGGATTCTAAGTATTTAGAAAGCCGTGATACACGGTCAAATCTAGAGTCTCCAGCGAGACTTACATGCTCATATCCACTCTCTTTTATAAGCTTTAGAGCGCCGCTGTCTTGGACAAAAATATGAGAGAACTTATGAAGACTGTCTCTCATTAAGCCACCGTACCATTTAAAGTAGATTTGGGAGGGTCTAAAAACAGCAGAAATTAATAGGCTTGGAATTTGCGCCAGTTGAAGGGCGTTCATATAATTGGGCCACACCTCATATTTCACAAAAATGGCCAAAGAAGGTTTTAAAACTTTAACAAACTGCATGGCGTTGCGAAGGCTATCTACAGGCAAGTAAACGACTGTGTCTGCCAGTGGAGTGTTTTTTCTCACCTCAAATCCCGAAGGAGAAAAAAAAGACAATACAATCTGATGCTCCGGATAACGCTGGCGAATTTCTTCTAACACAGGCACTCCTTGCTCGTATTCTCCCAGAGATGCCGCGTGCATCCAAATGGTTTTTTTAGTGGGGTTTAATTCTAAAGAAAGGGTTTTAAATACTTCTTTTCGGCCTTTTACAAAGCGTTTTAATTTGGGTGAAAATAGTGCCGCAATAGGAAGAATCCCTTGACCCAGCGTGACTAATAAATTGTACAATAAATACAAGGCTTACATCTTTGGTAACAAAAATACGTTTCTTTATCTCAATCAATGGTGTAGGGGGGTATTTTTTGTATTTTCGTAGGGTCTTTATAAAGCATTTATGAAAAAAATACAGATGGTAGACCTTCAAGGTCAATACCGTGAAATACAATCAGAAGTAAACGAAAGATTTACATCTGTGCTAGAGAGTGCCGCCTTTATTAATGGTCCAGAAGTACAAGAATTTCAGAAAGCACTAGAAGCTTATCTGGGCGTAAAACACGTCATTCCTTGTGCCAACGGTACAGATGCACTACAAATAGCCATGATGGGCCTAGGTTTACAACCTGGAGATGAGGTAATTACCGCAGATTTTACCTTTGCAGCTACCGTAGAGGTCATTGCCTTATTGGGATTAACCCCTGTTTTGGTAGACGTGTTACCAGACACTTTTATGATAGACCCAGCTGCAGTAGCCAGTGCCATAACCCCTAAGACAAAAGCCATTGTACCTGTACATCTTTTTGGACAAACTGCTCCTATGGATGAAATTATGGAAATTGCTGCTAAGCATAATTTAAAAGTGATAGAAGACAATGCACAAGCCATTGGCGCCACTTTTACTTCAGTAAACGGCACAAAGAAAATGGCTGGTACGATTGGGCACGTGGGGGCAACCTCTTTCTTTCCGTCTAAAAATTTAGGCTGTTATGGAGATGGGGGTGCATTGTTCACCAATGACGACGCCTTAGCCCATACCCTAAGAGGTATTGTAAACCACGGTATGTACGAGAGATACCACCACGACGTAGTTGGGGTGAACTCTAGATTGGACGCATTGCAGGCCGCTGTATTAAATGCAAAATTACCTAGATTAGACAGTTATAATACCAAGAGAAGGACAACCGCAAAGGCTTATAACGCTGCTTTTAATGGACACCCGGACATTGAATTACCAAAAACAGTCAATGGTTGCGAAGGGATTTGCGACAGCTGTGATTGCCATGTATTTCACCAATACACCTTAAAAATTACCCATGGAAAAAGAGATGCACTCGTGGCTCATTTGGCGTCAGAAGCAATTCCTTGTGGGGTGTATTACCCCATTCCATTACACAGGCAAAAAGCCTATACCAACGAAAGTTATAAAGAAACAGATTTCACAGTGACCAATGCCTTAAGTGAGCAGGTAATTTCATTGCCAATGCATACCGAATTAGATGCGGCACAAATTTCACATATCACAAAAACCATCCTCAATTTTTTAAATTCATAAGATGGCAACAGTATTGGTGACAGGCGGTCTAGGGTATATAGGGTCACATACTGTGGTATGTCTCTTAGAAGCGGGTCATAAAGTAGTAGTGATAGATAATCTGGTGAATACCAGCGCTTCCGTACTGGATGGTATAACCACAATAACAGGAAAAACACCTGAATTTTACCCCATGGATTTAAGACATCCTGAAACTGCATCAATATTATTTTCCAAACACCCAGACATTAATGCGGTCATTCATTTTGCCGCTTTTAAAGCAGTAGGGGAGTCCGTTGAGAAGCCTTTAGATTATTATCAAAATAACCTAAATACCCTAGTGTATTTACTTCAGGAGGTCGTAAAGCAGCCTATTGCATTTATTTTTAGTTCTTCTTGCACCGTTTATGGTCAGGCCCTTGAATTGCCTATTGAAGAGACCGCTCCGGTGCTAAAAGCCATGTCTCCCTATGGAAACACCAAGCAAATTGGAGAAGAAATATTACAGGACAGTTGTCTTGCTTATCCCCATTTAAAGGTTACAGCGCTCCGATATTTTAACCCAATTGGGGCACACGAATCTGCACTTATTGGTGAGCTTCCTCTAGGAGTTCCTCAAAATTTAGTGCCTTTTATTACACAGACAGGGGTTGGTAAAAGAGCTCAGCTGTCTGTATTTGGAAATGATTACCCCACCCCAGACGGCACTTGTATCAGAGATTATATTCACGTAGTAGATCTCGCAGAAGCGCATATGGCCGCTATGAATAGGTTACTAAACAATGCGCCAACAGCCTCATTTGAAGTATTTAATGTGGGTACAGGTAAGGGAAGCTCTGTTTTAGAGGTGATTAAGGCCTATGAAAAAGTCAGTGGGCGTTCTTTGCCCTTTGTCTTTGCTCCGCCAAGACAGGGCGATGTCACAGCCGCATACGCCAACACCCATAAAGCCAGCACTATTTTAGGTTGGCAGTCACGATTTTCTTTAGAAGAGGCCATGGCTTCTGCATGGGCATGGGAAAATAAATTACTATCTTAGGAATCGAAAAGCGGTTTAATTACCCCGCTATTTTTATTTAACATTAGCGAACCCCTAAAGTGCCTTTATTATGAAAAAATTGTTTTTTACAGTCCTTTGCTTTTGGGCTGTGAGCCTTCACGCTCAAAAAACCTACTTGCATTGTGGTCAGATTATAGACGTGGCCAAAGGCAAAACCCTTTCAGAGAAAACCATTGTTGTTTCTGGAAACGCCATAGAATCCATCCTAAATGGCTATGTGAATGGCGCAGAAACGGATACCCATATTGATTTAAAAAAGCAGGTTGTTATGCCTGGTTTTATAGACATGCATGTACATATAGAGCACGAGTCTAATCCGAGAACCTATATGAATCGTTTTACAGAAAATGAAGCCGATGTTGCCTTGGGTGCAACCCTATATGCCAAAAGAACCCTTATGGCTGGTTTTACAACCGTAAGAGATTTAGGGGGTAGTGGGGTCAATATTGCTTTGAGAAAAGCCATTGCCAAAGGAACTGTAATGGGGCCTAGAATTTTTACTGCAGGTAAAGCGATAGGCACCACAGGGGGTCATGCAGATCCAACCAATGGAAGAAGTTATGATTTAATGGGAGATCCAGGACCTAGAGAAGGTGTAGTGAATTCTCCAGCAGACGCTAGAAAGGCTGTGAGGCAAAGATATAAAGACGGTGCAGACGTGATTAAAATCACTGCAACAGGAGGGGTGCTTAGCGTCGCAAAAAATGGTCAGAACCCACAATTTACCGCAGATGAATTGGCTGCTATAGTTAGCACAGCAAAAGATTACGGTATGCTTACGGCGGCTCATGCACATGGAGACGAAGGGATGAGAAGGGCTATTATTGCAGGTATTAAAACCATAGAACACGGCACACTTATGGAGCCGTCTACCATGGATTTAATGGTAAAATACGACGCTTATTTAGTGCCAACAATATCTGCTGGAAAAGCCGCTGCCGCCAATGCGGCCACACCTGGTTATTTTCCGGAGATAATTGCTAAAAAGGCACTAGAGATAGGTCCGAGAAGTCAATCTACTTTTGCTGCGGCCTACAAAAAAGGCGTTAAAATTGCTTTTGGAACAGACGCAGGAGTCTCTCCTCATGGAGACAATGCCAAAGAATTTGGATTTATGGTAGCAGCAGGTATGCCTGTAATGGAAGCCATTGCAGCGGCAACAATAACCAACGCCAATTTATTGGGGTATTCAAATAGTTTGGGTCAATTAAAGCAAGGTTATACGGCAGACATAGTGGCTGTAAATGAGCATCCGCAAGCAAATGTCAGTACGCTCGAGCAAGTTGTTTTTGTGATGAAAGAAGGGCTTATTTTTAAAAACCAAGATAAAGAAGTGTTGCGCGACTATTAGTATTGAGTGAAGCCTTTTTATAAAACAAGGGAGGGCAATTTGCCCTCCTTTTTTTTTGATGATTAAAGTATTGAAAAGAAAGACTTTATCGGCTTTTTTTTAAGGAATGATAATTTAATATAAGGTTTTCGTATTTTTTTATAATTATGAGTTAAACCCAAGGCTCAAATTAGGCAAATGTTGTATTTTTGAATAAATTTTATAAAAAAGACCCATATTCCAAATTATAGATGGATCCATATTCCTTTTTAAACGCCGCACATACTTCATTTTTTGCGGACTTATACGATAAATATTTAAAAAATCCAGACAGTGTAGAGCCTTCTTGGCGTGCTTTTTTCCAAGGCTATGACTTTGGTTCAGAAGCACATGGTTTTTTTAATGAAGAAACCCTTGTTTCGCCTGAAACCATTTCTGAGATGCCAAATAGCATGCAGAAAGAATTTCAAGTCATTAGATTGATTGATGGGTACCGAAGTAGGGGGCATTTATTTACGGAAACCAACCCAGTAAGGGAGCGAAGGAAATACAGTCCTACCCTGGAATTGGAACACTTTGGACTCACGGAAGCAGACTTAAATACCGTATTTTCCGCAGGAGAGATTATTGGTATTGGCGCTGCGACACTCACTAATATTATTGGCCATTTACAACGTATATATTGTGACGCTATTGGGGTAGAGTATATGTATATTAGAAATCCTGAGCGCGTTGAATGGATTCAAAACTGGTTGAATGTCAATGACAATCACCCTTCATTTTCTGTAGATCAGAAAAAACATATTCTTAAAAAGCTTACCCAAGCAGTGAGTTTTGAAACTTTTTTACATACCAAATACGTAGGTCAGAAGCGTTTTTCACTGGAGGGGAATGAATCTTTGATCCCAGCATTAGACGCTATTGTAGAAGCTGCCGCGGCTAAAGGAGTGGCGGAGTTTGTAATGGGTATGGCCCATAGAGGCCGTTTAAATGTACTGACCAATATTTTTGGTAAGTCTGCAAAAGACATTTTTAGTGAGTTTGATGGTAAAGACTACGAGCAAGTAGTTTTTGATGGAGATGTAAAGTATCACTTGGGCTGGACTTCAGATAGGATGTCAGATAACGGCAATAAGATTGTGATGAATATTGCACCAAATCCATCTCACTTGGAAACAGTGGGTGCAGTAGTAGAGGGAATTGCCCGAGCCAAACAAGACAACTTATACCCAGAAGATTTTTCTAAGGTACTGCCTATTGTATTGCATGGAGATGCTGCTATAGCAGGCCAAGGTCTGGTGTACGAAGTGGTTCAAATGGCCCAGTTAGACGGTTATAAAACCAATGGGACCATACATATTGTGGTAAATAATCAAATTGGTTTTACCACCAATTACTTAGACGCAAGGTCTTCTACCTATTGTACAGACGTAGGTAAAGTCACTTTGAGTCCAGTACTTCACGTGAATGCAGACGACGCAGAAGCGGTTGTACACGCTGCATTATTTGCTTTGGAATACCGCATGAGGTTTAAAAGAGACGTTTTTATTGATCTATTGGGTTATAGGAAGTACGGTCATAATGAGGGCGACGAACCAAGGTTTACGCAGCCAAAATTGTACAAGGCAATTGCCAAACACCAAAACCCTAAAGAAATCTATACCGCTAGACTTATTGAAGAAGGGATCATTACACCGGATTTTGTTAAGGGTTTAGAGCAATCATACAAAGACAGTTTAGAGTCAGATTTAGAAGACTCTAGAAAAGAAGATAAGACGGTAATTACACCATTTATGTCTGAGGCATGGAAAGGCTTGGCTCCTGCTCAAGAAGACACTATGGCACTAAAAGTTGCTACTGCTTACCCATTAGATAAGCTCACTGGAATAGCTAAAGTGATCACTACTTTACCTTCGGATAAAAAATTCTTGAGAAAGATAGACAAGCTCATAGAGGACAGGCGTAAGATGTTTTTTGAAAGCAATAGCCTGGACTGGGCCATGGGAGAACTCTTGGCATATGGATCTCTTTTAGAAGAAGGATTTGACGTGAGAATTTCAGGACAAGATGTGGAGCGAGGTACTTTCTCTCACAGGCATGCCGTATTGAAAGTAGAGGCAAGTGAAGAAGAAGTATTGCTTTTAAATCAGTTAAACGATAAGCAAGGTAAATTACACATATTTAACTCTTTACTCTCTGAGTATGGCGTGGTAGGTTTTGATTATGGATACGCTATGGCAAGTCCAAATACATTGACTATTTGGGAGGCACAATTTGGAGATTTCAGCAATGGGGCCCAAATTATGATTGACCAGTATATTTCTGCAGCAGAGGACAAGTGGAAATTGCAAAATGGTTTGGTGATGTTATTGCCTCATGGATACGAAGGTCAAGGAGCAGAGCATTCTTCTGCTAGGATGGAAAGGTATTTGCAAATGTGTGCCAAGGACAATATGTTTATAGCAGACTGTACTACACCAGCCAATATGTTTCATTTGTTGAGAAGACAACTGAAAGCCACTTACAGAAAACCATTGGTGGTGTTTACACCCAAGAGTTTATTGAGACACCCTAAAGCAGTTTCCGGTGTAGCAGATTTTGCCAACGGTCATTTCCAAGAAGTTATTGGAGATCATTCGGCGTTAAAAGACAAGGTTAAAACACTTGTATTTTGTACGGGTAAATTCTACTACGATCTATTAGAAGCCAGAGAGAACCTGGAAAGAGAAGACGTGGCATTGGTTAGAATAGAACAATTGTTTCCATTGGCTATAAATCAGATCCAGGCAGAAATAGAGGCTTATAAAAACGCAAAAGACATTGTTTGGGCTCAAGAAGAGCCTAGAAACATGGGGGCTTGGAGCCACTTGCTCATGCATTTACCAATGGCGTCTAAATTTAGGGTAGCTTCGAGGCGTTTTTACGCTTCCCCAGCTGCTGGTAGTGCTGTGCGTTCTAAAAGAAGGCACCAGGAAGTCATTGACTATGTGTTTGACGCTTCCAAAGACAATATGATTAGATAATAAATTTAAAGAGATCTCATAAATTATACACGATGATTTTAGAAATGAAAGTACCCTCTCCAGGGGAGTCCATCACAGAAGTAGAAATTGCCGCTTGGTTGGTCCAAGATGGTGATTATGTAGAAAAAGACCAAGCCATTGCTGAAGTTGATTCAGACAAGGCAACACTTGAATTACCTGCTGAGATGAGTGGTGTAATTACGCTTAAGGCAGAGGAAGGTGACGCTGTTGCGGTGGGTGCTGTGGTTTGTTTAATAGATACGTCGGCCGTTAGGCCAGAAGGAGATGCTCCAGCTAAAGTGGCTAAAGCTACCCCAGAAGCCGCCCCTGCTGTTGCATCGGCCCCCGTAAAAGAAACCCCCGCTGCTGCTGCTAGCTATGCGACAGGATCCGCTTCTCCGGCTGCTAAGAAAATATTGGCAGAAAAAGGCATGTTGGCATCTGAGATTGTAGGGACTGGTAAGGATGGTAGAGTAACCAAGGAAGACGCTGTTAAGGCAGTACCTTCTATGGGAACAAATTCTAATGGTGGTACCAGAGGCACAACCAGAAGTAAGCTGTCTATGTTGCGAAGAAAAGTGGCAGAGCGTTTGGTGTCTGCAAAGAACGAAACAGCTATGCTAACTACTTTTAATGAGGTAGATATGGGGTCTATTTTTGCCCTTAGAAAGCAATATAAAGAAGCCTTTACAGAAAAGCATGGTGTTGGATTAGGTTTTATGTCATTCTTTACAAAAGCGGTCATTCGCGCCTTAGAACTTTACCCAGCGGTTAACTCTATGATAGATGAAAAAGAGATGATTACTTATGATTTCTGTGATATTTCAATTGCGGTATCTGGTCCCAAAGGATTAATGGTTCCTGTAATTAGAAATGCTGAGAATTTGAGTTTTAGAGGGGTAGAATCAGAGGTAAAACGCCTTGCAATTCGTGCCCGTGACGGAGAAATTACGGTAGATGAAATGACAGGTGGAACTTTCACCATTACCAATGGTGGGGTGTTTGGATCTATGTTGTCTACACCTATTATTAACCCGCCTCAGTCTGCGATCCTTGGAATGCACAATATTGTGGAGCGTCCTGTAGTGAAAAATGGAGAAATTGTGGTAGCACCTATTATGTATGTGGCCCTTTCTTATGACCACAGAATTATTGATGGGAAAGAGTCTGTTGGTTTCTTAGTGGCTGTTAAAGAGGCCTTGGAAGACCCAACGACATTCTTAATGGATGGGGATCAAAAGAAAGCTTTAGAGCTGTAGTGGTATTCACGGACACCCATACCCATTTGTACAGTGAGTCTTTTGCTGACGACAGAGATGAGGTGATTCAAGAAGCTATAAATAAAGGCGTAAAGCGTTTTTTTCTCCCTGCAATAGACAGTAGCTATTTGTCTAAAATGCGGGAATTGAAAAACGCTTTTCCTTTGAATATGTTTTTGATGAGTGGCCTTCATCCCACCCATGTAAAAGAAAATTTCCAGGAGGAGCTAGCAGTGTTGGAGTCTTTTTTGGACGAAACCCAGGCGGTTGCTGTAGGAGAAATTGGGATAGATCTCTACTGGGATAAGGCCTTTTTAAAAGAGCAGCAAGAAGCCTTTCACCTGCAAATTGAGTGGGCTAAAAAGCGCCAGCTTCCCATTGTGATTCATTGCAGAGATGCTTTTGATGAAGTTTTTGAAGTATTGGAGGCCCATAGAGGTCCTTTGCTAAGAGGAATTTTCCACTGTTTTACTGGAGACCTTTCACAGGCTTACAGGGCCATTTCCCTTGGAATGAAACTTGGGATAGGTGGGGTGCTTACTTTTAAAAATGGCGGATTAGATCGTTTTATAGATCAGGTAGATTTGTCTCATTTGGTTTTAGAAACCGATGCCCCTTACCTGGCACCAGTCCCCTACAGAGGTAAAAGAAATGAGTCTGCCTACCTGCCTTTGGTGGCACAAAAATTAGCAGATCTTACAGGGAAAACCATAGAAGACATTGCTGCTATTACCACAGAAAATTCAAAGACTGTTTTTGGCGTTTAACAAGATAGTGTGATTATTATGGCAAGATCAAAAATACTTTTATTGTACACTGGGGGTACTATAGGAATGGTAAAACATCCAGAAACAGGGACCCTAAAAGCCTTTAATTTTGACGCTATTGCGGAGCAAATTCCTGAGCTGAAACTACTCGATTGTGGTACGGAGTGTATTTCGTTTGAAACCCCTATTGATTCCAGTGATATAGACCCAAGTTTGTGGGTCACTATAGTAGACATGATCGAAACCAACTATGCTTCTTTTGATGGCTTTGTGATTCTTCATGGGAGTGATACGATGAGTTATAGCGCTGCGGCGCTAAGTTTTATGTGTGAAAACCTATCCAAACCAATTATTTTTACCGGATCCCAATTGCCTATTGGAGATTTAAGAACAGATGCCAAAGAAAATTTAATCACCTCCATTCAATTGGCTGCGCTAAAAGACAAGGGGAAAGCGATAATACAGGAAGTAGGCCTCTATTTTGAATACAAATTATACCGTGGCAATAGAACTACTAAAATTAATGCAGCACATTTTGAAGCATTTGAGTCTTTGAATTATGCGCCACTTGCACAGTCAGGTGTTTCTTTAGAGGTGTCTAGGTCATTATTATTAAAGCCTCAGAAAGGAAAGCACACAAAATTCCATAAAAAAATGGACCACAGCGTGGGTGTTTTGAAATTATTTCCAGGTATTTCGCCTTCTTTTGTGCGGTCTGTATTGTTTTCAGAAGGCTTAAAAGCCATAGTTTTGGAAACTTATGGTGCTGGAAATGCGCCAACAGCAGCCTGGTTTATAGCTATTTTATCAGAGGCTATTAAAAATGGCTTGATTATTGTTAATGTAACGCAGTGTTCAGGCGGGAGTGTTTTGATGGGTCATTATGAGGCGAGTAAAGCACTAGAGCGCATACAACTAATTAATGGTAAGGATATTAGCACCGAGGCTGCTTTGGCTAAGCTCATGTACATGCTAGGGAGTGGTGTTTCGAAAGCATCCTTTAAGACCATATTCGAAACTTCTTTAAGGGGAGAAATGCAATAAAATTAACGATTAGAATTTCATTAATTAGCATTTTTTTTGTTATTTGCCCTGCCTAAAAACATCAATAGAGAGGTGGCCGAGCGGTCGAAGGCGCACGCCTGGAAAGCGTGTATACACCAAAAGTGTATCGAGGGTTCGAATCCCTTCCTCTCTGCTTTGAATTTTTACGTTCAATAATTATAAAATTTTTTTATCTTTAACCCATTAACTAACTAAATTTAAGTTTTTAAAAAATGAAAAGATCATTCTCTATCCTAGCCATGTCTGGGTTATTTGTATTAAGTACAAGTACAGCAAGTGCAGTAACATTAGTTCAGGAAGCTGCTGCCGAAAAAGGTTTCACTCAAGTTCTTAAGGAACAATTTATCCAAGGGGGTGCTTCCTTCATGGGGATTGTATTGCTTTGTTTAATCTTAGGATTAGCCGTAGCAATTGAAAGAATTATCTTTTTAAACTTGGCTACAACGAATACAACAAAATTAAAAGAAGCTGTTGAGGCTGCTTTAAAATCAGGTGGTGTAAATGCTGCCAAAGAATTATGTAGAGATACAAAAGGACCTGTTGCTTCTATTTTCTACCAAGGATTAGACAGGGCTGGGGAAAGTGTAGAATCTGCTGAGAAAGCGGTTGTTGCTTACGGTGGTGTTCAAATGGGTCAATTAGAGAAAAACGTTTCTTGGTTGTCTTTGTTTATCGCTATTGCACCAATGCTTGGATTTATGGGAACGGTAATTGGTATGATCCAGGCCTTCCAGAAAATTGCAGCGGTGGGTAACTTGAGTGCATCTCTTATTGCAGGAGATATTCAGGTAGCACTTTTAACTACTGTATTCGGTCTTATTACGGCTATTATCTTACAGATTTTTTACAATTACATTATCGCTAAAATTGATGGTATTGTAAATGACATGGAAGATTCTTCTATCGCATTAATTGACATGCTGGTAGACCACAAAAAATAATAAGAACCAATAAATACGCAATATTATGCACAAAATATTAAAAATTGCATTGGCCATTTTTGGACTGATTGGCGCTATTTTATGGTTCCAATTACCCAGCTCAGATGCACCCGCTTCTGAAGCGGTAGACAGTACATCAATGTCGTTGATGTTTATGATTACTTACCTGCTTTTAGCAGTAGCCGTAATCTCTAGCTTCATCTTTGCCTTCAAAAAACTTTTTTCAACCAAAGAGAGTGTTAAGAAAGCCTTATTTTCAATTGGTGGTTTCTTGGCCTTAGTACTTGTTTCTTACATTGCTGCTTCTGGAACGGATATTGATTTGGCTGCTATGGCAGACAACGGTAACCCAACTACGGAAGGCACAGTTAAAAACATTGGTATGGGATTAAATATGTTTTTCTTATTAACTGTTATAGCAGTCGCTTTAATGGTAGTCCCAGGAATAAAGAGATTTTTCACTAAATAAATAACTGAAGTATGCCAAAAAGAGGAGCACCACCAGAAGTTAATGCCGGGTCTATGGCAGACATCGCTTTCTTGCTGCTTATCTTTTTCTTAGTAACTACTACTATTGAAACAGATGCAGGTTTGGACAGAATGTTGCCACCCATTGAGCCGCCAGAAACGGATGTGGTCATTAAACAGAAAAATATCTTTGAAGTAATTATCAATAAAAACGGACAGTTGTTTGCAGACGAAGAGTTGGTAGAAGTATCTCAGTTGAGAGAAAAAGCCATGTCTTTTCTAGACAACGGAGGTGCTCCTTCGGGCACACCAGACTACTGTAACTACTGCCAGGGAGCAAGAAACACTTCTTCTTCAGACAATCCTTCAAAGGCTATTATATCTTTAAAGAACGACAGAGAAACCCCTTATGGAACTTACATTACCGTTCAAAACGAAATTGTAGGTGCCTATAACGACCTTAGAAACAGGGAAGCACAGCGTTTGTACAAACGTGACTTTACTGCTATGGAAGCGGCTTACTTAAACCCGGAAACGGCAGAGAGTTTAAAGGATGATCTCAAGGAGAAAGTGAAGAATATTCAAGATTTATTTCCTCAGAAGTTCTCTGAAGCGGAAACGTCAAATAATTAATAACAAAGCAAAACACATTAGATATGTCTAAGTTCAGTAAAAAGAAAGACGGTGAGTTACCAGCGGTATCTACAGCTTCCTTACCAGATATTGTATTTATGCTTTTGTTCTTTTTCATGACGGTAACCGTAATGAAAGACAGTTCTTTAAAAGTAGATAATATTCTTCCAAACGCTAACGAGATAAAGAAGTTAGAAAAAAAGGACAGAATTATTTATATCTATGCTGGAGCCCCAACGCAGGAGTACCAGAAAGTTTTTGGAACAGAAACTAAGATTCAATTGAATGATAAGTTTGCCAATGCTACTGATGTAGGAGATTACATTTTATCTGAGCGTGCTAAGAAGCCTCAGGAATTACAAAATGTATTGACTACTGCGCTTAAAGTAGATAAGAATGCCAATATGGGTATTATATCTGACATTAAGTTAGAACTCAGAAAAGTAAATGCACTTAAAGTAAATTACACCACTTACGATGGTGATGCTTTTAGAAACTTACAATAATAGTTAGCTAATTCATAAAAAAAGCCCGCACATTGTGCGGGCTTTTTTTATTAGATTTCTTTTCTCAGCCGAGCCACAGGAAGCTCTAATTGCTCTCGGTATTTTGCGACAGTTCTTCTGGCTATGGGGTAACCCTTTTCTTTGAGTATTAAAGCCAGCTTGTCATCTGTGAGTGGTTTTCTCTTATCTTCTTTTTTGATAAGTTGTTCCACAATTTTTTTAATCTCTCTGGTAGAAACATCTTCTCCCTTTTCATTTTTCATTCCTTCAGAGAAGTAGCTTTTGACTAATTTTGTTCCATAAGGGGTGTCTATGTATTTGCTATTTGCTACCCTAGATACAGTAGATATATCCATGTCTATAAGGTCTGCAATATCCTTTAAAATCATCGGTTTGAGTTTTCGTTCATCGCCACTCAAAAAGTACGCTTCTTGAAAGTCTATTATTGCACCCATGGTGAGATAAAGGGTTTGCTGGCGTTGTTTAATCGCTTCAATAAACCACTTTGCAGCATCTAATTTTTGCTTTATAAAACTGACGGTTTCTTTTTGGGCACTGGTCTTTTGTTTGGTCTCTTTATATCCTGCTAGCATGTTGTTATAGGACCTAGAAATATGTAGTTCAGGGGCGTTTCTCCCGTTGAGCAAAAGCTCTAATTCCCCATCTACAATTTTTAAACTAAAATCAGGTACAATATGTGAGATGATTTTTGCGCCATCTGAAAAGGCACTTCCGGGTTTTGGATTAAGCTTTTCTATGGCCAGTAAGGCTTCTTTTAAGTCGTTTTCAGAAAGGTTATGCTTTAAAATAAGTTTGTCATAGTGTTTCTTGGAAAAAGCCTCAAAAGAGCGTTTCAATATATCCTGTGCTAGCTGGATCGCTTTGGTGGGTGTTTTTCTTTCTAACTGCAGCAATAAACATTCTTGTAGGCTTGTTGCGCCCACTCCAGCTGGGTCTAATTGTTGGACACTTCTGAGCACTTTTTTGACTTGACTTTCATCTGTATACAAGTTTTCGGTAAAGGCAAGATCGTCTACTAAGTCTGGTATTGGCCTTCTTATATAACCTGTTTCGTCTATGCTTCCTATCAAAAATGCTGCAATGGCCCAATCTTCTTCTACAATAAATTGTTGCTGTAGTTGGGCCAATAAGTGTTGGTAAAAAGTTGTTGCAGCTGCATAGGGAATGACCTTGTCATCTTGGTCTTCCGAGTAATTATTAGTCTGCGTTCTGTAATCAGGGATCTCGTCGTCACTGAGGTATTCATCTATATTGATGTCTTCTGCATCTATATGTTCATTGTCTTCTTTGAAATCTTCCTCGTAATTGTCTTCATAGATGTCTTCAGTGTCCTCTACAATTTCTTTACCTGGTTCCAAGGCTGGATTGTCTTCTAGTTCTTGTCTTAGGCGTTGCTCAAATGCCTGGGTAGGCAATTGTATGAGCTTCATAAGCTGTATCTGTTGTGGAGACAGCTTTTGTGAAAGTTTATATTGAAGGTATTGTTTAAGCATAAGATACTACAGGATTCAATACCTTAAGTTACAAAAAAGTATTATAGACCGTCCTTAAAATTCTGCGTTCTGAGGTGTTCTTGGAAAAGGGATCACATCTCTAATGTTTCCCATACCCGTGGTAAAAAGCACCAAACGTTCAAAGCCTAATCCAAAACCTGAATGTACTGCAGACCCATATTTTCTCAGGTCCTTGTACCACCAGAGCTCTTTGTGGTCTACACCCATGGCAGACATTCTTTCTTCTAGCACCTCTAAACGTTCTTCTCTTTGAGAACCTCCTACAATCTCCCCAATACCAGGAAATAAAATATCCATGGCCCTAACGGTCTTCTTGTCTTCATTTAAGCGCATATAAAAGGCTTTAATGTCTGCTGGGTAATCAAACAAAATCACAGGACATTTAAAGTGCTTTTCTACCAAGTAGCGTTCGTGTTCACTCTGAAGGTCTACGCCCCATCCTGTGATTGGATATTTAAATTTCTTTTTCTTATTGGGAGTGCTATTTTGAAGTATTTCAATGGCTTCAGTATAGCTGAGCCTCACAAAGTTTTGGTCTACCACAAACTTTAACTTTTCCAGTAATGGCATTTCACTGCGTTCATTTTGTGGCTTTTGTTTTTCTTCGTCCAGGAGTCTTTTTTGTAAAAATGCCAAGTCTTCCTGGCAATGTGTTAAAACATATTTAATCACGTTTTGTATAAAGTCCTCTGCTAGGTCCATGTTTGCGTCTAAATCATAAAAAGCCATTTCTGGTTCTATCATCCAAAATTCTGCTAAATGCCTAGAGGTATTTGAGTTTTCTGCTCTAAAGGTAGGACCAAAAGTATATACTTTACCCAGCGCCATGGCGTAGGTTTCCGCCTCTAATTGTCCTGAAACAGTTAGGTTGGTTTCTTTGCCAAAGAAATCCTCACGATAGTCTATTGCACCATTGGAATCCAGCGGTGGGTTTTTGGGATCTAAGGTGCTTACGCGGAACATTTCTCCTGCACCCTCTGCATCTGAACCTGTAACAATAGGCGTATGTACGTAATTAAAATCTTGACTCCTAAAGTATTGGTGCACTGCAAAAGACAGTGTAGAGCGCACCCGCATAATGGCGCTAAAAGTATTTGTTCGAACCCTTAAGTGTGCATTTTGTCTCAGGAATTCCAAAGAGTGTTTTTTGGGTTGTATGGGATAAGTTTCTGGATCTGAAACTCCTAAAATTTCCACCTCTGTTGCTTGTATTTCTACGCGCTGCCCTTTGCCTTCATTTTCTTGAAGTGTTCCAGTAATTTTTAAAGCTGCACCAACCGTAATTTTCTTTAATATTTCTTCTGGTAAAGAGTCAAAATCTATGACACATTGTAGGTTTTCCATGCAAGACCCGTCGTTTAAGGCAATAAAACGGTTGCTTCTAAAACTTCTTACCCATCCTTGAACAGTTAAGGTGGTCAGCGGGGCTACATCTTGTAAAATAGATTTAATTCTCGGTGTAATCATGGTTGTTTGTATTCCTATTCAGTTAAAACGCAAAGATAGTTTAATCACTTAAGTTTCACTTTCTTTTGGTAAAATATCTATTTGAGGTTTTTTAAAGGTCTGCTTGTTGGCAATACTTTTTTCTAAAGACAGTAAAAGAGAAGGCAATAGAATTAGGTTGGACAGCATGGCAAAAAGCAAGGTAGCAGAAACGAGTCCACCCAAAGCTATTGTTCCACCAAAGCTAGAGACTGTAAATACAGAAAATCCAAAAAACAGTACAATGGAGGTGTAAAACATACTCACGCCTGTTTCTTTTAAAGCAGCGTAAACAGAAGGTTTTATGCGCCATTTATTGGCAATGAGTTCTTGTCGGTATTTGGCCAAAAAGTGAATGGTGTCGTCTACAGATATCCCAAAGGCAATACTAAATACCAATATGGTAGAGGGTTTTATAGGTACCCCAATGAATCCCATCATTCCCGCAGTAATCAGTAGGGGAAGTAAGTTTGGAATAAGGGAAATCACAATCATTCTAAAGGACCTAAAAAGGTAAGCCATGAATAGAGCGATGAGAAAAATGGCCAATGCCAATGACATGATTAGGTTTTTAATCAAGTACTTGGTTCCTTTTAAAAACAGCAGTGCTTTTCCTGTCAGCAATACGTTGTAGCGATCTTTTGGGAATAGTTTGTCTATTTCCTCCAATAAATCCAGTTCTACCTGTTCCATTTGATCGGTTTTTACATCTTTAATCGCTGTAGAGATTCTGGCGACTTGCCCCCTGGAATCTGTAAAATTTTTGAGTAAATCCTCGTTGGTATTGGCACCTTGGGCTGCAGACAAGATAAAGCCCCTCTCTTGGGAAGTGGGAAGCTGGTAATATTTAGGTAAATTATTGTAATAGGCTTGTTTGGCGTATTTGGCCAAATTCACTACTGAAATAGGTTTTGAAAGCTCTGGTGTTTCCTCTATAAACTGGCTTAAAGCGTCCATTTGTTCCAGGGTGCTGGGCCTTAATACTCCATTAGGTCTTTTGGTGTCTATGACAATTTCAATGGGCATAATAGCGTTGAACTCTTGTTCGAAAAAGCGAATATCCTTAAAGAAAGCCTTGTCTTTTGGCATGTCTTCTATAGGACTTCCAGAAGTTTTGATCTGATAAATTCCAATGATGCTGGTGATCAGTAAAAGAATAGACACAATATATACTGTAATTCGCTGCTCTCTCACAATCTTTTCCATACTTCCCACAAAACCGTCAATCCATTTTTTATTCAAGTGCCTTAAATGTTTTTCTTTGGGCATAGACATGAATGAATAGACAATAGGGATAATGAGTAAGGAGAGAATGAAAATTCCAATGATATTTATAGAAGCCACTATACCAAACTCTTTCAAAAGGGTACTCTCTGTAATGATAAAAGTAGCAAATCCAGAGGCGGTTGTAACATTGGTCATTAAGGTAGCGTTCCCAATTTTAGCAATGACACGCTGTAAGGAGAGTGCTTTGTTTCCGTGTTTCTGAGCCTCTTGCTGGTATTTATTGATTAGGAAAATACAATTTGGAATTCCTATCACAATAATTAATGGAGGAATTAAGGCGGTGAGTACTGTGATCTCATATTCAAGTAATCCCAATACACCAAAAGACCACATAACCCCAATAATAACTACTGCCATGGAAATAATCGTGGCCCTAACACTTCTAAAAAAAAAGAAAAATATAATAGAAGTAACCGCTAAGGCGCCTAGTATAAAGAGTCCAATTTCATCAATAATACTCTGGGCATTCATGGTCCTGATATAAGGCATGCCTGAAATACGAACATCTAGTCCGGTGTCTTCTCTGAAATTGTCTAGTAATTGTTTCAGATCTTTAAGGACAAAGTCTTTTCTAACAGAAGTATTGAGGATCTCTTTGTCTAAATAAACCAACGTTCTGAGTGTGCCAGTCTCTTTGTTAAAGAGCAGTTGGTCATAAAAAGGCTGGTTTTGATAAAGGTCTTTTAGGTGTTTATTTAGGCTTTGTTGATCCTGTGCCAAGCTTCCTTTGAAGGGAGAAAAAATAAATTTACCTGCCGTTTTCGAACGCTCTAATAATTTTAAGTTGTCTGTGGAAAGTACGGCAATTACCTCGGGGAATGC
>UPTN01000526.1_pt1 | contig 19819 bp, 20 predicted proteins | sample 2160111 | NCBI WGS metagenome assembly UPTN01 (sample SAMN06265058, study PRJEB28932) | marine metagenome | isolation source: Columbia River Estuary | place: USA:Columbia River Estuary, USA | collected 2014-05-05
CTAAAGCAGCTGAACTTTCAGGGATAAAAACCAAAGAAGCATCATTCAATTGTAATTTTTCCATAGAAGAACGTAATTCTTCATATTCCTCAGTGTCAACAGGATAAATACCTGCAAAAACCATTGGTTTTACATTTTCAAAACCGTCAATTCTATCCTTTGTTGGATTTTCAACTCCAGTTATAGTATCACCAACTTTAATTTCGCTTGCAGTTTTAACACCTGTAATTAAATAACCTACATCGCCAGCTTTTATGCTTTGTTTGGCAACTTGTGTTAATTTTAATGTACCAACTTCATCAGCATTGTATTCTTTGCTGGTAGCCATAAATTTAATGCGTTGCCCCTTTTTAATTTCCCCATTGAAAACTCTAAAATAGGTTTCAACACCTCGATAAGAGTTATAAACGGAATCAAAAATCAAGGCTTGTAAAGGCCCATTTACATCTCCTTTTGGAGCAGGAACTCTTTCAATAATGGCTTTTAAAATATTTTCAACACCTAGTCCGGTTTTTCCACTTGCGTGAATAATTTCTTCAGGTTTACAACCTAACAAACCTACAATATCATCAGTAACTTCTTCAGGGTTTGCACTAGGTAAATCTACTTTGTTTAAAATTGGAATAATTTCCAAATCGTGTTCTAAAGCCAAATACAAATTTGAAATGGTCTGCGCCTGAATGCTTTGCGCTGCATCAACTATAAGCAGCGCACCTTCGCAGGCGGCAATAGATCTTGATACTTCATAAGAAAAATCAACGTGACCTGGAGTATCAATCAGGTTTAAAACGTATTTTTCACCTTCATAAGTATAATCCATTTGAATGGCATGACTTTTAATGGTAATGCCGCGTTCACGTTCCAGGTCCATACTGTCTAGCAACTGAGCCTGTTCTTCACGAGCTGTTGTAGTTCCTGTAAAACTTAACAACCTATCGGCTAAGGTGCTTTTACCGTGATCAATATGTGCAATAATGCAAAAATTTCTAATGTTTTTCATACTTCGTATTCCTTTCTACTTAATTTGGCGCAAAGATAACCAAATATTTGTTCCTAAAATTAAAATAAAAATCAGTCGTGATTTGGATAAACGATGCCGGCGTCTTTTCTAACGCGGTCTAAAATATTTATCAAATCTAAACTTAATGAATGCGGTAAAATTGGACTTTCTTTAAGGTTTTTATCCAAACACTCCATCACGTGTGAAGCTTCAAAATGGTAGCCCATATGTGGTCCGGCTTCAAAAGTAATTTCTTTTGAAGTTTTATTTTTAATCAGTACAATTGGGTCGTTTGAAAAACGATCGTATTTAATAATGCCATTTTCAAAACAAAGTTCCGATTCATTTTTAAAATCGGCATCAAAACTTGAGGTCAATACTGCTGTTGCACCATTTTTATAGCCAAATAACATTGAAATACTTTCTTCGGAACCTGTTGGGCTAAAATGTGCCAAAGTTTTTATTTCATCTGGGATACCCAAAAATATCAAGGCAGTGAAAATGGAATAAATCCCGATATCCAATAACGAACCTCCACCTAAATCAATATTGTAAAGTCTGTTATTGGGATTGTATTCACCATTAAACATGAAATCAGATTTCACAAATTTTAGTTTTCCTAAATTTTCTGAAGCTATTATTGCTTTTACTTTTGCCAATTTTGGTCTGAAAAGCACCCAAAAAGCTTCCATTAAGAAAGTATTGTTTTCTTTTGAAGCATAAATCATTTGCTGTACTTCTTTCGAGTTAATGGCAAACGCTTTTTCACACAAAACTGCTTTTTTATGATTTAAACAAAGCAAAGTATGTTCTAAATGAAAATTGTGAGGTGTTGCAATATAAATAACATCAACTTTTGGGTCGTTTACCATTTCTTGGTAGGAACCATACGCTTTTTCAAATCCAAATTTTGATGCAAAATGTTGCGCATTTTCCAAATTCCTGGAAGCCGCAGCGTATAAATTTGCATTTGCTAATGTTTTTAGTTCTATGGAAAATTTTTCAGCAATTTTACCACAACCTAAAATAGCCCAATTGTATTTTTTCATGAGTTTTTTCTTGAAATCAAAAATATACTTTTAAATCCAATATAAACTTCAGATTTCATAACAATTTGTATAAAAAAATTAAAGAAATTCAACCAATCCAGTATTTACATCATAAGAAGCTCCAACTATTTCAATTTCTTCATTTTGCTCCATTTCGGCCAGAATTGCGCTTTCTTTTCTAATTTTATCAATCGAATGTTGAACATTCAATACACTTACCTGTTCAATTTGACTATCTGTCATTTCAGTTCCGTTTTTACGAATATTATTTACTGCAGGTTTAATTTTATTTAATAAAGGTGTAATATTTCCTAACTCTACATTATTGCAAGCTGCGGTAACTGCTCCGCACTTTGTATGGCCCATTACCACTACTATTTTTGATCCGGCTACCTTACATGCATATTCCATAGAACCTAAAACATCTTCATTTACAACATTTCCAGCGACTCTTACACTAAAAATATCACCAATTCCCTGATCAAAAACCAACTCAGCTGGTACTCTAGAATCAATACAACTTAGTATAACGGCAAAAGGATATTGTCCTTTACTTGTCGCAAAAACTTGATCTATTAAGTTTCTTTGAGCTTTTAGGTTTTCGGCAAACCTTTCATTTCCTTTAACTAAAATTTCATGCGCAGATTTTGGCGTTAAATTTTCTTGAATTTCTTTTGTTTGTGTTCTCATTTTTTATATTTTTAAATGTTGTTTTCTTTTTAAATTGACTGGAGTTAAACTATTTGAACCTCTATTCTAACTTCAAACTTCTGCTCTTTATGTCTTCTTTAATCCAGGCTAGACAGTCTTTGAAATTTTCAAAAATTTGGTCTTCTGGTATTAAATCTGGAATGATATCAATACTTTCCATCATATATCTTGGTTGATTTACGATTTTAACTAGCAATACCTTTTTACCATCTTTAACTAAATCTACCAAAACATCTTCCAATGCATATAAACCAGACTGATCTATGTATTGCATTCTTCCCATTCTGATGATAATTGTAGATGTTGAATCCGGAATTTGATTTACTAACTCTTGAAAATAACTTGTAGAACCAAAGAAAAGAGGGCCTCTAATGTGTTTAATAAACACTTCATCTTTTAAATTATTCGGAAAATCAATTTCATCTGGCCAAGCTTTTGATCGATCAAACGATTCTATACTTGAACGTTCTGCTGTTAGGTCTCCAATCTTTTTCATAAACATTAATGAGGCAATTACTAATCCGATACCTACAGCATATACTAAATTCCATACCGATGATAAAACCAATACTATCAGCATTATAATAACTTCTGTACGAGGCATATCTGGAATCGCTTTTAAGCCTTTATAATCCATTACTCCGATACCAACTGTTATTAAAATTCCTGCAAGAACAGCAGCTGGTATTTGAGATGCAACTGGTCCTAAGGCTAGTAAAATTACTAATAATAACACACCTGCCATCATACCAGATAATCTTGTTTTACCACCTGCATTAATATTTACCACAGTTCTAATGGTTGCGCCTGCTCCAGGAATACCTCCAAAAATTGCACCAATACTATTTCCAACACCTTGACCAATTAATTCTTTATTTGGTTTGTGTTTTGTTTTGGTCATATTATCTGCAACAACCGATGTCAATAGCGAATCTATTGCCCCTAACAGTGCTAAAGTTAAGGCTGTAAAAATGTATGGAGTAATACTTCCTAAACTAAAACTTGTAAATATTTCTAAATTTGGAATTGGTAATCCACTTGGTATTTCTTCAATTGGACGATAATCTAAATTGAATCCAATTGCAATCCCAGACATTACAATAAGCGCAACTAAGGTGCTTGGAACTTTAGTAGTAATTCGCTTAAAACCGTAAATGATAAAAATTGTTGCCCCAGCTAAAATAAGCTCAAGCCAATTGATGTTTTTTATAGCTCGTGGTAAAACCTTAATTGATCCTATTACACCTGATGCTTCTTTACCTGCCAAAGTTTGAGATTCTTTTTCAATCTGTTCTGGAGTAATAGTTTCAGCTCTTTTTATAGTTTCTTGAAAATTTTCCAATACCAAAAAACCTTCTTCAGCTTCTTCTTTTAAGATATTATCTAAAATAATTTCTTCGGCATAAGGTTTAAATTGTACTACAAACTGGGTATCTTCTTTTGGATAATATCCAACCGCTGGTAGAATTTGAGTTACTAAAATAATAACTCCAATAGCGGTCATAAAACCGGAAACCACTGGGTATGGTATGTATTTAATATATTTCCCAATACCAATAAAACCAAGTCCAATTTGAATTAGACCTGCTAATAAAAATACAGTTAATATTGCAGGAAGTGCTTTGGACACATCTCCATCAAAAGCAGCTATCATTCCGGCAATTACAACCATACTTACAGCTGTCATTGGTGCTGTTGGTCCTGAAATTTGGGTGTTTGTTCCTCCAAAAAGCGCCGCGAAAAAACTTACAAATATAGCTCCATAAAGACCAGCGCTTGGGCCTAGTCCTGAACTAACTCCAAAAGCCAAAGCCAGTGGTAACGCTACAATACCAGCGGTTATACCACCAAATAAATCTCCTTTAAAATGTTTAAAATCAAATAGTTTATTCATGTTTTTTATTTTATAAAATTTAGTACCATTTCTGTATAAAACTTTTCAATGGCGTTGTTTTCTTTGTTTACATCAGTTAATTGTGGTAAATGCTCAGCAAAATACTTTTGATGATGAGATCCTTCAATAATTGTTGAGATTAGCATATGAGGAAATTGAAAATCTGGTTTAACTTCTAACAATATATTACTAACCCTTTGTACAACCATTTTATACGTTTTGAAATATCCCTTTTTATTTTCCTCATCAACATTTTTTGTGTGATAGGATTTAATAGATTCAGATATAATGATATTGCTTAAAAGTATTTCATTGATATATGGAATTAAGTTGTTTTTCATTATTGGTTTCGTTAAAACACCAACAGATTTTAATAATCTTTCTTTTGGAGATTCAACATTTGCTGTTGCAATCACAATTTCATACTCTACCCAAGACCAATACCAGCTTGTTAAATACACTAAGAGCATGTGTTTATTTTTAAAATATCTATATATGGAACTTTCTGGAGAGTTTATAGCAACTCCCAATTTTTTGAAAGTAAAAGCTTCAAACCCAATCTCGTCAATAAGCTCTATACTTTTAGATAAAATATTTTGTCCAAGCTCAGAAGAGTCCGGTTTTTTTGAGTACAATTTACTATTGACTTCAATCTGAATATTTAAATTTCTCATTGTGATGATATGTATCTACTTGCAAATATAATAGTATTACTATCGTATTTGCAAATAAATTTTATAATCAGATTAATTTAAAAATATAAAACTATGATTATCAGGGTTTTGTTCGCTAAAAAAATAATCTAAAAAATCAAGTTTTCTTCAATTAGTCGTGCTTATGTCGGATACAGAAGCAGCTATTAAAAAAACTAGGAGAAAATTAAGAAAGTAAAATAGCTAAAATCTCATGGATTTTAGCTATTTTAAGTATATATAGTTAATCAACCCAATCAGCAATAAATAAATTGGTGTCGTGTGTTCCGTTATTATTTCGGTTTGAAGAGAAAACTATTTTTTTACCATCAGGTGAAAACATTGGAAAAGCATCAAAAACAGTATCATAAGTAATTTGTTCTAAACCAGTTCCATCAACATTAATCATAAATAAATTGAAGCTGTGTTTTGATTTATGGTTAGAAGAAAATATCACTTTTTTTCCTAATGGGTGAAAAAATGGTGCCCAGTTTGCGTTTCCTAAATCCGTAATTTTTGTCAATGCACTCCCGTCAACATTGCAAGTGTATAATTCCATATTTGTTGGTTGTACCAGTCCAACGGCTAATAAATCTTTATATTCTTTAATTTCTTCTTCTGTTTTTGGACGCGATGAACGGAAAATTAATTTACTTCCATCAGGAGAAAAGAAAGCGCCCCCATCGTAGCCTAATTCAAAAGTAACTTGTTTTACATCGGTACCGTCTAAATTCATAGTAAACAATTCTAAATCCCCAGTTCTGGTTGAAGTAAATACAATTTTATCGCCTTTTGGAGAAACCGTTGGTTCAGCATCGTAACCATCTTCAAAAGTCAATTGTTTTAATTGTTTCCCTTTGGTGTCGGCAGTAAAAATATCATAACTTTCATACACTGGCCAAATGTATTTATTTCCATAATCTTCTTTCTTAGGTACTGTCGGACAGTCTACACTTACCAAATGGGTTGAAGAATAAACAATGGTTGAATCTCCTGGTAAAAAATAACTACAAGTAGTTCTTCCTGTTCCAGTACTTACCAATTGTGGTTTGGCGCCTTTACTTAAATCATCGGTAATATTCATGGTGAAAATTTGATCACATTTTAAATCCCAAACATTTGAAGCTTGAAACACCAACTTTTTACTGTCAAAACTCCAATAAGCTTCGGCATTATCACCACCAAAAGTTAATTGTTGTACATTTTTTAAATGCTTTTCTTGAGAATAATGTAGTTTGTTTACAATTTTAGTTGCGCCTGATTTTCCATCGTAACTTGCTTTGTTATGAGATGATTTACAGCCTAAAAAAAGAGATGCAATAACTATAAAAGTGATTTTTAATTTCATGATTTGTATTATTGTTGGTTTCAAAAATACAATTTATGAATGAAATAGGAAATAATAAAAATTATGTATTTTTGCAAACTTAAATTATAGGTTTGGTAAAAATAGGAGACATAGAATTGTGCAATTTTCCATTGTTGTTAGCACCAATGGAAGACGTGAGCGACCCACCATTTAGAGCGTTGTGTAAAGAGCAAGGCGCAGATGTAGTTTTTACAGAATTTATTTCTTCGGAAGGATTGATTCGTGATGCCGCAAAAAGCAGGAAGAAACTTGATATTTACGAAAAAGAGCGTCCAGTTGGGATTCAAATTTTTGGAGCCAATTTAGAATCAATGTTGAGAACAGTGGAGATTGTTGAGCAGTCAAATCCGGATATTATTGATATTAATTTTGGTTGTCCGGTAAAAAAAGTAGTTAGCAAAGGAGCTGGAGCTGGGATTTTAAAAGATATTGATTTAATGGTGAGCTTAACCGAAGCCATGGTTAAACACACCAAATTACCGATTACAGTTAAAACGCGTTTAGGTTGGGATGAAAGTTCTATAAAAATTGTTGAAGTTGCTGAACGATTGCAAGATGTTGGTTGTGCAGCAATCTCTATTCATGGGCGAACTCGTAAACAAATGTATAAAGGTCAGGCAAATTGGATGCCCATTGCTGAAGTAAAAAACAATTCAAGAATGCATATTCCTGTTTTTGGAAATGGAGATGTAAATTCTCCAGAAAAAGCGATGGAAATGCGCGATAAATTTGGATTAGATGGGGCTATGATTGGACGCGCAAGTATTGGAAACCCTTGGTTTTTTAAACAAGTTAAACACTTTTTTGAAACTGGAGAACATTTAGCTGAAATTTCGATTGTTGAACGTGTTGAAATGGCAAAACGCCACCTGCAAATGGAAATTGATTGGAAAGGTGTTGAAATTGTTGGTGTTATGGAAACCCGCCGTCATTATACCAATTACTTTAAAGGAATACCAGATTTTAAAGAATATCGTTTAAAAATGGTTAAGTCAGATACTGCTCAAGGTGTTTATGATGCTTTTGATGAAGTGTTGCAGAAGTTCGCGTAGTATTTAGGAAATCGTTTTTTAACAATTACAAAACTCAAGAGTTGTATACCACCAGTAGCATACGCCAAACTATTCTATTCAACCAATTTTTTTGAAATCCTGCTACTGGCTATTTTAGAGGCTAAAAAACCTAAAACTAAAATGGTTATTATCACTGTGAAAACATTTAAAAATGTAAACGCTACGGGATATGCCAAGTTTTGAGTAATCATAAAAAGGTGGTATTTTTTTTGGAGCAATACCAATATTACACCTAAAGAAAGTCCAATTAATAGCCCAAAAACAGTTAACAAAAATCCTTGTAAAATAAACACCCGTTTAATTTCTTTTATGGTTGCCCCTAAACTAAACAGTGTTTTTAAATTGTCACGTTTGTCTAAAATCATCATAATAATAGCGCCAATGACATTGAATAATGCGATGATTAATATAAGTGTAAAAATTAAATAAGAAGCTAAATTTTCGGTGTTCAGCATTTTATAAAAAACAGCATTTAATTGTTCACGGGTTTCAATTTTGAAATTTGAACCAAGTTTGGTTTTTAGGTCTGAAACCAGTAAATTTCGATTGTAATTTTGAGTGATTTTTAATTCGATGGCCGAAATTTGATTTGGCTTATAATTTAATAATACCTGAGATAATTCTAAAGGTAAAAAAGTAAATTTTTTATCAATTTCATCGGTTAAAGCAAAAATACCAATGGGTTGTGTATTTATTTGACTAAAAGCATTTTTTGGGTCGGTAATATAACCTTTACCGGGCTTAGGAACATAAATTTTTAAAGGTTCAATAAATTCAAAAACACCAACGGAAAGTGCATTTGAAATACCATTTCCAACAACCACACCAAGCGGAATATCTTTATCTAACCAGGTTCCAATATAAACAGTAGTGTCAATTTTGTTGACATTGATATAATTTGAATCAACTCCTTTTATATAGGCAATATGAGTTTTGTTATGAAAGTCAAAGAAAGCGCGCTCTTCAATAACTTTTGAATAAGAAGCAATACCATTTTCTTGTTTTAGAATGGTTTCAATTTTTGAGTTAAAATCGAACGACTTTCCTTTAATTGAACTTATTTTTAAATCAGGATCGGAAGTATTTAAAAAACCAATACTAAAAGTTCGTAAACCCGAAAACCCTGATAAAACAATGAACAATGCCAAAGTTCCAATAATGACACCTAAGGCTGCAATAAGGGTAATAATATTAATGGTGTTGTTACTGCTTTTTGAAAATAAATATCGTTTAGCTATGTAAAACGGAAAGTTCAAATTATTTTTTTTGACGTTTGTTTAGAATCTCAGGATTTGTAATAGGATTTTCATTTTTTCCTCTTAAAGCATTGTCAATATCTTCAATATAATCTAAACTATCATCTATATAAAATAAAAGGTTAGGCATACGGCGTAATTGATTTTTTGTGCGTCTTGCCATTTCATAACGGATGGTTGCTGTATTTTCCTGAACACCTTTAAGAATAATTTCACGGTTTAACTGTGGGAAAACACTAAGAAATACTTTTGCTTGTGATAAATCAGAAGTAACATTTACTTTGGTAACAGAAATAATCACTCCTTTCATTCCGTCTTGCGCAGCGTGTTGTAGCACATCGGCTAAGTCTTTTTGTAAAACACCTGCTATTTTTTTTTGTCTGTTTGTTTCCATATTGCAAAGATAATAGTTAAAAGGACACAAATTTGCTTTTTATTTTAGCAAGTTTTAAAATTAAGTGGCAATTTTTGCGTTAGGGATGCGGCTATTTGTTTGAGCTCTTTTTTTGGTTTTGAAAACAGCAAAAAAAAGCGAGTAGCAGTAGCCCGGCCCAAAGGGTAACGCCCAATATAAAAAACTAAAAATCAACAATAGCCAACTAACAACTAATTTGTATATTGCAGCCTATTTAATAAGCATTACTTTTGGATAAATCATTTGAAAAATATCAAAAAAGAAGATTAAGATCTTCCTACATTTCTGTTATAATTAGCATTTCTTTGGTTTTGTTTTTAGTTGGATTTTTAGGGCTTATTGTCTTGAAAACGAATAGTATAACAAAGCATTTTAAGGAAAAAATAGCAATTACTGTATTTTTGAAAGACAATATAAAATCAAGTGACCTTGAAATTTTACAGGCCGAATTGAACAAAGCAGAATACACAAAAAGTGTTACCTATATTTCAAAAGAAGAAGCTGCAAAAAAATATAGCGAAGATATTGGCGAAAAGTTTTTAGAGTTTTTGGGTGAAAACCCGTTGAAAAACGCCATTGATGTATCATTAAAATCTGATTTTGTAACTCCTGAAAAAATGGCTGAAATTGAACAGAATTTAATTATTAGAAGCATAGTTGCAGAAGTTTCATACGACAAGCCATTGATAGAATTACTTTCAAAGAACATCAATAGGTTGAGTTTTTGGATGTTGATGTTTAGTTCATTATTTACCCTAATTGCTGTTGTTTTAATTAATAGTTCAATTAGACTTTCAATTTATTCTAAACGTTTTACCATTAAAACAATGCAAATGGTAGGCGCTACAAAAGGGTTTATTAGGAAACCATTTATAATACAAAGTGTAAAATTAGGATTTATTGGTGCCCTGGTTTCAATAGCTGGTTTGTTAGGATTTATTTTATATTTGAATACAAAAATTCCTGAAATTGAGTTGTTGAATGATGTAAAGATTTTGAGTATTGTAGGTGTTGCTATTATTGGTTTAGGAATTTTAATTACCTGGTTAAGTACGTTTTTTGCAACACAACGTTTTCTTAATTTAAGAACCGACGAACTTTATTATTAAAAAAATGAGTAAAAACGAAAAACAAAAAAGCGAATTTCTTTTTGGAAAAAAGAACTATCTAATAATGTTAGTTGGTATAGTTTTTATAACCTTGGGATTTATTTTAATGGCAGGTGGCGGAAGTGATGATCCTGAAATATTTAATGCAGAAATATATAATTTTAGACGAATTCGTTTAGCTCCAACTTTAGTACTTATTGGATTGGCCATTGAAATTTATGCAATAATGGCAAAGACCAAGAAATAAGTATGAATTATATTGAAGCCATTATTTTAGCCATTATTGAAGGTGTTACCGAGTATTTGCCTGTTTCTTCAACAGGACATATGATTATAGCTTCGTCGTTTATGCAAATTGCGGATGACGACTTCACTAAACTTTTCACAATTGTTATTCAGCTAGGAGCTATACTTGCGGTGGTAGCGTTGTATTGGAAACGTTTTTTTCAAAGCCTTGATTTTTATTTTAAGTTATTGGTTGCATTTATTCCTGCAGTTATTTTAGGTTTGTTATTGAATGATGTTATAGACGAACTATTGGAAAGTCCGTTGGTTGTAGCCATTTCTTTAATTTTTGGAGGTTTTCTGTTGCTTAAAGTTGATGACTGGTTTAAATCCAATGAAGAAATAGATGAAAATAATCCTACAGCGCACACCGAAATAGGCTACTTAACAGCTTTAAAAATTGGATTTTTTCAGTGTCTGGCTATGATTCCTGGGACTTCACGAAGCGGTGCCAGTATTGTTGGTGGAATGACTCAAAAATTAAATAGAAAAACTGCAGCAGAGTTTTCATTTTTTTTAGCAGTTCCAACCATGTTTGGCGCAACAGCTAAAAAATTATACGACTATTTTCAAGATGGTTTGGTGTTAACAGGCCAACAATTAAATTTGTTATTTATTGGTAATGTTTTGGCCTTTATAGTGGCCTTAATTGCTATTAAATCGTTTATAGATTATTTAAGTAAAAGCGGTTTTAAAATATTTGGTTACTATCGAATAGTTATTGGAATTTCAATATTACTTATTCATTATTTTATTTACCCATTATCAATTATTTAATGTTAACTGTTGAAGATTATAAAAATGGACAGGTTTTATTAATTGATAAACCTTTGAACTGGACATCTTTTCAAGTTGTAAATAAACTGCGTTGGCATATTCGACAAAAGTTCAATTTAAAGAAAATAAAAGTGGGACACGCGGGTACTCTAGACCCATTAGCTTCTGGATTGTTGATAATTTGTACAGGAAGTTTTACTAAAAAGATTGACGAATACCAAGGTCAAATAAAAGAATATACAGGTGAAATAACTTTGGGGGCAACCACTCCAAGTTACGACATGGAGTCTGAAATTGACGAAATTTTTTCAATAACACATATTTCGGAAGATTTAATTTATAAAACTGTAAATCAATTTATTGGTGAAATCGATCAGAAACCACCTATGTTTTCAGCTTTAAAAAAAGATGGAGTGCGTTTGTACGATATGGCTCGTGAAGGAAAAACAATTGAGATTGCTTCAAGAAAAATTACAATCAATGAATTTGAAATTACCAATATAAATTTACCTAAAGTTGAATTTAGGGTCGTTTGCAGCAAAGGAACTTACATTCGATCATTGGCTTTTGACTTTGGGAAAGCATTGAAGTCTGGCGCTTATTTGTCTAAATTAAGGCGAACTAAAATTGGTGAATTTAATGTTGAAAATGCAAAAGAACCTTTGGTTTATATTGATGAGTTTTTAAGTTAGTTTACTTCAAAAAACGCCCTAACCAACTGTCCATAATATTAATTTCCCAATTATTTTCAAGTTCTTCTTTGGTAGTAATCATATTGTCAAAAACAATTGTTTTAGATGAAACCCCTTTTTCTTTCATCATTTTTTTAAACTCAACAATGTCTTTATACTGCACAAACTCACCTTGTTTATAGCAAACGTTGATTTTATCGAGCAAAATAACTTCGTACTTTTTTTCTAGCTCTTGAATAAATACCGATAAAGCATCATGTGTTTTAAGGCTTAAATTGATCTCAGAATTGTCAACTGAAATAATAATAAAGCGATGGTGTTTTAATTCATATGCACAATTAAACAATTGGTCTTCATTGGTCCAACTGTTTAAAAATGCCTCAATATTTTCTTTTAATCCAGAAATTTCTTGTTCGTAAAATTTTCGGCTCGAAGGGAAAACCCATAGTTTACTCCACGTTGGGATTTCGTTAAAATCAACAATCATACTTATAAATTATGGCGTAAAGATAACTTAAAATTAAACTGTTAAAACGGATGCGCTTTCTAATAAATGAACAATATCACTTTGAATGTTTAGTCCTTTGTCTTTGTTGTACCAAAGTTGTAGATTTTTTTTAAATTCAGCATCCAAACCATTGTGTTTTTCTTTATAATCCTGTACCATTTTAGTTGCAATTGATGGCCGAGGACCCCAGGTATTCACTACTTCATTTTTATTATTTATAAGAATTACTTTCGGAATAGATTTGCTATCATTTGTTAAAAAAGCATTCATCAATTCATCATTTTCATCTCTGCAAACAAGCTTTAAATCTAATTTAGGAGAAGCTTCAGCTATTTTATTCAAAACAGGTAATACTTGTGCGGCATCACCGCACCAACCTTCAGCAAGTACTAATAACGAATAGTTTTCGGTTTGGTTATTTAGCGCCTGTCGCGTTGCTTCTGAAATTTGCAATGTTTTGTCTAATCTATCCATGCGCGCATGGTTTAACTTGCTATAATTTAGCAGATCTTCGCTTTGTTCTTTTCCTGTGGATCTTCCTTCAACCAACAATCCTTTTATCAAAGTTCTATAGGTTGAATATGACACTCCTTTTTTTAAGCTATTCTTTATTAGGCATTTATTCATTTTTTTATTATATTTATGTTCAATTTTTGACGAAGCATAATACCAAATCTTAAAATTTAAATTTGACTTATAATTCTTCTGCAAAAATATAATTTGATTTTGAATAAAAAATGTTACTTTTGTTACTTGACAAATAAAAGATAATATCATCTTAATGTCTTATGAATGACAATTGTCCTACCGCAATTAGTTGTGGCTTGTTACATTTGTTATGTATTTATAAACTTTAATAGTATAATTATGAAAAAAACCAAACTTATTTTTTCGCTTTTAACAGTGATTGCGCTTTTCATTACTTCTTGTGGTAGTGGAGAAAAAAAACAAGAAGTAACTGAAACTGCTATCGAGGAAGTTTCTGAAGCACAAGGTCAATCGACTGTTTCAGATGACGTCTCCGCTGCGAATGCACTACAAGTTGCAAAATCTATTGAAGATTTTTCAACCTTAGTTGCTGCAATTGAGGCAGCAGGAGTTGAGGATGCCGTTGTTAATGTTGGACCATTAACCATTTTTGCACCAGTAAATGCAGCTTTTGATAAACTTCCAGAAGGAACTGTTGCAACCTTATTATTGCCAGAAAACAAATCTAAATTGGCTTTTATTCTAACAAACCACGTTGCGCCTGCAAATTATCCAGATACACAATTAGCTAAAGAGGCTAAAAAGGGACGTAAATTGTACATGGCTTCTGGAAAATATTTGGTTGTTGAAGAAAAAGAAGATGGAATTTATGTAGGAGGAACAAAAATATTAAAAACAGTAAAAGTAAGTAATGGTTGGATACATGTAATTGACAATGTATTGGTGCCAGCCGAATAAATAATTAAAGATTAAATAAATAATTAAATGAAATTAAAAGTATTAGTATTAGCTATAATTGTAGCATTTGTATCTAGTTGTGGAGGTGGAGAAAAAAAGGCTGAAACAAATTCAGAATCTAAAGAAGAAGTAAAGGGAGCAGTTGAAGTAGATCCAATGCAAGACAAAGGTATTGGGCCAATTACATCCATTACGCTTGGAGAAATAGATGAAACTTTGGCAATTGAGGGTAAGGCTTTATTTGCAACGAAATGTTCAGCTTGTCACAAAATAAGTAAACGTTTTGTTGGGCCCGCTTTAATGGGTGTTACAGATAGACGTACCCCAGAATGGATTATGAATATGATTTTAAACCCAGAAGTTATGGTTGCTGAAAACCCGATTGCTAAAAAATTGTTGGCTGAATATTTATCGCCAATGGCAAATCAAAGTTTAACAGAATCTGAAGCTAGAGCAATTTTAGAATACTTTAGAACAAAAACTTCTTCTGATACGGATGAATAAAATAGAAAATAAACAATTAACAATAAATCAATAATAGTATGAAAACAATATTTAAATCTTTATTGGCGGTTACAGTACTTTCTATGGTGCTAAGTAGTTGTGGTAATGGAGACTCTAAGAAAAAAGGTGCTTTATCTAGCAATGCTGCTGAGAAAGTTTATGTAGCGCCAGGTGAACACGATGAATTTTATGCATTTATTTCGGGTGGGTTTAGTGGTCAACTTGCGGTTTACGGTCTTCCATCAGGAAGATTATTTAAAGTAATTCCTGTTTTTTCAGTTGATGCGGAAAAAGCTTATGGTTTTAATGAAGAAACAAAACCAATGTTAAACACTTCACACGGTTTTATACCTTGGGACGATTCACATCATCCAGACATTTCTCAAACTGCGGGTGAATTAGATGGTCGTTATGTATTTATCAATGGAAACAATACACCTCGTATTGCAAAAATTGATTTAACAACCTTTGAAACAACAGAAATTATTGAAATACCAAATTCAGCAGGTAACCATAGTTCTTCTTTTGTGACTGAAAACACAGAATATGTTGTGGCAGGTACTCGTTTTAGTGTTCCTTATCCTCAAAAAGATATGCCAATTGCTGAATACAAAGGAAATTTTAAAGGAGCCTTAACTTTTATTTCTGTTGATCCTAAAGATGGCGCTATGGATATTAAGTTCCAAATTATGATGCCTGGATTTAACTATGATTTATCGCATCCAGGAAGAGGTGCTTCTCACGGCTGGTTTTTCTTTACTACATACAACACTGAAGAAGCAAACTCTTTATTAGAAGTAAATGCTTCTCAAAATGATAAGGATTTTATTGCAGCTATCAATTGGAAAAAGATTGAAGAATATGTAAATAATGGCGGAGGGACAAAAGCGCCAGCCAACTATGCCCATAATGTTTATAGTGATGAAACTCACACGGCTACTTCTACAATGAGAAAAGAAGTTTTAATTGTAAATCCAAGTGATGTTCCTGGAGCTATTTATTTTATGCCAACTCCAAAATCTCCTCACGGTTGTGATGTTGATCCATCTGGTGAGTATATTGTTGGTAGTGGTAAATTAGCGGCAGAGTTAACAGTGCATTCATTTAGCAAAATGTTAAAAGCTATTGATGAGAAAAAATTTGATGGAGATGCTTACGGAATTCCTATTTTACAATATGAAGCTACATTAGCAGGTGCTGTAAAACAACCAGGTTTAGGACCACTTCATACTGAATTTGACGGAGAAGGATATGCTTATACTACTTTCTTTATTTCTTCAGAAGTTGTAAAATGGAAATTAGGAACTTGGGAAGTTATTGATAGAAAACCAACATATTATTCTGTAGGTCACTTAATGATTCCTGGAGGAAACTCACGTAAACCATTTGGAAAATATGTATTGGCAATGAATAAAATTACAAAAGACCGTTATTTACCAACGGGTCCTGAAGTAACCCAATCTGCTCAATTGTATGATATTTCTGGTGAAAAAATGGAATTATTGTTGGATTTCCCAACTATTGGAGAGCCTCATTACGCAGCAGGAATACCAGCAAGTATCATCAAAGAGAGATCTAAAAAAATATATAAATTAGAAGAAAACAAACACGAATTTGCGGTAAAAACAGAAGCTGAAGCTAAGGTTGTTAGAAAAGGAAATGAAGTTCATATTTATATGACAATGATTCGTTCTCACTTTGCACCTGATAACATTGAAGGTGTTCAAGTTGGGGATAAAGTATTTTTCCACGTAACAAACTTAGAGCAAGATTATGATGTGCCTCATGGAATTGCTATGATTGGAGCTCAAACTTCTGAGTTGTTAATTATGCCAGGACAAACTGAAACTTTTATTTGGGAACCTCAACAAGTTGGTGTTTGGCCATTTTATTGTACAGATTTCTGTTCTGCATTGCACCAAGAAATGCAAGGATATGTTAGAGTTTCTCCAAAGGGCTCTAATGTGCCATTAAGCTTTACCTTAGATGGTGATGCCGTTGATGCTGAATAATATTTTTTAGATTGACTTTATTCAAAAAACGGGTAGTATTATTTACTGCTCGTTTTTTATTAAAATAAATAAGATAAAAACATCTTTTTATGTAAGGTTTGTCACATATTTTAACGTTGTTATTTAGTAAATTTATACAAAAATCTTCTTAAAAAACAATTTAGAAATTTAACTTAAAAAAAATGAAAAAATCTAGAATATTAATGACAGTAGGCTCTTTGCTGTTACTAGGATTGTTTGTGTTTCCTTTGTGGAATATTACCTTAGAGGCCCCTCAATATCCAATTCCTTTAGGGATGGACATTCACATTAATAAATTTGTTGACACACATGAGTTTGATATTAAAAATATCAATTTAATGAACCATTATGTGGGTATGCAATACATTCCAGAAACCATTCCGGAGTTTAAAATATTCCCTTGGGTAATTGCTATTATGGTTGCTTTGGGAGTCGTAATTGGTTTAAAGGGCAATTATAAATTGTTTTTAGTGTGGTTTATTTTAATGAGTATTTTAGGGGTTGCAGGCATGTATGATTTTTATTTATGGGAATATGACTACGGTCATAATTTAAACCCTAAGGCAATTATGAATTTTAAAAATCCTGATGGCTCGGTAATGGGTTTTCAACCACCATTATTTGGTACTAAATATATTTTAAATTTCACAGCGCATTCCTATCCAAGAACAGGCGCTTATTTTTTGTTTATAGGTATGTTAATGACTTTTGTTTCCTTTTTTATTGGAAAAAAAGAAGCCAAAGCATAAATTAGTTTATATGTTAAAACAAGTGTGTTTTTTAAAAATATACTTGTTTTATTGTATATTTCAGAACTAAAAAAATCAAAAGTAATGAAAATCAATTTTCTAAAACCATTCGCTGGTATATTTATACTATTGCTTACAATTTCTTGCAAAGTTGAACCAGAAGCTATTGTATATGGGAAAGACCAATGTAGTTTTTGCATGATGAATATAGTAGATAAAACACATGCGGCTCAATATGTTACAAAAAAAGGAAAACAGTTTAAATTTGATGCCGTTGAATGTTTGGTAAACGATTTAAGTAATAAAAATGATGATGAATTAGCCCTAATTTTAGTTGCAAATTATGCAAATCCTGGTGAAATGATTGATGCAAAATCTGCAACATATTTAATAAGTTCAGGAATTAAGAGTCCCATGGGAGCTAATCTTTCTGCAATATCAACTTCTGAGAAAGCTGAGGAACTTCAACAAAAGTTTACAGGTGAAATTTATACCTGGAAAACTTTAAAAGCACGTCTTTCCGATAAATAACAATGAAAAACTATCTTTTTATTTTTTTACTACTTTGCTGCACATTACTTCATGCAAAACAAATTGAAGTGTGTAAATCTTGCACGATTTCAACCATAAAACAAGCGGTTGAAATAGCGGAAGATGGGGATGAAATTTTCATAAAAAAAGGCGTTTATAAAGAAAACGATATTGAAATAAACAAATCCCTAACCATTTCTGGGGAAGAAGGAACAGTTATAGATGGCACAAATAAAGGAAGTATTTTACACATTACAGCCAATAATTTTGTGTTGCGGAATCTTAAAATAATCAATGTGGTGGTTAGCTATACAAAAGATTATGCCGCTATAAAAGTTGTTCGCTGTAAAAATTTCACCATTGAAAATATAGTACTCGATGAAGTTTTTTTTGGTATTTTAATTGAAAAATCACACAATGGAAAAATTTTAAACAATAAAATATCGAGTATTGCAAAAGATGAAGCCAATTCTGGAAATGGCATTCATATTTGGCACAGTTCAAATATGGAAGTTGTTGGAAACGAGGTGTATGGGATGCGTGATGGTATTTATTTTGAGTTTGTTTCGGAGAGTAAAATACACAATAATTTAAGCCATAATAACATTAGATATGGTTTGCATTTTATGTTTTCAAACAATGATACTTATTATAATAATGAATTTAAAAATAATGGTGCTGGTGTAGCTGTTATGTTTTCAAAATTCATCACCATGTATCAAAATAAATTCACACATAATTGGGGTTCGGCATCCTATGGTTTGTTGCTAAAAGAAATCTACGATACGCAAATTTACAACAACACTTTTGAAGAAAACACCATTGGAATTAAAGGTGAAGGTTGTACCAGAATCAATTATAAAAACAATACTTTTATTAGAAATGGCTGGGCAATTAAAATTGCAGGCGCTTGTTATGCCAACATTTTTGAGCAAAACGATTTTATGCATAATTCACTGGATTTGGCATACAATACAAAGGTCAACGACAACAGGTTTGAAAATAATTATTGGAGCGAGTATACTGGTTATGATTTAGATAAAGATGGCGTGGGTGACATTCCTTATCGCCCTGTGAAATTGTTTTCATATATTGTAAATGCAACGCCAGAAGCATTGGTTTTATTAAGAAGTTTATTTGTGGATATTATCAATTTTTCGGAAAAAGTTTCACCGGTTTTCACACCTGATGATTTAATGGATAAAAAACCAATAATGAAAAGAATAAATGATTGAATTTAAAAATTTACATAAAAGTTTTGGAAAATTAGTCGTTCTAAACGACTTAGATTTAAACATAAATGAAGGTGGAATTTTCGCCATTCTTGGACCTAATGGTTCTGGTAAAACAACCTTAATAAAGTGTTTGTTGGGGATGGTTATTCCGCATAAGGGTAAAATTACCTATAACAACAAAAGTGTTTTAGGAAAATGGGACTATAGAAACGATTTAAATTATTTACCTCAAATAGCAAATTTTCCACCCAATTTAACGGTAAAAGAGCTGATTGAGATGGTGAAAAATTTGCGCCCAAAACAATCAAATGAAGAAGATTTAATCAAGCTTTTTGGACTCGATGATTCGCTTCAAAAAAAATTGGGAAATCTTTCTGGTGGAACAAAACAAAAAGTAAACATTGTTTTAACCTTTATGTTCGACAGCGATTTAATCATTTTAGATGAACCAACAAATGGACTGGATCCAATTGCTTTAATTCATTTAAAAG
>UPTN01000528.1_pt1 | contig 19773 bp, 33 predicted proteins | sample 2160111 | NCBI WGS metagenome assembly UPTN01 (sample SAMN06265058, study PRJEB28932) | marine metagenome | isolation source: Columbia River Estuary | place: USA:Columbia River Estuary, USA | collected 2014-05-05
AAAACAGAAAACGATCGTATAAGAACACATGCACAAGATCACGAATGGGATTGGAGTCATATTCACACTGATAAATTTTGGCAATTTATGAGATTCAGTGAAGGTAGTAGTTTTTTAGAACATAAAAATATGTGGAGATCTTATGCCATAGATGCATGGCAAGATTTGCAACACGAACATATACAGATAGGAACTACTTCCTTTGATTTTGACCATACTGGTAAGGTTGTAGAAGTACATAGGAATACAGGAACTGGAACTGTAGATACTATAATTCAAAATCATAAAGTACTTTGATAACTACTTGGTTAAATCAATCAGTAGACATAATAAATATTGTAGATAAATACATACACACAAAGAGCAGTTATGAAACAACGATGCTCAGCTAAACAAGGAAAATATAATGACAATAAATTGGGAATATTTTTGGTGGGCAACTGCCTTAGGTTTTATCTGGTGCCAAATTATTACACACTATGCAGTTAGCGTAGGATTACATAGATACTTTAGTCACAGACAGTTCAAGACAACTGTAGCACACGAATGGGGCTTTTTAATACTTATTTTAATTGCGTGTGTTCGTACACCAATTGGATGGGTAGCAAGTCACAGAATGCATCATGCAGATTGTGAAGGACCATTAGACCCACATAACTATAAAAAGTTAGGTTATTGGAGAGTAGCATTTACTATATGGGACATTCCAAAAATACCAATGAAGTATGCAAGAGATTTATACAGTAATCCACGATTAGTGTGGGGACACAAATACTGGAAACATTTCTTAGCAGGTTGGTGGATTATTACTTTTTTAATTAGTCCATATGTATGGTGGGGAGCAGCATTCTTACCATTTATGTTTGCTAAAGTAGGTTTTGGTATGTTAAACATACTTGGACATTGGAATAAAGATGATAACAAAGGAAAAGATGGAGCATGGATGAATTGGATATTAGGCGGTGATGGATATCATAGACAACATCACTTATATCCTTGGAAATTACGACTTGCAAAATACGATTTAGGTGGATACCTAGCTGAAAAGTATTGGGCAATACCCGGCACAATTGTCGGACAAAAAAAGGAGAAACGAAATGCAGCCAAGAACAAAGTATAAGTTACCAACACATGGTGAGCTTACACATATTAATATAGACTTGGAAAAACTTCAAGCGGCAACAGATAAATTAGCATCAGAATATGTAGATGTTAAAACTGCTAATAAAATGTTATGTGATAATCATATGGCATTAAGTAAATCTGTATACGATAACTTCAAACAAATAAATCTAACAGAACTTAATGGCGAAGAATTACCGTACACTGACAGCATTAAAGAGCGTCTTCGCAGAGGTGAAGAAAAACTATATAACAAACCAAACGATAAACTTTTAGGTAGTTACTTTGAAGAAATTGTTGATCAGTTTAAATGTGATAAAATGAGAGTTCGTATTACTAAACTTGATCCAGGTACTAATGTTCCTATGCATATTGATTATGATCCAACATATGCTACAAGAGTTATTGTACCAGTATATTCAAACCCTGGCGTTAAAAATAGATTTAAAGTTAGAGGCGAAGAAGTAGAAACATATTTAGAACCAGGCAAAGCGTATTTCTTTAATACAGGTTTTGCTCATGGAGTATTTAACGAAAGTGACGAAACTCGTGTTGCTTTCATGTTTAGTTTGGACGGACAGGATGACATTGAAAATATCGAATTATAATAAAGAAGAACTTAAAGAAGCATTAACTGAAACCCAAATTGTGGGACACAGTATATGGCACGAGCAAGATTTAGATGAAAAAGAACTTGCTACATTAATGAAAAGTATAGGTGCTTGTGAAACACCAGACTTATTCATGAACCCAAAAGAAACACCAGAAATTTTTCTAGTAACAGGCAAGAAAGATGAAGAAGGTAAGAAGTTAGGCATGTTTGGTGATACTGAACTTGGCTGGCATTCAAATGGTAATTCAAGACACAATGTTGACAAGATATTAATTGCATTATATTGTGTTAAAGAAGATGCTAACACTTGCTTGTCTATATGTAATACAACTAAACCTTTTGCTGAATTATCAGAAGAGCAAAAAGAGTATTACAGAAGTCTTACTATTAAATTAAAGTTTAAAAATGATACTATATATCATTTAGAGGAAGATGATCCTGAACTAGAATTTATGAGTGCAAGCAAAGGATCCATACGAAAACTAGTAGGAGTACATCCACATACTGGTGAAGAATACTTTTATTTTCCATATCACTTTATTTGTGGTGCTTGGGAAGGTAAAAAGAAAGTTGACCACGAACCAATTGTAGAAGATTTAATAAAAATTATATTTAAATCAAAATACCAAACACATCACATATTTAAAGAAGGTGATCTATTATTAATGGACCAGTTTACTTCATTACATAGGCGTACTCCGGTGTACGACAACAACAGGCTATTATGGAGAGTTGCAAGTGATTACGGGAATATCTTTTAGTTACGCAAAGAACTCAATGAATACTCGAGGTTTAACATTAATGGACCTTGATAGTGTTCATGACATGAGTGACTTTGATATGCCTATATGCAATGTAAACATTGCTGATGGAAATGTTCCACCTAGTGTACATAGCTTCATTAAGGTATTACGAGATGCTGATATATTAGTATTTGCTATACCGGAAAACACTGCACATTATAGTGCAGGATTTAAAAATGCAATGGATTGGTTAATATGTGCTAGTAACTATAACGCAGATTTAGGACAAGATGGTGCATTTTTTAACAAACCAATATATGTTATAACATTTACACCTTCATATAAACCATCAGGTGATAGGCATTTTGATATGACTAAACATTTACTACAAGATAAAATGGGTGGGTTAGTTTATAACTCATTTGTAAAAAATGGTGGGTGGATAGAATGTATACCTGGTAATACACAATGGGTACAAAATGAGCGTGAAGAAATATTTAATACAACAATGCCAGAGCCAGTTGTTAGTGGAAAAGACTGGAAAGATATGCCTAAAAAATGGGTAGAACAATATAATATATGGGACAAGAAATGGGAAAATTAGAAGACACACCAAAAAAGCATTCACCTGATGAAGTTGCATATGAATTTATAGAAACTAATTATGTTAATGGTATACCATTTCCAAGACTTCCGGTTACAATAGATACACAATCAATTCCATTACAACAAGATTACCCAATGCGATCTATGGATTATTTAGATACGCCTGAAGCATATGCATTGTTTGAAAAGCAAGCAGATCTTATAATTAAAAATGGGTGGAAAGGAATCATTGATGTTGGATGTAGACACGGTCCTGTTAATGATATACTACATGCCAAGGGTTATACAGATTATCGTTACATGGGATTTGACACTTCTACTCAACCAATTAAATATGCAAACGAAACATGGCAAGAGTTTAACAATATTGAATATAGAGTATTATCGTGGAATGATTTTAAAGACAAAGATAAAGATGAGAAGTTTGGTGTAAACTTTGATGTAGATGTTATGATATGGTCCGGAGTGTTACTATACGAACCAGAAGAACATTTATGGTATTTTGATAATATGCAAAAAGCATATGCGGCCAATAATGCAATTATACAAGAACCGTTAAAAGATCAAAGAGAAGAATGTTGGAGAGAAGATTTAGAACTAAACACTATTGAAGATAAACTTCATTTATACAAAGAAAAATATTATGAATATGATTCTTGGAAATTAGACCTTGATATATTCAGTGGACGCAGAATAGTAAGTTGTATTAAGTTATGGGAAGATGATAATCCAGAATGGTCTAATTGGGATAGTGAATTTGGCGTACTAGCAGGTCCTCCTAGAACAGAAATACTACCATGTGGATTTAAAGTTATACCATTTATTTTTAATGGTAAATTAAACATGGAACTTAGTCAGCGTGACCAAACTTTATGTCAAGCGGCATTAGTTCAAATGGATAAAGAGAGACACTCTCATAGGCTAGCAGATAACTATAGCAGAAAAGGATTACATTTAGGTAAAATGTTTATGTATAACTTTGTGTTTGATGGAGATACGCCAGTATTTTGTAGCGGAGCACAAAAAGTAAACAAATCTGGTATACGAGTATTTTCTCGATACTTTGCATTTGAAAAGTACAAAACAGATGGTACTACTCAATTAGATAAAAATGACGACTTTGAAGAATTGCGTTGGACAATGCAATGGATTAGAGGTAAGGTTATATTTTGGTCCAGAGATAAGTCCTCAAAATTCTTCCAAAGACTAAAAGAAGGTAGACCTGATGTATTTTCAGGCTGGACAGTACATGAAAAGAAGATAAATATTATATATGCAGATAATGAACAATATATATTTTATGTTTCAAAGATGCAACCAGGAGAACAAATAGAATTTGAATAACCATTATGAGAAAATTAAGCGACAGACATATATTCATCAGCTCTGAAGTAGGAGTGGAAAGCCATAAGCTAGCCAGAGTACTTGCTACTATGCCTTGCATGCATTGGTACAGTTGTGAAGAAAATGGAGTTAATCCATGGAATGTCTCAAATGTAACTAAACAGCATTTTGATAGAATAACACCAAAAGGTATATTACCACCTATACATGACGAAGTTGAAAAGTATATGCCTAACGAAAAACAATATTATAAATTGTTTGATGAGTTATTTGAAAAGAACGGTGGCGCTGATATTATTAACAACGGTCAGCGTGTAATATATTGTACTAATAGTATGCCTAATAAGTTATTGGAATATTTTCCTAATAGTCTTATTCTTAATATCATACACAATCCTGAATTGGCTACTGATAATTATATAGAATACGCTACTAGTACATCTGGTTTTGCTAAACATAGTGAGGTAATTCCAGAAGATAATGAATATTTAGCATTTCTAAAGATATTACATGGCAGAAAAGAAGATTTAACTGTAGCTGATATATGGTCATTTGAAAGAAAAAAGAAGTTTTACGAACCTAAAATGGAAGAAAAATTTAAAAAGGAAATATATGCTAAAATGTTTTCTAGTAATATATTCCGTAAAGCAGTTGAGCATGATAGAGTACTTAATATTAATTCGGGTAAGTTTAATTACAAGGAAATAAAACACTGGATGTCGTCTGTATTACCGCAATAAACAATTGACAAATCGTTCGAATTCATTTATAATATACAAAGCAATTAACAATAAGGAGATACTATGGCTAAGGCACTTATAGTACTAGCAGGCAGTAAGCAGGCAAACAAACTAGGCAACAATATTAAAAAAGTAACAAAGGATATGACTGAAAAATCTATTACTTTGTCATTTGCACACGAAGAATATGATTACATTACAGTAATTAAAGATGGACCAACAACACCACAAGAAGCCCGTGACTTAGGCGGAAACATGGTAAAGAAATACAAGTCAACTGTAGACGAAATTGTATTTGATGTTAATAGATTAAATGATGTTAGAGAAGGTGCAGCATTGGCGGCATATGAATTTAACAAGTACAAAACAAAACCAAAAGAAAACAAACTACAAGTAAAACCAGCAGGTATTAGTACAAGTATTAATTTTGCTCGTGACTTAGTTACAGAACCAGGCAACGCATTATATCCTGAGAAATATGCAGACCGTATTAATGAAACACTTACACCACTTGGTGTTAAAGTGCGTGTAATTTATCAGCGTGAACTAGAACGCATTGGTATGGACATGTTATTAAGCGTAGGTCAAGGCAGTGAGAATAACAGTGCGGTAGTTATAATGGAACACTTGCATGGACCAGAAGGCGAACAACCAATTGCACTAGTAGGCAAAGGTGTTACATTTGACACAGGCGGTATTAGTTTAAAGCCAGGTCGTAACATGGGCGATATGAAATATGACATGGGCGGTAGTGCCGCAGTTGTAGGAGCCATGCATGCTATTGCTGATAAAAAACTAAAGAAAAATGTTATTGGTATTGTAGGACTAGTAGAGAACATGCCAGACGGTAAAGCAATCAAGCCAGGAGATGTTGTTAGATCACTAAGTGGACAATATGTTGAAAACCTAAACACTGATGCAGAAGGTAGACTTGTGCTAGGTGATATTTTAACATATGTACAAAGCGAATACAACCCAGGTGCTATTATTGATCTCGCTACACTAACAGGAGCCATTGTTGCAACATTAGGCAACGAAATGGCAGGACTGTTTACTAACAGTGATGGCTTAGAAAAAGCAATTATTGAAAATGGTGAGCTAGGTGGAGAAGGTTTCTTCCGTATGCCAATGGGTAAGAACTGGGCTAAAATGATTGAAAGTGAAATTGCAGACTTTCAAAACATTGGTGGTCCATATGGTGGGTCAACTACTGCCGCAGAGTTCTTATACAAATTTGTAAATAAGAAAACAGCATGGGCACATTTAGACATTGCAGGAATGTGTTGGTCTAAAAGTGGAAATGCAACAACACCAAAAGGTGCAGTTGGATTTGGTGTTAAAACACTGTTTAATATTGTAGACAACACAGATAGTTATCAGTGGTTTGCAGTAGAAGAAAAGATGTCATATTAATTTAAGGAGTAATGAGTGACCTATTTAGTAAAAGATGAATGTATTAAATGTAAGCACATGGATTGCGTAGAAGTGTGCCCAGTAGATTGTTTCTACGAAGGTGAAAACTTCTTAGTAATTAATCCAGACGAATGTATTGACTGTGGTGTATGCGAGCCAGAGTGTCCAGTAGATGCTATTGTTCCAGACAGTGCATTAGAAGGTGAAGAATATGATTTCTGGTACAAGTTTAATGCAGATAGGTCCGAGGAGTGGCCAAATATTACACTTGCCCGGCCAGAAGATGTTCCGCCTGATGCGGAAGAATGGGCAAAAGTAAAAGATAAAAGAGAACATTTATCATATAAACCGGGAAAAGGAGACTAGGCTATGTTAATAAGTTTTGTATATGTAGGACGAGAAGTATTAGAAATGATGTTTTTGTTTTTAATGATTACTGCAGCAATACCAGTAACTAAAAAATTAGTCAGTGTTGGAGCATTAGGACTAATTAGTGGATTCGTAGGCGGATTTTTAATTGGCGATTTTTTAGAAAACTACGAAGTAATAATGTATACTATGCTAAGTGGATTAATGATTTACTTGTTTGCTACAAGTAACAATCTACCAGCACACGTTAAAGGACATGTTCAAGCTATTGCAGATAGAACTGCTGGCTATTGGGCAGGACTATTTACTATATGGTTTATATTCTTTAGAGAAAGCATGGAAATATTTTTGTTTATGTTTTCGCCGACCCCGGCCCATTCGTTAAATAATCCGATGCACATTAGTCCTCATTGGACAGGTGCCGCACTTGCAGTAGTTGTAGTAGCGGTATTATACAAAGTATTAAGACAATATAAACACACAAGAGAGCTATTTACAATAACAAGATATGCTTTCTTAATTTTTGCAGTATGGTTTGGCTATGAAGCCTTTGATCATTATAATCATTAGGAGTAACAAATGAGAACTAAAGAAGAAATACTTAAACAAGTAGACGAAGTTATGGAAGAATACATTGCACCTAACGTAGCAATGCACGGCGGACAAATAAACATTCTAAGTTTTAGCGAAGAAACTGGAATACTACACACACAAATGAGTGGAAGTTGCAGTGGATGTGCTAGTAGTACAGAAACACTTAAAATGGGTGTTGAAAGCACACTAATGCATTTTATTGAAGAAATTAAAGGTGTAACAAGTGAAGACGATCCAATGTTTAGTGATCCATATTATATGAGTGATCCTGGCATGATGGATTTTCCACCAGATGACCACTAAGAAAAAAATAGCAATTTGTGTAAGCGGGCAAACTAGACATTTTAATAGTAATCCTGTATACACTCAAAATTTCTTAGAAATACTTGATCTATTCAATGATTATGATTATGATTTATTTGGACATACTTGGTCAGATCATGAAGATCCACATTCTGAAGTATTAGAAAAATTTACAGAATATAGAAGCGATGATCAAGAAATAATATGGAATGACATTTTATCAGCAAGATCTTTTAATTCAAAGAAGTATGTTCCGACTTGGGATCAATTTTTTCAAACAAACGAAGATTGGTATGCTAAATCAGAATATTTAGATATTTTAAATGGTAAATCTAGTACTAGTTATATTGATTTTGCAAAAGAAAGAATAAAAGGAACAGTAGGTCAGGTATGGTCAGCACATGAATCGTTTAGGCTTACAAAAGAACATTTAGCTGAAAATAAATATCAAATGGTAATAAAACTAAGATGGGATTTAATGATTAAGTATTTTAATGGATCTGATTGGGTAGTAGATAATAAACAAAGATTTAAAAATATGTTACATAATTGGATTAATAAAGAAGTAGATTTTAAAGAGTTACATACAAACCCAACTTGTTTAGCTTCAGACGATTGTGTTATTACTCAAAGATCTTCTCCTTATGTTAATGATCACATATTTGTACTTGATGGTGTAACATTTCTTAGGTACAATATAGCTTCAGTTAAACCGGTGGATATATTAGCAAAATTATTATTGAATTATCAACCAGTTGGTCCACTAAGTGGAAGACTTCCGTCAGCACATACGCTATGGATGGATTGGATACTAAATGCAGGGTTTATAGTATCTCCTAAGTTGCCAAATATGTTTCAAGCAAATGGAAGAGATGTCATAAAAATAAACAAGGATTGGAACATATGAATATAAAAGACTATATAAGAACAGTACCAGATTATCCTATTAAGGGTGTGAACTTTTATGATGTAAACAGTTTGTTTGCAAGTGATTTATGGACAAGCGAAGTAGAAGATATAGGACACAACATTAGAGAAAGTCTTGAGTTTATGCCAACACATATTGTTGGTATTGAAAGCAGAGGGTTTGTACTAGGTGCAGCATTATCACAAGAATTAGATATACCCTTTGTTATGATACGGAAGAAAGGGGCTAAATACCCAGGTAAGTTGTTAGAAGAAAGTTATGAACTTGAGTATGGAACAGACACACTCACACTACAAGAGGGTATATTGGGTCATACAAGCAGAGTTCTTATAGCAGACGACTTAGTAGCAACAGGTGGTAGTATGAACGCTAGTAAACGTTTATGTGAACAAGCTGGTGCGTTAGTATTGGGTGGTGTTACTATAGTAAACCTAAAATACTTGAACGATGGAGAGCTTGAGCTCTTATCCTCAGTGGAGATAGAAGAATGATTAAAGTAACCGAAAAAGCGGCAAATCATTTAAAAGGAATTAGTGACTCTAACGATAACAAAATTCCTGTACTAGGATTGCGTGGCGGCGGCTGTGCAGGTTTTAGTTACGAATGGAAATTAAAAGAAGAATCAGAACTTGACAATAAAGCAGATCATGTTATACTTATGGATAACGGATGTAAAATGGCAGTAGACAGTTCAAGTATTATGTTCTTAGTAGGAACAACATTAGAATTGAAACAAGATCTAATGGGAACAATGTTAGAAGTTGTTAACCCGTCAGCCGCAAGTAGTTGTGGATGTGGAGAAAGTATTAACTTCGACATGGAAAAAGTAGAAGCAAATCAAAACGCATTCAAGTTACCAGAAGTAACTGATGCAACTAAAAATTAATTAAGGAAATAAAATGACCAAGCAGATCGATCTAAACAAATACAAAGATTTCGTACGAGAAGTAACCAGTGGTGAATCATTATCAAGTATGCAGATGTATAATCGCATAGTTGAGATCGAAACTACCGAAAGCAAAATGGGTGTAAACATGTCATTGCTAATGACTGGTGCTATTGGCATTAGTGCAGAAGGTGGCGAGTTTATGGAAATCGTAAAGAAGTGTGTATTCCAAGGTAAACCAATGGACGAAGCAACACAGTTTCATGCTATGCGTGAACTAGGCGATATCATGTGGTATTGGATGAATAGTTGCACTGCATTGGGCATTGATCCTAACGATGTAATTGCAGAAAATGTAAACAAATTAGAAAAGCGTTATCCTGGTGGATCGTTTGATGCATTTTATAGTGAAAATAGGCAAGATGGCGATTTATGATCGACTTTGAAGGCAAACCACTTGAAGAATTAAACATGATGGAATGTGTTGAATTTGAAAAGCAAATGCTTAAAAAAGTCTTAGCGGCAAGCAAAGCTCAAATGGGCGAAGGACTTGTAGATCAAATTAATATGTTTATTGAATTAATAAGAGATCATAAAAGACAAATATCCCAAGCAGCCATGTATTCAAAAGACGAAAAACAAGATGGTACTGTATTAGATATTGGTGAAATAACAGGGCCACCAGAAACCAAATCAATTAAAGAATTACTTGACTTTTACAAAGAAAAGTAATATAATAGTAGGATGTACATGAACAAAAATAAGCAATACGTTGTTTCTGAGCAAGATATCGTCAACGGCTGGTTAAGTGGTAACACATTTGATGCAGTAATTATGGATGATACAAAACCCATAAATATATATAACGAGTGGTGTCAAACATTTGACTTAGATAAGTTTATTGACGCTAAAACGGAAAACACAACTGATACATATGTAGAAGATTGTTTGCGTAATTGGAATATGCCAGACAAGTATATGGATATAAATATACAAGAATGGTTAATGGAGCGTTGCACAAATGCACAACAACGTGATAGAGTATATACTGAACTTCTCGAATACGAGAAGCGTGGTATGATAATTGTGCTTAAATTTTTACTACACTTGGTACATACATGTGAACAACATGATATTGTATTAGGAGTAGGCAGAGGCAGTAGTGTAGCTAGCTACTGTTTGTACTTGCTGGGTATACATCATATAGACAGCATAAAGTATGAACTTGATATCAAGGAGTTTTTAAAATGAAAACAGTAAAGACAGCTAGAGGCCGTACATTAGACATGGGCACTTTGGCAGCAAAAAATGAAAAGACAAGAGCAGTCAGTAATTTAAATATGAATGCTCGAGGAGACATTATTGACAATAGAGGAAATGTAGAAATTCCAAGAGAAAAAATACAGAAAGAATTCTATAAAGATAATGTACCAGGAGCTGACACAAAAGAAGTTAGTCTCAAGAAAGAAGAAACAACAAAAGAGAAAAAAACTGTTGTTGAACAACCTAAAGCTACATCTAAAAAGAAAGCAACAGAACCAGCTGTTACTGAAGTAAGTAGAACAGCCCGTACTAGAGATGACGGTACTCAATATTTTGAAGTAGAGTACAGTGATGGTAGTATGGAAGATGTAGACCAAGAATAGTCGGAGGAAATATGGCTAGAAAAATAAAAGCAATGCGAGATAAAATCTTAGCAGAAATGGTTGAGAAAATTGGCGAAGAGAAAAAGACCGCTGGTGGAATCATTCTTACTGAAAAAGATGGAACAGAAGAAGCAATTAAACCACGTTGGTTTAAAGTGTATAGTATCGGAGAAGGCATTGAATGGATCGAGGAAGGCGCATATGTGCTAGTAGCACATGGTCGTTGGAGTAGAAGCATGAAAGTAGATGAAGACTTAACAGTTCATTTATTGGATAACAAAGATTGTTTAATGGTTACTGATACAGATCCAACAAACGATACAAACTTTAGGGCCTTACCTAAAGCGATACCAAAGCGTCCGTCAAATGACATGACTAGACACACATTATAACTTAAAAGGAAATTCAAAATAATGAATATTGAAAAACTACAACAAGCCATTGGTGCAATGGGCCAGGCTTTAGAAGAAAAAGGTGCAGCAAGTCCACAACCAACAGGACCATCCAAACCACCAGGACAAGTATTATATGAATCAGGTATTTATTATTTTGCTGATGGCTTTACATATGAATCAACAAAGCCAGTAGTAAACTGGATTATTGAGAAAAACTTACTGCCAGACAGTGAGCGTCCTAAGGAACTTACACTTATTATTAATAGCCCAGGTGGTAGCGTACACGCCGCATTTGGTCTTATTGATGTAATGAAAGGTTCTGCATTGCCTATTAAAACTGTAGGCTTAGGAATGATTGCATCATGTGGTGTACTTACATTTATGGCAGGTGCTAAAGGCAAGCGTGTGTTAACAAACAATACAAGTATTTTGTCACATCAATATTCATGGGGTTCAGGCGGTAAAGAACACGAACTATTTGCTCGTGTTAAAGAGTTTGAATTATCATCAGAGCGTATGCTAAAACATTATAAAAAATGTACTGGTTTATCTGAAAAGAAAATTAAAGAAATCTTGCTTCCACCAGAAGATGTATGGCTAACTGCCGAAGAAGCCGTTAAGCACGGAATCGCGGATGCTATCGTAGACACTTACTAATGTACGAAGGTCTAATACAGCAAATGCCTGTAGTACTTTTAGACCAATGGAAATGCCCTACACCAAGCCCAAACAATGATTTGGAACTTATGGAAGATATAATGCAAAATGGCATACAAGAACCCATAATACTTGGTGTGGGAGTTTACAGTAGGCAAGTAAGACTAGACACAGGCAATCACAGAATATATCTAGCACCAAGATTAGGTATGACACACTTACCCGTAGTAGCAAGAGTATGGAACTATTGTACATTTAGTAATGGCAATGGTGATCATAGTTTTCTTTGTCCTGACATTTCAGTAAAAAAACAATGGCTAGAAGAAGAATACTATGCTGAACCTAGTGAAGTATTAGACATTATGTCATTACTTTTAAAGGTAAAATTATAGACTTTTCTATTGACAAATCAATCAAAATATAGTATTATATACTAATAACTTTAACTGAGAATGGACTCTGAATGCATATGAAAATTATAGCTGGAAATAGTAACATTGAAATGGCCGAGAAAATCGCCGCTCATTGTTTTGCTACTCTAGTGCCTGCCGAGATTAAGACTTTTGCGGATGGTGAGAGTAGTGTAGAATTTTTAGAAAATATCCGTGGTGAAGATGTTTTTATTATACAAAGTACAAGTACACCAGTAAACGATAACCTAATGGAATTGATGATTATGATTGATGCGGCTAAGCGTAGCAGTGCCAAGCGTATTACAGCAGTTATTCCTTATTTTGGTTATGCACGACAAGATCGTAAAAGTGCAAGTCGTACGCCAATTACTGCTAAACTAGTAGCAAACTTAATTACAGAAGCTGGCGCAGATAGAATCCTTACAATGGATTTACACGCAGGACAAATACAGGGCTTCTTTGATATTCCTGTAGATGACTTAACAAGCAGAATTGCATTTGCAAAAGATATTAAAAAACAATTCTACAAAGAAGGACAAGATGTACATGATGTAGAAACTGTTTTTGTATCACCAGATGCAGGCGGTACTGTAAGAGCCAGGCGTTTTGCTGATATGTTTGGTGGAGACATTGCTATTGTAGACAAGCGTAGACCTAAAGCAGGTGTAAGCGAAGTAATGAATATAATTGGTGAAGTTAAAGGTTGTCATGCTATTTTAGTTGACGATATTGTTGACAGTGGCGGAACATTGTGTAATGCCGCACAGGCTATTATGGAACAAGGTGCATTAAGCGTTAGAGCATATATTACACACGGAGTATTAACCGGCAAGGCGTGTCAGAAAGTTGAAGACAGTGTATTAGAAGAACTTGTAATTACAGACAGTATAGATTTTAAATGTCCACATGATTGCAAAAAGACTCGTGCAGTAAGTGTATCAACTATGTTTGGTGAAGCTATTAGGCGTGTATCAAACGAAGAAAGTGTAAGCAGTTTGTTTGCACATAAGATTTAAGGGGAAGTTATATGGAATTATTATTTAGTGTATTATGTATTTTAAGTATGATGCTATTATGGTTTATTATTGTAATGCTAATTGCTAAAAAGACAGTAGGTAAGGATGCTAAAACATGGCAAATATTCTTATTTTTATTTATTGCAGGACCAATAGGTTGGTCAGTAGTTGTAATTATGGCTATGATGGAACTTATAGATAAGGTATTTCCAAATTTATTTAAAGGAAAATAACATGATTAAAAACGGCGAAACAATAGAATTTAAAAAAGAAAACAGGCGTGCAGTTATTATCGAAGAAGTGCATTATGTAGTTAAAATGTATGTTGGTGATGAACTAGCAGAAGAAAGGCCTCTGTATGGTAAAAGCAAACGCTATGCAGAAGATTGTGCTGAAAATTGGGAAAACGGAGTTATAAATGGCTAAAGACTTATGGGTAGAAAAGTACAGACCTACTAATGTTGGCGAGTATGTATTCAGAGATGAAGCACAACGCAAACAAGTACAAAACTGGATAGATGATGGTGGTATTCCACACTTGCTATTCAGCGGTAGTCCTGGTACAGGTAAAACTACTCTTGCTAAAGTTCTCATTGAAGAACTAAGTGTAGAAAAAGCAGATGTACTATACATTAACGCTAGTAGAGATAACGGCGTTGAAATGATTCGTAAGAAAATTAGTGCATTTAGTGAAACTATGCCTTGGGGTGAATTTAAGGTAATTCTACTTGATGAGGCTGACCATATATCTCCAGAAGGACAAGCGGCATTGCGTGGAGTAATGGAACAGTATCATGCAAGCGTAAGATTTATTTTAACTTGTAATTATCCTAATATGATTATTCCTGCACTACACAGTAGATGTCAAGGCTTTCATATTGAACAACTAGACCAAACAGATTTTACAGTGCGTGTTGCAGAGATACTTGCAGAAAATAAAGTTGAATTTGATATTGATACACTAGATGCTATGGTTCGTGCTAACTATCCTGATTTGCGTAAAACTATTAACACAGTGCAAATGACTATTGTAGACAACAAACTATTATTGCCAGAACAAGGTGGTAGTACTGCTGAATGGCGTGTTAAAATGGTAGAGTTATTTAAAGAAGGCAAGATACAAGATGCACGAAAACTTATTGTAGGTGCTGCAAGGGCAGATGAATACAATGAAATATTTACTTGGTTATACAGAAACTTAGACTTGTATACTAATGATGACTTTACATATGATAGTTGTGTACTAGCAATACGAGAGGGTATGATTAAGCATACTCAAGTAGCAGATCCAGAGATTAATCTAAGTGCTACTATGGTAGAAATTGCAAGAACACTAAATGCAAATCCGTAATCTTTTACTTAACGTAAATTTCAATAATATATGTGGACAATCAAGTGTGTTACAACACTTAATAACCTATTCTGAAAATACAGGTATATTCCCACAACATATAGATAGTATTTCACAGCAACGTTGTTACTTATATAGAGATAACCCAAATATGGAGTTTGGTGGCAGTACTAGAGTTATTAATTTTGCAGAGTTACTGGATGGCAACAATATTAGCTCAGAGGATAGCAACTATATACAAAGACTAGAAGAATCATTAAGTACTTGCACCAATAACGAAAATGAACCTATCCTGGAAAGCGACTTTATGTATTGTTTACCAGCTAGTGTTGCCTTAGGTAACATACTAGTCAATAATCCAGACCAACCTGTATATTTTACAAAGCAACCTAGTCCATTATATGTTTATGATTATAATGTATGGAACAATTTAGAAAGCACTATATCTATCAACAAAGATAATATAGGTAAATTAAAATTCCATTATGATATGCATAAAGACACATCGTTCGATATGTTTATATCTAAAATGGGTAGAAAAATATCCCCCCGGATGCCTAGTCAGGCTTCCAATTTTATCAAGGACAAACCTATTGCAGTAGTAGATATGGCATTAGAACATGGACTTGAATATGCAATCGAAGAGGGCGTAAGTAAGTTTACTAAAGACTTCTTATCAGTCCCAAAAATACCCCACCAACTAGAAGAAAAAGGCGTCACAATATTTGATATTTCGGAATTAACTGGCAATAGAAGTACTAGTGAAGAATACTATAAATACATATGTAGTAGCTTAAATATTTATGAGAACACTGATTTATTCAAATCGTTCTATGATGTATTTGCTAAAGCTGATACAAAAGATAGATTGAAAACAATTACTAGAAGCGATTTTTTAACGAATATATTGTGTAATGAGACAGATACAAATTGATAAAAGTTTAGATTACTACGGAGAACAAATATCATACAAGGTCTCAGGAACTGTAGAAGGGGTTCAGCAATTAGTAAAAGAATATCAACCTAAAAAAGTAATATTTACTGACACCAGTAGATATAAAGACTTTAATGCATGCCTTGATTATGTTACTGGCACATGGGTTCAAGTTTATTTTTTGTTCGACGAAGAACAGGCGATGCTTTTTCGTTTATCTAAGAAATTTAGATAAATATTAGTTAGTGATAAAAGGAAAGAGAACGTTATGAATAAGAGATTTTTAGTATGGTGGTTGGTTGTTGTTGTACAATTTATTGGATTAGGAACAGCAGTCTACTATGGCGCTATTCCATTTTTGTTAGAAAATGACTCAACTAAATTGAGCTTTGCAATTATAACTATGTGGTTTGCTGCAACAGCAAGCGTTGGTTATAGAAGTTTAAAAGAAAGAAATGATTTTGAAACACCCTGGTTTATAGGCGAGGCTTGTATGACAGTAGGTATGGTAGGAACTGTTATTGGATTTATGCTTATGCTAGGAAGTAGCTTTGCAGAAATTGACCCATCAAACGTTGATAGCATGAAGCGTGTTATTACTGACATGGCTGCTGGTATGAGTACCGCATTACTTACAACACTATGTGGATTAATTGGTAGTTTGTTTGTTAAAGTGCAAGTAATTATACAAGAGCAAGAGTATGCCTGATCAAGAAAACTTTTTTACAGGTAAAAAAAGACGCACAGGATCCAACTTAGCATTTAACGATTTATTGTTTAATGTGTTAATTGGATTTGTTATGCTATTTGTCATTGCGTTTTTAATGATAAATCCCATTGCCAAAAAGGCAGATATTCCAGTTAAAGCAGAATTTATAATTGTCCTAGAATGGGACGAAGATGCCAGTGACGACTTAGATTTATGGATGCAGTTAGATAAAAATAAACCTGTTGGATTTACTAACAGAGAAGATACTCCTTTACATTTAGATAGAGACGATTTAGGTACAACTAATGATCGTATTGTTGTGGATGGAAAAGTTATCTTTATAAAAACAAATAGAGAAACAATAACAATACGAGGTATTATACCGGGAGAGTATTTTGTTACGGTACATGCTTATTCTAAAAAAGCAGCAAATGTTCCATATACTGTTACTGTTATGAAAGTTAATCCGTTTAGGCAACTTTACAGTTTAACAGGAGAGTTTTTAGTGAACAGAGAAATACAAAGATTGCCAGCATTTACAGTAGATGCTAACGGCAGAGTAACAAGTGTATTCCAACACTTTAAAGATATAGTACCATCAAGAAGCGGAGCAGGAACACAATGATAATTTATATTTCAATAGGACTAATTTTTGCACTATCAGTACTTACAGTGTATTCACTAATACAACTAGGTAAAAACAACATATTAACTTTTTTCTTAATTCCGTTGGCCCTTGTTGCAAGTATATTCACAGGTTATACACTTTTTGCATTACAAGGAACACCAATTGACGACATGCCAGAAGGTCAAGTAGAAGTTATTTGGGTAGAGATACAGAAGCCTAATATATACTTTTTAGTTAGACCAGCAGGTGAAACACAACCAGTTTATCACCGTATTCCATACACTAACAAAAATGCAGATAAAATGGCAGAACTTCAGAAAAAAGCAGATGGCGGCAGACCAGTAACTGGTGAGTTTAAAGAGATGGAAACCGGCAAAACTGATTTAAGTAGAAACGAAGATATACGCTTTGATGAAATAGAAAGAAGTCCATTACCTACAAAGAAACCAGTACTCAGAGACATGGGAGTTGATGAGAACTTAATTAACGAAATACACAATCAAGATGTAGGTGATAATACTGCTAGAGATTACAGTCCAATAGGCAGTAATACTATTGATCCTGAAGAAAGTATGAAATCTTGTGATACACACTTTGGTTGCGGACCATAATAAAACAAAATTAATTTAAATTATTTTACAAACCCTTGTTTTGCAAGGGTTTTTTCTTGAACAAAAAGGTTGACAACCAAGACATCTTGTCGTATAGTATTAGTATAAGTTAGTTAAACAGAAAGATACAATATGTCAAATTATGCAACATTACAAGAATCAATTAACACTGCAACTTTTAACGCAGAAAACTGGAATGCTGATGGTAGCATTAACTGGAGTTTTGTTGACGCAGATGCGTTTGATGAGTGTAACAAATTGTTTGACGGAACAGCATTGTTTTACGAAGCATTTGATGAAATTGTAACAAATATGCGTAATGAAATGCGTGAAGAAGCGTTCTCAGAAGCAGAAGCAGAATGGATATTATCTTAATAAAAAGGTTGACAACAGCAAGAAGTCTTGCTATAATAGTAGTATAAATTAACAAGGAGAACCAAATATGTTAGACACAAAATTTATCCAAGCATTTGAAAAAGCCGCTACAAACCCAGAAAACATTGATGCTAACAATGAAGTTAATTGGAACTATGTTGATGCAGATATGCACTTAGATGGTTTTGCTGATAAGATCGGTGAAAACTACTATAGCTGGTTTAATGATATGGCTGATCAGTTTGAATTGAATCAAGCCGCAGATCGTTTGGAAGTTTTGAAAACAGATTATTTGGGACAATAATTAATGAACTATATTGAGATAACAGGCGGCAAAAAAAGCCAACAAGACAAGATACGAACAATGGTAGAGTTTTGTATTAAGAAACTTATGCCTCGTATGAAAACTCTTAATATTGAAGTTAAAGTTACTCGCATCAAAGGTGATGCTGAAGGCTATTGTTTGCGTGAGTCAGACAGAGATTTTGAAATTGAAGTAGATAGCAGATTACCATTGCGTAAGATGTTAGAAACAGTTGCACACGAAATGGTACATGTCAAACAGTATGCTAGGCGTGAAATGAATGACTGGCAGTACAAAGAAGTGTACTATAAATGGAAAGGAACATATGTTCCTGATTCAACTGACTATTGGGATTTGCCTTGGGAGATTGAAGCTAACGGTAGAGAAGTTGGATTGTTTATTCGTTGGGCTCAACAGTATGGATGGGCAGGCAAAGAGTGGACACAAATTTAATTTAGTGTAACTTCTTTAGCGCCTTGTAGTTTTAATAAGAAATACTCCTTCTGGGAGTATTTTTTTTGAATCCAAATTGCATGTCTTGGATCAGCACCATATTTAAATATAGTCATTTCGTAGTAATATCCAATAACTAAATCACCACTGCTCATACGCTTTGGCCACCAAGTAAATACTCTTTTAACAGTATCGGGTCTTCGTATTATTCCCATTTTCAACCTATTTGCAAAACGCCCACTCTGACTATACATTTATTTAAAAGTTTCATCACCAGGAAATAGAGGCATTTTTGTACCTGGTGCTCTTTTTGGTATTTTACTATCTGCACTACTAACACACGCACCTGTTGTACATATGGCTGGTCCATCAAACAATTTAAATCCTGTTTCAATGTTACCTAATGGTTGATCTACACAACTGTACGAACGCTTAACACTACCATCGGGTTCACGGATAATAATACTGCGATATCCACTGCTACATTCCCACCCTTTGAATTTGTTAAAGTCAAATGCATTAAAACGCTCTGCTTGGTCCATGTACCAAGGGTCACCTTTGCTATCTCTAAACTCTACTTGCATATGCCACGGAACTGCTGCAGTCTGTTTTCTATATTC
>UPTN01000530.1_pt1 | contig 19749 bp, 22 predicted proteins | sample 2160111 | NCBI WGS metagenome assembly UPTN01 (sample SAMN06265058, study PRJEB28932) | marine metagenome | isolation source: Columbia River Estuary | place: USA:Columbia River Estuary, USA | collected 2014-05-05
ATAAAATGCTACAATTGCTCCTAAAATCAACAAAACAAACATTAATATATTCCATTTAGAAATTTGCTTTCCAATATATAAGATACTTGCCAGTACCAAACCAAAAAAGAAAGACCAAACTAAAATTGGTTTATTTTCTAACAGCCATGAAATTATTTTTGCCAATGAAACTATACTGGTGAATATTCCTATAAGCAAGGCTAGCAAAAAGTTCCCGTTTATAGCTTTCCAAGCCGCTTTTACACCTTCTGTTTTTAGCAATTTTAACGTCTTGAAATTTACGGAACTTATAGCATTAAGAAGCTCTTCGTAAATACCTGAAATAAAGGCAATTGTGCCGCCTGAGACACCTGGAACTACATCGGCAGCTCCCATAGCCATTCCTTTTAATGAAACGATAATATAGTGTTTTAATCTGTTTTTGGTCATGTAAGTCTGTAAAAATATTCAGACAAATGTAGTATTTTTATATAGAAGTTTTTTTGAAATCATTTATAATAACCCGGACATGGTTCATCTTATAAACTTCAGGGAATAATTCTTTTACAACAGATTGGTATTCAAAATCAATGAACAGTCCATTTATTAAATGAATAGCACCTTTTGTATCGTTTTTAAAATTAAAATACAAAGCGCAAAGTCTGTATTCTATTTCAGCGTATTCTTCAAAATATTTTTTAGCTTTTAACAAATTTTTTAAAGCTTCTTCAAATTCACCCAAATAACAAAGCACATCTGTTAAACCAATCCAAATTGTTAAATCATAATCTTCTAATTCAATACAACGCTGAAAAGCAATAACAACTTCTTCAAAACAATTTAGTTTTAAATTAATTTCGGCAAATAATCTCCAATACAGGGTGTTATTTTAATCAATTTCAAGTGCTTTATTCACATAAAAAAGTGCTTTATTATATTTTTTTTGTTTTGAAACTAAATTGGCGAGTACAATCCAACCTTTATCTAATAAGGGGTCTTCATGAACTGCTTTTTTATAAAATTGAATGGCTAAAGTATTTTTATTTAATTTTTCATAACATTCACCTATTCGTAAAAAAACAAAAGAAGTGGCATCATCTAATTTTAATGTTGCTTTGTAGTTCTTAATAGCTTCTTCAAACTGATCTAACTGCTCTAAAGACTTTGCTTTTTCAAGATAAGCCCCAACAAAAAACTCATCAATTAACACGGCATAATCAAAGGCTCTAACTGCATCTTCATATTGTTCTAAAATAAAGTATTGGCGACCTAGTTGATGCCACGCGACCTCGCTATATGGGTCTTTATTTATATATTTATTTAAAAAAACAATGGCTTCAGTATGTTTATTTTCCATATCAAAGCAATAAACAACATTGTAAAGAGAAGAATAATCTTCATAATCCACATCCAAACATTTTGAAAAATTTAAACGCGCTTGATCAAAATTATTCAAATACAAATATTCCATACCTATCATTGCTAAAACATCAGCCTCATCATCAGTATAGGAAAGCGCCATTTTTAATGAATTAATGGCTTTTAAATGTTCATCATTTTTAGAAAATATACTTGCCTGCTGCACATATATTTCTTCATTGGTTGGTTCAATTGCCTGTAATTCTCTTAATAAAACTGAAGCGCGAACTAATTCACCATCAAAAATCAACAGTTCTGCTTCTAACAATCTTAAAATCATAGAATTTGGATGCTGTTTCAAGCCTAATTTAATGGCTTTTTTAGCCAAGGAAATTTTACCAGAATCTATGTAATAATGTATTATTTCTTCAAATTCAATGGAATCAAAGAAGTAAACACTATTGGTTTTTAGCATTGACTCAAATTTTGATAATGATATATTGTTTCCTTTTGGAGTTAAAGACATAATGAAGAATCGCTTTTTGCTTCAAAAATAAAAGTACAAGAACTTGAATGAAATTTTAAAATAACTTCTAAATGTTTTTAACAAATTAATTAACAAAATGCTTTATATTTGTTTTCCAAACAATGTTTGGTACTACCATGAGTAAAAAAATACTACTTAACTCAAAAGAAATTCATATCATTTTACACCGATTGGCTTGTCAGCTTATTGAGAATCATAATGATTTTGAAAATACAGTTCTTATTGGTATTCAGCCCAGAGGAACCTATTTAGCCGAACGCTTAGTATCCATTTTACAAAACGATTATAACATCCCAAATATTGAATTTGGACAACTGGATATTACTTTTTATCGTGATGATTTTAGAAGAAGAGATGCCCCTTTAGAAGCAAACAAAACCAATATTAATTTTATTGTTGAAGATAAAAATGTTGTTTTTATTGATGATGTACTTTTTTCAGGAAGAAGTATTAGAGCAGCTTTAACAGCAATACAATCGTTTGGAAGGCCAGAAAATATTGAGCTTTTAGTGTTAATTGACAGAAGGTTTAGCAGGCATTTACCTATACAACCTGATTATAGAGGACGACAAGTTGATGTAATTAACAAAGAAAAAGTAACTGTAAATTGGAAAGAAAGAGACGGAAAAGACTCCGTTTATATAATAAATAATTAATTATATGAGTCAGTTAAGCGTAAAACACCTTTTAGGTATAAAACATATAAATAAAGCTGATATTGATTTAATTTTTAAAACAGCTGACCATTTTAAAGAAGTTATTAATAGACCAATAAAAAAAGTACCATCACTGCGTGACATTACCATTGCCAATTTATTTTTTGAAAATAGTACTCGAACCAAACTGTCATTTGAATTGGCTGAAAAAAGGTTATCGGCTGATGTTGTGAATTTTTCAGCCAGCCAATCTTCAGTAAAAAAAGGGGAAACTTTAATTGATACTGCCAACAATATTTTATCAATGAAAGTTGATTTAATTGTAATGAGGCATCCAGATGTTGGTGCCTGTGATTTTTTATCGAAACATGTAAAAGCTCCAATTGTAAATGCTGGAGACGGAACACACGAACATCCAACCCAAGCATTATTAGATTCTTATTCAATTCGTGAAAAGTTAGGCAGCTTGCAAGGTAAAAAAATTGTAATTGTTGGTGATATTTTACATTCAAGGGTAGCACTTTCAAATATTTATGCTTTAAAATTACAAGGTGCTGAAATTAAAGTTTGCGGCCCTAAAACATTAATTCCAAAATACATTGAAAGTATAGGGGTTAGTGTTGAATATAATATTAAAAAAGCACTGGAATGGTGTGATGTAGCTAATGTTTTACGTGTGCAAAACGAACGAATGGCGATAAATTATTTTCCTTCAACAAGAGAATATGCACAATTGTTTGGAATCAACAAAAGTTTATTAGATTCTATTGGTAAAAAAATTATAATTATGCACCCCGGACCTATAAATAGAGGTGTGGAAATTACAAGTGATGTTGCCAATTCTGATCAATCAATTATTTTAAATCAAGTAGAAAACGGCGTTGCAGTGCGAATGGCTGTAATTTATTTATTGGCTCAACAAATTGAAAGAACATAATGATGGAAATTGTTAAAACCAAAAAATATACACATATTAAAGCAGCTCAAATTTCAGCTTTAGATATCCTAAAAGGTATTAAAAAACGCTTTTCAGAATTTGAAAACGAACATTTAATAATTGATTTTTCAGAAAAAATTAACACGAACATTGAAGAATTATTTCTATTTTTGGACTTAAGTACGATTCATAGGGAGAATGGCATAAGTTTTGTTATTATTTGTAGTGAAATTGATACTGATGATGTACCCGATGAAATTTGTATTGTGCCAACATTTTCGGAAGCGTTAGACATTCTTGAAATGGATGAAATTGAAAGAGATTTAGGATTTTAAAAAAAATGGCTTATTGATGAAAAAACTACTTTTATTAACTTTTTTAGTATTTACTACTTTTTGTTTTTCGCAGCAAAGCGATAAAAATAATACTGTTATTAAAAGAAGTGAAACTCCAATTACATTAAAATCAGTTACTGCTTCTCCAAACCCTTTTAGTACAAAAACAACTATCAATTTTCAATCAACTAAAAGTCAGTTAATTGTATTTACATTGAAAAATTTACTTGGAAAAACTGTTTATAGCGAGCAAATTAGTGCTTCAACAGGTCAAAATATCATCAATTTCGAAAAAAATGATATTAGCAAAGGCATGTATATATACACCCTACAAACTGGTTCTGAAGTTATTTCAAAAAGGCTGGTAATTCAATGAGTTTAAAACTCACTATTTTAGGATGTCATTCTGCAACTCCCCGTGTAAACGCAAACCCTACATCACAGTTTTTAGAAATTAAAAATCACTCTTTTTTAATTGATTGCGGAGAAGGAACACAAGTGCAATTGCGAAAATACGGAGTCAAGTTTTCCAAAATTAAGCATATTTTTATTTCACATTTACATGGAGATCATTTCTTTGGATTGGTTGGATTGATATCAACTTTCAGATTGTTAAATCGTGAAAATGAATTGCATATTTATGGCCCAATAGGAATTAAAGAAATTATTACTTTACAATTAAAACTTTCAAATTCTTGGACTCATTATCCTTTACTTTTTCATGAATTAAACAGCGTTACAAGTGAACTTATTTTTGAAGATGCGAAAGTTGAAGTTCACACCATTCCTTTAAATCATAGAATTTACACAAACGGTTTTTTATTCAAAGAAAAAACAGGTGAGCGAAAATTGAATTTTACAGCTATGTCAGAATACAAGGAAATTGAAATTTGCGATTATCAGAATTTAAAAAACGGTAGAGATTTTATATTAAAAAACGGGCAGATCTTAAAAAACGACAAACTAACTTTAGATCCAAGAGCACCTTTAAGTTATGCTTTTTGTAGCGACACTTCATATTTTCCAGATATGATACCACAAATTAAAAATGTCAATTGTTTATATCACGAAACTACTTTTTTAAAAGACAAAGAAACACTTGCATTTAGCACAAAACATTCAACAGCCGAGCAAGCTGCAATAATTGCCAAAGAAGCGAAAGTAAAACAATTAATCATTGGGCATTATAGCGGACGCTATAAAAATAAAGAGGTTTTTTTAGAAGAAGCAACTCCTATTTTTAAGAACACTTTGTTGGCTGAAGAAGGGAAAATATATATAATTGAATAAAATTCAAATTTATTTACTTGCTTTTCTAGTTCGTTTTCTCAGTTTAAAAATTCTATCTAAATAATATTCCTTTAGCTCCTCAATAAAAGTCAACGGATTTTCATATTCACTTAAAACTTTAAAAGTATGTTTCCTTTTGGCTTGTTCTAACTGCTTCTCCAATTGCGAAATTTCTTTCTCTAGATAATTATCCCTTGGTTTATTATCACCACTAACTACGGAATTATTATGTTTTAAAAAAGCATTCCCATTGCAAATATGAGTGTGAAAATCTTGGAGTTTTTCTAAACTTCCCGATTGGTATATCTCAATAAGTTTTGTTGTAATTTCAGTTGCTAAATCAATTTTTTCATGGTGCAATGAAAATTTATCTGGATGTGAAAAAACCATTGCTTCTCTATACAATCTTTTTCTTTCTTTTTGTTCTTCAATTGTAGTAGGATTAACAGATTTACATTTGGTAACTTTTTTTAATCCTTCAGCTTCTATAAAGTTTTTTCCTCTTTTTTTTTGAGCAATTCGTTTTTCCTTTTTCGCTTTCTGTAGATTTTTATAAAGTACATTAAGTTCTTGCTCTTCAATAATTTCATTTTCTAAATGAGATCGCAATATTGTTTCAAAAGCAATTATTTTTTGCTCAATGCTATTTAATTCAGCTTGTAAAACTTTTAATTTTGTTTTTAAAAAAAACTGTTCGCTCTCTGAATTGTTTGCTATTGAAACATGCTCATTTGTCATTTATAAATAGTAGCAGTTTAACTTTGAAATTAGTATTCACCAATGCTTAGCATTACTAAAGTGCAAGATCTTTCCCATGCTATATTATTTAAAGAAAGTAATTTTTCAAATTCTTCATTTTCAGCACCAGGGTTAAAAATCACACGTCTAGGTTTTAAATCAATAATATAATTATAATATTCTATTTGGTTTTTCGCATTCAAATACAAGGCTACCGTATCAATATTCTTGAACACTTTTTGAAAAGTGTCTATTTTAACACCATTTACTATTCCTGTTTTTTTCCCTATGGCGACAACTTCAAAATTATTTTCTAACAATCTTTTAATAGCAATATTTGAGTACCTACTCAAAATAGTTGACGCACCCATTACCAATGTTTTATGCTTCATGTTTTTCACTAATTATTTTTTAAGGAAATATTTATACAATATTTTTATTTATTACCACCTTATAATAACGCTTCCCCAAGTAAATCCACTACCAAATGCTGCCAATACAACCAAATCATTGTCTTTAATTTTACCTTCTTCCCAAGCTTCAGAAAGCGCAATAATTATGGAAGCAGCAGTTGTGTTTCCATATTTCATAATATTATTAAAAACCTGATCATCATTCAATCTAAATTTCTTTTGAATAAATTGAGAAATACGCAAATTGGCTTGGTGAGGTATTAACATATTAATGTCTGAAACAGCTAAATTATTTGCTTGCAAACCTTCCATAATCACTTCTGAAAAACGTACAACTGCATGTTTAAATACAAAAGTACCATTCATATATGGAAAATAAGATTCATCTGTTTCATCATTTGCTGCTAAAATTTCAGGTACCCAATGTCGAATACTTGGCGCTAAAACAGTTAATTCTTCTGCATGTGCACCTTCAGAATGCAAATGAGATGACAAAATTCCTTTTGAATTGTCTTCAGTTCTTGATAAAACTGCGGCGCCAGCACCATCTCCAAAAATTACAGAAACACCTCTTCCCCTTGTCGTTTTATCCAGTCCGCCTGAATGAAATTCAGAACCAACAACAAGCACATTTTTATACATCCCAGTTTTTATAAACTGATCTGCAACAGAAAGGGCGTACACAAAACCTGAACATTGATTTCTAACATCAAGTGCACCTACAGTGTTCATATCTAACATTTGCTGAATTTGCACTCCGCATCCTGGAAAATAATAATCTGGACTTAGGGTTGCAAATACTATAAAATCTATATCTTTTGTTGTTAAACCTGCTCTTTCAATGGCTATTCTAGATGCTTTAGCTCCCATTACCGAAGATGTATCTTCGCTTCCTTCTTTAATCCATCTACGCTCCTTAATTCCGGTTCTTTCCTGAATCCACTCATCATTTGTATCCATTAATTTTGACAAATCTTCATTTGTTACAACATTATCTGGAACATAATAACCCAAACCCGTTATCTTCGAATTATACATAATCTTCAATTTTTAATATATTTATATCAAACATACTAAAAAACTTCATATTAATACAATTAAAGTTTCCACAATTCGGAAATTCAGCTAAACCTTTACACAGTTTAAAAATTTGATTTTCTTTGCAAAACAGCAGTTATTATTAAGTTTACCATTATTTTCTGAAAATTTAAAAAAACTAAAAGAGTATGAAACTAAATATTTACAAATACATATTTCATTAAATCATTGTTATAATTTACCGTTTCTGTAATAAGTTTTAATCTATTTGTTTTGTATATTGGTAGTTATCTTTAATCCATTAACTTAAACTATATGAAAAACCTACTTTTTATCATTATTTTATTTTTGGGAACCTTTTTGTATGCCCAAGAAAACCTAACTTATCAAAAGCCTCCTCAAGAAATTTTAGAACTAATTGAAGCACCTTTGGCACCTATAATGAGAATGGATCACAAAGGTGAAAACTTTGTGTTTTTATACCGTTCAAATTTCAAAAGTATTGAAGAGCTTTCAGAAACCGAAATGCGTTTAGGTGGACTTCGAATTAATCCCGTTACTAATATTAGCAGCAGAGAACGCTATTATAATAATGTTAAGATAAGAGTTGGAAGAAATAGTAAAGACGAAACTCTTGTGGGATTGCCAATAAATGGAAGATTCTCGAATTTTTCGTGGTCTCCAAACCAAAAAATGATGGCTTTTACAAATACCGTTAATTCTGGTGTAGAGCTTTGGGTTTTAGATATCCAAAATAAATCAGCAAAAAAAATAACCGAAGCTAATTTAAATGCAAATACTGGAAATCCGTTTTCTTGGTTTAAAGACAGTAACGCTTTACTAGTTAAAATCATTTCAAAAGATAAAAAACCACTAATTGACACTAAAACCGCTATTCCAACAGGACCAACAATTTCTGTAAGTGAAGAAGGTATTAAGGCACAGAATAGAACCTATCAAGATTTACTGAAAAACCCTAGTGATGAACATAATTTTGAACAGTTAACACTTGCTGAATTATACAAAGTAAATATTAATGGTCAAAAATCTCTATGGAAAGAAAATGACATGTACGATGATTTATCATTTTCACCAAATGGAAATTATATTTTAATTACCACTATTGAAAAACCTTTTTCTTATTTAGTTCCTTACAATAGATTTCCTTCAAAAACAAGTATATACGACACAAATGGAAAACTTATTAAAACAATATTAGAAGTTCCTTTAATTGAAGATTTACCTCAAGGCTTTATGGCTGTTAGAATGGGTAAAAGGAACCTGTCCTGGAGAGATGACAAACCTGCTACAATTACTTGGTGTGAAGCTTTGGATGAGGGGAATCCTGAAAAAGAAGTTGAATTTAGGGATGAAGTTTTTGAACTAAATGCACCTTTTAATAACTCAGCAACTTCAATAGTTAAAACAATTGGTAGATTTGCAGGTATTACTTGGGGAAATGAAAATACTGCAATAGCAAATGATTATTGGTGGAATACTAGAAATACAAAATCGTATGTTTTCAATCCTTCAAATAACAATATAGAGCCCGTTATTATTTCCGATAGAAATTATCAAGATACCTACAGTGACCCTGGAAATTTTGTAACCAAAAGAAATGAATTTGGAAAATACACACTAGAATTGGTGTCTAATAAAGCATATTTAATTGGGGATGGTTATAGTGAAAAGGGAAAATTTCCTTTTGTTGATGAATTAAATCTTCAAACATTAAAAACTACGCGGTTGTACCAATCTAATTTAACAGATGAAATTGAAAGTATTACAGACGCTTTAAATATACAAAAGGGTGAATTAATTGTTAGAATAGAATCTAAAAACGAGTACCCTAACTATTATATTCGAAATATTAAAAACCGAATGGGGTTAATTCCTTTAACTAATTTTGAAAACCCTTATAAAAGTATTCAAAATGTTTACAAAGAGGTTATTAAATACAATAGAGAAGATGGCTTAGAGCTTTCTGGAACTTTATATTTACCTACAAATTATGAAAAGGGTAAAAAATACCCAATGGTAATGTGGGCTTATCCTCGTGAATTTAAAGACAAAAGCAGTGCCGGACAAAGCACCTCAAATTCTAATGAATTTACTTACCCAAATTATGGCTCTCCAATTTATTGGGTAACAAGAGGGTATGTTGTGTTAGATGATGCATCCTTTCCTATTGTTGGTGAAGGTGATGCCGAGCCTAATGATACGTTTATTAAACAATTGGTTGCCAATGCAAAAGCGGCTATTGATGCCGTTGACAATTTGGGTTATATAAATAGAAACAAAGTTGCTGTTGGCGGCCATTCATACGGGGCATTTATGACAGCAAATTTATTAGCACATTCAAATTTATTCGCTGCTGGAATTGCAAGAAGTGGGGCATATAATAGAACTTTAACACCTTTCGGATTTCAAAGCGAAGAGCGTAATTATTGGGAAGCACCTGAAATTTATTACAATATGTCACCATTTATGCATGCTGACACTATGAAAACACCTTTATTGTTAATTCACGGTGAAGCAGATAACAATTCTGGAACCTACCCATTACAAAGTGAACGTTACTTTAATGCTTTAAAAGGTTTGGGGGCTCCGGTTCGTTTGGTGATGTTACCAAAAGAAAGTCATGGTTACAGCGCAGAAGAATCAGTATTACACATGCTTTGGGAACAAGATCAATGGTTAGAAACTTATGTAAAAAATAGAGAAACCGAAGAACAACCAATTATTCAAAATGAAAAAGCAATAAAGCAATGATTATTGAATGATTGAAAATTCAAAGATTGAAAATTCATTATATTAAAAAAGGCAGCAATAAAGCTGTCTTTTTTAATATAATTTCATCACCTCATCAAGCTGTTTTCGTTCAATGTTTGGTACATAGGTTTCTTCTGCCGCATAACCAACCGGTAGCAATAAAAATGCACGTTCGTTTGAAGGCCTTTCCAAAATTTTTTCTAAAAAACGCATTGGGCTTGGTGTATGAGTTAAAGTCACCAAACCCGAGTGATGTATGGCTGAAATTAAAAAACCACAAGCCAAACCAACAGATTCATTTACATAATAATTTTGACGTTTTATCCCTTCTAAATCAATCTCATATGGTCGCTTAAAAACAACTATTAAATAAGGTGCTGTTTCTAAAAATGGTTTATTAGCATCAGTTCCCAAATGCTTTAAATCATCTAACCACTGATCACTCATTCGATCATCATAACTTTTTCTTTCTTCCTCTTCGGCAGCCAATCTAATTTTTCTTTTTATTTCTGGGTTTTTAACCACACAAAAGGTCCACGGCTGCTTGTTGGCGCCAGATGGAGCTGTTGAAGCAGATTTTATTATATTTTCAATAATTTCAAATGAAAATTGTTTGTCTGAAAAATAGCGAACAGACCTACGTTTATCAACCAGTTCAAAATGTTCTTTAGTCCTGTTCAATATTTCATCTTCAGTAAATAAAACGGGGTTATACCTAATATGTTTATAACCTTCAACTAAAATAAAATCGTCGTCTACCATATACTATCTTTTTACGAGTTTTAAAAGTACTAAAAAACTATTCAATTTAAACAACTCATAATTGTCACTAAAATATGTCATCCTGTCACAAATGGAAGTTTGGTATTTTTTTTGACTAATCATAATCATTAAATTAAAATTAAAAAATATAAATATGACAACAGGAAATATAAATGTAACGGCTGAAAATATTTTTCCAATTATTAAAAAATTCTTGTATTCTGATCACGAAATATTTTTACGTGAATTAATTTCGAATGCAACAGACGCAACATTAAAACTAAAGCATTTATCTACTTTAGGCGAAATAAAAGGTGACATTGGAAGCCCTATTATTGAAATAAAAATTGATAAGGACAAAAAAGAAATTCGAATTATTGACCAGGGAGTTGGTATGACGGGAGAAGAAGTTGAAAAATACATCAACCAGGTTGCTTTTTCAGGTGCTGAAGAATTTGTTGAAAAATACAAAGATAAAGTTGAAGACACTGGAATTATTGGCCATTTTGGATTAGGGTTTTACTCTTCATTTATGGTTGCCAGTAAAGTTGAAATTTTCACGAAATCGTTTCAAGAAGGTTCACAAGCAGTGCGTTGGGAATGCGATGGAAGCCCGCAATATACTTTAGAAGATACAGATAGAACTGAAAGAGGAACTGAAATTGTTTTACACATTGATGACGATTCTTTAGAATTTTTAGAAAAAAGTAAAATAGAACAGCTTTTAACCAAATACAACAAATTTATGCCTATTCCAATTAAATTTGGAACGCGTGAAGAAAGCTTACCATTGCCTGAAGGCGCAAAAGAAGATGCAAAACCTGAGAAAATTATAGTTGATAATATTGTAAACAATCCAAATCCAGCTTGGACTAAAAAACCAGCAGATTTAAAAGATGAAGATTACACTAGTTTTTACAGAGAATTGTATCCAATGCAATTTGAAGATCCTTTATTTCACATTCACTTAAATGTTGACCATCCATTTAACTTAACTGGAATTTTATATTTTCCAAAATTGAGTAAAAATATGGATCCAATGAAGGATAAAATTCAACTATATCAAAATCAGGTATTTGTAACTGATAATGTTGAAGGCATTGTACCTGACTTTTTACAAATGCTTCGTGGTGTTATTGATTCACCAGACATTCCTTTAAACGTTTCTCGTTCTTATTTACAAGCGGATGGTGCTGTTAAGAAAATTTCAGGCTATATAACCAGAAAAGTCGCGGATAAACTAGTAAGTTTATTTAATAATGACAGAAAAGGTTTTGAAGAAAAATGGGATGATATTAAAGTCATTATAGAATACGGAATGCTTTCTGAAGATAAATTCTTCGAAAAATCTGACAAATTTGCTTTGTACCCAACTGTAGATAAAAAGTATTTTACTTTTTCTGAATTAGAAGAAAAAATAAAACCTGCACAAACAGATAAAGATGGTAATTTAATAATTCTTTATGCTTCAAATGAAAAAGCACAACACAGTTATATTGATGCTGCCAAAGAAAAAGGATATGAAGTATTGTTATTAGATTCTCCAATTGTTTCTCATTTCATTCAGAAATTAGAAGGAAGCAAAGAAAAAATTCAATTTGCACGAGTTGATGCTGATCATATTGACAATTTAATCAAGAAAGATGACAATAAAATCAGTAAACTTTCTGATAAAGAAAAGGAAGAATTAAAACCACTTATCGAAGAAATAATTCCAACAAAAACATACACAGTTCAGTTAGAAGCTTTAGATTCAAATGCAAATCCGTTTATTATTACGCAACCTGAATTTATGCGTAGAATGAAAGAAATGCAGGCAACTGGCGGCGGTGGAATGATGGGAATGGGTAATTTCCCGGAAATGTACAACCTAGTTGTAAATACAAATAACGAATTGGTTGGTGAAATTTTAAATACCAAAACAAAGAAAAAACAAGAACGCTTAATACAACAAGCTTTCGATTTAGCAAAACTATCTCAAGGGTTGCTGCAAGGTGAAGAGTTGACGAATTTTATCAAACGAAGTTTTGAATTGATAAAATAAATTTGAAATTCATTAAAACTATTTTTTTAATGAAATAGTTTAACAAACAATTATAAAAGCTTCAATATCAATTGAAGCTTTTTTTATTATTTTTGTTTTCAATAACTAGTTTATAATATTTGGCACTTTTATTGTTACAAATAATAATTAAAATTATTAAATGAATCATTCATTAAGATCTATAATTATAATCCTTATCACTGGTTTGATAACCGTGAATGTTGTTGCGCAAACCACAAAACCTTCAGCCATTGATAGTGATAAAAATAACACAAAAATTAACGGGCAATTGTCTGAAAATCCTTTAAACAAATTTGACAATTCAAATGGTTTTACAAATAGTTCAGGGGTACTAAATTCAAATAATGCAAAAGTAGCGCCCAACAATCTCAATCTAAATTTCAATAAAGAACTAAATATTGATGCCGTTAACAATAAATTAAAAAACTACACTTCAACAAATGATCCAAATTTTTTAATGGAAAATTTACCTGAAGACAATGATATTATTGGCAAAAGGTATTGGGGAAACCAAGACATAACACATAAAAAATTGGGAAGCACTTACAGTTTAGGGACTGTTAACAGCGCTTCGAAAACGGTGCGAGTTGTTTGTAGAGACCATAGTTATGTTGATGGTGACATTATTAAAATTTACATAAACGAACAACCCTTGGAAAACAACATTGTCTTAAAAGCTGGTTATTACTCTGTGTACTTAGATTTAAAGGAAGGATATAACAGAATTGATTTTCAGGCACTAAATCAAGGTTTATCGGGACCAAATACTGCCGAACTAAAATTGTACGATGCCAATGATAATTTAATTTCTTCAAAAGAGTGGGGTTTACTTACTGGGCAAACTGCAACTTTAGGAGTAATTTATAAATAAATTAATTCATGGTTTTATCAGCCTCAGGAATCATTTTACAAAACAAAAAAATACTGCTGCTTCAACGTTCAAACTACACACAAATGTATCCTGGTTTTTGGGGTTGTCCAGGCGGAAGGGCAGAAAAAAATGAAACTGCTGAACAAAATGTAATTAGAGAAGTAAAAGAAGAATGTAATTTGGATTTTACCCCTATAGAAATTATTAAAACAGGTGTTTGGCTTGAAAAAAAATATTATCGTTTTTTAGGAAATTGGAGTGGTGAAATTAAAATTCAGGAAGAAGAAGTTTTAGATTTTAACTGGTTTACTTTTGAAAAAGCAATGCAATTACAATTGGCTTTCGATTATAAAGAAATTGTAGAACTTCTTTATAAGAAGAAATTGCTTTAATGTAACTTAATAATTATCAATGTTTTACATTTTAACAAATTATTAGTATTACCTTAACAATTCAAACTGTAACTTTTGAGTTCTATTAGCGTCTTTATTTTATAACGAATAATTAATTCAAGAAACTAAAACTTTACAAACATTAAAACAATCCATTCTCATATCGTACCAAATAATATTAAAAACGTTCGTTTACAAGATTATGCTCCCAAAGTTTTTAATTTATTTATTCCGTCAAACAGTGGTGTAAAAAAAGCTATAAAAAGAGGACAAATCTTAGCAAATGGAATAGTAGCTGAAACAGGAACTTGGGTAAATTACGGATTGGTTTTAGAATTAATTGAAGACCCTGCGAATAAACCTAAAGTTTTTGAATTTGATTTAGAAGTTGTTTATGAAGATGAGTATATGGCCATTGTTAACAAGCCCGCTGGAATTATTGTAAGCGGAAATACATTTAAAACTGTTTTTAATTCACTTCCTCATAATTTAAAAAAAAGCTTCGAACCAGATGCATTGACTTCTCCAACACCAGTTCATAGATTAGACAATCAAACTTCTGGCTTGCTACTCATTGCCAAAACTAAAACAGCACAAGTTGAACTTAGCAAACAATTTACCAATCAAACAATTCAAAAAAAGTATTGCGCTATTGTTATTGGGAAGGTTCACAGCAACCAAACCATAAATTCACCTATTGAAGACAAAAATGCAGAAACTAGTTTTGAAATTTTTAGAATTGTTAAGTCTTTAAAATACAAAGAATTGTCCTGCTTAAAAGTATACCCAAAAACTGGAAGAACACATCAAATTAGAATTCATTTAGCTTCTATTGGACATCCAATTTTAGGAGATAAATTATATGGAAATCCAGAAACCATTCACAAAGGAAAAGGCCTGTTTTTAGCAGCTTCTGAAATAAAATTTTTACATCCAAAAACCTTTGAGCTTTTGACTATTAAAATTGATGTTCCAAATAAATTTCACTCCTTATTAAATAGAGAAAAAAGACGCTGGAATACTTATAATGTGAGTTAGAAAATTGAAAGTTTGTAATTTTATTTTAAGAAAACAATTCATTCAAAACTTTTGCCAAGCGAATGCCTCCTTTTTGCAATTGTGACTGTGTTAAACTGAAGTATTGGTACATATAATCATATCTTAGATTTTCACCCGTTTCAGCTGAACCATACACTTTTTTTGCATAAATATGAGTGTCATTTACCCAATCAACAATAGTTCCTTTTTGAAGCTCGGCAACTTGTTCTTTAGAGATTTCAGATGTATTGCTTGCAAGTTCTGTATAACTCATATCAAAAGAATCTATCATTTTAGAATCCCAAACAGAATGTAAATTTGTGCCACTTCCAAACCACTGTACTTGTATAGTATTTCCGCCCTTATCTTCTTTTCTGCCAACATGCATTGGCTGATGTAAATCTCCAATAAAATGAACCAATAATTTTAGGTAAAAGGCTTTATCTTCTTTCGAAGCAGAATCATCCAAAATAACCGCTTTGCACTTTTCAATAGCTGTAACCAAATCACCCTCTGGGTTTTTTTCTGAATCTTGATAATTAACATCAAAAGGCATATTCACATAATGCCATGTATAAAATTCATTGTAACGCCTGTCCGATTTTATATCATCTCCAAAAGTTGACACCAAAGCCAAACTTTGACCGTCTAGGATTTCAGAAATCTTGCGCTTGGTTTTCCCTTTTAAATTAGCATCGGCAATTTTACCAATAGTTCTATGACCTGTTGCTCCCCAATTGGGATTTGATGCTTCAACTGTCAAAAACCCCATTAAAATTGCAATAAAAAAACAAAGTGTCTTTTTCATATTAAGTATTCTATAATTTGTGCTAAGATAAAAATAAAGTTTATAATTTCTTTGGATATATTAAATAAAATAATATATCTTTGTGATATCATTTTAATATCATTATAAAAACAACGTTATGACACAAGAAAAATTAATAAAAGTTTCAAATGGCTTTTTTATGCTATTTATGTTAGTAGCATTTATTGCTTCTGCTATTTTTAGCATAGTAAATTCAATTATTTGGTTATTTTTTATATTTATTATTTTAACAATAGCTACTATTCCAGGGTTCTTTTTAGTGAATCCCAACACATCAAAAGTAATTTTATTGTTTGGTAAATACATTGGAACAGTAAAAGACAACGGGTTTTATTGGGCAAATCCTTTTTACACAAAAAAAAGTATTTCATTAAGAGCAAGTAACTTTGACAGTGAACGCGTCAAAGTAAATGACAAATTAGGGAATCCAATTATGATTAGCACCATTCTAGTTTGGAAGGTGAAAGATACTTTTAAAGCCGCTTTTGATGTTGATAATTACGAAAATTTTGTCCGTGTACAATCGGATGCAGCAGTTCGTAAATTGGCAAGTTTATATCCTTACGATAATTTTGAAGATGATGGTCAAGCAGAAGAAATTACATTAAGAGCTAGCGTTAATGAGGTTAGCGAAGCATTAGAAAAAGAACTTTCAGAACGTTTAGATATGGCCGGAATTGAAGTTTTAGAAGCTCGTATTGGGTATTTAGCCTATGCTCAAGAAATTGCCAGCGCTATGTTAAAACGACAACAAGCAACTGCGATAATCGCTGCGCGTCATAAAATTGTTGAAGGTGCAGTTAGTATGGTTGAAATGGCTATAAATAAACTGAGCCAAAATAATATTGTTGATTTAGATGATGAACGGAAAGCCGCTATGGTTAGTAATTTAATGGTAGTGCTTTGTTCAGATAAAGATGCAACACCAATTGTGAATACAGGAACTTTAAATCATTAATATGGTCTCATTTATATTGTATATCACTGTAATTATTTATTCAATTATCTTAACCTATTTTTAATTTAATTTTAAGAAATGAAAGAATATAAAATTGTAAAACCGGAAAGTATGTGGGCGTATAAAGATGCTACTTTTGAAGAAATTTTTAATCAACATGCTTCACAGGGCTGGAGGGTTATCAGTATAGGTTATGGAGGGTCAGGAAATTTATTGAAAGCTGTTTTAGAAAGAGATAAAAACAGGTGAAATGAAAGTATTTATTGAAGAGCAAAAATTCAATCAGCAACTTGTAATTGCTGGACTTTCAATTGCATTTATTGCCATTGGATTTGCTCCACTTAACAATTGGGAAAAAATTGCAACAAGAAGCATTGGCGAACAAATTGGAGCCTTAAGCGGTATAGTTGTATTGTTGATAGTTGCTACATTATTTATTTTCATGAAATTAAAAACTAGAGTTGATGAAATTGGTATTCACTACCAATTTTACCCTTTTCATTTTTCCTATAAAATAATTTCTTGGAAATTAATATCTAAATGCTATATTAGAAAATATGATGCCATTTCAGAGTTTGGCGGCTGGGGAATAAAATTTAGTTTTCTCCAAAAAAAAAGAAAATCTTTTACAACAAAAGGAAATATAGGATTGCAAATTGAATTAAAATCTAGCCAGAAAATTTTATTAGGAACTCAAAAAAAGGAAGAGTTACAACGTACTTTATACAATTACAATTTTACAATTTAATTTTACAATCTTTTAAATGAGATAAAACAATGTCGAAGAAAAAAGCGTTTGCATTACGCATCAATGAAGATATGTTAAAAGCCATTGAAAAATGGGCTACTGATGAATTTAGATCCACCAACGGACAGTTAGAGTGGATGCTAAATCAGTGTTTAAAAGAAGCTAAAAGAGAACCCAAAAAGAAAGAAACTCAAGAATAAAAGAAACTCAAATTTACACCAAAAAAAAGACAGCTTATATAAGCTGTCTTTTTTTAAATATCTATCACTTTATTTCCAAAAAGCGGCATACAAAGCTACCAAAATTAGCATAATAGCAAATGAACCAATGTTAAATAACGGACTGGTTTTAAACAATTCTTTTGAAATTTCAATACCTTTTTCGTCATCAGCTCCTTTGTGTTGAGAATAACTTACAATTGCAATAACTATCATTGTTAAAACAGTTGTATATGCCATTTGATCCATAAAAGGAACATTTACAAATAACGCATTAGTTGACCAACCATTAGGTGCAATTTTAAAATACATAGCAATTGGAATTGATGCTAGCGCTCCAATGATAGCTCCTTTGTTTGTGGTTTTTTTCCAGAACAAACCTAACATAAACACTGCCAAAATACCTGGACTCACTACTCCTGTATACTCTTGTATGTATTGAAAAGCTTGATCTAAACCATTTAGAAATGGCGCAATAAAACAAGCAATTATTAAAGCTACTGCTGCTGAGATTCTTCCCATACTCACAGTTTGTTTATCACTCGCATTTTTATTGATATATTGTTTGTAAATATCCATTGTAAAAATGGTAGATGTAGAATTTAACATTGATGCCAATGAAGAAACAATGGCTGCAGCTAAGGCAGCAAAGGCCACTCCTTTCATACCAGTTGGCAAGAATTGTAACAACCAAGGATAGGCTCTATCGGCTTGTTCTAGCGTTGGTAAATTCTTCAAGCCTGCCGCTCCCAAACGAGCCATAATTTCAGGGTCATTTACCATAACATAAGCCGCAATTCCAGGAACTACAACAATTATTGGTATGATTAATTTTAAACCTGCAGCTAACAAAATACCCTTTTGAGATTCTTTTAATGATTTAGCTGCCAACGTTCTTTGAATAATATATTGATTGAAACCCCAATAATATAAGTTTGCAACCCACATACCGCCAATTAAAACACCAATTCCTGGAAGTTTATCATAATAGGCATTGGTTTCATCAAAAATCATCACAAATCTTTCAGGTGCTGCATTATAAACAACTTTAATTCCTTCAATTACACCTTCACCTCCTGAAACTGTATTCAAGGCTAAATAGGTAGTTACTAAACCTCCCATTACCAAAAACACTACTTGAATTACATCGGTCCAAGCAACTGCTGATAGCCCTCCATATAATGAATAAGCGGCAGCAAATAATGCCAAGCCCATTACGCCATAAATCATTGGAACGCCCATGATCGTTTCCAAAGCCAAAGAGCCTAAATACAGTACAGATGTTAAGTTTACAAACACATATAAAAAGATCCAGAAAATAGCTAAAATCGTTTTTAAATTTGTTGAAAATCGTTTTTCAACAAATTCAGGAATGGTGTACAATCCTTTTTCAATAAAAATAGGCAAGAAATATTTTCCTACAATAATTAAAGTTATTGCGGCCATCCATTCATAAGATGCAATTGCCAATCCCAGTGCAAAACCAGATCCTGACATTCCTATAAATTGTTCAGCTGAAATGTTGGCTGCAATTAAACTTGCCCCAATTGCCCACCATGGTAAACTCTTGCTTGCCAGAAAATAATCTTCTGCATTTTTTTCGTGCCCTTTTTTATCTCTGGATACCCACAATCCCACTCCTAAAATTAATACTGCGTAGGAAATAAAAATGAGGTAATCCCAAAATCCAAAATGTGCTGTCATAGTTGTAATGTTTGTTTATAAAGTTTGGTTAAAAAATTATTTTAATTTAGTTAATCACAAATATCTCAAAAATTAGATAAATATAGGCTAGTAATTGATT
>UPTN01000531.1_pt1 | contig 19731 bp, 15 predicted proteins | sample 2160111 | NCBI WGS metagenome assembly UPTN01 (sample SAMN06265058, study PRJEB28932) | marine metagenome | isolation source: Columbia River Estuary | place: USA:Columbia River Estuary, USA | collected 2014-05-05
TCCGTTAATGATTGTTGCCTCTATTTCCTTTTTAATCTCGAAAAGATATGTTCCTCATAATATTTATGCTTCTGAACTTGCCAAAAAGGGAGAGCTCATAACGCATGATAAAGATAAAAACGTACTAATGATGCTGGATCTTGATAAGGTTATTGAAACAAACTTTATTCTTCTCTACCCAGAGATGACTTTAGGAGCGGTCGTAAATAATGCAGTAGCAAAATCGTCTCGTAATCACTTCCCAGTAGTTAATCATGAAAATGAATTTTTAGGAATTCTTACACTGAATGATATCAGAACTATAATGTTTGACAAAGAATTATATGAAAAGGTCAAAGTTGATAGCTTAATGCATAGTGCATCTGATATTATTTTTTACGAAAAACATTCCGCTGAAGAAATATTAAATAAGTTTAAAAGAACTGGCGCTTGGAATTTAGTTGTTCTGAAAAATGGTAAATATTTTGGGTTTATTTCAAAATCTCGTTTACTGACGGCATACCGAAGGAAATTAATCGATGTAACTGCTTAATTCTTACTTATAAAATCTACTGCTTTATCAGGGAAATCTGTAAAAATTCCATCTAGATGTAAGGTGTTAAAACCAACATCCAACAGTTCATCAAAAGAAGAAAATTCTCCTAAATCATCTGCTCTAAATGTGTATGCATGTACGAACATACCTAAATCATGAGCATCTTTCACTAAACTGGATGATTGCCATTTACCTGATTCATCTTTTTCTTTAAGAATTTGTTTATACCATGGCCCTAGCCCATCCGCATAAACTGCATATTCTTTTAAATATTTTTCGTCTTTTTCAAATTCTATGAGTTGCAATAAAAACAAATCAGATTTTAATTCTTGTCTTATTCGTTGTAATTCATTGGCATCGAAACATTGCAAAATGCAATTATCTTTTTTAGTTGAATAACCATTAGAAGATAATAATTTTAATACAATATCGGATATATCCTTTCCTTCTTTTCGGTGAAATTCAGGATCTTTAATCTCTGGATATATTCCGATATTTCTTCCTGAACTTTTATTTAAACCTTGAATCAACTCAATTTCATCTTGTAATGAATGGATTTTGAAATTCGATTTCCATAAGGGGAAACGATTTCGGTAAACTGCCTTATTAGTTAAAGGATTAAATCGTTCTGTAACATTTAATTCCAATAATTCTTCATAATTAAAATCAATTACATAATATCGACCATCCTTGCGATTCCGATTTGGAAATTTTTTAGCAACATCAGTTACCGTTTCCAAATGTATATCATGTATTACAATGGGTATATTATCTTTAGACAACACTAAATCTTGTTCTAAAAAATCTGCCTTCATAGCATATGCCATCGCTTTTGCTTCCATTGTATGTTCCGGTAAATATCCTGAAGCGCCTCGATGAGCAATAATAATTTTTTTAGAAATAGGTTTCATTTTTTCTGGTTTTTGTAGGATTGAATAGCCTCCTAAAAGGCTAATAACAGTTAATAAAATCAAAAATATAATTGGTTTCCTCTTGTTCATGATTCTAAAGGTATAAATTTTGTAGTTTAGCGAAATAATAATAGGTGTAACAAATGAAAATATTTTTAAAAATATTGTTTTTTATTTTTATCGGAGTCATGATTACAGGATTGTATCTACAGTATATAGATGACCCTTCTCATAAGATAGTTATTGGCCTTGATATCCTTTTTTTATCATTTATTTTGATGCCTTTATTTATTTATTATAGATATAAGAGGGGTAAGTATAAGAAATATGTGATAGACCCCAAAAGCGAAAATCCTTTTAAGATCAATCAAAAGGATCTTTAATTTAAGTTTCGTTTCTGGATAAAAAAACGGGTAATAATTTCACTACATTCCTCTTCCAAAACACCCCTAACCACCTCAGTTTTGGGGTGTAATTGAGTTTTATAATGTTGAAACCCTCGCTTTTCATCTTTGGCCCCGAAAACTATTTTACCTATTTGAGTCCAATAACTGGCCCCTGCACACATTTGACAAGGTTCTAATGTAACATATAATGTACATTCTTTTAAATATTTGCCTCCTAAAAAATCAGAAGCGGCAGTGAAAGCTTGCATTTCTGCGTGTGCAGTAACATCGTTTAGCATTTCTGTTAAATTATGTGCACGTGCTATAATTTTATTTTTAATTACAATTACTGCACCAATAGGAACCTCATTTTTTTCAAAAGCGAATTCGGCTTCTTGCAAAGCGCGTTTCATAAAATAGGTGTCATCAAAAGGGTTTTGCATTTTCCAATCTAAATTATGCTATTCGAAATGATTATATAGTCTGCAAAAATACAATTTCAAATGTTAATTATTATTATTTCAACTCGTACATTTGCAACATGTCATTTAAGATATTAGATACCATAAAAAACCCTGGTGATTTACGTAAATTACCCGTGCATGAATTACCAAATCTCGCTCAAGAATTAAGAGCGTTTATTATTGATATTGTATCTGTTAAAGAAGGGCACCTTGGAGCAAGTTTGGGTGTAGTTGAGCTTACTATTGCACTGCATTATGTTTTTGACACTCCTAATGATATACTTGTCTGGGATGTAGGACACCAAGCTTATGGCCACAAAATATTAACCGAAAGAAAAGATATTTTTCATACTAATAGACAGTTTGGTGGAATTTCAGGTTTCCCTAATCGCGACGAAAGTGACTATGATACTTTTGGAGTAGGGCATTCATCTACATCTATTTCGGCAGCATTGGGTATGGCCATTTCGTCATCCATCAAAGGAGAAACCGAAAGGCAGCATATCGCTGTTATTGGTGATGCTAGTATTGCTAGTGGGATGGCTTTTGAGGGCTTAAATCATGCTGGAGTTACTGATGCTAATTTACTGATTATCTTAAATGATAATGCCATGGGTATAGATCCAAGTGTGGGTGCCTTAAAAAATTATTTGACCAATATTAAAAAGAATAAAAGAGTTCGAAAGCACAATATCATAGAGGCATTAAATTTCGATTATTCCGGCCCAATTGATGGGCATGATCTCAATGCGGTAATGGCTGAGCTACAAAGATTGAAGTCGGTTAAAGGGCCCAAGTTTTTACATATAATTACAACAAAAGGAAAGGGTTTACATAAGGCGGAAGAAGACCAGGTGACGTACCACGCTCCTGGGAAATTTGACAAGCTGACCGGTGAAACTATAAATAAAACCAATATTGGTTTACCTCCTAAATATCAAGACGTTTTTGGCTTGACAATTGTAGAATTAGCAAAACAAAATAAAAGAATAATAGGTATTACCCCCGCAATGCCAACTGGAAGTTCCTTAAAATATATGTTGGAAGAATTACCCGAACGTGCTTTTGACGTTGGTATAGCTGAGCAACATGCCGTTACCTTAGCTGCCGGCATGGCAACACAAGGAATGATTCCCTTTTGTAACATATATTCTACCTTTTTGCAGCGCGCGTATGACCAAGTAATTCATGATGTTGCTTTACAAAAATTACCTGTAATATTTTGCCTGGACAGGGCAGGTTTAGTCGGTGAAGATGGAGCCACCCATCACGGGGTGTTCGATTTAGCATTCTTACGGTGCATCCCAGAAATGATCATCTTTGCTCCTATGAATGAAGTAGAACTAAGAAATATTATGTTTACCGCACAGCTAGGGTTAGACAGCCCGATTGCAATCCGTTACCCAAGGGGTCGTGGTGTAACTTTGCAATGGCAGAATACTTTTTCTAAAATAGAAATTGGGAAAGGGGAGCTTGTAAAAAATGGTTCTGAGTTGGCAGTTTTAAGTATTGGGACTATTGGAAATGAAGTAATTCAAGCTTGTAAAGATTTGATAGACAATGATCATATTGCACATTATAATATGCGTTTTGTAAAACCTTTAGATGAAGACTTATTACATTCTATATTTAAAAAGTTCAATAAAATAATTACAATTGAAGATGGTGCTATTACAGGAGGCTTTGGAAGTGCCATCTTAGAGTTTGTACAACAACACAAGTATCAAAATAAAAATATTAAAAGACTTGGTGTCCCTGATAAATTTATAAAACATGGTAAAATGGATGAATTATTATCTGATCTTCATCTGGATGTTGAAAATATTAAAAAAATCCTATCCTCAAAAGCTTAATAATGAATACATGAGAAAAAAGCAATTCTCTTTTTTTATCGCTCTAATTTTATGCACCACATTATTTTCTCAAAAAAATGATACCGCTAAAATTGTTAAAAATATAAACCCTGAAATAGTTGAAATTGATCTCTCTAAATTAACTTTTTCAATAGATACAACTACGTTTAATTTAAATTTAATAAAATTTAAACCGGATACTATAAAAAAGGTAGAATTCCTTTCAATAAAAAAATCACTTCTTGATTCTTTACTAATCCCATATTATAATATCCATATTGATTCAATTAAAAATGACACTTTAATTAAAGCTGATTTTAAGTCAAAATATAGAGTTAATATTGATGATATTACCAATGATACCATTTACGTCCCTATTCCAAAAATAAATAAATTTTTAGCCATTAATAAAAAGTTGTCGATTGATGCCTTGACAATTTTTAATCCAATTAAAGAAGTTGAAATTGATACTACAAAATTTGCTGAAGATCCTATTTGGTGGGAAAATAGTAATAGTTTCGGTCTGGATATCAGTGAAGCTGCTTTTGTAAATTGGAATTCGGGAGGAAATAACTCTGTTTCAGGATTGGTAAAAATTTCTTTAGAAAGGTCTTATAAAAAACTTCATTTATTATGGCATAACGAAATTTTCGTCCGTTATGGGTTAAATCAACAGGAAGGCCGTGAACTAAGAAAAACAGATGACATACTACAGGTCAATTCTACTTTTGGTTATCGAAAAGATACTATTTCTAATTGGTATTACTCTGTTAAATTTAATTTTAATACACAATTTACGGAAGGATTTAAGTACCCGGATATAAGCAATCCCATTTCAAATTTTTTCGCACCTGCTTATGTCTTTTTGGGTGCCGGGACACAATATGAGCTGAAGAAAAATAATTTTTCCATTTACTTATCTCCTATTACTTTAAAATCAACTTTCGTGTTGGATGAGGCTCTTTCCAATGATCAGGCATTTGGAGTTAAAAGTGGGAGAAAATCAAGGCACGAGTTTGGTAGTTTAATTCAAAGTACCTGGGATACAGAAGTTTTTAAAAATGTTACTATGAGTAACCGATTAAGTTTGTACTCAGATTATTTGAATAATTATGGAAATATTGATATAAATTGGGAATTGAATTTTACTCTAACTGTTAATAAACACATAAAAGCTAACATCGGTACGCATCTTATCTATGATGATGATATTAAAATTAAGGACGATTTAAATAATGATGGTGTTCTTGAAACCTTGGGAGCAAAAGTCCAACTAAAACAATTATTGGGTATCGGCGTTTTATTTAGTTTTTAAAAATTTCCTATTCTATTAAAATTTTCTTGTTTACTCTGAAGTTATCTCCCTTTATATTTAGTATGTACAACCCATCACTCAAGTTTGTCAAATTCAACCTAAATGTTCCAGATATATTCTCTTTTCTGGAATAAACTTTTCGACCATTTACATCGTAAATATCTAAGTTTGCAGGTCCCAAATTATTCAATGATTTAACGTTAATTGTCCCTGATGACGGATTTGGGAAAATGGATATATCATCTTGGATAGATGAAACCCTTTCAGTTGCTAATATTGCATCTGTAAATTGACCAATAAAAAAACCTCTTCCATAAGTAGACGCTAATACGGTATTATCGACAGTTCGAAGATCAAAACTAGTTACCTTTACATTTTGCATACCATTTTGCGATTGTACCCAAATAGGGTTATTTCCCTTAAAGTTTGAAGTTCTCCAAACACCAAGGTCTGTACCTATAATAACTTCATCGTTTAATAAGGGGTTCATCATAATTGCTTTTATGGGGATATCTGGGAAGTTTCCTTCTTTATTCTGCCATGTTGATCCTCCGTCTTGGGTAAACCATATGCTTATTACTCCATAATTATGAAAAGTTACAATTATTTCATCTTCATTTGCTCCAAAATTTATTGCAGAAATACTTCCTATAAACTCAAGCCCCGAAATATCGGACCAAACGGCAGAACTATTTGCATTACTTATTTTTAAGAGTCTTCCAGAATCCGTACCAACAAAAAGATTTGTGCTATTTAACGAAAAAGGGGATGCTTTCAATGCAGTTGGAGATCTGTTTAGTAATGGATTAAATAAATTCGTTCTAGTTGGGGAATTCAAAGATAAATTGGTAAACCTGGAAATTTGGAAACCAGCACTTGAACTTCCATTTGTATATAAAATATCTAAATTATCATCCAATTCTGCGGGATTGATAAAGTCTCCTTCATCGCCTTTAGAAACAATAGTTGAAGGCCCATCGGTTATTGGTAAATCGAATCTGTAATAAGTATTGCCCGTATATGAAGAGATTAGATATTCGCCATCTTTATCAATAAAATTATACGCCCCATCACCTCCGGAAATTTCATCCGCTAAAGAAGTTCCTGAAAAAACACTAGTAATAAAATTAGAACCATTGTCTTGAGCGCCACCTAAAAATTGTTCCTTTAAGGGGTTTTGTCCTATTGAACCCCAATAAAATTGAGTTGTATTATAATCTCTGCCCATTCCAATTATGGCAGATGTAGAATTAGAAGATGATGCCAACGAACTTGCATAATACACGCCGCCATCCGTAGCTATCATCGCTTTATCTGGATCTGATGGGTTAAAGGTCAGAGCATGAATATCCGCATGTACTAAAGGTACATTTAGCGTAGTAAGCCCAGGGTTATTAGACCATTTCGAAATTTGCGTCCAGGACGAACCTCCATTAGTGCTTCTAAAAACATCTATACCTCCAACATATACAATGTCATCATTAGTATAATCAACTTCTAACATTAAATTATAATATGATTGTCCTCGTGTAAAATCATTAGCATCTATACCATTATCTGCGTCCTCAGGCAATGTTACTGCTGTACTTGTGGCGAACCCGTCAGTAGTTTTGAAAATTCCTAAAGGAGCTAACCCTCCCTGTCTAGCTAACACGTAAATTTTATCTGGGTTTGTATTAGAAATTGCGATCTCTGTTCTTAAACCATTGGGAACCACAAATTTTTCTGTAAATGTGTTACCATCAAGGGAAGAAAAAATAGTACCACCTCCATCAGAAAAACTAAATAACCCTTCTGTTGTAGAAACCCAAATAGTATTATCTGAAGAAATTTCAATATCATTAGGTTCAAAAAGAGTCCCCGAAGTACTAGAAGGCATAATAACTTTTGACCAAGCAGATCCTCCATCAACTGATTTATATAATCCAAATTCTTCGCCGCCTAGAAATTCATTGGAAGCATCTCTGTAATAAGACATAGCTACCGCAGCATAAATTTCAGTTGTACCTCCATTATTTCTGGTAACGATGTCATTTATATGAAATATACCTGGAATAAAGACTGCCCCTGGTAAATTCGTATCAATATTAGAAAAAGTAATATTTACAGCCTGAGACTGCAATGCCACTAAAATACCTAAACCATCTTCTTGGGAGATCATTAAAGATGGTATTGTTATAGTGTTATCTGTTCCTCCCATTGAAATGGGGTTACCAGAGGCATTGTTAATAACTAATACGCCTATAGCTCCTGCATCTTGAGCGTTCTTAACTTTAACTGTAAAGTTACAAGAGCCTCTTTCTACCACAACAATATTACCATCAATTTCGCTCGTATTTAAAAAAGTATTACAACCTTCTGAAGGTGCTGTTGTGCCATCATTTGGCAATACTAGATTACCTGTTAAGGCAGTATTCATATCCGGACCAAAAGTAGCTTTTATGGCGGCTAATTTTCCAGCAATACTACCTGGTGAATTAACAGTAACTTCGGCATTCCCATTAAAAAAGGTAGTCCCCGTGGAGCCTCCAAAAATATGAACCCAGCTCGCACCCCCATCGACAGATTTCCAAACACCATTACCATTAACTTGCCCTTGCACATAAGACTCACCTGTACCAACATACATTGTATTAGTATTATTAGGATCTACTGTAATACTGGAAACTGCTAAATTTTCCGGTATTCCAACTCTTAGCCATCTGGAAATAGGTGATGTGATGTTGTTATTCACCCATAAACCTCCACTTACACCTCCCGCAAATACTCTTTTATTTGTCGCATCATTAGGGTCATAAAGGATAGCTCTTGTTCTTCCAGGCACATTATTAGGTCCTATTTCTTCCCAATTGTTATCATTAGTTCCAGGTACACTTTTTAAAAAACTATTTTTTTGTAATTTTTCCTGTAGTGCTAATTTTTTTTCGAAATCTGGTCTTCCAGTAGAAGGGTTCATTTCCAATAAATATTGCCTTTCAAAATATTTATTCGGTGGAATACCAAGTTTTTTTCTTTCTATCTTATTAAGTTTTATCTGTTCATTGAATGGGTGCATTTTCAAAAATTTCAAATGCTTCTCTCTAAGACTTTTAGTCTTAGAATTATTAAAATATGAATGATTTAATGTAATAACAAATGCCATTATTACAGTTATAAAAATGGTGAATTTTATTTTCATACCAATTATTTTCAAATGAAGAAACCCAAAAGTATAAAATATTAATTTAAAATTTTTGAAGTCAAAAAATTAAATCTCAATACCCTTTATTTTTTTATGTAACAAGATAGCTGCGCCGTCTGACATACTTGCTATAAAGCTACAAACTGAAAGTATTCTTTCATATAGGTTGTTGTGTAGTTTTTGATATTTTTCTGGCAATAAATTAACAAGTAATTCATCATAATTAGAAGCCTTCCCATCATAGGAATTATTAATGGCAGTAATAAATACATCCAGCAAATCTGCAAGCACTCTATAACCGGAAATTTCCTTCTCTATAACTTCTTTACTTCTATATATTTTATGGACGCTTATTTTAATAATATCATTTATCTGGGCCTCATATCTACATTTATCTAATAATGATATGTGATAATCTCCTAATAAAATTTCCGCTTCGTTATCGATAAATACTTTGGCTGCCTCATTAATTAAATTTCCAATAGCGAGGGCTCTCAAATAACTCAATCTATCTTGTTTTGTTTTTAATTGATAATACTTTTCTGTATTAATAGTATCTCTAACTAAATTTATCAAATATTCTAATGCGAATTCCTCCTCAATTAAGCCTAGGTTTATACCATCTTCAAAATCAATAATAGTATAACAAATATCATCTGCAGCTTCTACTAAAAACGCAAGCGGGTGCCGCATATAAGCAATATCATTTTCTCTTACTCTGCCTAGACCAAGCTCTTCAACTATATCAATAAAAACTTCTTTTTCTGATTGAAAAAAACCATACTTTTTATCGATAATATTATTCGTAGGTTTTTTCGGTAAAGATTCTTTGGGGTACTTCATAAATGAGCCTAAAGTTGCATATGATAATCGCAAACCGCCATCCATACCTTCTCTACTCTCCGTTAAAATCTTAAACCCATTAGCATTGCCCTCAAAATCAATTAAGTCTTGCCATTCTTTATCTGTTAGTTCCTTTTTATATTTAAACCCATTTTCTGATTTAAAATATTCACCAATCGCCTTTTCACCGCTATGGCCAAAAGGTGGGTTGCCAATATCATGTGCCAAACAAGCACTTGCTACAATTGCGCCAAAATCGTTCGCTTGGTAACCTAATTCTTGTAGTTCAGGATATTTTTCAATTAGTTGTTTTCCTACTATTCTTCCTAAGGAACGGCCAACTACTGATACTTCCAGGCTATGTGTTAAACGGGTATGGACAAAATCTGTTTTTGATAAAGGGACGACTTGGGTTTTATCTTGCAAACTTCTAAATGAATCCGAAAAAATGATACGGTCATAATCTACTTCAAACCCAATTCTGGTTTCATCTTGTTCGTTTCTAATTCTTTTTTTAGTATCGCCAAAACGTTTAAGCGAGAGAAGTTGTTCCCAGTTCATTTATCTTTTAATTTATGACTTCGCAATGTACATTTTTTTCTCATCACAGAAATTAAAATTCGAAATTCGAAATCAAATGTTTTACAACAAATACATAACACACAACAGACCTACTCCACCTAATACTATTGCATAAGGAAATGCCATTTTTACCATTTTTCCATAAGATAGATTAATCAAAGGAGCTAATGACGACGTTAATAAAAATAAAAATGCCGCTTGTCCATTTGGCGTAGCAACACTTGGTAAATTTGTACCCGTATTAATAGCAATAGCTAATTTTTCATATTGCAAACGTGTTAATTCACCTGCATTAAAAGCGGCTTGAATTTCATTTATATAAACAGTGGCTACGAAAACATTATCGCTAATGGCAGATAAGATACCATTTGCAATATAGAACATTACTGGTTGTGTAGAAGATTCCATAGAAAGTGCATATTCTATAATTGGATTGAATAAATGTTGATCATGAATCATTGCAACAATTACAAAAAACACAACTAGTAAAGCGGTAAAGGGCAATGCTTCTTCAAAAGCTGGCCCAATATGATGTTCATCAGTAATACCCATAAATGCTGTTTGAAAAATAATCAAAGCCAACCCTATAAACCCTACAGGTGCAAGATGCAATGCTAAACCTATAATCAATAATATCATAGCAATAGCTTGAACTATTAATCTGTGCTTTTCTTTTTCAGTACGCTTTTCATCTTCTAATATGGTGTAGTTCTCAATTATAGTACGAACAACTTCGGGTAATTTTGACCCAAAACCAAATAATTTAGTTTTTTCAAGAAATATTGTTGTCAATAATCCTGCAAAGAAAACCGGAACGGTTATAATCTTCATTTGCATAAAAAACTCTATAAAGTCCCAACCCATTTTTTCGCCAATTAGCAAATTTTGTGGCTCCCCTACTAATGTCATTACACCACCAAGAGCAGTACCAACAACACCGTGCATAATTAGGCTTCTTAGAAAGCTCCGGAATTGTTCAAGCGTTTCACCACTTAATTGTTTACGATCTAGCGTTCCATCATCATCGAGATCAAGGTTACTTGAATGAATTTTATGATATACAACGTAAAAACCAACGCCAACACTTATTAGAACTGCTGTAACCGTTAGTGCATCTAAAAATGCAGAAAGAATGGCCGAAAGAATTACAAATAAAAGTGACAATGCTAATTTTGATTTTACCTTAGTAAAAACCTTACTGAATATAAACATTAGTAAGGGTTTCATAAAGTAAATGGCGGCGACCATAAACATCAATAATAATATAACTTCTAGATTTTGTTCTACTTCATGATACGCATTCTTCGGAGTTGTAAGCTTTAAAGCCAATGCTTGAATTGCCAATAAACCACCTGATATTAATGGATAGCATTTTAATGCCATTGCAAGCGTAAAAATAAATTCAGCAATAAATATCCATGAAGTGATCGTTGTGCCAAGCACAAAATAAGATATTATATTAAAAATTAAAAAAGCTATTATTGTGTATTTGTACCATTTAGGGCTATTCCCTAAGAAATTTTTAAACATTGTTTTCTTTTAATTGTTATAATGAATTTTTGCGTTGAACCTCTTGGCTCATTATCTTTTAAACGAATCAAGCCATCGTGAACCATGGCCATGGGGCTTTCTGTTCAGATTCATAAACGTACGAAGGAATGTAGACATATCCTGCTGTTACAAATACCTTATCAGAAAAATGGTCACTAAGCCTAGTGCACAACAATAATTGATCCGTATTATTTGAAATAAAGGTATGCTTTCGGTATGAAGACTGCATTTATCACTCAACTTATTCGTACCGAAATACATTAACCAATTACCTGTTTTATCTTGCTGGGCAAAAATAGAAACCGGTAAAAGAAACAATAATAAAAAGGTGATTTTGTTTAAAAAATATCTTTTTATCATTCTTCAAAAAATTCAACTTCGCCGCTTGAGACGTCGTACATTGCACCTACGATCTCAATTTCGCCGTTGTTTTCCATTTCAGCTAAAATGGAACTTTCTTCTCTGATTCTATCAATTGATATTTTTACATTTTCCACAGAAACTTCCTCAATGGCTTCTGCATTCATTTCACCATTCTTAGCTTCTACTAAGGTCACTGCTGGTTTTATTTTATTCAAAAGTGGTGTTATATTGCCAAGTTCTACGTGTTGACAAGCTGAAGTTACAGCGCCACACTTGGTATGCCCCATTACTACAACTATTTTAGAGCCAGCAACTTTACAAGCGTATTCCATAGAACCTAAAATATCTTCATTAATAACATTCCCCGCTACTCTTACACTAAAGATATCTCCTATACCTTGGTCAAAAACCAATTCAGCAGGAACCCTGGAGTCTATACAACTCAATATCACTGCAAATGGATATTGTCCTTTACTTGTTTCAAAAACCTGGTCTTGTAAATTACGTTGTGCTTTTAAATTTTGAGTAAATCTTTTATTACCCTCAACTAAAATAGAATGAGCATCTTTAGGACCTAGATTCTCTTGTGTTATTTTTGTTTGTGTTTTCATTTTATATATTGTTTAATTTTCTTTTATTTTTTTAAATAATCGGAATTGTACTGTTTAAACTTCTATTTCAACTTCAAACTACCCGTCTTAACATCTTCTTTAACCCACGCTAAACAATCTCTAAATTTATCAAAAATTTGGTCTTCTGGGATTAGGTCTGGTATGATATCAATACTTTCCATCATATACCTTGGTTGAGCTACGATTTTAACCAGCAATACTTTTTTGCCTGCTTTAACTAAATCTACCAAAACATCTTCCAATACATATAAACCAGACTGATCTATGTATTGCATTCTTCCCATTCTTATAATAATAGTAGTTGTTGAATCCGGAATTTGATTCACTAATTGTTGAAAATAGCTTGTAGAACCAAAGAACAATGGACCTCTAATGTGCTTAATAAACACTTTATCTTTTAAATTTTCCGGAAAATCAATTTCGTCTGGCCAAGCTTTTGATCTATCAAATGATTCTACACTTGAATGTTCGGCTGTTACATCTCCAATCTTTTTCATAAACATTAATGAAGCAATTACTAATCCGATACCGACAGCATATACTAAATTCCATACCGATGATAAAACCAACACTATCAACATAATGGCAACTTCTGCACGAGGCATATCAGGGATCGCTTTTAAGCCTTTATAATCCATTACACCAATCCCAACCGTAATTAAAATACCTGCTAAAACAGCCGCAGGAATTTGAGATGCTACGGGTCCTAATGCCAATAAAATAACCAACAATAAAACACCTGCCATCATACCTGATAAGCGGGTTTTTCCACCAGCATTAATGTTTACAACCGTTCTAATAGTAGCTCCAGCTCCTGGAATACCTCCAAATATTGCTCCAATACTATTTCCAATTCCCTGACCTATTAGTTCTTTATTAGGTTTGTGTTTTGTTTTTGTCATATTATCAGCAACCACAGAAGTCAATAAAGAATCTATTGCTCCTAAAAGTGCTAAGGTCAGTGCGGTAAAAATATATGGGGTAATACTACCCAAACTAAAACTGGTAAAAATTTCTAAATTTGGTATTGGTAATCCGCTTGGTATTTCTTCAATTGGTCTATAATTTAATTTAAAACCTATTGCTATTCCTGACATTACCAATAATGCAACTAAAGTACTTGGAACAGCTTTTGTTATTCTTTTAAACCCATAAATGATAAGGATGGTACCCAGGGCTAATAACAATTCTAACCAATTAATATTCTTTAAGGCCCTTGGCAATACTTTTAAAGCTCCTAAAACCCCGGAAGCTTCTTTACTCGCTAAGGTTTGAGATTCCTTTAAAATTTGTTCTTGAGTAACAAGTTCCGCTCTCTTAACTGTTTCTTTAAAGTCCTCCAACACCAAAATTCCTTCTCCAGCTTCTTCCCTTAGAATATTATCTAAAATTATTTCTTCAGCCTGCGGTTTAAATTGAGTTACAAAGGCTGTATCTTCTTTGGGGTAATAACCCACGGATGGTAAGATCTGGGTAACCAAAATAATAACCCCGATAGCCGTCATAAACCCTGAAACAACAGGATAAGGGATATATTTTATATATTTCCCAAGACCGATAATTCCTAACCCAATTTGCATTAAACCCGCTAATAAAAAAATAGTTAAGATAGCAGGTAATGCTTTAGATACATCACCATCAAAGGCAGCAACTATTCCTGCAATTACCACCATACTTACGGCAGTCATTGGAGCCGTTGGCCCTGAAATTTGAGTGTTTGTTCCACCAAAAAGTGCAGCAAAGAAACTTACAAAAATAGCTCCGTATAAACCGGCACTTGGCCCGAGACCGGAGCTAACACCAAAGGCTAATGCTAATGGCAATGCAACAATACCGGCGGTAATGCCACCGAACATGTCTCCTTTGAAGTGTTTGAAATCAAATAATTTATTCATAATTTAAGATTGAATTGTTTTAAAAACTAAATCGTTATAAAAAGAAGAAACAACATCTTCATTTTTTTTATCATCTATTAATACCGGGAAATGTTTAGCAAAAAAGCGTTGTTGATGTACTCCCTCTATGACCGAAGATATTAGCATATGAGGAAATTTATATGAGGGATTAATATCCAGAACCATTTCACTTATCCTATCTATCAATTTAATGTAGACTTTAAAAAATCCTTTTTCATTTTCATTATCCACCTCTTTGGTATAAAATGCTTTTATAGATTCAGAAATTACTATTTCGTTTAAAAGTATTTCGTTGATATGGGTATAATTACTGTCTTCTGTTACTTTCTGTGTAATAATGTTCAATGTGTTTTCTAACTTTACCAATGGTGATTCTATATTAGCGGTAGCGAAGGCTATTTTATATTCTAACCAATTCCAATACCAACATGTTAAATAAAGCAAAAGCATATGCTTATTTTCAAAATATCTATAGATACTACTTTCGGGAGAAGTCATTTTTTCTCCTAATTTTTTAAAAGTAAAAGTCTCAAATCCTAATTCGTTAATCAACAAAATACTATTCGTAAGAATGCTTTTACCCAATTCAGACGATTCAGGATTTTTTAGATATAACGCATCACTTACGTATATATTAATATGTAGGTTTTTCATATTTTGAATTATAATGCCTGCAAATATAGTAGTATTACTATCGTTTTTGCAAGTTTTATTTTATTTATTTTTTAATTTCATGAAAATGGATTAAATTATCTATAAGTTTTGATTCATTAAGATACGCAAAAATTGGCTTTAGTATATGCTAATGACCTAATTCTTATCTATTTGTTTACCCGCTCTTAACATTCAATTAACATTAAGTTCAGTTATTTGCAACTCTAAAACGATTAACACATGAAACTTTTAACCACACTTATTACCTTATTTTTATTTACATTTATCTCTATTAGTGCTCAAGAAACAAATGCACCTGAATTTGGCAAAGGCCTTTTTAACCTTGTGGGAAAGGATAGTACCTATACCATGAACGTTAGTGCCCGGATGCAATTTTTAGCTATTGGAACATGGCAAAGTGAAGATGGAAGTTTAGTAAATCCGGAATCAAACTTCTTAGTCAGAAGAGCTCGTTTAAAATTTGATGGTTTTGCGTTTAGTCCGAAACTAAAATATAAATTAGAATTAGGATTATCAAACAGAGATATCTCCGGGGCTTCACAATTTACAAGTAATGCACCTAGATATATTTTGGATGCTGTTATCAAATGGAATTTTTATGAAAATTTCGAATTATGGTTTGGGCAAACTAAACTTCCAGGTAACAGAGAACGTGTAATCTCTTCAGGTAATTTACAACAAGTAGATCGGTCATTATTGAATAGCCGATTCAATATCGATAGAGATCTTGGTATTCAATTGAGACATCACTTAAAACTGTCAGATAATTTTGTTGTTAAAGAAATGTTTTCCATTTCTCAAGGTGAAGGTCGCAATATTACGACAGGAAATCTTGGTGGACATCAATATACCGGTCGTTTAGAATTGCTTCCCTTTGGCAACTTCTCAAGCAAGGGTGACTACTCAGGAAGTGATCTAAAACGTGAAAGCACACCAAAATTAGCGATTGGCGCCACGTATGACCATAACCAAAATGCAGTAAAAAACAGAAGTAACCAGGGCTCATATATGGTTACAGATGATGGTTTTTATGAAACCAATATCAACACATTTTTTATAGACGCCATGTTTAAGTATAAAGGCTTTTCATTTATGGCAGAATATGCAGACAGAAATGCAGATGACCCATTTGCTAAAAACGCTGACGGCACCTTGACAGGAGACGAAGTACAAGTTGGAAATGGATATAACTTGCAAACAGGCTACTTGCTTAAAAACAATTGGGAAGTGTCTGGACGCTATACAAATATAGACCTTGATAAAACCATTACAGGAAAGAACCCTGAAGATCAATATACGCTGGGTGTCTCTAAATATATCGTAGGCCATAAATTAAAAGTGCAATCAGATATTAGCTATTTATCGGTTAATGGTGGTACAAACGAATTAATGTACAGGTTACAATTTGATATTCATTTTTAAACCTATCTGTTTGATATTTTAATTGAGGAGAGCCACAACGCTCTCCTTTTTTATTGTAATTATTTGTTAATTGCTTAACGTTCTGGTAACTTAGAAATAACACTTTCTTCATTTTCTCTTAACTAGAAGTTAACCTTCGGGTTGTTACTTTGTACAATAAAATTAAGAAAAGATGAAAATGAAAAAACTAATTATTATTCTATTCGCGGCCTTTACAGTTGTGGCTTGTGGGGATAAAAAAGAAAAACAAACAGAACAAAAAGAAAGCACAACCTTGGAAGGAACTATAAAGGTTGACGGTTCAAGTACAGTATTCCCAATTACTGAAGCAGTTGCTGAAGAATTTAGAACTGTACAACCAAAAGTAAAAGTAACCATTGGCGTTTCAGGAACAGGAGGAGGGTTTAAAAAATTCTCACGAGGAGAAACCAATATTTCTGACGCTTCAAGACCAATAAAAGATAAGGAAATAACAGCATGTGCAGAAAACAACATTAATTATATTGAATTAGAAGTCGCTTATGACGGGTTGGCCGTGTTGGTTCACCTGGAAAATGATTGGGTAGATAGCTTTACTATCGAAGAATTAAAGAAAATTTGGGAGCCTGACGCTCAAGGTAAGATCATGAAATGGAATCAAATCCGTCCGGAATGGCCCAATGAAGAGATCCATTTATATGGACCCGGTGTTGCCTCAGGAACTTATGATTATTTTACTGAAGCAATCGTAGGTAAAAGCGGTTCTAGTAGAGGTGATTTTACAGCTAGTGAAGATGACCATGTTTTGGTACAAGGTATTACAGGAGATAAGTATTCACTAGGTTTCTTTGGTTTAGCATACTATACGGAAAATAAGGATAAATTAACATTGATAGGGGTACATAACGGTGAAGAAGTCGTAAAGCCTACCTTAGAAACAGTAAGTAATGGAACGTACAGACCTTTATCAAGACCTTTATTTATTTATGTAAATAGTACTTCGGTTAAACAACCTGAAGTTGTAGAGTTTGTAAATTTCTATATTGATAATGCAGGTGATTTGTCAAAGGATGTTGGATATATTCCTTTACCTATTGAAATTTACACTAAGCAAAAAGAAAATTTCAAAAGTTTTGTTGAAAGTAACAAATAAGAGAAAGTATTTTCACGAGGAAAATCAGATGTCTATTGGCGTCTGATTTCCTTATTTGAATAAATAATAAATGCGAAAAGTAAAAGAGCTTATAATTCAAAAATCACTTTTTTTAAGTGCCTTAATTACCATTGCTATAACCGTTGGTATTATTTTAGTATTATCTATAGAAGCCGTTCGTTTTTTTAGTGAAGTATCTATTGTTGATTTTTTTACTGATACCCAATGGACCCCGCTTTTTACTGATAAGCATTACGGTATTTTAGCTTTGCTTTCAGGAACCTTATTAACGTCTTTTATTGCAATTTCAGTTGCCCTTCCTATTGGTCTGTCAATCAGTATTTATTTGAGTGAATATGCACCTAAAAGCTTTAGAAAGACTATTAAACCATTGTTAGAATTACTGGCTGCAGTACCTACCGTAGTTTATGGTTTCTTTGCTTTGGTGGTAGTCACCCCTTTTTTACAACAATTTATTCCGAATTTATCTGGTTTTAATTCACTATCAGCAGGAATCGTAATGGGTATTATGATCATTCCTTTTGTTTCTTCTTTAAGTGAAGATGCCTTATATGCAGTGCCACGATCTTTAAGAGAGGCCTCTTACGGAATGGGTGCAACAAAATTACAAACAGCTTTTAAAGTTATCATTCCAGCAGCATCCTCAGGAATTATTGTTTCTATAATTTTAGCTATTTCAAGAGCTATTGGCGAAACCATGATCGTTGCTATAGCTGCGGGGCAACAACCCAGATTTACGCTAGACCCAACAGTTCCGGTAGAAACCATAACGGCCTATATAGTTCAGGTGAGTTTAGGCGATGTGCAACATGGCTCTATAGAATACAAAACTATTTTTGCAGCAGGAATTACCTTATTTGTCTTTACCTTTTTATTGAATACTTTGAGCTATAGGATCCGAAAAAAATTCCAGGAAAAATATGAATAACGTTCAAAAAAATAGGCTGAAAGACCAGATATTTAAGTTCTGGGGAATCTTCTGTACATTGATCGGGTTAGTTTTACTGGTTGTATTTATCGGTAATATTTTAATAGACGGGATAAGCAGAATTGATTGGGACTTTATAATGGATTTACCCTCCAGAAAAGCAGAAAAATCAGGTATTTATACGGCTTTAATGGGAAGTATTTGGGTGTTGCTTTTAACGGCACTCATCGCATTTCCTGTTGGGGTTGCTGCGGGTATCTATTTAGAAGAATATGCCAAAAAAAACAGACTTGCCGGGCTATTGGAAATCAATATTTCCAATCTTGCAGGTGTCCCTTCAATCATATACGGATTATTAGGTTTAGAGGTCTTTGTTAGAATGATGAAACTTGGCCCAAGTGTGTTAGCCGGAAGTTTGACCTTATCCCTATTGATTCTCCCTATTATTATTGTGGCAACAAGAGAAGCAATAAAAGCAGTACCCAGTTCTATAAAAGACGCCTCTTATGCTCTGGGCGCATCGAAATGGCAAACAATTTGGCATCAAATATTACCGGCATCCTCAGGGGGTATCCTAACAGGAGTTATTTTAGCACTTTCACGTGCGATAGGAGAAACAGCGCCATTAATTGTTGTTGGCGCATTGGCATATGTTCCTTTCGCCCCACAAAATCCTATGGATGAATTTTCAATACTACCTATTCAAATATTCAATTGGATCTCCAGACCACAAGCTGGCTTTATTGAAAATGCTGCTGCTGCAATTATTATACTATTACTAATTACATTTGTAATGAACGGCATCGCTGTTTATTTTAGAAATAAATGGCAAAAGAAATTGAAATAATTATGGAGACAACAATAGATAAAAATAAAATAAAAGGGAAACCAAAAAAGACATCAGTTCATAAAACTTCTAAAATTGAAGTGAAGGATGTAAAAGTTTGGTACGACGATTTTAATGCCATTAAAGGTATTAATATGAGAATAAAACTAACTAACATTACCGCATTTATCAGCA
>UPTN01000533.1_pt1 | contig 19684 bp, 16 predicted proteins | sample 2160111 | NCBI WGS metagenome assembly UPTN01 (sample SAMN06265058, study PRJEB28932) | marine metagenome | isolation source: Columbia River Estuary | place: USA:Columbia River Estuary, USA | collected 2014-05-05
AGTGCCTTGCTGTGCATAGTAAGGGTCTAAATTAATAACAATCAACAGCTCATTTGTTTTTGAATCATTCCATTTATAGAAAGCGATTAAATTATCATTTTCTATATTACAAAATCTAATATTATTTGTTTGTTGAAGCGCTTCTTGTTTTTTACGAATTTCATTTATTTTGGTTATCAGAGTAATTAATTTATTTTCTTTAGACCATTCATAATTACATATTTGAAATTTTTCTGAGTTTAAGTACTCCTCTTTTCCGGGTAGCGCATCGCTTATCATGTGCTCAAATATTGGTCCGTAAATCCCAATATTTGAACTTAAAGTTGCGGCAAGTACATAGCGCTGTATGTATTTGGATTCATTTGCACCTTGAAGATGGAAGGGGTTAATGTCAGGGGTATTAGGCCAAAAGTTGGGTCTCATATACTCCCGCTTATCTGTTTTAGTCAAGTCTTCAACATATTCAATAAGTTCATGTTTTGAATTACGCCAAGTAAAATAGGTATAGGATTGTGTATAACCTTGTTTAGCTAATTGTTCCATTACTGAAGGTTTTGTAAATGCTTCAGCTAAGAACAATACGTCTGGATACTTTTTCTTAACTTCAGTAATGATCCAATTCCAGAAGTAAAAAGGTTTTGTATGTGGATTATCTACCCTAAATACATTAATGCCGCAATCTATCCAATAAAATAAAACATCCAAACATTCAGACCATAAGTTTTTGAAATCTTGTGTTTCAAAATAAATTGGCAAAATATCTTGATATTTTTTAGGAGGATTTTCAGCGTACTGTACGGTTCCATCAGGACGCCATTTAAACCATTGTGGGTGGTCTTTTACCCAAGGGTGATCAGGAGCTGTTTGTAATGCATAATCCATTGCAACTTCAATACCTAACTTTTTAGCCTTTTGAATAAGAGCTTTAAAATCTGATAGCGTACCTAATTCAGGATGAAGATCTTTATGATCGCCGTGCTTGGAACCAATCCCCCAACATGAACCAACGTCCCCTTTTTTTGCATCTGTAGTATTGTTTTTACCTTTTCGATTAACTTCGCCAATAGGATGAACAGGTGGAAAATACAAAGTGTCAAATCCCATTTCTGAAACTCTGTTCAGCAAACGCTCACAATCTTTGAATGTACCATGTACAGCTTCTTTTTCAGAAGTTGATCTAGGAAAAAATTCATACCAGGTACTGAATCTAGCCTTTAACCTATCGACATATACTTGAAACTCTTTGGATGAATTTGCTAATTTTTTTTCTGGATATTTTACAAAAATTTGATGTAGCTTGTCAGAAACAGCTTCGGAAATACTCTCTTCATATTTTTGTTCATCACTAAAAATATCCTGCAAGTGATTCAGATATTTTTTTTCTGATACATTTACTTTTTTTAATAAGCCCTTAATAAATTCAATTCCTTCTAATAATTCGGATCTGACTTGCTGATTGTCTTCTAATTTACGTGCTATTCCATGTTGCCAGTTTAAAGCATAATCTACCCACCCTTGAATTTTATAGATATAAAATCCCTGTTTTTCAACAGTAAATGAGGCTTGCCAGTAGTCATTACCAATATGTTGCATTCTGACTTCGCGCCATTTCTTGTCGCCTTCATTTTTAAATAAAAGAGAGGCAGCAATGATATCATGACCATCAACAAGAATTTGTGATTGGACAGTGATAATTTCATTTACAACTCTTTTTATAAAAAAATCACCCCCATTTATTTGAGGTGAAATATGCTCTATAACTACACGTTCTTGTTTTTGCATTTTATAATTGTGATGGTATTATCAGATATTAATCCATTAATAATTTAATATTAACAAATGTATAAAAATACCACTTGACACTATCATGTATAAAGTGGTTGTTCTAATTAGAAAAGAAGAAATTAACGCAATAAATATTTTGTAGGAATTATATCACAAATCCTGACGGTATCACTGCTCCTTTTTTAATTACAACAATTCCTTCTCTAATAGCATAAGTATCCGTTTCCGAATCTTCTAAATGTTTTCCTCCATTAATTCTCACGTCATCGCTAATACAACAATTTTTATCTAATATGGCATTTTTAATAAAGCATCTTTCGCCAATACCCATTAAAACACTAATCTTGTTATTTTGTATTTCTTCTAGAGTTTCATAATAGTCACTACCCATCATATAAGTATTTATTACCGTGGATTCTTTTCCTATTCTAGACCGAATTCCTATTACTGAACGTTCAATTTTTGCTGCATGAATAATACATCCTTCAGCAATTACTGTTTTGTTGAGTGTTGTACCAGATATTTTTGTGGTAGGTAACATTCGGGCTCTGGTAAAAATTCTTTTATTTTTATCATATAGGTCAAATTTTGGAATACTGTCGGTCAAACCTAAATTAGCGTCAAAAAAAGAATCTATATTACCTATGTCAGTCCAGTATCCTTCATATTGATAACTGATGGTTTTATGTTCTTCAATAGATTGAGGGATAATTTCTCTACCAAAATCCATCGTGTCTGGATTTTTCATCAGCTCAATTAATAACTCCCTATTAAAAATATAGATACCCATAGAAGCTAAATAATTTCTTCCATTATTTTTCATTTCATTACTCACCTCAGATTCCCAATCAGATAATAACTTGGATGCAGGTTTTTCTATAAAGGAGGTAATTACATTTTTTTCGTTGGCTTTAAGAATACCAAATGAAGTGGCTTCTTTTGCATTAACAGGAATAGTAGCAATAGAAATTTCCGCTTCACTTTTAATATGCTCTTGAATCATTAAATTATAATCCATTTGATATAATTGATCTCCTGATAATATAAGTGCATATTTAAAATCGTGGTTTAAAAAATGGTGCATACTTTGTCTAACTGCATCAGCGGTTCCTTGAAACCATTTTTGACTGGCTATAGTTTGTTCAGCGGCCAAGACATCAACAAAAGCAGAACTAAAAAAACTAAAATGATAGGTGTTTTTAATGTGTCTATTTAATGATGCTGAATTAAACTGTGTTAGCACAAACATTCTTTTTATATCAGAATGAATACAGTTAGAAATAGGAATGTCTACTAATCTGTATTTACCAGCGATAGGTACTGCCGGTTTTGATCTGGACTCTGTAAGTGGGTATAAACGAGAACCTTGACCTCCACCAAGAATAATACCTAATACGTCATCATTTATCATAATTTTTAATTTAAAGATTTATATAATTCTTGTACTTGTTTTGCGATGGCTTTCCAGTCAAATGATTCTTCGACTCTTTTCCTGCCATTTTTTGCCATGGTACTTTTCAATTCAGGATTGTTTGTTAATTTATTAATTCCATTAGCGAGATCTTTAGCGAATTTGTCTGGATCTATTGGTTCAAACGGTGCCGTTTTCTGTTGTTCTACAGGGATTAAAATTCCTGTTTCACCATGTACAACTACCTCTTTTATTCCTCCAACAGCACTTGCAACAACAGCAGTTTCACAGGCCATAGCTTCAATATTAATTATTCCAAAAGGTTCATATATGGATGGGCAGCAAAATACATCTGCGTGAGAATACAGCTGTATCACTTCTTTTTTATCTAACATTTTATCGATCCAAATGACATTGTCTCTCATTTTTTTGACCTCATTCACACTGTCTTCCATTTCTTTGGCAATTTCCGGAGTGTCAGGAGCGCCGGCACATAAAATAATCTGTGTATCAGAATCAATATATTTTATAGCATTTACTAAATGTATAATTCCTTTTTGCCGAGTAATTCTACCCACAAAAAGCACATATGGTTTTGATTTATTAATACCATACCTTTCCAAAGTAGATGTTTCTTCCGTAACAACATACTCTTCAAGGTTTATTCCATTATATATTACTTTTATTTTTTCTTTATCTACATTGAAATGTTTTAAGACATCTTCTTTTGTCTCATTCGATACGGCAATAATAGCATCAGCCATTTCAATTGCGGTTTTTTCAACCCAAGATGATGCATCATAACCTCTGCCTAATTGCTCTCTTTTCCAGGGTCTTAAAGGTTCTAATGAATGTGTAGTTATAACTAATGGAATTCCATAACATAACTTCGTTACTATACCCGCAAATTGGGCATACCAAGTATGACAATGAACGATATCAGCATCAATTTCGTCTGCGTTCATTTGGATGCAAGTACTTAAAGTTTTTAGAACGGCTTTTAACTTATCATTCGAATTGTCAAATATTGGGTTGTCAAAAGGAAACCCCTTAACAGTTAAATTTCCATTTTTTTTATCTTGATCCCCAAAGCATCTTACATCTATCTCCATAAGCTTGGCTAACTCATCGGCTAAATATTCAACATGAACTCCCGCACCTCCATAAACATAGGGTGGAAATTCTCTCGTATATAAAAGTGCTTTCATTATTGATAGTTTTATTCTCTAAAGGTTTAAATTATTTAATTCACCGTTTCAAGATGTCTTATTCAACTAATTTTAATTTGAAAATTAACAAGTTTTTCAAAAAGATATGCCCCCATTGACTTTATTAACCAAAGAGCATCTAAACTTACAAAATTATTTTATGAGCACCATTAATCGGATGTTATATTTAAGGCAATTTATAAAATATTTAAGATGGTCTTATTTGAAATAAACGAAAGGCTAGAAATAAATTCTAATCGTTCAATTTTAAAACAGCCATAAAAGCTTCCTGAGGAATTGCTACGTTACCAACTTGACGCATACGTTTCTTCCCTTTTTTCTGTTTTTCTAATAATTTACGTTTTCGAGAGATATCCCCTCCATAACATTTTGCAGTAACATCTTTTCTCAGCGCTTTTATAGTTTCACGCGAAATAATTTTAGCACCAATAGCGGCTTGGATTGGGATGTCAAACTGTTGGCGAGGTATTAATTTACGAAGTTTTTCGCACATTTTCTTGCCAATACCATAAGCATTGTCAGAATGAATTAATGCGGAAAGAGCATCAACTGGTTGACCATTCAGTAAAATATCAACTCTTACTAATTTTGAAGGTTTCATTCCAATTGGATGATAATCAAAAGAAGCATACCCCTTAGAAACCGTTTTTAACCTATCATAAAAGTCAAAAACTATTTCTGCCAATGGCATGTCAAAAGTTAATTCTACTCGTTCTGTTGTTAAATATGTCTGACTGGTTATTTCCCCTCTTTTTTCTATACATAAACTCATTACATTTCCAACAAAGTCAGATTTTGTAATAATTGATGCTTTTATGTAGGGCTCTTCAACCCTATTTATTTTTGAAGGTTCTGGTAAATCAGATGGGTTATTTACTAATATAAATTCGTCTGGATTTTTGTTAGTATAGGCATGGTAAGATACGTTAGGTACAGTTGTTATTACAGACATATCGAACTCTCGTTCTAATCTTTCCTGCATGATTTCTAAATGCAGCATCCCTAAGAATCCACATCTAAAACCAAAGCCTAATGCAGCTGAACTTTCTGGAATAAACACCAAAGAAGCATCATTAAGTTGTAATTTTTCCATGGAGTTACGTAATTCTTCGTAATCCTCCGTGTCCACAGGATAAATACCTGCAAAAACCATAGGTTTTACATCCTCAAATCCCCCAATGATATTTTTTGTCGGATTTTTGGCGTCCGTAATTGTATCACCCACTTTTACTTCACTGGCTGTTTTTATCCCAGTAATTAAGTAACCAACATCTCCAGCCTTTACACTTTGTTTTGGCGTTTGTTTTAATTTTAGTGTTCCTACTTCATCGGCAAAATACTCATTACCGGTAGCGACAAATTTAATGTGCTGTCCTTTTTTAATTTCGCCATTCATTACTCTAAAATACGTCTCAACACCTCGATAGGAATTATAAACGGAATCAAAAATTAATGCTTGTAATGGTTCTTCAACACTTCCTTTTGGAGCAGGGATTCTATCAATAATAGCTGATAAAATTTCCTTGATTCCGATTCCTGTTTTCGCACTGGCAGGGATCACATCAGAAGGAGCACATCCTAAAAGATTAACAATATCATCCGTTACTTCTTCAGGATTTGCACCAGGCAGATCCACTTTGTTTAAAACTGGAATAATTTCTAAATCATTTTCTAATGCTAAATATAAATTAGAAATTGTTTGTGCTTGTATGCTTTGCGCTGCATCTACAACTAATAATGCACCTTCACAAGCAGCAATAGATCGAGATACTTCATAAGAAAAATCTACATGTCCCGGAGTGTCAATAAGATTAAGGACATATTTTTCTCCTTCGAATTCATAATCCATTTGTATGGCATGACTTTTAATGGTAATGCCACGCTCCCTCTCCAAATCCATATTATCTAATAACTGATCTTGTTTTTCACGATCTGTTATAGTTCCGGTATATTCTAATAATCTATCAGCCAAGGTACTTTTACCGTGGTCAATATGTGCTATAATGCAGAAATTTCTTATATTTTTCATTCGTCTTTTTCCTGTCGACTTTTGTGGCAACAAAGATACTTAAATATGTTAGTGTACAAAATATGTTATAAAAGGTTAAAAAGCGTATTTTTGAGTAGTTATTTTTAGTTAATTTATGAGATTTAAGAAGACACGAAAAAAGAATAAACCAAATTATGTAAGGGCTTTAATACTTATCCTTTTGCTGTTATTAGCAATTTATTTGTGGTATAATACGGATGGCCTTACACAACGCTTTTTTGGAAAATGAAAATTCTGATCACTGGAGCAACGGGCCTTGTTGGAAGAGAAATTGTAGAACAATGTACTCAAAAAGGGTATTTTGTACATTATCTGACTACCAATAAAGAAAAAATTAAAAACAATTCTGTTTTAAAGGGGTTTTATTGGAATCCAGAATCTCAAGATATTGACAGTGAATGCCTTGAAGGTGTTAGTGCTATTATAAACTTGGCTGGTGCTTCCATTTCAAAACGATGGACCCCAAACTATAAGTTAGAAATAGCAAACAGTAGAGTTAATTCTGTTAAATTATTGCATAAATTATTGTCAGAAAATAAGCATCAGGTAACATTTTTAGCTTCCGCTTCTGCATTAGGTATTTATCCATCGTCTTTTAAAACTGAATATGATGAGACAAATAAGGATTTAAACCCTACTTTTTTAGGTAAAGTGGTTCATGGTTGGGAAAAAGAGATTGATAAAATCAAATCCTTAGATATTAGTGTATCTAAATTAAGAATTGGGATAGTATTATCAAAAGATGGCGGAGCTTTACAACAAATGGCAAAACCTATTAAATTGGGTTTTGGAGCAGGAATTGGCAATGGGAAACAATATCAGTCTTGGATTCATATTAAGGACTTAGCACATATGTTTTTGTTTGTAATTGAAAAAAAATTAACAGGAACTTTTAATGCAGTATCCTCAAACCCTATCACAAATTATAATATGACCAAGGCTATTGCGATTTCTTTAAAAAAACCACTATGGTTGCCTAATATACCTTCTTTTTTGATCAAAATATTGCTGGGAGAAATGTCAGCCCTTGTCATAGAAAGCCAAAAATTAAGCAATGCTAAAATTTTAAATCAAGGTTTTAACTTTAAATACGATTTATTAGAAAAAGCATTGGAGGATTGTCTAAACTGATTGTGAAATTTCTATTAATTTGTTCATAGTTTTCCAATTACGGGTAGTGGCTTTTACTTTGAGCTTTTTTTCAAAAAAGTTATTATTCATTTTTGCTCTACCATAACCATTTGGCGAATAGAAATAAATGGATGTACCATTAATGACATATTCTTCAGGAGGGAAGCTAAATTCTTTTAATTTGTCAATTAAAGCAGATTGTGGAATTTCATTTAAAAGAGTGAAATATAATTTGCTATAATCTATATTCTCAAAAGGTATATTATTCAAAATAGAGGTAACTTCTGCTGGTGTTTTTATTAATACGGGCACTTGAAAACCATATTTTTCAAGGATCTTATTCTTAATGAGCTCTTCCAGATTTATTATAGGTGTTTTTTTATGTTTAAATACTATATTTCCACTTTGAATGTAAGTTTGAACGTTGCGAAAATCTAATGCTTCTAAATAGTTTCTTAGATCATCCATTTTAATTTTTTTTTGACCACTAACATTAATACCTCTCAATAAGGCAATATAGCTTTCCATTTTAGTATTTCATTTTTTAATTTCGTACTTACATTAATCTTAACTCATTATCCCAAGTCATTACCAATTCTTCTTCTCTCGTATTTATAATCTACTAGTTTTAGATATTTAAATTAACTGTTTATTTATTGAATTTTCTTCCTTTCCAATGGTAGGTTGTTCGAAAAGATACGATTGCTACAAACAAGCTAAAAAGAGGGTATAAAAAACCACCAAGTAAATAATATTGAAAAGGCAATCTTTGATTGTAAAAGGTATATATTTTATTTAACAGGACATAGTCTAAGACTAATTTTGTGATTATTATTGGTAAGGTGAGTTTCCATTGTAACAGATTAAATACGGATAATATAATGGTCAATACAACGATTAAATTCATTAATAAAACAGTGATTCCTACAAGTTTGGCGAATGTACTTTTATAAGCAGTTGTTTTAGCTGCCCATCGGATTCTTTGTGAAAGTAAACTTTTGAATGATTTTTCCGGGTTTGTTTTTACAATAACTTCATTTGATTTCAAAAAATGAACTTTATCAGGATACTGTTTTAACATTTTTTGTAACAAAAAAATATCATCTCCACTAGCTATATTATCATTACCATCAAATCCGTTGACCTCCATAAAGGCGTTTTTTTCGTAACAGAGATTAGCCCCGTTACATAAGAATGGTTTTTTGAAACCAAAAGAACCAATGGTGGAAGCCTGTAAACTCAAAAAATCTAATAATTGAAATTGTTCAAGGAAGGTTTTTCGCGTCTGATAAGTGACAGGTGCAGCAATCAATTTTGATTGGTGCTTTTGTATATAAGCATCAAAGATGTTTAGCCAATCTTTAGGGATAATACAATCGGCATCTGTTGTTATAATCCATTCAAAATTTGCTTTTACAATTGCCGTAGATATAGCGTCTTTTTTTGGTGAATGTGACTTGAGGTTATTGACTAAAATTTTAATATTCGGCTTTTTATTTTCCTTTTTGAAATTTTCAATAATCATTACTGAATGATCTTCAGAATGATCATCTATTAACCATATTTCGAATAATTCTGATGGGTAGGACATCATTGAAATACTTTCAAGTAACGAATTTAAATTTTCGACTTCATTTCTAAAAGGAACAATAATGGAGAATTTGGTTTTTGGACTAAGCTTAGGGTTTTGAAAAATTTCGACTTTATCAAATCCAATGATAAATGCTATCATTAGCAAAGAATATAGAACCAGTATGACAGTTGAAATTAGGATCATTTTTGATTTGGAAAATTAAAATTCAACACGAAATAACTTCCAATTAAAGCAGGTAAACCAAAATTACACAACCACATTAGTAATGTAATGGTTACAATTATCAACTCGTTTATTCCAATTAAACTAAATACCAAAATAGCGACAGAGCCTTTGATGAGCCAATCTAACAAAGCCAGTCCAGGTATTATGGAAGCAAGCAAATACATAGAAGATATCAGTGACATGGAAGTGATATAGTCTGTGTTAACATTAAAAACGTTTAGTAAAAAATAAAATTGATGTGAGAATATAAGATATCTCGCTATGGAGTACCCACCATTCTTTAAATGAATTTTAAGAGATAATTTTTTATCAAAATCAATGACCTGTTCAATATAAAAGCCTCTTATTTTTCGATAGCCATTGCCACTTACAATAAAAATAAGTAATAAAAAAAGGGCAAGAAAAAACATGGGTTTTCTAATTTGATCAAACGTTATATCTACATCAAAATGATTGAAAAGATAGACCAATCCAATCGTTCCGAAGAGTATGGTAGTGGTCATTTGCATCATATTTCCTAGTAAGTTGAGCAATAGGACCTTTCTTCTAGTTCCTTTGTGAAAATAAATTGCTTTCGCCCCATATTCTCCAATTCTGTTGGGTGTAAATAAAGATGCCGTTAATGACCCTAAACTTTGTTGTAAAGAGTCAAAAAAAGAGATGTTTTTTAATGCAGAAGTCAATGTTTTCCATTTTAATATTTCAAAATACCAATTGGCTATTGTAAATCCGAGCAATATCCAGATGGTTGAAAAATTTTTAAAAACTACGGTTTCTAGTTGAATAATAAATTCTTTAAATTGAATCTGCTCGTTATGCAGGATTTTATTATAGATAAAATAAAATGCACCAAATACAATAGCTAATTTAATAAGAAAGTAGAAGAATTGTTTAGTTTTGTATTGTATGGAATTGTACATTAGTGCAAAGTAAATAAATATTTGTCATTAGTAAGAATGTCCTTAATTTATTTCTAAACCCTATGTATTATCTTATAATTAATTAGTACTCCTTTGAGCTCCTATTGTGAGATTCAACAGGATGTTTAAATATAAAATTTGAATTCAGAAAAAATCATATTAGGTATTGATCCTGGAACCACTATCATGGGTTTTGGATTGATAAAAGTTGTTAATAAGAATATGCATTTTATGCAATTAAATGAATTGAATTTAAAAAAATATGATGATCATTACGTGAAGTTAAAGCTAATTTTTGAACGAACTATTGAGCTTATCGAGAACTACCATCCAGATGAAATTGCAATAGAAGCCCCTTTCTTTGGTAAAAATGTACAGAGTATGCTTAAATTAGGTCGAGCGCAAGGTGTCGCTATGGCCGCAGGATTATCACGTGAAATACCAATAACGGAGTATTCCCCGAAAAAAATAAAAATGGCAATAACGGGTAATGGTAACGCCAGTAAGGAGCAGGTAGCTAAAATGCTACAAAGTATGCTGGGCTTGAAAGAATTGCCAAAAAACTTGGATGCTACGGACGGATTGGCAGCGGCAGTTTGCCATTTTTACAATGCTGATAAAGTGTCTGTTGGTAAAAATTATACTGGTTGGGGTGCGTTTGTAAAACAGAACCCGAAAAAGGTTAAATAGTTAAAAAATTAAAAATTATCGCGGGTATATATCTACATATTCCATTTTGTAAACAAGCATGTTATTATTGCGATTTTCATTTTTCTACTTCCTTGAAGAGAAAGGAAGAAATGATTGAGGCATTGATAAGAGAAATACAACTTCGTAAAAAGGAATTACAGAATGAAACGATTGAAACTATTTATATTGGAGGGGGAACACCTAGTCTATTAACTATTGAAGAAATTCAATTGCTACTGAATGCTATTTATAGCAACTATAGGGTCGTTGAAAAACCTGAAATTACTTTAGAGGCCAATCCCGATGATTTAAAAGAAGATCAGATTAAAAAATTGGCAAGTACCGATATCAACAGATTGAGTATAGGAATTCAGTCTTTTTTTGATGCCGATCTAATAGCAATGAACAGGGCTCATTCTGCCGAAGAAGCAAAAAAATCATTGGCAATGGCAACCGGTTATTTTGATAATATAACGGTCGACTTGATTTATGGAATTCCTACGATGAGTAACGAACAATGGAAAGAAAATCTTAAAATAGTTTTTGATTCCGGGGTGCATCATATTTCAAGTTACGCTTTGACAGTGGAACCTAAAACAGCCTTAGATAGTTTTATAAAAAAGGGAAAATACCCACCAGTGGACGAAGATAAATCCCTGGAGCATTTTAATATCTTGGTTAAAGAAACAGCAAAGCATGGTTTTATACAATACGAAATTTCAAATTTTGGGCAACCTGCTTATTTTTCTAAGCACAATACTTCCTACTGGTTAGGTAAACCTTATGTGGGTATTGGCCCTTCAGCGCACTCTTATAATGGAACGCATAGAAGTTGGAACGTGTCTAATAATTCTAAATATTTAAAAGCGATACAATCAGATTCCTTACCACATGAAATAGAAGAATTATCTTTGAAAGATAGATTTAATGAAGCCGTAATGACTGGTTTAAGAACCATTTGGGGTATTAACATTAAAGAAATCGAAAGTCATTTTGGATTAGATTTCAAAAAACATCTTCTCAAGAATTCAGAACAGTTCATCGATCAAAAATTACTTGAAAAGGTAAATGTAAAAGATTCCAATAAAGGCAATACCGAGATCTTAAAAATTACTGAAGAAGGTAAATTTTTAGTAGACGGAATCGCTTCGGATTTATTCATGATTTAGTATATTTGATATATGCTAGCAACTATTCAACATAACTCTCAAAAATATCAGATTGACCTAACAAAACCTATCGATATATCTATCGCATTGAGTGCCTCTGAAAAAAATGTAAATGCCTGGTATATTGGAAAGCCAAAGATTAAGCCGGTTAAGCAAGGTAGTTGGATTGGAAGAGTTACGAAAGGAAGCTCAGTGAATTTCAATAATATTAAGTTTAATCCGCATTCACATGGTACCCATACAGAATGTGTAGGTCATATAACCAAAGAGTTCCATTCAGTAAATCAAAATCTAAAACAATTTTTCTTTTTAGCAGAAGTGATAACCGTAGTGCCTGAAAAATTTGGAGATGACGCTGTGGTTTCAAAAAAGCAACTTCAATTTGCACTTGGGAATAAAAAAAGAGGAGCCATTGTTATAAGAACCTTGCCGAATACTAATGAGAAATTTTCTAAAAAGTATTCACATACAAACCCACCTTATTTATTAGAAGAAGCGGCTATTTATTTAAAAGAAAAAGAGGTGCAACATTTATTGATCGATTTGCCGAGTGTCGATAAGGAAAAAGATCATGGAAAACTGCTATCTCACAACGCTTTTTGGAATACAGATAGTAAAATTAGGTTCGATGCAACTATAACCGAGTTGATATTTGTACCGAATACAGTCGAAGATGGAACCTATTTTCTGAACCTTCAAATGGCTTCTATTGAAAATGATGCTTCTCCAAGCAAGCCGATTTTATATGAAATTTTGAATGGATGAACATTGAGGAATTTAGAGATTACTGCTTGAGTAAAAAAGGGACCACCGAAGAATTTCCTTTTGATGAACAAACATTAGTTTTTAAGGTGTTAGGTAAAATGTTTGCTTTATCCGGATTAGAGAATCAACCGCCAACGGTTAATTTAAAATGTGACCCGGAACGATCTATTGAACTCAGAGAGGAATATGATGGCATTATTATTCGTGGTTTTCATATGAATAAAAAACACTGGAATACGATAGAGATAGAAAGATTACCTCATAAGTTTGTTATGGAATTGATTGATCATTCGTATGATTTGGTAGTGGAAAAAATGCCAAAAAAATTAAAAGAAACACTTTTAAATTTGTAGATCCATTTAAATTTGTTCGCACTCCGTTTAAGATGTATTTTCGCAGCGTTAAATTATACATAATACGATGAGTATACTAAAAGAATTAGAGGAACGCAGTGGTTCGAAATGTGAGTTATGTGGAGCAACTGAAAAATTAAACGTATATGATGTGCCACCAGTTTCTACAGGAGGAATAGATGGTAGTTTATTAGCCTGCAACACTTGTATTGATCAGGTTGAAAACCCTGAGACTACTGACGTAAATCATTGGCGTTGTTTGAATGATAGTATGTGGAATGAGCATGCTGCAGTTCAAGTGGTAGCCTGGAGGATGTTATCTCGCTTAAAAGCGGAAGGTTGGCCACAAGATTTGTTGGAGATGCTATACCTGGATGAAGAAACATTGGCTTGGGCAAAAGCAACTGGTGAAGGAGTTGATGAGAGTGAAAAAATTATCCATAGAGATAGTAATGGTGTGATTTTAGAAGCAGGAGATTCTGTAGTACTCATTAAAGATTTACCCGTTAAAGGATCGAGTATGGTTGCAAAGCGCGGAACAGCCGTTCGTAGAATTTCTTTAGATAATGATAATGCCGAGTACATTGAAGGGAAAGTTGATGGACAGCAAATCGTTATTATTACGAAGTTTGTCAAAAAAATATAAAATAATATGTTACTGATGAAAAAAGGCTTGCAATTTATTGCAAGCCTTTTTTGTTTACAATGAATTAATTTATGCCGTAGCGGAGACTTATTTTTACTAATTTTATAAAAATAAATAATAAAAAAAATGAGGATACAGTGGAAAGGGGTAATGCCTGCAGTAACTACAAAATTTACTGATAATGATATTTTAGATCTAAAAATGTTTGAAACGAACATCAATGCGCAATTAGATGCTGGAGTACATGGTATTGTTTTAGGCGGAACTTTAGGAGAAGCAAGTACTTTAGAAGAAAATGAAAAACGCCTTTTAACAAGCACTACTGTTGAAATAGTAAAGAGCAGAGTTCCTGTTTTAATGAATATAGCTGAACAATCTACAAAGGGAGCTATTAAAGCCGCCCAACAGGCGGAAATGGATGGTGCTTTAGGATTAATGATGTTGCCCCCCATGCGCTATAAGGCTGGAGATAAAGAAACAATTGAATATTTCAAAGCAGTTGCAAAAAACACATCCCTTCCTATCATGATCTATAATAATCCAGTAGATTATAAAATTGAGGTTACCTTAGATATGTTTGAAGAGTTGTTGAAGTGTAATAATATACAAGCAGTCAAAGAATCAACAAGAGATATTTCGAATGTTACCAGAATTATAAATCGATTTGGAGATCGTTTAAAGATAATGACAGGAGTGGATACGTTGGCATTAGAGAGTTTATTGATGGGGGCAGATGGTTGGATAGCTGGTTTAGTATGTGCCTTTCCAGCAGAAACGGTTGCAATTTATGAACTACAAAAAGCGGGGCGAATTGAAGAAGCGATAGCAATTTATCGGTGGTTTTTGCCTTTGTTAGAGTTAGATATAAATCCTAAATTAGTACAGAATATTAAATTGGCAGAAGTATATACGGGAATCGGGACAGAAAATGTCCGTGCCCCACGCTTACCTTTGTTTGGCGAAGAACGTAAACAAGTAATAAGAATCATTGAAGATAGTTTGAAAAACAGACCCATCTTACCAAATTACAAGAATCTTTAATTATGATTACAGGAAAAAACTATATTGGCAATCAATTGTCAAATAAGGGAACAAAAACATACAAGACCTTTAACCCTTTATTAAATATTGAGAACGAGGTTATTTATCATGAAGCAGCTTCAGAGGAAATTGATCTGGCAGTCTCCTTGGCTACTAATGCATTTAATGAATTTAGTAAGATTTCGGGTGTTAAAAAAGCGGCGTTTTTAAATGCTATAGCTGATGAAATACTGTTGTTAGATGAAGAATTAGTACAAACCTATTGTTTAGAAACTGGATTGCCTGAAGGTAGAGCTAAAGGCGAACGTGGAAGAACTATTGGTCAGTTGCGCGCATTTGCAGAATTAGTTCAAGAAGGTTCTTGGGTAGAAGCGACAATCGATACAGCACTTCCGGAAAGAATGCCAATACCAAAACCAGATATTCGAAAAATGTTAATACCCTTGGGTCCTGTAGTTGTTTTTGGAGCTAGTAATTTTCCTTTGGCGTATTCAACTGCCGGAGGTGATACTGCTGCAGCTTTTGCGGCCGGTTGCTCTGTCATTGTTAAATCACACCCCATGCATGCGGGTACAAGTGAATTGATTGCTTCGGCAATAATTAATGCAGCGGAAAAAACAGGAATGCCTAATGGTATATTCTCAAACTTGAATAGCAGCGGTATTGAAGTTGGTGTTCGATTGGTACAACACCCAGGTGTAAAGGCGGTTGGTTTTACAGGAAGTATAAAAGGGGGAAGAGCATTGTTTGATTTAGCATCACAACGTGAAGAGCCTATTCCTGTATTTGCAGAAATGGGAAGTGTCAACCCGGTTGTGATCCTTCCTGAAGCTTTAAAGAAAAAGGGTGCTGCGTTGGCAAAAACATATGCAGGTTCTATAACCTTAGGAACTGGTCAATTCTGTACAAAACCTGGTTTGTTATTAGGAATTAAAGGGGAAGAATTAACGAGTTTCATTCATCATTTATCAGAAGAAATTGTAAAAATTGAACCTTCTTGTATGCTGCATCCAAATATTATTGGAGCTTATGAAAGTAATAAGCAAAAGGCTATTTCTCAAGAAGGATTAACAGTTGTAGCAGATTACAGTACGGATGTCCGAACTAATTATGCAAGACAAATAGTTACTACCGTAGAAGGCAAAATATTTTTAGAAAATATAACGTTGCATCAGGAAGTTTTTGGTCCATTTTCAATGGTTGTGGAATGCGAAAGTGCAGAGCAATTAAAAGTTGTAGTTTCTAAATTGGAAGGCCAGTTAACAGGAACACTGATAGCGGAAGATGATGAGGCCTCAAGGTATGCTGATGTCATTGAAGCACTCCAAAAAAGGGTGGGACGTATCATTTTTAACGGGGTGCCAACAGGTGTTGAGGTTTGCCCTTCCATGCAACATGGGGGTCCTTATCCGGCATCTACGGATAGTCGTTTTTCAGCTGTAGGAATTCACTCTATAAAGCGTTGGGTGAGACCTTTTAGTTATCAGGATTGGCCTAATAATTTGTTACCAGAGGAACTAAAAAACGACAATCCTTTGGGAATTTTACGCCTGGTTAATAATAAGTCAACTACTCATAAAATTTAAATTAACATGAATTATTTAAAGACCATATTACTCCTTTTTCTGGTAGCAATGATCAGTTGTAAAAAGAGCAATACTAATAATTCAACTGAAGTTCTTGGTAAAATAATTAATACATATCAAGATCATAAAGGATATGATAAAAAGGAATATCCTTTAGGTCTTTTTACTAAAGAATATTATAAAAATGAGGCAGAATTTGCAGACTCTATTTTGGATGAGTTATCACAAGTCCATAGTGACGATTTGAATGAAACTGATAAAATCTCGTTGGAATTACTAAAATTTAAAGCACAAGATGAAATTAATTTTTATGAATTCGAAAGATATTTAAACCCCTTGCTTTCTGATGCCGGATTTCATAGCAGTTTGAATTATATGGTTCGACCATTGTCGAACTATGATAAGACAAAAGAATATTTGGATAAATTGAATGCACTTCCAGAGTTTGTCAATCAGAATTTCGATAATTTAAGGGCTGGTTTAGAAAAGGGAGTTTCACAACCTTTGGTTATTTTTAATGGTTATGAATCTACTTATAATGATCATATTGTAGAAAATTATCAAGACCATTATTTTTATTCACCATTTAATAATTTACCTGAAAGCTTAACGCAAGAGCAAAAAGATTCTGTTTTATCGGCTGCAAAAATTGCTATTGAGAATTCAGTTATTCCTCAATTTAAAAGAATTAAAGAATTTTTTGAAGCAGAATATTTTCCAAAAACAAGAACATCTTTAGGAGTTTCAGAAACTCCAAACGGTGAGGCTTATTACCAGGACAGAATAAATTTTTATACCACTAGTCAACAATATACCGCAGATGACATTCATCAAATAGGATTGAATGAAGTAGCCCGTATCAAAGCTGAAATGCAAAAGATCATTGCTTCCTTAAGTTTTAAAGGCAGTTTTGCAGATTTTTTCCAATTCTTAAGAACCGATGAGCAGTTCTATGCAAAAACTCCCAAAGAACTCTTGATGATTGCCCGCGATATGGCAAAACGTGCAGATGAGCAGTTACCCCGCTTTTTTAAAACATTACCAAGAAAACCTTACGGAGTGGCTCCAGTACCTGATGCTATTGCACCTAAGTATACCAGCGGTCGCTATGTAGGGACTTCAAAAAACAGTACGGACCCGGGTTATTATTGGGTAAATACTTATGATCTTCCAAGTAGAACTTTATATACTCTACCCGCTTTAACGGTACATGAAGCCGTTCCTGGGCATCATTTGCAAGGTTCCTTAAATAATGAATTAGGAGATAGTATTCCTAAATTTAGAAGAAATTTATATTTATCTGCTTATGGCGAAGGCTGGGGCTTATACTGTGAATTTCTGGCGGAAGAAATGGGAATGTACACCACCCCTTATGAACACTTTGGGAAGCTGACTTATGAAATGTGGAGAGCCTGCCGTTTGGTGGTAGATACCGGTATACACGCTAAGGGATGGACACGAGATCAGGTTGTTGATTATATGTCCTCCAATACTGCGCTGTCCTTACATGAAATTAATACGGAAACAGATCGGTATATTTCCTGGCCTGGGCAGGCATTATCCTATAAAATTGGAGAATTAAAAATTAGAGAGCTTCGAAAGATGGCGGAAGAACAGTTAAAAGAAAAGTTTGATATTCGGGAGTTTCACGAAGTAATATTGGAGCAAGGTACAGTAACCTTAGCTATTCTGGAAAATCGGATCCAAAACTATATTGAAAGAAAAAAAAATGGCGCGTAATACATTTACCTGTATAGATGCCCACACCTGTGGAAATCCTGTACGTTTAGTTATAAAGGGCGGACCTGATTTGAAAGGTGATAATATGAGCGAAAAGCGGCAGCATTTTTTACAGGAATATGACTGGATTAGAAAAGGACTTATGTTTGAACCCCGTGGGCATGATATGATGAGTGGAAGTATTTTATTTCCACCCCATGATCTTGCCAATGATTTTGCCATCCTATTTATTGAAACTTCCGGTTGTTTGCCAATGTGTGGTCACGGAACTATTGGTACCATCACCATTGCTATTGAAGAGGGTATTATAAAGCCAAAAACACCGGGAAAAATCAAAATGGAAGCTCCTGCCGGGCTTGTAGAAATTGAATATAAGCAGATCGCAGGCAAAGTGGAATGGGTCAAATTAACGAATGTGAAAAGTTATTTGGCTGCTGAAAATTTAACGGTTGAATGTCCAGAATTAGGCAACATTTATTTTGATGTGGCCTACGGTGGAAATTATTATGCAATTGTTGACCCTCAATTAAACTTTTCAGGAGTTCATGATTATACAGCAGGTAAAATAATTCAATATTCTCAAATTGTTAGAGAAAGAATCAATCAGAAATATCCAAATATGTTTATACATCCAGAAAATAAAACCATCAGGGATGTAACTCATATACTATGGACTGGAAATACGATCGACCCTACATCATCGGGCCGAAATGCGGTGTTTTACGGAGACAAGGCTATTGACAGATCACCATGTGGAACAGGAACCTCGGCAAGAATGGCTCAATTATTTGCGAAGGGAAAACTTCGAAAGGGTGAAGAATTTATCCACGAGAGTTTTATTGGAAGTAAATTTACGGGTAGAATTGAACAGGAAACAACCTTAAACGACAAAATTGCTATTATACCAAGCATCAAGGGCTGGGCTAAAATTTATGGATATAATACTATTGTCATTGACGATGAAGATGATCCTTATGCTCATGGATTTCAAGTGATATAAAGATGAATAGAAAAATTGCACACATAAGTTTATTAGTAAATGATTACGATGAGGCTATTGATTTTTATGTCAATAAATTAAAATTTGAATTAATTGAGGATACAGTTTTAGAAAAAGATAAACGATGGGTTTTGGTTGGGCCAGCAGGTAAAAACTCATTTTCTATTTTACTCGCAAAAGCTGCAACCGAAATACAGAAAAGCAGAATTGGAAATCAAACAGGAGGTAGAGTTTTCTTGTTTTTGTACACAGATAATTTTAAAGGAGATTACCAAAATCTGATTGATAATCACATAACCATTGTCAGGGAGCCTAAAAATGAAACCTACGGTACGGCTTTGGTTTTCAA
>UPTN01000537.1_pt1 | contig 19563 bp, 5 predicted proteins | sample 2160111 | NCBI WGS metagenome assembly UPTN01 (sample SAMN06265058, study PRJEB28932) | marine metagenome | isolation source: Columbia River Estuary | place: USA:Columbia River Estuary, USA | collected 2014-05-05
AATAAATAGATCTGCACCGGGAGTATCCATCATACCCTTAATAAGTTTATAATAACGCTCCCGTTGTTTTGCTACTTCTGTATTTACTCCACGGTAAAGAACTTGATTGTTCTCAACCTCAAAGGCATTTAATAGTTCAGCATACTGTGGGTTATCCTTTTTAAATGCTAAGAATTCTTTTGGGAAGTTCTCTACATGATTAGGGATATACGGCAAAACTTCAGATACAAGATACATCTTAAGGTTATGAATCATATGATCAATCTCATTCTTAGTCAAACGCATACCTGATTTAGCATACTTAATCCTTTGAAGGGTTGACATAGTATCAGCATATAAACCAGTACCACGAAGATCTGTTAAGCCTAAAGCTTTGATAATCGTATTAGTACCTTGTATAGCTGCGTTTGCGATTCCCTTATGTACATAACGTGTATCTGCTACAAAAGACGTTCCTGTAATCAGTGAGTCTTTCTTAGTTTCTAAATTAATAGCATCCTCAACTTGCTGACGTTTAGCTTCAGTATGTCCTGCAGAAGAACCTAATCCAGACTCGAAAGTCTTAAGACCCATTACCAAAGTATTAAGGTCATTACCTAACTTCTTATAGAATAAGAATGTTGGGAGAATACCTTTAGTCTTTAGATCACCGGGAACATAGTTCTGAACACTACCAAGTAAGTAGTTGTGAGTTTTTAACTTAGCGACCATTGCTTCATCAGGACCACCAACATAATCTTCTAACGCTAATTCCTCAGCTTGGAAGTTACCTCCATTATTCTGGTATACTTGAGCATATTGTACAACTTCTGCCTCATTGAGAAACATAAGAGCTGTACGCATATCTACACCAGTAGCTAACATAGCAATTAATACATCGATTGTTGCCCAGTTTACATTCAAGTCACCTGCTACAGGATCCTTACCATTATCTACAATAGCCGCATTCCAGTTACCAATAGTATCAGAAGGTCGAATACCTTTATACTCTACCATGTTTAGTGCGGTATACTTAATACCATTAAACAACATAGGGAAATTAAACTGAATGTTTGACTGTTGTAATAGAGCAATAATAGAGTTAATGTTTGCAAGAGGACCAATAAGGTTCTTACCTGTCAACATCCTGTTAGACACAGTAGAAAGGGTTTGTGGGAGACTAGGATTTAGTGGAGCATTAATGCTGTCACCTGCCTTAATATCCTGAACCATACCTCTAATATCCTTAATATTCTGGAAACTAGAAGTCTTAACAATCTTTCGAGCTGTATCCTTATGCTTCATTACTGCTTGCATAATATCCATCATCTTATTGTGATTGCCTTTCTTGCCTTCAGTTGGGAAGAATAAAGTCTTAGCAGCTAAACCATTAAGGTCTATCCAATCTTTTACCCAACCATACTCTCTAATCTCTGTAACGCCACTCTCTTCATCTGTAATTTCAAAAGTAGATTCTTTTACAGCTGACTTAAGAATTTCTCTAATGCTTTGTGCGGGGTAGTACTGCAGCATAGCTTCTCTAGCTTCATCAGTTAGAGCTCTTTCTAGTAAACCATAATTATAGTTCAGGTAGAAGTTGTAGTAGAATCCATATACTTTATCAATATCATACATTTATACCAACATTTTCATGTTGGATTAGACTATATCTTTCATCTTTCGATGATTGCGTGTTTCGTAGTTTCCTACTATGCAGAGAATAAGTTCTCTGACTCAAATCATATTGAATTTTGTATGCCATAGATGGAATTTGGCTGACATACGGTTTTACTAATTCGACAAATTTAACTCCTTCCTTAGTGCCGCAGCAGAGAGAATAGGAATCTTCCTTTCTTCCTTCATGAAACATATAAAAGTTAATTCCCCAAACTTCTTTAAAATAATCTATAAATACTTGTACTTCTTCTTTAGGTTCACATAAGGATATTCTGATATAAAATCCGTGTGTTTTACCATTTGTTCTACGATGGTTCATGTGCCCATCGTCCATAAATAATATGGCTACTCCTTCTGCTGTCAATCTATTAAGTAATTTACGATTACCTATAATCTTTTTGGGCTTATAAACCATTTTTCTTAATAGTTTAATAAATGGCTTGATACTTAACTGACTATAATAAACAGTTTTACCTATATTATATCCTTGTGAAGATACATAGCTTTTTAATCCATTATTCTTAATCCCGTTATCGTTGAGTCTTTTTATTTTCCACTCAAGATATTCCTTTTGTTTGTATCCGTGGGATAATTTAAATACATAATTATTACTTATTGTTCCATCGCCAAGCAATAATCCTATTAATAGACTACGTGAGTCTTTATTAAATTTAGTTTTCATTTTCAATATGTTTAGCATCCATATAGGAGCTTTGTGTTTTTGAATATTAGTCGTTGAACCCTTATCTCAATATTGAGATATTCGGCTGCGGATTGCCCAATCTTTAAATCTTTTTACTATACTCAGAATAGTTACTTCTGACCCTATAGTATGTCACCATCTATAGTTAGTAATTTAAAGCTCTAAGGGTATCCCCGCAATTAACGCAATTTTTTATTTTAACGTGGTATAAACTATGAAATTAATCAATACCACCAATAGTAGTAATCTCTAATGGAAGTACAATAGATCCTCCTCGTTCAGAAGCAAAGAATTTAGTAACTTTAATATGGAAGATAGTGAATGGACCTTCATTAGGAATTCTCCATACGATACCATCAATCATCTTATTTACATTTACTTCAGATATACCAGCTTCCATTGCACGTTCTGTCAAAGTTGCCTTATCTAGAACCTCATTAGGTTTAATAAATTGCTTTAGTGCTGAGTTATGAATAGGAGCATAAGCTTCATAGTAATCAATGGCTCCATTACGGAACTTAACTTGTGGCGGTGTGTAGCCTGCAGGAGATAGGTTTACATAAGATACACCATTAGTAAGCTTCTGAGTAATTACTCTTTTAGAGTACATAGCGTTAACTACTTGTCTAACAGTATATACAAAAGCTGGGTGATCTAATGGTAAAGGCGTTCCTCCTGTAGGAGTTACTTGAAGTAGTTCAAGATATCTTGAATCTAAATCTCTTCTGTTAACCTCTAACTGTAAAGCTTGAAGAATACGCGGCATATCAACCTCACCTTCTTTAGTAAAGAACGTTTGATTTACCTTATCCAAATCAATCTTTAGATTAGCTAGTTCCAGTTTATTAAAGTTTATAATAAGATCTGAACCTTTGGTAGCCTTACCGGCTACATTATAGTACTGTTCTGGATTAATATCTTTAATGATATTCTTTCTAACTTGTACTGCCATCTTCTGCTCATCATCAAAGATGTGATTAGGAGTCTCCATCTGCTTACCATAAGCTGCTGAATCCATCTCAACGACAGACCTAGAGTTATCTACGTAAGGTTCGAAACCATTAGGTATAAACCTATTGTAATCCCAAATATCCTTAATCCGAGCATATTCAAGCTTAGCTTTAAAAGTAGCTTTCCAGTTAGCAAGATATATTGTAAGACCTTCTTTAGTAGTATACTCAAAAGGAGGAGGAGTTAATTTATCATTAGTAGGTGAGAAGAAGTCAATCAACTTAGCTTCAACACCAGTAATAATCTCTTTCTTACGAGTTCCACCTTCAGGCTTCTTAAATCTAAAAGTACCTACAACCTTACCTTCTGCATTAGCAACATCATAACTATTAACTATGATACGACCATTGTAGTCTACAATATCAGCATTAATGACAGAGTGACCTTCCGGGGCAATTAAATAGGTGTCTGTAACGTAATCTTCAGAAACAATGTCTCTAATCTTAATAGCGTCAGGATACTCTTCCTTAAAAATATCTGCAGTCTGATTAGAGTTATAAGGACTAACCCAATCAATGTCGTGCAGAGGATTCTCTTCAGGACGTAGGATAGTACCTTGTTCACTTAATGCTGTAGATCCTGTAAGGATAAACTTATACTGAGATAACTTCTCAATAATAGATTTACCAAAAGCATCTTTAGTCAGTGCTTGTTCAATACTTACTTTAGATACTGTCTTACCAGCTGCTCCGGGTTTGAACTTAGAAGCAGTAATCATATCCTTATCTTGATTGACAATTCCATCAACAATCTTAGTGATATTCTGTTGAATCATTTCAACGTTACCCTTAATATCAGAGTTGAAGAACTCCTTAATAACCTTCTTAATCTTCTCATAAAGAGAGTGAGTACGGTGTAATTTATTCTTTAAGCCTTTAGCTATAAGATTACCGACTTGATCAAGATACTTATCTTTATCTAATTCATTATAATTAGTAATTGTAAAGAAATCTGTACCAAATTGGTTAACACCTTCTCCAGCTAAATCTCCTGTAAACTCATTACTGATATAGTCACCTACTTCAACAAGATTCTTCTCACCTGCGTAAGGAGTCTTATAGAGTTCGTTGTAAGCATCCTCAGTAATGGTGTAAGCGTCTTTCTCCCTGTTAGCTATGTCAGCAACAGTACGAGAAGAGTCTTGAGCTGTGTAGTACTTAGTGTATGAATAACCAAGACTCTTAAGCTTAGACTTATTAATTGGGCTTAGGATGATGTGAGTATCCTTATACTTATCTATAAGCTCTCGTAATGCTGTACGAACTCCATCATCTTTCCAAAGTAATTCACTAGAGTCCTTCTGATTAAACGTCTTCTTCGGGTAGGCTTTCTTAACAGCTTGTCCAATCAGATCGTCCATATCTTTAAACTTATCAGGTCTCTTAGCTGCAAGAGTAGATTTACCTAAACCACTACCTACAAAGTAAATAGCTGAGTACTCTTCTTTATACTCTCCATTACGTGTAGCCAGATCCTTTATGATATTGCTAACTAAAGGATTGTATTGCATCATGTATGCGATAAACTTACCCGCCACAGGAGGTAGATCTTTTCTGTCTTTGATATAAGCTATCTTAGATAGAATGTCGGCTACTCCTAATTCATCAAGAGAGTCATCTTTCAACTTCTCAATATCTTGAACGCTGATACCAAAGTTACTTAAATACTTTTGAAGTATGTCAGCAACTCTTTCTTCAACACTTTTAGAACCTTCGATATGATCTGTAACCCCAAGGGAGTCAGACTTATTATGACCTGCCTTAACAGCTGAGTCAAATGTAAACTTATCAAAGTAAGTACTAGATGTTAATCTTTCATGAATACGTTCAGGTGTAATGGATACAGAAGTCTTAGTAAACTCGTATCCCATCTTCTCCAACATAAACTTATGAAATGGATTAAAGTTAGGATTAGGTTTACCATTCTCTTGAATCTCAATACCCTCGTAAGGAAGCATTACAATCTCAGAATCCTTATTTTGGAAAGGGTGAGCATAAGTACTACCATCAGCATTTGTACGTTCGTGGAAGTTAAAATAGAAAGGCTTAATAGCACCAAACAATACTTCGTCTGATTGATTAAACTGTCCCATGATTACCCTCTCTAACGCATCTTGCTTCTCTTGAGTCCATTCAGCTAAACCAATAGACTGTTCTAGGAATCTAATAGGATCAATGAAAGATTGTGCATCTGTTAAAGATGAGGTATTAAAGTTACCTTTATAATCAGGGTGATATTCAGTAAGCCAGTCTTGAAATGATTGGGTAAAGGTGTCAACCTCAGAAAAGATTTGCATCTTAAAGGTTTCTCTTACCTTAATACCATTCTTAAACTTAGAGAATAATTTAGAAGCTGCTGGATACCATTTAGCTCCGGGCATTGTAAAGATTACAGGAGACCAGATTTGCTTAGCTCTCTTATAAAGAGCAGCAATACCTCCATTACCTTTACCTTCTTTCTTTGAGTAATCTATTTTACCATAGAAGGATGGGTCACCGTTAAGTAACCATACTGCTTCTGTTTGATATACTAGTTGGTTCATCAAGAACTTAGCAGTAAGATCATTAACATTATCCTTTCTAAATAAACCATCAACACCAACTAAACCTTTATCACTATTAGAGTCTTCAATGATATTAAAGCCAGTAAGGTATTTTTGATACTCTTTAACTTGTCGTGCTACGTTTGTTTGAATAGTCTTCTTAAAGTCTGCTGGGTCAACTCCATCAAGGTAGTCGAAGAATATATGTCCATTACCTTCTTGAAGGTCAGGACGATTATCGACCAAGGCACGTTCTCGTATAGCTAACTTAAGAATTTCTTCTACAGCAGCTTCATACTCTAACGGTTTCTTATTAATCTCTAATCCTGTCTGAATACCAGCATCAGAGTGGGTTGGGTTCGTAATGATAAAAGAGTTAGGAGACTGGTTAAATACCATCAACTGCTGAATAGCTAGTTGACGTTCTACCATATTAGAATATTCAGTAGCTTGAGTCTCACCTCTCAACTTAAGAGAATTGATAATCTTAATTTTAACAATACCATCCTTAAGATGCTGTAGTAATACAGAGTTCTTATAGTGAGGATCATTTAGAATATGTGCAAACTTTTTATTCCTAAGTTCTCCTCTAAGTTCTTGGAAGGTTGTAATAAACCTAGTAAGGTAATTACTTCTGTTAAACTCGTTAACAGTTTCTCCTTTAGCATTTCTGTGAGTCGTATTAATGGTAGCATCTTGGTGGCGTGTCAAGAAGTCAGCTAATCCTTCTAGTGCATTAGAATTAATAGGCTTATTAGTAATTGCAAAGATATCCATACCTCTACCTAATTCAGACTGAACAGCCTGTAGAAGAAGCTTAAGGTTAGTCTCTTGGTCTGCAGGTATAGTTACCGAAGTATCCATCAAACCAACCTTCTTAGCCATTGCTACAACTTCTGCATGCGACATCTCTGTTAACTTTAAAGCAACAAAGTCATCACTTCCATCCACACCATTATTAACCAGTATGTTACGGACTTTTACATCTGTAAGTAACTGCTTAAGAATAACTTGTTTAAAGGTACGCTCATTTGCATTTGTTACGAATGATGTAGTTATTGTTTCCTCTTGTCCCATAGATAGAAACGTAAAGGAAGAGACAATAGAATCGATATACTCATACTTAGTATTCTGAGCAATCTTTGAATATATCTCTGTATTAAGCGCTGCCTCTTCTCTATCAGTTAAGTTATCAAAGAGTTGACGAATGACTGGATGATTGTCATTGTCAGTTAACCTCTGCATATAGAGATCCGGATCAGGTGAGTTACCTAGCTTGTGCATGAGGATGCCATGAACGTATCCTAGGGGATATTTAACTTCATTGTTCAGGAAGCCAAGTTCAGGTACCAATTCATCATTCACTAATTTCATCTTAGTAAGATTGCTTAGTTTTAACTTAAGTTTATCTCCTAGTCTTGTATAGGTATCAACTGTATTAACAGTTACCTGCCAGTTCTCTCTCTCATCTGTAGTAAGTTCCTTACTAAAGGTTAAGCCATAACCACGTTGGTTAAACTGCTTAAGTACATCTAATAGAAAAGGATTGTTTAGCTCTGTACCGGGTTCTCCGAATAGTTCAGAGACCTTTGTCAGCTTAACATCTAACTCATCAGTCATAACTTCAATATTCTGTTCGTAGAGATCTTGTAGTTTTTCGAATACAGTTGTATTCCATACATTATCTTCACCTCTAAACAGTTCTTGAAACTTAGTATTAATCTCTTCCACTGTTTCTATACCAGCAGTCTCTTCTTTAAACACTTCAAAAGCAAGATCAGCAACGAACTCAATCGCTAGCTGATCTTCTAATGGGGTAAAGGCTTGTTCTAATTGTGCGTCAGTAACTTCTTTACTGACAACCTCTACTACTTGGGCCATATCTTTGGCGGCTAGTCCGTTAGAACTAGTCACGCCACAATTTGCTTTTTTCATTAGTCACATGGGTTTTTAATGATGTCTCCATCATCTGTCGCTTTTTTAGCCGCAACAGGATTCTTAGGTAGTCTTCTTGTTAATCTACTTTTTGCTTTACTTGCACTACTTTCTTTCTTCAATTGAGCTTTAGGTTTACCTTCTATATCATCTAGGAAGTTAGCCGCTGAAGCCTTACCTGCAGGAGTATCTATATATTCTACTACATAGTAACCTCCGGGGAATTGGTTAAACTCAACCGTCTCATCTCGTTGTTCGGGTGTAAGACTTGGATCATTGTTAACCACAGTAAATGCTAAATCTGGTTCAGCCTCAACTACGTTAAACTCTGCATCAGGTTCGGGAATATAAAATTCTTCTGATGGACCTCGCTCATACTCTGTTTCGGATATACCGAATACCTTATAAACCTTACCTTCTCTGTCGATCACCTCCTTACCAACCATAGCTCGTAAATCCTTATTCTTCATACCTCGTAAAGATTTTCCTTTGGTAGGAGTACCTTTAGGCTTAGTTGCTTTAGGTTCTTGAGCAAATCCAAACAGCGCTGCGTCTTCTGCAGAGATAGGTTGTGTCTCACCTATAGGCTCACTCACAGCAGTATTTACTATTGGAGCATTAGCTGGTATGATAGGTTCCTGTTGAGTCTCTATAGGAGACTGCTTAGGATAGTTCATCTTCATAATAACCTTTCTCTCGGGAATAGTAAAGATAGTCTTAGGTGAAACTTGGAAACTCATTCTATCAGCATTCTCTGTGATATAATCAGTTGAGTTCATCTTATCTCTATCTAACTGTACTGGCTTACTTTCAACATGATTCTGATAGTAACGTTGAGCTGGGTGATGATATACAGCATTGCCAATCAAATCCTCTAAAGGATGTACACCGGGCATTACATTCATATTAGCATCAAGTGCTTGCCAACCATCTTTAGTAACTACACCAGTTGACACCATATTGGAATCAAAAGGATTACTTTCAACACCGTCTTTGATTTCAGTTTTAAGGAAATCTCTATAATTACTATTTATATCACGGATAAAGATAGTACCATCTTTCATATCAGAAAGTTTAAGTTTAGTATTACCGTAACGTCTTAGGATATTATCATCCCTTAACATACTAGGATACAACACCATATTACCTTTTGAGTTAGGCGCAGTATAACGTACTAGCTTTCTTAGATCTTTCTCTCTATCCTTAGAAGTCATGAAGGTTGAGATAAATTCTTGCTCGTGTTTAGGGGACTCGTTAAAATAAAGTCTATCTCCAACAATGGGTACAGGAGTACCACGTTCATTAGGAACGATCATTACTGGATCACCAAATCTACCACCAAAGTTTAGTGGATCTTTAATCACATGAAAGCTAGTTTCAGAGAATTGAAGAATAGGAGTACCAAGTACAATAGGAGTTCTAGGGTGTTTTCTATTATAGTTATCAGTAAGTGTTTGGTTAGTCTTAGTATACAATCCTAGCTTAGGTTCTACACCTGTAGGAAGTACGTCCATCCAACGATACTTATTATTAGTTCTGATAATAGTATTCTTAGATCCACCAAAGGTAACAGTACCTTGTGCTTTTCCTTTAATATGATTCTGTAGAATCTCAGTACGTAGGTTACTTAAGGCTTGGTTAGTCTTTCCTCGCTTATTATATAAGCCGGGTAAGATACCTACCTTCTCTCCATTATGGAATAGTTCTACAAACATATTAGAGCTACTGAATACTTTACCTTTAGCTAGGAACTTCTTTTCTTGTTGAGCGATATTAGGAACTCTAATTTCTAACTCAGCTTCATAAGGAATATCCTTCTTAAGGTTCTCTATAGTCTTTGCATCGTATAGATCATTATATACAGGCTGATCTTCTGCAGTCAACAATACACCTTTATTAGGAGTAAATGGAGACTTGTAACCAGCTTGAACATATAACTTCTTTTCTTTATTAAACTTAACTTCAAATGTATCGTTAGCTAGAGACCCATCTCTGGTATCTCTAAACGTTATTCTAACTTGTCCTACTGGGACACCTTTATTATTTAGACCTCGTTGTTCAAGTACTATTACTTTATCAATAACCATACCGTCTTCTTTATCTAAATCAGAAGCTTTCAAGTCTATTAAATCTGGAGATATTTCTTTATACTCAGTACCGTCTGCCGCTGCCCGTTTCCTGCTACTAGCAAACTTCTTTACTTCAGATAAATTTGTATCACCAACATCAATAGAGTTATCAGCATTAACAGTATACACCTCTTGCTTATGACTAACCTTACCCGTCTTAGGGTTATAAGTATACATAGCGTAAGGAACAGGTATGTTAGTTACTCTCCCATCTCTGATGCTTTGTTGTGTAGGTGTCAGTTTTACTTTCTTCTTCTCCTTAGGTATAAGTTCTTCTAGTGTATAGATTAACTCTTCCATTAGATTTGGTTTAGTAATACCAAATAGTTCTGCGATAGTGTCAAAGATCTTAGTCAGTATAGACTTACGTTTGTTAGTCTCAACTGGGATAGCCATTAGCTGCTGAGCAAACTCAGGATCAGTAAATAGCTTAGACAATGATTCATAGAAGGTAGGGAGGTTATGTTCTTTGAGAATAGCATTAGCAGCTACAATAGACTTACTGTTAGGTTCAGCCTCAGCAACTCTCATAATAATCTCTTGGATAATCTTTCCTTTAGAAGTTCCTTCTGGAAGATACAACGTATTACTATCATAGAAATACTTAAGCGTCTTTCCTGTTTCTACGTTCAAAGCTTTACCAATATACCGTACAACTTGTTCTAGTATTCCAGAGAGGGCTTTTCCATCTGCTAACTGCAGAGCTTCTTGAGTCTCTTCTTTAATTGGACCTTCTAACAATCTACTCTTGATCCTGTTAAGTTCAGGAGTTTCTTTAATCGCTAACCTTCTATCAACTTCTTCTAATAATCGATCTTTACCTTTCTGGTTAAGATCTTTTTTACTAAACTCAGATAAAGTCTGTTCAGACTGCTTCTGAATTTCAGGAACATTTCTAGAGTCAACTACTGCTTGAGTATTATCGTTGATCTGTGCTGCATGCTTTTGAACTAGGTTCTTAGCTATTGCGTAGGCATCTGTATAACCTATAGTACTTTTACCATACTTACCAGTAGCTTCTGCTTTAGCAAGTATAGCTTTATACGGCTTAGACATATCCGCCTTCTGCTGCTTAGTAAGCTTATGAGAAGCACTAATAGCATTAAGATGAATCTGTGCTTCAATCAATGGAGACTCCGCACCGTGTACTGGTTTTAAACTCTTAGCTACTTCACCCCATTCAGTTTTCTCTTGACCAACTTGGTGAGTCAATACTTTAGCTGTATTAGTTACAGGATCATTAGTCATAGTCTCTACTAAATCCTTTTCTGGGCCTTCTGGCATAGTTTCTAATAATGTCTCTCTAACATCTTCATCTGCAAAAGCATCACCAGCATCATAAGCCTCTTCATCAATAGGTTCTACGAAACCATCTAAATCCATAGGCTCGGGAGTATAGTCAAGTTCAGGCTCTCCAACAGGCATTCCTGCATCTTCTCGTACCTCAGGCTCACCTACAGGTTCACTAAAGGTTTCCTCAATAGGTTCAAACGTATCTTCTGTTTTAGTCTCAGGACTTCCTAAAGCTCCTAAGTGGTCAGAAAAAGATTCATCTATTGGATCAGGTTCATTACTTCTAGATTCTGATTCTCCTTGAGGATCGTCAGCTGTCTCATCAACACTGTTCTTAGTAATTTCAATACCGGAGTCATTAGATGTCTTCGGTTTGCGACTAGCTAAATCTTTCAATTTACCAATAGCCTTAAACAAACCACCACCAATGGCACCTTGAATAATAGACTCCTGCATCTGATGGTTACCTAAGTTCTGAGCAAAGGCTCTCATTACAGAATCTTCTTGATCAAGTCCGTAGAGCTGATCCTTAGCGTTCTGTTCAATAGCAAATTGTACACCTTCTTCTAAACCCTCTGTAATAGGCTCTACGGCTGCGTTTACTCCACGATAGAGTAAATTCTTAGCTACCTTAGGTGAAACAGTAAAAGGTTTCTTAAACGCCTTCATAATAGCGTTATACTGGATTATATCCATTGCTATCAAGGCGAAAGATTCTCTGTATACTTTATCAGCAGTTTGGGTAGCTATCTCCTTTAATTTGTCTTCGTCATATTCAGGATGAAGCTCAGCTTGTTTTTCTAAGGTATCATCATATACTTGTCGTGCAGCACCTAATGATTCTGCATTACGTGAGATACTTGATGCAAGCATAGCCTCTGTAAATCCAACAGCAGTTTTAGCTCCAGTTGAATTAAGGCCGGCCTTTACCATACCTCGTTTAACATTTTGAGTAACAACCTTTCTCAGTGCGGCTTTGCTTAACGCACCTGCACCTCGTAAGAATATACCTGTACCCATTGACGCAACCATCATACCCATAGTAGGCCCAAGGTTGGCAACAGTATTAGCAAACCATTCATGGTCAAGGGGATCGAATAGAGAGTCGTTATTAGTATAGATAGGCATTGCCTCTTTACCCCACTCCTCTACGCTTTCTCCTATATCTTCTACAAAGAATTTAGCGAATCCATTAAGTTCACCATAGGCTCCTTCATTATCAAATAATGCACCAACATAACCTATTGTCTTTGCTGCCTCTGCAGCTGTACCTGTAAGAAGTTGTCCGAAAGCATTCATGTCAGTTTGTAAAGCTCCTTGATTAGCAGCTCTAACTTGACTCTGAACTTGATCTTTTTTAAGACCTTCATCATATCTTCCTAACTCTTCTAAACCAAAGGTACCTGTATCTAACCTAAAATCGTCTGACTGATTAATGACTTGCCCACGCTTACCGATAGACGCGTGCTTTCTGCGATAGGCATCTGCAATGTCTTTTTCTGTGTAATCGTTTAAAAGTTCGTCTTCCATTATTATTTAATTTGGGAATCGTTATAAGTATCCATATTCTGTCTGTTAGCCATAAGGCTACTAAAGCCTACGAGGCTGGTAGGACGTACACCAGTACGTTCAATACCTTGACTATCTTTATACTTGGATACTTTTAAGATAGGTTTACCATTATCATCCGTTGTTACTTCGTATATGTCAGGGGTAGTATCTACATCTGTTACATTACCTTCAAGGTCATAGCTATAGCGTACATTAGTCTTTGCAATAAAGTGTTTACGTATAGTACTACCATCAGGCATAGGGATTACTTCTTCCATAATATCACCATAGCCTTTACCAAAGTGAGCGTTGCTCGTAGTATGTGGGGCATAATAGGGACGTGCAAAGTTTTGAGTAGTTAATGCATGTACCTTTTGTTCCATAGGAGCATCATTAGCTAATAGGGTTAACGTCTGTCCATTAGGTAGGCCTACTTCTACTACGGTACCTGTAGGTACTATAGAAGTCATCTTACCTACACCATTACCAGCAGTTAGGTTTCCGGGTAAGGATAAATTTTCGTCAATGAACTTATTCATCTCAGCTTGTCCTTTAGCGTTGTCAGCAAACTTTACACCTGCGGCTGCAAGATGATCGCGTATACCTTTAAGATCAGAGGGTCCACCTTCAGTACTAAGAGAAGTATAGTCATATGTTTGAGCCATACGATTCTTAACAAACTCTTCACGCTTACGCTTCTGAGCTGCTCCACTAAACTCTTGAAATACTACGGTCTGCCCATTAATCTCTTTAGCTAATGCGTTTCCTTTTACTTTAGCTCGCTCTAAATACTCTTCATCATTTTCTAGACGAGGACCATCTTGATCAATAATAGTTCGGCGACTCTGGTTCTGTAATTCATGGGCAACTGCAGGGAACATATCCTTTCCTTCGGGAGAAGTATACCATGCTAAAGCTTCTTGAGCTGGACGTTCTTGGAACGCTTGATTAAGCTTATCAGCTTTTGCCATTCTAGAGTCATCAAACTCTTGTTCTAGTGCTGCTCTATCTGCTTTATACTTTCTGTTAGCTGAGGAACCAAAGATGTTCCAACCAGAAGGTTTATTCTTCCGATCAAATTCAGCTAATGCAGCTGTCTTCTTATTCATCTCACTTGTACGAAGAGCTCTATCAGCAGCGTTCCACGCAGTACCATAAGGTTTACTATCTTTAGGAGCTTCCAATAGGTTAAGACCAGAAGCATAGATAGCTGTCTGTCTGTGACCTGTATACTCATCCATTTCTTTAATAGCCTTATCTCTCTTATGCTGTTCGTTCATCTTATAGATGTAGTCAGCTTGTAGCTTAACTTCTGATGTGCGCTGCATAAAACCGTACTTATTAGCTAATGCATTTTCAATATTCATTAATGTAAACTGAGACCGTGAAGTTGTATGCTCTAATGTCTCCATCATTGGTTTACCATTCTCATCAAGAATTGGCTTACCCTTAGCGTCTCGTTGAACTCCAGTAGTTGTATAATTTACATCTCCGAATAAACGATCTTCTTGTGCAAGGAATCCAGATATCTCTACATCACCTCTAGCTGTATCTCTAACAAATTGACGAACATCATCTTCTTTAATATAAACTTCTTTATTATTCTCCATAGCAAAGTACTGACCATTCATAGTCTTATATACTTTACGTCCGCCCATCATAGCACCTCCACTGAGAGCGTCTTTTTCAAAACCTTTAGCAAGGTCGTCAATCTTCTTTTGTACGTCAACAAAGTGCGCCGGAGTGTATCCTTCAAATTGTGTGAACTGATCGTCCTCATCATAAGATTGGAAATCATTAAAAGATCTTGCTAGAGAAGCTTTGTATACGTTCTCTTTAATTTTACCATCTTGGTAGGCCTTCTTTAATTGCTTACGGTACTCAGTACCTAACCTATAGTTCTGCTGTATATTATAGGCTTCGCCAGAAGGACCGAAGTCTTCTTTAGTATCGAACATCAATTGCTTTCTAGCAATGTTACCTGCTTGAATACCTCGTGTCTCATAGATATTAGCAACATTGTTCATTTTCTCCTGCTGTGCCTTCTTATACTGTGCTACTCTATCAGCGTCCCCCTGTAAGTGTTCAGGAAGTTTGCTTGAAGCATCCTTAGCTTCATCATATAAACCTTGCTGCCGTTCTAAAGACTTAGCTAGCAAATCAAAGTTAACTGTAGGTTGTATTGGCTTGTATGTACTTCTTAATCTATCTCTTGAACTGAATCTGTTATATGCCATTATTTCGTGTATTTAATCGGTTTCCAGTTTAACATTCTTTGTTTCTCTTGAGGAGTTAAACTAGCTACTCCACTCTTCTTAACTTTCATAACAATACTAGTATCTGCTGGACCAAAGTTCTCAAACATAGTTCCTAGATAAGCCATAGACTCTATAGTATTACCTTCTGTAACGTTAGCCTCATTGATGATAGAAGATCTACGATCAAGTTCTGCCAAACCGTCTGAAGTAATCTCAGACTTAATACGATTACCAGCACTTTTATTTTGCTGATTATTAATTCTATTCTGCTGTAGTGTCTGCTTGTTATCTTGACTAACACCAGCTTCAAACTGTGCTCTTTGAGAAGCAATGTTATTAGTAAGGTCAGTTTCTTTCATAGTAATGTTACCTAACTGTTGAGTTAAGTTGGCTACACGTTGAGCTTCATTGTTTCTGAATGAATTATAAGAACCACTGTTACGGTTTACATTACGTAGTTGGTTAGATGCGCGGTGAGCATCTTCTCTTGCTGGGTTTAGATCAGCGCTAAGTTTATTCAATTCCTTTCTAGCAGCAGTATAGTCTGTAAGAATAGGCTTCTCCTTTTGGTTATTTGTAAGCAGTCCTAAAGAACTACCAGCTAAAGTTAGGTTCCGTAGTGTATCTAAAGTTTTTAAAGGGTTGTTAGTCTTAGGTGCTGACATGCGTTCAGGGGTACTAGCTGTACCTGTTGGGCGATCAGTTAACTTAGGAGCATACTTCTCTGCACCAGTTTGAATAGTGGGTGCCGCCGCTGGAGTTGGGTTGGCTAACCTATTACGGTAACCTTGAAACTCAGCTTCTTGTTCTGATCTTGCTTCTCTATTAATCTTATCTTGTAATACTGGACGGAAGTTAGGATTACCTACTACACTATTTAAAGATCCTAGTGGTAATGAAGTAAGTGCTTCCGATAAAGAACCGTCGACTTTAAGTTCTGGCACAGTCATATCTGTACGAGGCTTACCCACTGCTTTGAGCAAAGGATCTAAACTTCCACCTCTACTATAAATCTTTCCACCTTTCTTATACTGTGTGGGTGCTGCTTTTTTCTTTTTCATTTCATTTGCATTTTCAACTCGTTGTACTTCTAACTCTAAACCATTCTTCTGTAGATTATCCACATTAGAATGTTTGTACTTCTTCGTTAGTTTCTCTACTTTAACTGCGTCTTCGGGGGTAAATATATAAGTAGGCTTTTCTTTATTTAACCTCGTATAAGTATACGAAGCTTCTTTAGTTTCAATCTCATTAGTACCATTAGGATCAGGAATCCCTTGATCATCTACTAACTGTCCTCCTTGTGCGTGTGATGGTGCATTATATTTATTATGTCCTCTAAGCTTTCCTCCTTTACTGAATACTTCTCTTGATCTTTCTGTATATTGTTTAGGGTCATATTGTTTTCCCTCAAACAGTGTGGCTAATGAATTAACCGTATTTAGAGCTGTTGGTATAGCCCCTATTAGTGTTAATGGGTCCATTATCTAGTTGATTGTTGTTTGTTCTGCTGTAGCAGGTAATGTGTCATTCTTCTATCTTCTGTAGGATTATATGTTAACCTTGCTACAGTATACTTTTCTTTAAACAAAGGTCTATCATAATGGCTTCCACCAACTACAGTATTTACAAACTTCTTATCTGTATATACTGGTTCATTACAAGGTGTCTGAGTTACTACATTAGATGTAGAGTTATCCCAAAGGTTTGCAATATTATGATTCTTATCTTGAATCTTTACAGGGCGTTTATCACCTTGATAAAAGAGCGAGTCATATGGACCAGCTTCGTATAATTCAATTTTACCTGTAGACTGATTAGCGTTATAAACTATAAGTTCAGAGAAGGTGTCTTTCACCTCTTGATCATTCTCAAAGAACTCAGTATAATGAGTTAAAGAGATTAAGTTACTTGTCTGCATAGACTTTGTAACTTGCTCAATAACGCTTGGTGCTTGGTTAAACAGAGAGTCAGTTGTCTGTTTCCTAATCTTATTCTTAATAGCCTTATATAAGGTAGTAGAATTGTTTAGGTAAAGTTCTGGATTGTCTGAATGGAAAGCAGTAAAGCTATTCTTAGTTAACGAGTAACTTAATGTATGGTATGGTTGACATAGATTACCACTGGTAGTCATAAGTAACCGTGAAAAGTAAGGATCAAATCCTAGGATAGTCTCAGAGTCGGGATTAAGATTGTTCTTAAACCATGACATCATACCTTCATTAGATATAGACTTAAAGCTTTGTTGGATTGAGTTTAGTGATCCTCTAAGACCATCTACCCAAAAGTAACCAAACTCACAATTTACTGAAGCCATCTTATCATGCATACCTCCATAACCATGATCTGCCTGTATGATCTCCTGAGGAGGTACAGAAAGGAAGTCACCTGTTTGTAATTGAGCAACAGATTGGTTAGTACTTAAGTACTGGGGATTAGGAGTAAGAACATAAGTAGTTTGTGTAGTGTGTACATAAAGCCTATTGTTCTTATACTTGAGTCCTGTAATAGGACCAGAGTTACTTGGTAAATCAATGTAGTCGTTATTGTTAGAGATTAGATATGAATCTGACAACTCTTCTTGAAACGACTGTGGTGAGTATATAATACGAGAAGGACTAGAAGACCTACAAAGGTCACAATAGTCATACGTAAGTGGTAAAGGAAAGTAAGGTTTAATTGATCCATAAGCATAACTCATACTCAATTGATAATCTTCTTGATCAGGAGCAATAACAAAATAGTTACCGTCCTCTCTTTGTTCCATCATATTCTCAACAACATACTCATAAGTATCTTTATTATATCTAAAGTGATCACCTAAAAGTAACTGGTAGTTGATTTTTGATTCAACCCATAGGTCACTAATAACATATCCCAATACGGTAAATATGTCTGATGCTCCTGTTCTACGATCACCTGTAAGATTCGAGAACCTAGTAATGAATGTATCGCCATAGTAAACTCCATCCTCTTCATTAAGAGGCTTGTAAATAAGTGATGCTACATTGTTGTGTACAGATTTGACTCTCTTGTTAACATAATAGGTCATGGAATATTCCTGAGCATTATAGTCTAAGAAAGTAGCAGTAACAGGATTGAGTTCATCATCATTTATAGTAGCAAAATTAAAGCTGTTAATGTCTTTAGAATTTGGTTGAATAACAACAAGCTTATCATAGGATAAGGAAGTGTTAATATTTCTAGCAATTGTAGTGGGTACTTCAACTAAAGAAACATTTGGAAGATCAGGATCAACATTAAGGTCTGTACCATTAAACTGTATATTATTGTAGTCATATACATATTCATTCTGCAAATCTAAGTAAGTACCTTTCACATTCATAGAAAGTAAAGACTCAGGAGATGTCAAACTAAATATGTTTGCCCCTGCAGAAGAACTGTCAGTAGCATTATTGCTAAATTGTACATTACTTATCAATTGACTCTTAAGATAATATTGATTATCTAAGAACCTTCCTTTGTGAGCATAGCCTGAATCTACAACAGTAGAGTTGGTATCGGTGCGTGCTACATAGAATACTTTATATCCGTCGTAACCAGTAGGTAGTACAACGTTGTCTAAGGTGATATTAATGCTCTGTAACGTAGAGTTGTTCTCTAGAGCTACAGTTCGACGAGAAGGCATCCGATGATGTCTTACAGGCGTTCCCTGAAGGTCTCCATATACATACTCTCCATTACAATCTTTAATGTTTGGATAGTTAGTTGAGGTTTGGTAATACCCCATACCTCTAACAGAATTAGGAATATCTTCTGCAGTATTCTCTATCTCATAACGTAAATAAGATTCACCACCGAGAGTTCGAGTATCCAATTCTCCGGCCCTTGCCTCACGTCCCGGAATATGGTACACAGGTGTAGGTTGTTTTACTAATGTTGAATCAGTAAATCTTAAACCTAAAGCATATACTTCATCAGATTGAAAAGTAAGATTGTTATAGTTACTAGGATCTTGAGTAAACTCAGACTTAGGTATTTGTACAATCTCAGGAAGTACTTTAATATCATTGACTAATAGTTGGTGAGAAGAATAATCATCTTCTATCTCCTGAACGTTAGCCCTTAGTAATCTACCAAGTACTTGTTCATTAACTAATGTCCTATTATATTGAGCACTACCAACTACGATATCTCTATTATCTATCTGAGTATCATTAGTCGTCGGTCCTTGATATTCAATAACTAGTGTAGTATCAGTAGCTACAAGACTATCAATCTCATAAGCTTGGTAAGTACCGTTTACATTATGTACAGCAATAAGCTTAACATAAGGGAACCTAGTATCTACATTAGTTATTGTAAGTGTAGCAGACTTCTGAGTAGTGCCATTAGATCCTTGAGCTACATTAGATATAGTATCGTTATATACTGGATAGTTTATAGTTGGTTCAGAAGAGTCAAATATATCACCATCTAAATTTACATAACGTAGTTGAAAAGATACTACAGAAGCTGGCATTG
>UPTN01000540.1_pt1 | contig 19479 bp, 23 predicted proteins | sample 2160111 | NCBI WGS metagenome assembly UPTN01 (sample SAMN06265058, study PRJEB28932) | marine metagenome | isolation source: Columbia River Estuary | place: USA:Columbia River Estuary, USA | collected 2014-05-05
CTACACGACGCTCTTCCGATCTAGTCTTGAAAAGAAAGAGGAATAACAACACCCCGACAGGTGTTGAAAAAAGGTTGCACATATGCGGAATCGCAGTATGTTCGCGACCTCTTTTAGATCGTGTCTCGACAGGGCTGCCACAATGGCGTAGGACCCCCGCAGACACAAGGAAATCTGGGCCTCGGCCCTTTAAAATATAGGGTTGAGACATGGCCGTCCAGCAGAATAAAGTATCAAAATCCCGTCGCAACAACCGTCGCGCACATGACTCGCTGGTTGCAGCGAACCCAAACGAGTGTGACAACTGCGGTGAGTTGAAGCGCCCACACCACGTGTGCCCTTCTTGTGGCCACTACGCGACACGCGAAGTGATTGCAGACAAAACCGAAGTCGAACTTGACGACGACGCGGCATAAAAACACGCAAAGGCACTTAGCATGACACAAGCCCGGACGGACACGGCTCCGACACAGGGCCATGCTACAAAGAATGTGCTTTCAGTTGACGCCATGGGCGGAGACAAAGGGCCTGCAACTGTTGTTGCGGGCCTTTCGAAGTTTTTAGGCGACAAACCCCAAGCGCGCGCGATCTTGCACGGTCCAAAGGCTGAACTGCAGGCCATGGTCGAAAAGCATGGAATCGCAGATCGCGTGACGGTGCACGATGCCACCGAAGTCGTGAAAATGTCCGACAAACCCAGCCATGTTTTGCGCAACGGAAAAAACACGTCGATGTGGTCGGCTGTTGAAGCTGTACGCAACCGTGAAGCGGCGGTAGCGGTCAGTTGCGGCAATACCGGTGGTCTGATGGCGATTTCGATGTTGCGCCTGCGCAAGGCCGACGGGGTAAACCGCCCTGCAATCGCTTGCCTGTGGCCCTCTCGCAATCCAGCCGGCTTTAACGTCATGCTGGATGCAGGCGCTGATATCCGCGCCGACGAAGACGATCTTTTGACCTATGCACTCATGGGTGCGTCGTATGCCCGAAATGGCCTTGATATTGCCCGTCCCCGCGTTGGACTGCTGAATGTTGGTACCGAAGAACACAAAGGCCGCGCAGAGCTAAAGGTTGCACATGAATTGATCGCAAATGCGGCCGTCATTGGTGATTTCGAATATGTCGGGTTTGTCGAAGGCGGTGATTTGCCATCAAGCAAAGTTGACGTGATTGTCACTGACGGCTTTACCGGTAACGTCGCCCTCAAAACTGGTGAAGGCACTGCCACGCTAATCAGTGATCTCTTGCGCGAAGCCTTGATGAAGAACCCTTGGTCGATGTTTGGCGCCCTATTGGCCCGAGGTTCATTGCGGGGTTTGCGCAAGCGGATTGATCCACGGCGCGTGAACGGCGGCGTTTTCCTGGGCCTGAACCAAACGGTGATCAAAAGCCACGGATCAGCCGACGACACGGGCGTCGCAGCGGCCTTGCATCTTGCGTTCCGCCTCGCAGAAAGTGGATTCTCGGATAAACTGGCTGCACGGGTTGCATCCGCCGCGTCACTTGCTCAAGATGCAGGAACAGTCAATGAGACGGCAGGTCTCAATACAAAAACAGGCAAGTAGAAATGATGCGTCGCGCAGTCGTAAAAGGGGTCGGTCATTACCTTCCTGAACGTGTGGTCCTGAACGCTGAATTCGCAGAAACGCTTGATACTTCGGACGAATGGATCAAGTCGCGATCAGGAATTTCGCAACGACATTTCGCCGCCGAAGGCCAAACCACCTCCGACCTAGCATCTAACGCCGCGAAAGCTGCACTTAAGATGGCGAACTTGGAAGGCAGCGACATAGATGCGATTATCGTCGCGACCTCTACCGCTGATCTGACATTCCCTTCTGTTGCCACGATGGTTCAAAACGCGATCGGCAACACCGCAGGCTATGCCTTTGATGTGCAAGCCGTTTGTGCGGGTTTCGTCTATGCGCTTTCAAATGCGAATGCCTTGATCGTATCGGGTCAAGCGAACCGCGTCCTTGTGATTGGTGCTGAAACATTTAGCCGCATTATGGACTGGACCGACCGTGCAACCTGCGTGCTTTTCGGGGACGGTGCCGGCGCACTGATCCTTGAAGCCGAAGACGGCACAGGTAAAGCCACCGATCGCGGCATACTGTCTGTCGATTTGAATTCTGATGGTCGCTACAAAGACCTGCTTTACGTCGATGGCGGTGTCTCGACACAAAACAGCGGTATGCTGCGTATGCAAGGCAAAGAACTGTTTCGCCATGCTGTCGAAAAACTGGCACAAACGGCCGACACTGCGTTGGAAAAAGCGGGCCTATCGGCGGACGACGTCGACTGGATCGTGCCACATCAGGCCAACATCCGCATTATCCAATCCACAGCCAAAAAACTTGGCGTGGGCATGGAACGCGTTGTCGTCACCGTTCAGGATCACGGCAACACATCCGCTGCATCGATTCCCCTCGCGCTGTCTGTCGGCGTGGCAAACGGCCAAATCAAACAGGGCGATCTGGTCGTAACCGAAGCAATTGGCGGCGGATTGGCTTGGGGCGCGGTCGTCATCCGCTGGTAACAGCCGCAAAGTTGCGCTGAATACCGATTGCCAAGCCGTTGTTATTGACTCTGAATTTGCACACGGCCTATGATCTGCTTTAATGTGAGAGGTACACTTATGGCTGATAAGACATTGACGCGGATGGACTTGGCAGATGCTGTGCATAGCCAAGTTGGTCTTTCGAGAAACGACAGCGCGGACTTGGTCGAAAGTGTGCTGAGCCATGTATCCGACAGTCTGGTATCAGGTGAAACTGTCAAAATTTCTTCCTTCGGGACATTTTCCGTGCGCGAAAAAGCTGCACGGATCGGCCGCAACCCCAAGACTGGCGAAGAGGTTCCAATCCACCCTCGCCGTGTTCTTACCTTCCGCCCGTCGCATCTGATGAAAGATCGCGTTGCTGCGGGGAACAAACGCTAGGTTATGGCCAAAGCCAAAGACGCATTTCGTACGATCAGTGAAGTTGCTGAATGGTTGGATACGCCCACCCATGTGCTGCGCTTTTGGGAAAGCAAGTTCAGTCAGATCAAACCTGTCAAAGGCGCCGGTGGACGGCGTTATTACCGGCCCGCCGATATGGATTTGTTGGGCGGTATCAAACAGTTGCTGCATGAAGATGGTCTGACGATCAAGGGAACGCAAAAGCTACTGCGCGAAAAAGGCGTCAAACATGTGTCCACCTTGGGCCTGTCAATGACCACCGCCCCAGACACAGAGATCGCAGTAAAGCCTGCACCTGCCCCGCAAAAAGCGGCGCCAGTTACACCACCATCCGAACCAAAGGCACCTGCGCCACAGTCGTCGCAGAACGCTTTGCCATTTGACGCACCAGAAACACCCAACGCGCCCGCATTTGCGATCGACCTTCCCCTTCCGCCGCAAGACATGCCAGATGTGCCTACTGGTCTGATCGGACGCGCTCAGGTGGATACCACTGGCCTTGCCGCCCGTGCGGCGCAAATTGCCCCGTTGCTTGCCCGATTGCAGGCTTTGCACACCCGCGTGACGGGCTAAATCCTGTGCTTTTCGGGCTTGCCCTTACACCCATTTGCGTTAAGAACGCGCTCAGTCGGGCTATAGCGCAGCCTGGTAGCGCGTCCGTCTGGGGGACGGAAGGTCGCAGGTTCGAGTCCTGCTAGCCCGACCACTCATAACCGCCCGTCAGTGCCCAAGCACGGCGGGCGTTTTTGTACCTGCAAGGGGAACTTGAATGACGACTTCTGGCGTACTGGCCGACCACCAAATCCGCGACATGATCGCCCAAGGGCGCATTGCGTCCGATGCCCCGATTGCCGAAGGCCAAATCCAACCGGCGTCGCTTGACCTGCGCCTAGGTACGACCGCGTACCGCGTGCGGGCATCTTTTTTGGCAGGACGAACGCGCACCGTCAAAGAACGTCTTGCTGATTTCCAGATGCATGCCGTTGATCTAGAAGGCGGCGCAGTGCTGGAAAAGGGCTGCGTTTATGTCGTGCCGTTGATGGAAAATCTGCGCCTGCCCCCAGGCATGACCGCAGCGGCAAGCGCAAAATCGTCGATCGGGCGGTTGGACCTGCTAACACGGATCATCACGGATCGCGGGGTCGAGTTCGACCGCATCCCTGATGGTTACGACGGCCCGCTTTATGTCGAGATCTGCCCAAGGTCTTTTTCGGTGGTCGCGCAACCGGGTCAAATGCTGAACCAGATCATTTTTCGCCAAGGTAAAACCTTGATGTCAGACGACGATCTGCGTGCGCTGCACGCGACAACGCCGATTGTTTCGGGTGATCCGGTTATTTCGGACGGGCTGGGCTTTTCTGTAGATTTGCGCCCCGACACCGGAAATCTGGTCGGTTACCGTGCCAAACCTCACACTGGTGTGGTCGATTTGTCCAAACTCAACCACTACGATCCGGTTGATTTCTGGGAACCCGTTCATACGAACGACGGCTGGATCATTCTTGATCCAGGTGCGTTTTATATCTTGGTCAGCCGCGAAGCGATCATCATTCCACCCATGCAAGCTGCTGAAATGGCGCCCTATTTGGCTATGGTCGGTGAATTCCGCGTTCATTATGCGGGCTTTTTTGACCCCGGTTTTGGCTACGCTGAAGCAGGTGGATCAGGTTCACGCGGCGTGCTTGAAGTGCGCTGCCACGAGGCCCCTTTTGTATTGGAACATGGGCAGGTCGTGGGCCGATTGGTTTACGAACATATGGCGGCAATGCCAGACGCGCTGTATGGCCGCGAGATTAAATCGAATTATCAAGGCCAAGGTCTAAAGCTGTCAAAGCACTTCAAGTCCTAACGCATAAAGCGTCGTAACATCCCGGCACTGCGCTGCGCAGTTTGTGTGTTCTTGCGGGCTTTCTTGGCGCTATCACGCTCTTGCTGGGTCATTTCTTCGGGTTTCTTGCCGCGCCGGGACGCAACATCGATCCCTTTGTTCATCAGCATCCGCAGTCCCATATTGATCAATCGGTTCATATTCATCAGGTATCTCCAACCACTTGCATCATAGGTATGCCGAATTTCTTAATCTTCAAACAACTCTGTCTGATTATCGTCATCATCATCGCCATCTTCTGCGTCACCCAAGACATTCGCACCAGGTGACGGGCGGTTTTCCAGCAACCCGGCTGAACGCAGTTCTTTCAAGCCAGGCAAGTCGCGGGCGTTTTCTAGCCCGAAGTGATCAAGGAAGCTTTGCGTCACCACAAAAGTTACGGGCCTACCCGGTGTCATACGCCTGCGCCCGAACCTGATCCATTCCAACTCGATCAACTGATCAACCGTGCCTCGACTGACGCTAACGCCACGTATTTCTTCGATCTCGGCGCGCGTGACAGGCTGGTGATAAGCAACAATCGCCAACGTTTCGATTGCGGCGCGGCTGAGTTTGCGTGTCTCAACCGTTTCTTTTTGCATCAAGAATCCAAGATCCCCCGCCGTGCGAATAGCCCAAGCATCGCCAACCTTCACGATATTCACACCGCGCCCGTCATAACGTTTGCGCAGATGGGCCAATGCCTCTGCGGGATCACATCCGTGCGGCATCCGGCCGATGAGTTCGGCGACAGTGACGGGATCAGCGGTCGCAAACAAAATCGCTTCGACCATGCGTTCTTGTTCACCCATTGGGGGCGCTTCGAACAGGCTGTCATTTGCGGGTTTGGTGTCATTACTCATCGGGGACTTTCTTGCGAATATGAATGGGGGCGAAAATCTCGCCCTGCCGGATTTCGATCTTACCCTCTTTGGCCAACTCCAGCGTGGCCGCGAACGTCGCCGCTGTGGTCGAGCGTCTGCGTTGGGGATCAGCATCCCAACCGTCGGGCAGATAACTGATCAGATCGGTCCAGTCGCCAGCAAAGCCGATCAGCCCCCGCATTCGTTCCAGCGCTTGTTCCATTGTCATCACGTGCTGGCGATCCATCACGAAGGGCCGGAAATCGTCGCGAGTGCGTATGCGGGCATAGCCCTGCATCAGATCAAGCAAAGTTGCGGTATAAGTCACACGGCGCACACGCTGCACGTCTTCCGTGATGCCACGCGCAAAGAAATCACGGCCCAGTTGATCGCGCGCCATCAGTTTTGCCGCCGCCTCGCGCATGGCCTGCAAGCGTTCAAGCTGGAACGCCAAGTGCGCGGCAAGTTCTTCACCAGACGGGCCTTCTTCGGTCGGATCGGGCGGCAGCAACAAGCGCGACTTAAGGAACGCCAGCCAAGCCGCCATGACCAGATAATCAGCCGCCAGTTCAAGACGCAGTTTCTTGGCTTGCTCAACGAAGGCCAAGTACTGCTTGGCCAGTTCCAGAATTGAAATCTGGCGCAGGTCAACTTTTTGCGTGCGCGACAAGGTCAGCAAAAGGTCAAGCGGGCCTTCAAAGGAACCCACGTCAACGATTAACGCTTCAGCGGCCACTCGGTCGCTGACACTGACCGTGTCTTCTTGAAATGCGTCGTCTTGCATCGACCCTCTCAGCTTAATAGCGCTTCAAGTTCTGCTTCTAGCTGGGGGATGTCAATATTTTCAGGTGTTTTTCGCATAGCCAATGCACGAATTGCGCGGATTTGCGCGGCAGATGACATATCCCCCGCCGCATCCGCAATTTCCGTCATTTCGTCGCGGTCGCCGTTGCAATGCAGGACAACGTCACAGCCCGCGGCGATCGACTTTGTTGCGCGGTCAGTCAGGGTGCCTGACAAGGCTTCCATCGACAGATCATCAGTCATCAAGACACCATCGAAACCAATATCCTTACGGATCACTTCGATCATTTTGGCGGATGTTGTGGCGGATTGATCGGGGTCAATATCAGAGAATACAATATGCGCCGTCATACCAAACGGCAGGTCATTCAACGCTTTGAACGGTGCAAAATCACGCGCCTCAAGCGCCTCGCGGGGGACGTCAACATGCGGCAATTGCAGGTGGCTATCAGTGGTCGCACGCCCATGTCCGGGGATATGTTTCAGCACGGGCAACACACCACCCACAAGATGGGCATCAGCACAGACACGTGCTGCTTCGACAACGGTTGTCACATCACGCCCATAAAGCCGATTATAAAGAAACGGATGCGTGGCGTCCTCGGCAATATCGGCAAGGGGCGCGCAATTGGCATCGATGCCGACACTGTGCAGATCATCCGCGATTAGACGATTCCGGATCCATTGGGCACGAAGCGGATCGCGGGCGCGATCCATCTGGTCAAGCGCAGGCAAGTATTCACGCCAATGCGGGCTGCGCATCCGCTGCACGCGTCCACCTTCCTGATCAATCAGAATCGGCGCTTCTCGCCCCACCGCATCACGCAGTTGATCAGTTAGTTTGCGCAACTGGTCTGGGGTGTCGATGTTGCGCGTGAACAGGATAAAACCAAGAGGCTGCGTATTCCGAAAGAAATCGCGTTCCCATGCCGAAAGTTCGAACCCTTCAGGCCCGAAAATCGTCGCGTTCATCACCACTTAGTTGACAACCACGGCGATACACTCGGTGCCTTCGGCCTGCAATGCAGCACACAAGCGGCGTGCTTCGGCGCGGTCAGCAAAACCGCTGGCGCGCAACCTGTACCACGTACCGCTGCTTTGATTGCTCACTTGAATGACACGCTCGCGGTCGGTCATGAGTTGTCCAAAACGCGACTGAAGACGATCCCACTCTTGCGCGGCCGTTGCAGGACTTGAGAACGCGCCAAGTTGCACAAGGTTTGTGCCGACTTGGAATGCATCTGTTGTTATCGCAACTTCTGATGCGGTTGCAGGCGCTGCGGCGACCGACGCTGGCGCAGGTGCGATGATCCGGAAAGCAGCCGGGCGAAGTGCAGGACGCACCGACGTCGCCACACCCGGTACTGAAGCGGCAATCGCACCATCTGTTGGTGCCAGCGGTGCAGTTCCCGCCGCAAGCTGTTCAGCAAGTGCGAGAATATCGTCCGCGTCCATGGCCGTAGGCGTCACATCAAGCACAGCAACCGTTGACGTCTCGGCCTGAACCGAAGCAGTTACTGCAGACGTTTCAGAGGTTGGCTGCGCCTCAAGGTCCTCTTGCGCCAGACCAGCAGTGCGCGGGGCCAGTACCAAACGGTCCTCGGGACCGCCCGCCTCACCCAATGCAGCAACTTCGTTGACGGACAACCCTGCATGCAAGGCTACGGCACCACCTGGATTATCGGGCAAGACCCGCATGTCACCTTCCATAGCGCGGACAACGGGAATGCCGCTGACGTCGCGCATGATCAACTTGTAGCCCCAGAAACCGACGCCAAGGATCAAGGTGAACGACAAAGCCGCACCTGCGAAATTCATCATATTGGTTACACGGGGTGTGCCCGCGGTCGGGGCGAACCCCTCATCGTATACTGCCATCTCTGCCTCTCGCCGCCCCATGCCTTTTGGCTTTGCGGGGTCGTTTTCTTAGACGGTCCGACAGGTCGTGCGTTAACGCATCTCTTCCATCGGAGTGACGCCAAGAATACCCAAACCGTGCGAAATAACAATCGATACGGCCCGGATCAGAGCAATTTTCGCCTGTGTGGTATCTGAGTCACCCTCTTGGACAAAACGCAGTGCCTGATCTGCGTTGCCTTGATGATAAAGTCCATGGAAATCCGACGCGAGATCATAAAGGTAAAAAGCCACGCGATGCGGCTCATGGCCCTTTGCTGCGATCTCGACCAGGCGCGGCCATTCTGCCAGCTTCTTGATGACTGCGAGCTCGGCATCATGTGTTAGCCCAGAGATATCAACACCCGCCAAAGTATCGTCAGACACGTCCGTAAATTCGGCAGCCTTAGCCACAGCAGAGTTCACACGCGCATAGGCATAGTTGACGTAGAAAACCGGATTGTCCTTGGATTGTTCTAGTACTTTGTCGAAATCAAAATCCAAAGGTGCGTCGTTCTTGCGGGTCAGCATATGGAACCGCGTTACATTCGCGCCCACTTGGTCGACCACATCGCGCAAGGTAACGAACGTCCCTGCCCGCTTGGACATTTTGAACGGCTCGCCGTTCTTATATAACTTCACAAGCTGCGTCAGCTTCACATCAAGCGGCACGCGGCCGTCGGAGAGTGCAGACACAGCCGCCTTCATCCGCTTCACATAGCCACCGTGATCGGCACCGAAGACATCAATCAACTGATCAAAGCCGCGCTGGATCTTGTCGTAGTGATACGCGATGTCAGGCGCAAAATATGTCCACGATCCATCTGATTTTTGCACAGGCCGGTCTACATCGTCACCATGTTCAGTTGACTTGAACAGTGTCTGTTCACGAGGCTCCCAGTCTTCGGGCATTTTACCTTTTGGTGGCTCAAGCACACCGCGATAGATCAGGCCCTTGGCATCAAGTTCTGCAATGGCTTTTTCAATCAGACCCGTCCCGTATAGCGACTTCTCGCTATAGAAATTATCCATCGTGACACCAAGCTGGGCCAGATCTTCACGGATAAGTTCCATCATTGCCGCAGTTGCGAACTCGCGGACATTCTCAAGCCAGACATCCTCGCTTTGGTTCAAATACTCATCTGCGACCTTGGCTTTCAGTGCCTGCCCGACGGGAACCAGATAGTCCCCCGGATAAGTGCCATCCTCGAACGCGACCTTTTGGCCATGCGCCTCAAGGTACCGCAAATACACCGACCGCGCGAGCACATCGACCTGTGCGCCGCCATCGTTGATGTAATATTCTTTTGTTACGTCGTAGCCCGCGTAATCCAGCAAACGCGCCAGCGCGTCACCAAATACAGCCCCCCGTGTGTGTCCGACATGCAAAGGCCCGGTCGGGTTCGCGGAAACATATTCGACCATCATCTTTTGGCCCTGTCCCAGCGTGGATTTGCCGTAGGCAGGATCAGTCAGGGCTGCTTTCACAACGCCTTGCCAAACGCCAGGCACCAACCGCATGTTCAAGAAACCGGGGCCTGCGACCTCTGCCACAGCAATCTGCGGATCGTTCAAAAGCTTCGCGGCAAGTGCATCTGCGATGACACGCGGGTTCATTTTGGCAGGCTTGGCCAAAACCATCGCGGCATTCGTCGCCATGTCACCGTGGGCTGCATCGCGGGGCGGTTCGACTGACACAGCATCGGTGGCAAGGCCTGCAGGCAACGTGCCTTCTGCGACCATCTGGTCGAGGCAAGCAAGCACGCGGGTGCGAATATCAGCGAAAAGGTTCATGGGTCTTATGTCCAGTTTAGGTTCACCGCCTCATGTATCACCCCTCGCGCGGGCGTCAATTGGTGCGGGGTTTTCAGTTAGTTGCCGTCAATAACGCCAGCGGGGACCACTTCGCCCCCGATCAGGCGTTTGTGTTCCTGTATTGCAAAGCGGTCAGTCATGCCGGCGATATAGTCCGCCACGATCCGCGCCAAGGCCGTTTGGTCCGGTGCGTCCGCCACGTCTTTGCGCCATTGCTTGGGCAATTCGTCAGTGTTCTCCAAGAAAAACGGGAACAAATCGTTGACCATCTGCGTCACAACAACCCGCATTTCAACGACTGCTGGCGCACGGTACATCCGTTCAAACAAGAACTGGCGAATGACTTTCAAGTCTGTCCAAAGCTCTGGTGAAAACTGGATCATCATGCGCCCCGCGTGGCGAATGTCATGCACTGTCGCTGGGGCAAATTCGGTCAGGTTGCGGCGGCTGACGATAATCACATCTTCGACCAGCACCCCGAAAAAGCGGCGCAATGCTTCATGGCGGCGACGGTAGTAGTTAAGATCGGGGTATTTGGCATCCACCCGCGCAAAGCAATCGCGCAAGATGGGCAGTTCGGCCAATTCGTCGGTGCTGAACAATTCTGCCCGCAATCCGTCATGCAAGTCATGGTTATTATAGGCGATATCATCGGCAAGGGCTGCAGCTTGCGCTTCCGCGCTCGCGTGCGTGTGCAATTCCAGATCATGCCGCGCGTTATAGGCGGCCAATGCATATGGGATGTCACCCGTTACAGGCCCGTTATGTTTTGCAATCCCTTCAAGGCTTTCCCATGTCAGGTTCAGCCCGTCCCATTCGGCATAATGCCGTTCCAGATTGGTGACGATATGCAGGGCTTGGGCGTTGTGATCGAAACCACCGTAGGGCTGCATCAAGGCATCCAGCGCCTCTTCGCCTGTATGCCCGAACGGCGTGTGTCCCAGATCATGCGCCAGCGCGACTGCTTCGGTTAACTCAACGTTTAAATCAAGGGCTGCAGCCACTGTGCGTGCCACTTGTGCCACCTCGATCGAATGGGTCAGACGCGTGCGAAAGTAATCGCCCTCATGTTCAATAAACACTTGGGTTTTATGCTTGAGGCGCCGAAAGGCGCTTGCATGGATGATCCGGTCACGGTCGCGTTGAAAGGGCGACCGGAAGGTGCTTTCTTCTTCCGCATAAAGCCGCCCCCGCGGATTCGCAGGATCGGTTGCATATGGCGCTGCCATTGTTGTTTGCCCGTCTTGTCGTGTTTGCCTGCAACCCCTATATTACAACCAATCCCGAACCGATAGGCCCCCGCGATGTTCACACTTCCACCCAAAGTCACCAGCCGCGCATTCGAACGCTTGGCCGAAATTGGCGCTTCTGCACAAGGCAAGGCTTTGCGCGTTGCCGTCGAAGGCGGCGGCTGCTCGGGGTTCCAGTATGAAATCGATCTGGATGACGCGAAAGACGATGATCTGGTCCTGTCCGAACAGGGTGAAACGGTCGTAATCGATAGTGTTTCACTGCCTTTTCTGGCGGACGCAGTCATTGATTTCAGCGAGGAATTAATTGGTGCGCGTTTCGTGATCAACAATCCAAACGCATCGTCATCATGCGGGTGTGGCACGTCGTTCTCGATGTAAGTGCCTTGCACCCTGCCCGCCCTTGGGTCAAAACCGACGTGAACTCTGGGGGTGGCACATGAAAATCGCGACATTCAACATCAATGGCGTCAAAGCCCGTATCGACGCATTGACCCATTGGATAGATGACACCCAACCCGACGTGGCGATTCTGCAAGAGATCAAGTCAGTCGACGAAGGATTCCCCCGCGAGATTTTCGAGGACAAAGGCTACAACGTCGAAACCCATGGTCAAAAGGGCTTTAACGGGGTCGCCCTGCTGTCAAAATTTCCGCTCGAGGATGTCACGCGTGGCCTACCGGGCGCGGAAGGTGCTGGCCGCGACGGTATTGACGACATCGAAGCCCGCTATATCGAGGCAACAGTCGTGGGCGAAAAGGCTCTGCGCATTTGCGGGCTTTACCTACCCAACGGCAACCCCGCGCCGGGTCCAAAATACGACTATAAACTGCGCTGGATGGAACGCTTGCGCGCGCGCGCCGCAGAGCTTTTGCAAAATGAAGAATGCGCGTTAATCGCCGGAGATTACAACATTATCCCCCAAGCGGAAGATGCCGCAAAGCCAGATGCATGGCGCGATGATGCCCTGTTTCGCCTTGAGAGCCGCGAAGCGTACCGCCGCATCCTGAACCTTGGCTATACGGAAGCATTTCGTGCAGTCGAGGCTGGCGCAGGACATTATTCATTCTGGGATTATCAAGCCGGCGCATGGGATCGCAACGATGGTATCCGGATTGATCATTTCTTGCTAACGCCGCAATGCGCGGACGTTCTGAACACCTGCTGGATCGAAAAGGAAGTTCGCGGTCGCGAAAAGCCGTCGGACCACGTTCCTGTCTGGGTTGACCTCGCGCTGTGATTTCGTGAACATCGCTGCTATGCGCAGGTATTTCATCATATTGACTGTTGCCGCGACGCTGCCAACGCTGGCTCATGCGCAATGTCGTATGGCCGTGGCTGGTGCAGCCTGCGTCGTTGTCCCCCAGTCGGCCGAAAGTGCAGTTCAACCTGTCGAGATCGGGCAAGTGCTGGAACGCGGGCAATATTCAATGTTGATGAATTCGCGCTACTACGGTCTGCCATCGGTAAGCGACGGTTGGGTCTATATGCGGATCGAAGACGAAATCTACCGCGTTGACTGGCTATCGCAAACAGTGCTTGAAAACGTCACGGATCAGGCAAACCGGAATTGGTAGCTGCCTCAATAACTCTGATTGGATGCAAGCATGCTGGAATTACGTCCCAATTGCGAATGGTGTGATCGCGACCTACCGCCTGATGCGGCAGAGGCGCGTATCTGTACCTATGAATGCACATACTGCGCTGACTGCGTTGAAAACGTTCTGAAAAACGTATGCCCTACATGTGGTGGCGGGTTTGTGCCCCGCCCGATCCGTCCGCAAAAAGCCTATCATGACAAGCCAGCGTTAGGTTTGGGAAACCAGCCCGCCAGCACTGTCCGTGTGCATTCAAGGTGGACAGCGGATCAGCTCAAAGCCATGACGGAAAAGCTACAGGATGTAGACCCATCTGATCGCTAGATGTGTCTTCAGGCCGTCACATCGTGATCGTAAAGCCAGCCTAGCCGGTTCAAGAATGCATTTGGTGCGACTGCACCCATCGCCCGCAAACCTGCATGGGCGACGACCTTCTGCAAGCCGCCCAGATGGTAATTGCGCGCATTGCTGTTAGCGGCTGCAATCGCCTTTACCACCCGCGCACGGCGCTGGGATTGGTAGTCGCGAAGCGCTTGTTCCAGATCAAAACTTTCATTGCAGGCACGCGCCAAAACATATGCGTCTTCAATCGCCAGATTGGCGCCTTGCGCCAGAAACGGCAGCGTCGGATGGGCCGCATCGCCTAAGATGGCAATTGACCCAGCATGCCACTTTGCCGCGACCGGCTGCCGGAACAGACCCCAGAGGTTTACCTTTTCCACGTCCCCCAGAATGCCTTTGATCTCCCAAGAACAATCAGCAAAAGCTTGGCGCAGGTTTCCGGGTTCATCATTGTGATGCCAGCCTTCTGCGGCCCACCCGCTGCGTTCCTGAACCGCCACGATATTCAGCCTGCCGCCAGACAGAGGATAGGTCACCAGATGCCGCCCCGGCGCCATCCAGACGCGCGCAACCGGATCGGCCTTGTCAGAACTGACCAAGGCACGCCACGCCACCTGACCCGTAAAGAAAGGTTTAGTGGCAGAATTGATTAGACCGCGCACCACTGAATGAAGCCCATCAGCGCCAATGGTCAGATCTGGTTTGATCCGGACACTGTCCACTTCGAAGCTGCCATCGGGGCGCAACATTTCGATGCGCGTGCCTAGTTTGACAGTGACACCTGCTGCAGAGCAGGCACGGGCCAACACGTCAATCAGCGCAGCGCGGTGGTAAAATCTGTATGCAGGGGTTTGAGCAGAGAGATCAAATCGGGTGATTTGTTTGCCGGATATTGCATCCATCGGTGCAACCGCTTGCGCAGTGATCCCAGACGCACCCAGGGCTTTTTCCAACCCCAGTGCATTCAATACACGCGCGCCATTGGGGGTGATTTGCAGCCCTGCCCCGACTTCGGTCAGCGCAGGGGCTTGTTCGTAGATGGTCACACGGGCGTTTTGACGGGCAAAGGCAAGCGCTGCTGTCAGGCCGCCTATTCCGCCACCAATGATGGCAATGTCACGCTGTGCGTTCTTGTCCATTTAATCGTCGCGGTGCACTTTCTCGCGGCGCTCGTGACGCTCTTGTGCTTCAAGGCTCATGGTTGCAATCGGACGCGCATCCAGACGCTTGAGCGAAATAGGCTCGCCGGTGATTTCGCAATAACCGTATTCGCCTTCGTCGATGCGGCGCAGGGCTGCGTCGATCTTGCTGACCAGTTTGCGCTGACGATCCCGCGTGCGAAGTTCCAGCGCACGGTCGGTTTCCTCGGACGCGCGGTCGGCGACATCTGGAATGTTGCGGGTCTGGTCTTTCATGCCAGCGACTGTGTCGCGGCTGTCTTCCATCAACTCTGCTTTCCAGTCATTCAGCTTGCGACGGAAATACTCTGTCTGGCGCTCGTTCATGAATGGTTCATCGTCGGCTGGGCGGTAGTCATCAAGTTGAAACGCTTCGGCTTTCATTCTTTTTTCCTCTGCTTGTCGCGCCCTTCAGTCAAATAAACTGGTCGCGACACCCCCAAATTAAGGACCGTTTAACGCCCTGTTCAGGTTCTGTCACCCCCCCATTTTACTCCATAACATGGTGTTGATGATCGGGCATGACGCGCTTAAGTTCACCCAAATTCCAAAGGGGACACACATGCAATTCACTGGCACAGACACCTATGTCGCAACGGACGATCTGACGATGGCGGTGAATGCAGCTGTTACACTGGAACGCCCTTTACTGGTCAAAGGCGAACCTGGAACTGGTAAAACCGAACTGGCCCGCCAGATCAGCGCGTCTTTGGGGCTGCCGATGATTGAATGGCACATCAAATCCACAACCAAGGCCCAACAGGGGCTTTATGAATACGATGCCGTCAGCCGTCTGCGCGATAGCCAGCTGGGTGATGCGCGGGTCCATGACGTGGCCAACTACATCAAAAAGGGCAAGCTTTGGCAGGCTTTCGGGGCGGACGGCAAAGTTGTCTTGCTGATTGATGAAATCGACAAGGCCGACATCGAATTTCCCAATGACCTGTTGCAAGAACTCGACCGGATGGAATTTCACGTCTACGAAACAGGTCAAACGATCAAGGCCGTGCATCGCCCCGTTGTCATCATCACATCCAACAATGAAAAAGAATTGCCGGATGCATTTCTGCGTCGCTGCTTTTTTCACTACATCCGGTTTCCCGACGTGGACACCATGCGCAAGATCGTCGAAGTGCATCACCCAGGCATCAAGGCTTCGCTTTTGACTGCTGCCCTGACGCAGTTCTACGAGATCCGCGAAACCAACGGGCTAAAGAAAAAACCGTCCACGTCCGAAGTGCTTGATTGGCTGAAACTGCTACTGGCCGAGGATCTGGATGCAGAGGACCTCAAGCGTGATGGCGTCAACGCGCTGCCCAAATTGCACGGCGCACTTTTGAAGAACGAGCAGGATGTACATCTGTTCGAACGCCTCGCCTTCATGGCGCGCAGTCAGCGTTAGACCTCACCCACAGGGAATTGACTGGTCCTTGGGGCAAAGCCCGCTATTGTCCAAGAAAAGACAATAAAGAGCAGCGCAGCCATGATATTTCCCCTTCTATCCTTCAAACGCTTTGCTGCGCTTGCGCTGTGCTTTGCTGCGGCCTGCGCCCAACCCCCAGCAGAACCGACACCTGAACCGATCTTACTGGATTTCCCGCAGATGCGCGGTTTCGTGGCACAAAGCCCCGGACCACCAACGCGACCGAATTCCCAAATCGCAAGGGACTTCATGGACCTGTCGTTCGAAATGGAAAGCGGGCGACCTCTGGCCATTCTGACACGCTTTGAAGGTCCTGTTACTGTGCGTGCTTCCGGAGACTTGCCGCCAGCGGCGATGCGTGATTTGCGCGCCTTGATCGGGCGACTGCGTAGCGAAGCACGGATCGACATCAGCCTAACAACCGCCACGCAAGCCAATATCGTAATTCAGACCATCCCCACACGCGCCATGCAGCGGATTGCCCCCAATGCCGCCTGTTTTGTCGTGCCTCGCGTTCAAAGCTGGGAAGAGCTTCGCGCAGCCCGTAATTCGGGAATACTGGATTGGGGCACATTGGAACGCCGTGAGAAGGCCGCGATCTTTATTCCCAACGAAGCGACACCGCAGGAAATGCGCGATTGCCTCCACGAAGAGTTGGCGCAAGCGCTGGGGCCGCTGAATGATCTATACAGTCTACCTGATTCCGTCTTCAACGATGACAATATCCATGCCGTTCTGACCGGATTTGATATGCTGATCCTGCGGACTTACTACGCCCCTGCGCTGCGCAACGGCATGTCCCGTGACGAGGTCGCGGCCCGCCTGCCCGCCCTTCTTGCGCAGTTCAACCCGCGTGGCCAAGGCGCAGGAGGACTGCTGACACCGCGCACTTCGCGGCTCTGGAAAGCCTCGATTGAGGAAGCTTTGTCAGACGGAACATCCGACAGCCGCCGACGACAAGCCGCGGCACGCGCCATCGAAATCGGACGGTCGCAAGGGTGGACAGGCACACGCGCAGGCTTTGCCCAATATGCCTACGGTCGATTGCAAATCGGAAATGACGCAGGCCAAGCCATCGCGGCATTTAACGCCGCTAGCAGTGCATACAGCCAAGACCCCGCAACCCAGATCCACATGGCCCATGTGGCGCTACAATTGGCGGCCCCTGCTTTGATTTCAGGCGACGCGGACCGCGCAATTGCGATAACCCAAGCGGCAATTCCGGTTGCGCGGCGACATGAAAACGCAGGTTTGTTGTCGCTTTTGATGATGTTCCAGGCCGAGGCCCTTGATCTGCGTGGCGATACTGACGCAGGCATGGCGCTGCGTCTGGACAGTTTGGGGTGGGCGCTCTATGGGTTTGGCAACCGGAATGCGGTGATTGACCAGCTCAATGAAATCGCTTCGCTTCCGCCACAAGTACCGCCAAGCTGACAAGGGCCAGACCATGATTTTTCCACTCGCAGGTATGTTTCTGGGTGCTCTTGTCGGGGCATATCGCGCCAAAGCACGCGGCGGCAAGCCCTTCGATCTGCTGCAATGGGCCGCTGTTTTCGCGATCCTGTTTGGCATCATCGGGCTGTTTTTGCTGATCATCATCGACCGCAGCTTTTACTGAACCATGTTCTTGCCTTTCTTCGACAACTTACGCAGCAACGGTGTCCCCGTCAGTCTGCGCGAGTTTTTGGCGTTTCTGGAGGGCATGAAGGCAGGTCTTGCGACCTATGACGTCGAAGCGTTCTATTTCCTTGCCCGCACCACGATGGTCAAAGACGAACGGCATCTCGACAAATTTGACCGCGCATTTTCCGCAACCTTTGCAGGTCTAGAGGCGATACCGGATGAAGCCGTTTTGAACGCTGTCGATATCCCTGCAGACTGGTTAGAAAAACTTGCCGAAAAACATCTGAGCGCCGAAGAAAAAGCCGAAATCGAAGCTTTAGGTGGCTTTGATAAGCTGATGGAAACGCTCAAGAAACGGCTAGAGGAACAAAAGGGCCGCCATCAGGGTGGTTCCAAATGGGTTGGCACGGCGGGAACTTCGCCTTTTGGCGCATACGGTTATAATCCCGAGGGCGTGCGCATCGGCCAAAAAGAAAGCCGCCATCAGCGTGCAGTCAAAGTCTGGGACAAACGCGAATTCAGGAACCTTGACGACACTGTCGAGTTGGGAACGCGAAACATCAAGGTCGCCCTCAAACGCCTGCGCCGTTGGGCGCGTGACGGGGCGCAAGAAGAGCTTGACCTGAACGGCACGATCCGCGCCACAGCAGAGCATGGCTATCTTGATGTGCAAACCCGACCCGAACGGCGCAACGCCGTCAAAGTGTTGTTATTCTTGGATGTCGGCGGGTCAATGGACCCACATATCAAAGTTGTCGAAGAACTGTTCAGCGCGGCGAAATCAGAGTTCAAGCATTTTGAACACTTCTACTTTCACAACTGCCTTTATGAAGGAGTGTGGAAAGACAACCGTCGCCGCTGGAATGCGCAAACCCCCACATGGGACGTGTTGCGCACATACGGCCCTGATTACAAATGCATCTTCGTGGGCGACGCCAGTATGTCGCCGTATGAAATTGCCTTTAAGGGCGGTGCCAACGAACATTACAACCAAGAGGCGGGCCATACGTGGCTGGAACGCGCACGCGATCAATGGCCTAATCACCTCTGGATCAATCCGCTGGAACAGCGCTATTGGCCCTACACCCAATCTATCCAGATGATCCAAGAGATTTTCGGCACTGACCGCATGGTCCCGATGACTTTATCAGGTATCGACGCCGGAATGCGCAGCCTGAGCCGTTAAAGACTTGTGAAACGCTCGCAAGCATCGCAGCGTTATGACGATCACAATAGCGAATTGGCAGACAGATGTGGCACCGCCTAAAAGACCTTTGGACCCATAACAGGTACCTTCTGATCGCTTTCGTGGTCGCGATCTGTTTGTCTGGCTTCTTTAGTGCGCGCGCGATCAGCCAATTTGTCTATTGGGCGGATCCCGCACGCCAAGATCAAACTCTCGCGGGCTGGATGACGCCACGCTATGTCGGTAAATCCTATGACATCCCCCCGGAAATCATCCTAGAGGCTTTTGACCTGCAACAAGACGGCAACCCGCGTCGCATATCATTGGACAGGTTGTCCGAAGAAAAAGGCATTTCTTTGAACGACATGCAGACACAACTTGATGTGACCGTCGCCCGATGGCGGGCCGAACAGGGCGTGTTGAACGAATGACTGACCTGATCCTTACCCTTGCCGCAGACTACGGTGTGCCGCTGTTGTTTAGCGTCACCTTCTTAAGTTGCCTGGCCCTGCCTGTACCATCTTCCTTGCTGATGCTTGCGTCGGGCGGATTTGCCGCAGCGGGTGACTTGTCGCTTGTCGCCGTAGCAGTGGCAGCATTTGGCGGGGCCGTGATTGGTGATAATCTTGGCTACTGGATTGCACGCAGGTTCGGACCGCACCTTACCCGCTGGCT
>UPTN01000541.1_pt1 | contig 19475 bp, 21 predicted proteins | sample 2160111 | NCBI WGS metagenome assembly UPTN01 (sample SAMN06265058, study PRJEB28932) | marine metagenome | isolation source: Columbia River Estuary | place: USA:Columbia River Estuary, USA | collected 2014-05-05
ATAAACAGTAAATTGTAGAATCAAAAAATGACTAAAATATATTGAATAATCTGATATATAATTTAAAGGTAAATGATAATAAGATGAAAAGGTAATAAAAACACCAACTAATAAATTAAGGATAATATGAAAATAAATTTGAGATTTATATTTTTTAAACTTTTCCAATTAAAAATTCATCATTATTTTTTATGGTCACTTCTTTTAATAAAAAATGAAACTAATATTTAAACAAAAAATAGAATCAACAAATCACCTTCTGTTTTATTCATCCATTTTAGCCCAGCTATCCCTTAAAGGAACTGTTCTGTTGAAAACTAATTTTTCAGAAGTTGAATCCTTATCAACACAAAAATATCCTAAACGTTGAAACTGGAATCGGTCTAAAACTTTTGAATTTTTTAGGCTAGGTTCCACAAAAGCTTCAATTATATTTAAAGAATCAGGGTTAATAAATTCTTTAAAATCTTTATCTTTTTGTCCGTCTGGAGCTTCATCTGTAAATAAACGGTCATAAACTCTCACTTCGGCCTTTTCTGAATGTAGTATAGATACCCAATGTAAAGTCCCTTTTACCTTACGCTGGCTTGCTTCTGTTCCACTTCCGCTTAAAGAGTCTTTATCATATGTACAATGTATTTCAGTAACCACTCCGTTTGCATCTTTTACACAGTTTTCAGCTTTAATGATATATGCATTCTTTAAACGAACTTCTTTTCCTAATTTCAAACGAAAAAACTTTTTATTTGCCTCTTCCCTAAAGTCTTCTTTTTCAATATATATTTCTCTACTAAAAGGTACATTTCTACTACCAAATCCATCTTCATAATCGTTATAACTAGCATCTAAAAACTCATCTTTTCCTTCAGGGTAGTTTGTAATAACAACTTTTACAGGGTCTAAAACAGCCATTACTCTTGGTGCAGTTTTGTTTAAATGGTCTTTTATACAAAACTCTAATAAAGCAACATCTGTAACATTATCTCTTTTTGCAATACCAGCAATATCACTAAAATTTCTGATAGCCTCAGGAGAATAACCTCTTCTTCTTAAACCTGAAATAGTAGGCATTCGTGGATCATCCCATCCAGTAACAATCTTTTCTTCAACAAGTTGCAACAATTTGCGTTTACTCATTACTGTATAACTTAAATTTCTACGTGCAAATTCTCGCTGTTTTGGACGTAATTTTGCTGAATCATATACTTGATCTACATACCAATCGTACAAATCTCTATGTGACTTAAATTCTAAAGTACATATTGAATGTGATATTTGCTCTATATAATCAGACTCTCCATGTGTCCAGTCGTACATTGGGTAAATACACCAATCGTTTCCAGTTCTATGATGATGTTTCTTTAAAATACGATACATAATTGGGTCGCGCATATGCATATTGGTATGTTTCATATCAATTTTTGCACGCAACACATGAGAACCTTCTGCAAACTCACCATTTTTCATTTTCATGAATAATTCTAAGTTTTCTTCAATGCTTCTATCTCTGTTCGGACTATTAGTTCCTGGTTCTGTTGGTGTTCCTTTTTGAATTGCCATTTGTTCAGAAGATTGATTGTCCACATATGCTTTCCCTTCTTTAATTAACATAATTGTCCAATCAAATAATTGCTGAAAATAGTCTGAAGAATACAATTCTTTATCCCATTTAAAGCCTAACCATTCAATATCATGCTTAATAGCATCTACATATTCTTGTTCTTCTTTTGCTGGATTTGTATCATCAAACCGTAAATTAACAGGTGCATTATATTTTATACCTAACCCAAAATTTAAACAAATTGAAGCTGCATGACCAATATGTAAATAGCCATTTGGTTCTGGCGGAAATCTAAATCTCAATTTCTCTTTTGGCAATCCATTTGCCAAATCTTCTTCAATTATTTGTTCAATAAAATTCAGTGATTTTTTTTCTTCATTCATAATAACAGAAACTATTAAGCTGCAAAAATATCGATTTTTTTTGGCAATTCAACTACAAAACAAACACACGAATTACTATATTTGATAAAAATAGAACTTATGAGTAATAAACCATTAAATTATACCTGTCCAAAGTGCAATAATAAATCTTATGAAGTTGGCCAAATGAGAGCTACAGGAGGTACTTTATCTAAAATATTTGATGTTCAGACTGAAAAATTTTCTTCGGTTACCTGTGAAAGATGTAAATATACCGAGTTTTATAAGGCTCCAACAAGTTCATTAAGCAACATATTCGATTTTTTTACTAATTAAAATGGGGGTTATAAAAGTTAAAAATATACGAGTTTATGCCTATCATGGTTGTTTGGTTGAAGAAGGGAAAATAGGTTCCGATTACAGAATAGATATTGCCGTAAAAGCTGATTTATCTAAGTCAGCAATTTCCGATAATCTAGCTGATACTGTAGATTATGTGCACTTAAATAAGATTGTAAAAGAAGAAATGGCAATACGCTCTAAATTATTAGAGGAAGTTGCAAAACGGATTTTGGATAGAATTCTAAAAGAAATTTTAATAGTACAAAAGGCAGAAGTTGCAGTTTCAAAATTAAACCCACCAATTGGAGGGAATGTAGCTATGGTTACTATAGAAATGAGTAAAAGCAGGAAATAGTTTTATAATTTTTAGATAAATTAATTAGAAATAAACAATAATTAAAAAAAATCTTGTCAACTTATTAAAATTGGTTAAATTTGCAGTCCAATTAAGGCGTCGTGGCCGAGTGGCTAGGCTGGGCTCTGCAAAAGCTCCTACAGCGGTTCGAATCCGCTCGTCGCCTCATCAAAAACCTAAGCAATTCGCTTAGGTTTTTTGATTTATTTAACATATTGTTAAGTATAAATTAATGTATCTTTGTAAAACCCCTATAATGCAACATTAATCTTATATTTATTAGGGATTAAGTTGTTATTATAGTATTGAAAATTTTATAGAAGTATGACAATTTACCCTATTGAAACAGGCAATTTCAAATTAGATGGAGGCGCCATGTTTGGAGTAGTTCCTAAAGCTATTTGGCAACGTACCAACCCCGCTGATACTAACAATTTAATTGATATGAGTATGCGATGTATGCTCATTGAAGATGGCAATCGACTTATTTTAATTGATAACGGTACTGGAAACAAACAATCTGATAAGTTTTTTGGGTACTATTATTTTTTTGGAGACTTTTCTTTAGATACTTCACTTGCAAAATATGGATTTCATAGAGATGACATTACCGATGTTTTTTTAACACACCTTCATTTTGATCATTGCGGGGGTAGCATTCAATGGAACAAAAATAAAAGTGGCTACGAACCTGCTTTTAAAAATGCTAAATTTTGGAGTAATAAAAATCATTGGAAATGGGCTGTTGAGCCAAATATTCGCGAAAAAGCTTCATTTTTAAAAGAGAATATCCATCCAATTGAAGCTAGTGGACAATTAAATTTCGTGGATTTGCCAACAAATGACTTTGCAATTAATTCGGAACTAGGTTTTGATATTCTATTTGCAGACGGACATACCGAAAAGCAAATGATTCCACATATCCATTACAAAGAAAAAACGCTGGTTTTTATGGCAGATTTATTGCCAACTGTTGGACATATTCCCTTACCATATGTAATGGGATATGATACACGTCCTTTATTAACAATGGATGAAAAGGCTAAATTCTTAAATAAGGCAGCAGATAATAATTATTTGTTGTTTTTAGAACACGATGCAACTAATGAATTGTGTACATTAAAACATACAGAAAAAGGAGTGAGATTAAATGAAACATATAAATTTAACGAAATTTTTAATAAGTAAAATAGTAATGAGAATATTAAAATTAATGTTTGTAGCAGCATTAGGTGTTGTTATTTTAGCAAGTTGTAGTTCTGTTAAAAATTTAGCAGTACCAACTATGAATACGGCTGTTTCAGTTACAGCAAAAAAAGGAGCTTTAAGTGATGAACAATTTAATCACTGGGCACATGCCGACTTAGTAACTGATACTATTCCAGGTATGAGTGTAAATAAAGCTTATAATTTTTTAGAAGGAAAAAAAGGAGAAATTGTAATAGTCGCTGTTATTGATTCGGGGATTGATATTGAGCACGAAGACTTAAAAGATGAACTTTGGACAAACCCAAAAGAAATTGCAGGTAATAATATTGATGATGATAAAAATGGTTATGTTGATGATATTTACGGCTGGAATTATTTAGGTGGAAATGGTGATCCTGCTCCAGAACAATTAGAAATTACTCGTATTCTTGCTAAACTTAATAGTCGTTTTGAAGGAAAAACAGTAGCTGATATCAACGAAAATGAAGAAGCAGATTTTAAGCAATATGAAGAATACATTGAAGCTTATAAAGCTTCAGGAAATAAATATTTTCAAGAAAGAAATACATTAGAACAATTTAGTAGAATATTAGAAGTATTCGCAGTTGTTAAAGAATATATTGGTAAAGAAAGTATTACAGTTGAAGATTTGCAAGCTATTAAAACAGATGATAAAAGAATTGAAGCTTTTACAGATGGTTTAACAGCTCTTATGAATGATGGTTATGATGAAAATGCAATTTCTGAAATGTTAGATGTCGATAGATTAGAAACATTAAGAAAAAATAAAAATTACGATTTTGATTTTGACGGGAGAGCAATTGTTGGAGATAACCCTGAAGATATTACTGATGTAAATTATGGTAATCCATTTGTAATTGGTTCAAAAGATGAAGAATCACATGGAACTCATGTTGCGGGAATTATTTTAGCAACTCGTAATAATAATGTTGGGTTGAATGGAGTAGCAAATAATGCAAAATTAATGTCATTAAGAGCCGTTCCTGATGGAGATGAAAGAGATAAAGATGTGGCTTTAGCAATTAGATATGCTGCGGATAATGGAGCAAAAGTTATCAATATGAGTTTTGGAAAAAACTACTCTCCAAACCGAGAATGGGTAATTGATGCAATAAAATATGCTGAATCTAAAGATGTTTTATTAGTTCACGCTGCCGGGAATGACCATAAAGATATTGATAGAAGTGAAAATTGGCCAAATGATTCTTTAGATAAAATAAATGAAGTTGCAGATAATGTGTTAACAATTGGTGCAATGAGTGTAAATTATAATGAAAATTTACTTGCAACTTTTACAAATTATGGTCAAAAAAATGTAGATATATTTGCTCCTGGAGTTCAAATTTATTCTACAATACCAAATAATGAATATGCCAGATATAGTGGCACATCAATGGCTTCTCCAGAAGTTGCAGGTGTTGCAGCTTTAGTAAGATCTTATTATCCACAATTATCTGCAAGTCAGGTAAAACATATTATTATGAATTCAGGAACTGAATTAGATATGGAAGTTTTATTACCTGGTGAAAAGGAAGAGAAAATTGAGTTTTCTAAATTATCTATTACAGGTAAAGTTGCAAATGCATACAACGCATTGGTTTTGGCTGATAAAATGGTAAATAAAGGTAAAATATTGTAAGTTTCTATAAAAAAGGGCTTTCTTAAAAGTAAGTGAAATTCTATTTGTTAAATTGACCCTGTTAAAATTGGTGTTGAATATCAGTCAATTAGTATATTTATACAAGTTTAATATTAACCCAAAATACACTTTTAAGATAACCTCTTTTTTGTTTTAGGTACTTAATATTAGAAATTAAATTATCAAATGAAAAGATTTTTATCTCTGCTTTTTTATATAACAACAACGTTCCTTTTTTCGCAGAATAACACTACTTATTGGCAACAGCATGTAGATTATACTATGGACGTAGATGTTAATGTAGAAAAATATCAATTTAAAGGAACTCAGAAATTAGTATATACAAACAATTCACCGGATTTATTAAATCAGGTTTTTTATCATTTATATTTTAATGCTTTTCAACCTGGAAGTGAAATGGATGCTCGTTTACAAGCGGTAGTTGATCCTGATGCCAGAATGGTTAATAACATTGGAACCAGAGAAAATCCTATTTATGAAAGTAGAATTGTAAATCTATCACCAGATAAAATTGGATATTTAAAAGTTATCTCATTAAAACAAAATGGAGAAAAAGTAAGTTACTCAGTTGAAGGTACGGTTTTAGAAGTTTCTTTAAAAAATCCAATTCAACCTGGAGAAAAGGTGATTTTTGAAATGGTTTTTGAAGGGCAGGTTCCTGAACTAATAAGAAGAGCTGGACGAAATAGTAGAGATGGAGTTGCACTTTCAATGGCACAATGGTATCCAAAAATGGCAGAATATGATTTTGAAGGTTGGCATGCACACCCATATATTGCTCGTGAATTTCATGGTGTTTGGGGAAATTTTGATGTAACGCTTCATATTGATAAAAATTACACGGTTGGAGGAACTGGCTATCTTCAAAATCCGCAAGAAATAGGACATGGATATGAAGATAAATCACAACCATTAAATATTTCAAAAGGGAAAAAGCTTTCTTGGCATTTTGTAGCGCCAAATGTACACGATTTTACTTGGGCTGCGGATCCAGATTTTTCTCATGATATTAGAATTGCTGAAAATGGAACAGCTCTTCATTTTTTATATAAAAACACTAACGAATACAAGAAAGCTTGGCAAGAGGTACAACCGTTGACAGAAAAAGCATTAGATTATTTTAATGAAAACATAGGTAAATATCCTTATAAACAATATTCAGTAATACAAGGAGGTGATGGCGCCATGGAATATGCTATGTGTACTTTTATTGCAGGTGGAAAAAAATTAAATGAAATAGTTGGGTCAGTATTTCATGAGTTAGCCCATTCTTGGTTTCAACATATTTTAGCAACAAATGAAAGTAAGCATTCATGGATGGATGAAGGTTTTACAACCTATATTTCACGTTTGGCTTCAAACAAAATATTAAGAAATGGAGAAGGAAAACCTTCATCAAGAAGTTATGAAGGATATTTTTATGCGGTTAAAAATGGATTAGATGAACCATTAACTACACATGCTGATAGATTTAATACGAATACTGCATTTTCAACTGGAAGCTACACAAAAGGGAGTATGTTTTTAACGCAATTAAATTACATAATTGGAGAAGAAAATGTAAAGTATACTCTAAAAAAGTATTTTGAAGATTTTAAATTTAAACACCCTACACCAAATGACATAAAACGAACTGCGGAGAAAGTTTCTGGTGTTCAGTTAGATTGGTATTTAAATGAATGGATTGAAACGTCACATACTATAGATTATGCAATTGCGGAAGTTAAAGTAAGAGAAGTTACACTTGTTCGTGTTGGTCAAATGCCAATGCCTATTGATGTTACAATAAATTATGTAGATGGAACTTCGGAAGATTTTAACATTCCATTGCGCATGATGCGGGGTGTAAAACCAACTACTGCAACTATTTTAAATGATTGGACTTGGGCACACCCAACATATACTTTTAAAGTTGAAAAAGAAGTTGAAAAAGTTGAAATTGACCCTTCTGGTTTAATGGCAGATGTTAATAGATTTAATAATATATATTTAAAAGAATAAATTTAGTTAAACATAAACCCATTTTACACGTCCAACTTCACCTGTATCTAACTGAACCTTAATTCCATGTGGATGATTTTGTGAATTTGTAAGCAATCTTTTTACAAACCCTTCTGTTAATTCACCTGAACGTTGGTGCTGTTTTTGAACAATTTCAACTTCCGAACCAATATTAATATTTTTTCTAAAATTGCCACTAATTTTTTGCTGTTCCATTATTTAGTTAAATTATGTAAAAACCAAAATAAGCAAATACAAGACCAAAAACAATAATTAAAGGCGCAAGAAATTTATAAAGTTTATCGGATTGAAATAATGGTTTAAATCCAGTTGTAAATTTTGGAAATGCTAGTAAAAGAATTCCTTTTATTAATGCAATCCAACCAATAATTGTAATTAAAACTGTCCAATTATTAACCCAGAAGTTATGATTTTGAATAATTACAAAACCTATAATAATTGCTAAAATACCACCAAGAATTGAAAAAATTGAATCATCTAACATTTTTTGAATCGCGGTTTTATAAAAATCCGAATAAAGCAATAATCCTATCCCAAATGATAAGTAAATTACACTAATAATTTTTGCAATTAAAATAGAAGTTTCCATAAAAATGATATTTGAAGAGTATTCAAATTTAATAATTTTAAAACGCTGATAAAGTGATATATATCAACTACAAATGAATTAATTATTTTTTACTCTATGTTTTTTTAATCTTTTTGGTCCGTACCAAAGCCAAAAACCAGTAACTGTAAACAGTAATAATGCTAAGCCCATTATGGAAGTATAAATTACTTTAAATGGTTTTGTTGAAGTGTTAAACCAAGTATCTAAAACGGTACCATCATGTAGGTTTTCAATAAAATCTGAATGTCGTTTTCCTAAATGCAATAAATTTCCGGTTGCTCCGTCAAGTTGAACTTCCCAATTATGTTTTTCAAATACAAATTTTACAATTCCTTTATTTTTACGAATATCAATTCTATCAAGTTCAAGAGAAATATTTGCAGCAATAGAATCTTGCATTATTTTGCAGGCATTTTTATGTAAACTATCAATAGGTAGCCAATTTTTTAATTCTATGGATGTGCCTTGCTCGGTTTTTGGCAAAATAAAACCATTACTATTATTTTTCCAGCCTAATAAAATTCCCGTTACCGCTATAATAAAGAAAAATATAAATAACATAGCGCCAGTTGTTCTATGTACTTTTCTAAAAATCCTTAAAATTTTTGCTTGTGTTTGTCTAGAGTTCAAGTTTTAAAAAAAATTAATTAGTGGTTTCAACTTTATCTATTACGTTGTCTATATTAAGTTTTTCTTTTGGAATAAATCCTTTTATAATTAATACAACCCCAAAAATCATTAACAAAATTCCCATTGTACGTTTAATTTTGTAAGTAACTGCTGGAGTAAGGTATTTTTTAAGTTGTTTTGCCAGCATAATTTTTCCAATATCAACTATAAAATAACTTAAAAGGATAACGGAAAAATAATTAAATATTTTTCCAGCATTCATCTTTAAATTAGAGCCAACGACTACAATCATTCCTAACCAAAATGCCAAAACTCCAATATTTATAAAATTTAATAAAAAGCCTTTAATAAAAAGTTTTGGATAATTTGTTTTTTCAGGAAGCACTAAGGTTTCGTCTTGAACAGCCGTTTTTTGACTTTTATCTAAAAAAGTGATAATTCCGTATACCAATAAAATTAAACCACCAATATAAAAAAGTCTCGGATCATCTTTTATACGTTCCAACAAGCTTTTACTACCATAATAAGCGATTAAAATAAAAACAACATCACCTAATACTACACCTAAATCAAAAGCAATTGCTGCACGTGCACCTTTTATAATACTTGTTTGAATGAGCATAAAAAAGACAGGACCAATCATAAAGGCTAAAAAAAACCCAATAAGTACTGCTTCTTTAATATCGTCAAATGCCATGTATTATTTTTTATAAAAAGTGAAATTACTTAAATTTTAAACATCATCGTAATCAATACTAATTTTTTGTGTAATTGGGTGTGCTTGACAAGTTAAAATAAAACCATCATTAACTTCTTCTTCAGATAAGATAGAATTTTTATCCATTGTTGCTTTTCCTTCAGTAACTTTTGCCAAACAGCTACTACAAATACCACCTTGGCAAGAATATGGAGCATCCAATCCTTGATTTAAGGCAGCAGTTAAAATTGTAGTTTTAGAATCCATTTCAAAAGTGGTTTCCTCATCATCTACAATAACTGTTATTTCAGAAGCCCCTACAAAAGACGCTGTGGTTTTGTTTTCAGTAATAATAGGAACAGAAAACAATTCAAAATGGATGTTTTTTTCATTTAAACCATTATTCAATAAAGTTTCTTTAGAAGTATTTATCATAGCTTCTGGCCCGCATAAAAAAGCGTTATCAAAAGTGATATTTTTAAATTTATTTTTTATTACAAAGTTTATATTACCAGTATCAACTCTTCCAAAAAGAGTATTTTCATGTTTTTCTCGGCTCAATAGAAATTGTACGTTTAATTTATTAGGATAGTTGCTTTGTAAACTTTCTAATTCATCTTTAAAAATAGTTTCAGCGGCTGTTTTATTCCCGTAAATAAGAGTAAAAGTGCTATTTGGTTCTTCTATTAAAACAGCTTTTATCATTGCCATAATTGGTGTAATTCCACTCCCAGCAGCAATTCCAATATAATTTTTAGCATTTGTTGCTGAAGTTTCTAATACAAATTTTCCTTCTGGTTTTGAAATTTCCAAAACATCACCTTCTTTTAAAATAGTAGTTGCAAAAACAGAAAATGTTCCGTTATCAACTGCTTTTACTGCTATACGAAGTTCGTTACTATTTGGAGCAGAGCATATTGAATACGCTCTTCGTAATTCTTCACCGGCAATTTCTTTTTTAATATTTAAATAGTGTCCGGCTTTAAATTTAAATTCGTTTTTAAGTTCGGTAGGAATATCAAATAAAATTGAAACCGCATTTAAGGTTTCTTTTTTTATTTCTTTTATGGTAAGGTTGTGAAATTTCGACATTATTCATGTTTTTTAAGAATACAAAAGTAGTTAAACTAAATAAAAACGTTTTGTTAAAAAATATACCTAAGAAAGTTATACATAAGAGAATTATGTATATATTTGACATGGGGTTTGATTTTATAAACTCAAAAAAGAACTTTTTAACATTTAAACTTTTTAACATTTAAACTAGCTAACATGGGAAATCAAAAATTATACAAAGGCTCTTTACAAACCATTATTTTAAAATTATTGGAAGAAAAAGACAAAATGTATGGCTACGAAATTACGCAGAAAGTTAAGGAATTAACCAAAGGGGAACTTACAATTACAGAAGGTGCGTTATATCCTGCGCTTCATAAATTAGAAGCCGAAGGTTTGTTAGATGTTGAGGTAGCAAAAGTTGACAATCGCCTACGTAAATATTACAAACTTACCGAAAACGGCACTAAAGAAACCGTAAGTAAATTGGCAGAAATGGAAGATTTTTTAAGAACCATGCAAACTATTGTGAATCCTAAATTTAGTTTAGAATAATATATTTTTTTATGAAAAAGGAAATGAAGCTAACCAAAGAGCAAATAACATACATAGATGATTATTTAAAACATCACAAGGTAAAATATTGGGATATCCGTATAGAATTGTTAGACCATATTGTTACCACTGTTGAAGAAAAACTAGCTGCAGGTATTTCTTTTGATGATGCTCTAATTGAAGTGCATGAGAGTTTTGGAAACTCTATGAAAATGTTTTGGAATTCTGGAATTGAATATGGCATTTTTGCAAATGGCGATGGTTATAAAAATTTAATTGAAGATAAAAGAAATAGTCTTCATAAAAATTATAGAAGATTAGTGAAAAAGGAATGGATTTCATTTTTCAAATCATTTAATATATTAGTTCCTTACGGTATACTTGTTATCATCTTTATTTTTTTGTATCAAAATTTACCAAGTAAAATATTTGCAATTTTTGCTTTATCAGTTCCACTTCTACAGCTTATGATTTTGTTATTGAATTTTTACAAAACACGAAGTTTAAAAAAATCTGCAATTCTTGAAATTGCATTTTCACAATATAGTTTCTCCATTTTTATATTATATAATTTCATTAATATTTTTAATTTATTTGATGTTGATAAATCTTTAATTGCGTTATTTTTATTAATTATTACAATAGTTCAATTACCTTTTACGTATATCAACACTAAGGTTTTTAAAAAGCAAATGTTTGATTTGAAATCACAGTATAAAAATTTTATTAAATGAAACTAACCCCACAACAAATACAACAACTATATAAATTTACGCGTCAACATTATGTAGAACATTATGATGTGCAAACCGAGTTGGTTGACCATTTAGCTAACGATATTGAGCAAATTTGGCTAGAAAAACCCAATTTATCTTTTGAAGCTGCAAGAGCAATTTCCTTTAAAAAATTTGGTGTTTTTGGTTTTATGGATGTTTACGGAGCTAAACAAAGTGCCTTACAAAAAAAATATCTGAAAATTTTATGGCTACACGCAAAAGATTGGTTTAAACTTCCTAAAATTATGGTAACTACTACTCTTTTTTACTTTTTTTACTTAGGCTTAGGTAAGTTCGACCAAGATTTTGCCTTAATTATTTTAGGTATTATTATTGTATTTGGTTTGTTAAAGCATATTCTACTACTTAGAAAAGTGAAAAAACGACAAAAATTAAGAGGTGAAAAATGGCTCTTAGAAGATCTTATTTTTAGAGGTTTGTTTTTCGGTGGAATTACAGGTGTAAACTTGTTTAATATTATAAACCTAACAAGTCCTGAAGTTTATAGTATTTATTGGGCGCTCTTTTATGCAATTATTTTCACTATCGTTGTAGTTTATGTATACATTAGTACAATTGTCTTGCCAAAAAAAGCAGAACAATTACTCATGGAGAATTATCCTGAATATAATTTAACAACTACATAAAACTTTGTAACTTTCAACCAAAATTGCACACATATAAATTACAGTCAACAAACTTAACCACATGATATCACATTTTTTAAAGTTTGAATGGAAACAATTTTTTCGTTCATCGTATTGGCAAAAAAGTATTGCTTTAAATATTTTACTTGGCTTTTTGGCTGTGTATTTTATGCTTACTTTTTTAGTTTTAGGAATCAGTATTTATCCAATATTGAAAAAACAATTTCCAGAATCTGATCCGTTAATTATGGTAAATGGGTTTTTGTTTTACTGGTTTTTAGGGGATTTGTTAATGCGTTTTTTTATGCAAAAATTGCCAGTAATGAATATAAAACCATTGTTAGCACTTCCTTTAAAACGCAGTACCATTTTAAATTATGTTTTAGGAAAATCGGCTATATCGTTTTTTAACTTTTTACCGCTTTTTGCAATCATTCCGTTTGGTGTTATTTTAATTTTTGAAGATTACAGCACAACCACAGCCTTAATTTGGATGTTAACAATGTACATTTGTACATTAATAATAAACTTTTTAAATTTTATTGTTGAAGCAAAATCTGCCGAAACAGAACTATCTTTTTTACCAATTATTGTAATTGCTTCTGGTTTATTTGCTTTAAATCATTTTGATATTATTTCGTTTTCAACTTTATTAGGAAATTCAGTAAATGCAATAATTGAAAACCCACTATTAGTTAGTATTCCAATTTTAATTTTAATTGGTTTATATGCTGCAAATTACTCCGAATTAAAGAAAAAATTATATGTTGATGGTTCGTTAAAAGCAAAAGCAGATGTTGCTGTAACAACCGATTTGGCTTGGACCCGTAGATTTGGAGATATTGCGCCGTTTTTACAGCTTGATTTAAAATTGTTGTGGAGAAATAAACGTCCACGTTCTACTATTTTTATTTTAGTTATTGGTTTGTTATACGGATTAATTTTTTATCCGAATCCTGTATATAAAGAAATGATTCCAATGTTCATTTTTGTCGGAATTTTTGTGACCGGAATTTTTATGATCAACTTTGGTCAGTTTATTCCAGCTTGGGATAGTGGTTATTACAAATTGTTAATGAGTCAGAATATTAAATACAAGCAATATTTAAATTCGAAATATTCATTAATGACCATTAGCGCAGTAATTATGTTTGTGCTAAGTATTCCATATGTTTATTTTGGATGGAAAATATTAGCGATTCACTTCGCTGCAATGGTATACAATATTGGTATAAATTCTCACGTGTTATTGTATGGAGGGTCGTTTAACAGAAAAAAAATTGATTTAACTCAACGCGCTGCTTTTAACTATCAGGGAACCGGTGCTGTGCAATGGCTCATTGGATTTCCATTGTTGTTAATTCCAATACTTATATTTTACGTGCCTTATAAATTTATCAATTTTGAAGCAGGAATAGCCACCTTAATTATTTTAGGTGGAATTGGAATTGTATTTCATCAAAAATTAATGAATTTTATTACCAATCAGTATTTAAATTCAAAACACAAAATGATTAGTGCTTTTGATCAAAACAATTAAATCGTTATTCAATTACACAAATAAACAATTCAACAGTTAAACATATATTTTACAATGATACAATCAACAGAACTTTCAAAAAAATATGGCGGTGTAACCGTTTTAAATATTCCATCATTAGAAATTCCAAAAGGTCAGGCTTTTGGCTTGGTTGGAAATAATGGTGCAGGAAAAACAACCTATTTTAATTTATTGTTAGATTTAATAAAACCAACAACCGGATACGTTTTAAACAATGAAATTCAAGTAAATAAAAGTGAAGATTGGAAACCTTTTACTGCAGCTTTTATTGATGAAAGTTTTTTAATTGGCTATTTAACTCCTGAAGAATATTTTTATTTTATAGGTGAATTGCGTGGAATGAATAAGGCCGATATTGACACTTTTTTAAGTCAGTTTACAGAAATATTTAATGATGAAATTTTAGGCGGAAAAAAGTACTTAAGAGATTTATCGAAAGGAAATCAAAAAAAGGCTGGTATTGTTGCCGCATTAATTGGAAATCCTGAAGTTATTATTTTAGATGAACCATTCGCAAATTTAGATCCTACAACACAAATTAGACTTAAAAAGCTGCTAAGAGATTTAACTAAAAATAGCAATGCAACCATTTTAATTTCGAGTCATGATTTAGGCCATGTAACTGAAGTGTGCGAGCGAATTGTGGTACTAGATAAAGGAAATATTGTAAAAGATATTAAAACTTCAGAAGAAACTTTAAAAGAGTTAGAAGCGTATTTTTCTGTGTAAGTTATTTAAATACACATTATTTTGTATTTTTACAAACCTTTTACAATAATTACAATAAGAATAAGTTAAAAGGTTTATAAAAATAAACGCTTTTGAATAATACCTTTAAAATATTTGTTAGCTTTTTTATTGCACTAATTATTGTTGGTTGCTCAACAAAAAAAGATGCTTTTTTAAATAGAAATTTTCATTCAGTTAACACAAAATACAACATACTTTTTAATGGACATGAAGCTTTAAGAATTGGTTTAGAACAATTAAATGCCAATTATGAAGATAATTTTTGGGAACGCTTACCTGTTGAACCTCTTAAAGTTGATGTTTTAGCATTACCTGGATTAAATGGTGATGCTGATAGTTCTCCTAAAGAATTCGAAAGAGCTGAAGAAAAAGCAGTAAAAGCTATTCAAAAACATTCCATGCTAATTGTAAGGCAGGAAAGAAATAAACAAATTGATGATGCTTATTTATTATTAGGAAAATCGAGATATTATTCTAAAAGATTTGTTCCTGCTTTAGAAGCATTCAATTATGTAATTAGTAACTATCCAAGAGCCAATTTAATTAATGAAACTAAAGTTTGGCAAGCTAAAACGTTAATTCGTTTAAGAAATGAAGAGCAAGCTATTCAGAACTTACAATTATTACTAAAAGACGAATCAATAAAACAGAAAATTTTTGAAGATTCGCATACAGCTTTGGCAATGGCATTTATTAGTTTGGATAGTTTAGATAAGGCATTGTATCATTTAAATAAAGGAGTTTTAATAACAAATAAAAATAAAGTTATAGCAAAAGCTATGATTACTAAAAATAAAAAAAATGTAATCAAACCAGATTTATCAACAAAAAATGCCGAACAAACAGCACGTAATTTGTTCATTATTGGTCAACTGTATAAGGATAAAGGCAACATAGACTCTTCAAATATTGCATTTAATAACATTATAAAATTTAATAAAGCACCGCGTAAATATAGCGTGAGAGCTCAAATAGAAAAGGCTAAAAATTTTATTACAAAAGAAGATGCTTTATCAGCTATTGAGGCGCTTCAAAAAATGGTAAAAAACAGTGATAATAAACCATATTTAGACGAAATTTATTACCAACTTGGGGTAGTTGAAAATGAAAATAATTCAGAAATAGCTATAGATTATTTTAAAAAATCATTATTAGCAAGTGATTTAAATAATTTACAAAAAGAGCTTTCTTTTGAAGCCGCTGGTAATTATTATTTTGACAAAGCTCAATTTGCAACTGCAGGAGCTTATTATGATAGTGTTTTGGGGATTACTACTGATGAAAATTCCAAACGAGTAAGAAGATTAGCAAGAAAACGCTCAAACTTAAACGATGTTATTTTGTATGAAAGCATTGCAAAAAATAACGATAGTATTTTAAAAATTGTTGCAATGAGTAAAGAGGAGCAATCAGTTTTTTTTACTTCATATATTGAAAAAATAAGGTCAGCTGATGTAAAGCTAGAAGAAATAAACTCAACTGGAAGTAGGTTCTTTAACGGTTTAAGTTCAAATAATAAAAATGCTAAAAGTACTGGAAAATGGTATTTTTACAATACACAAACATTAGGATTTGGAGAACAAGAGTTTAAGCGTATTTGGGGAAATCGTCCGCTTGAAGAAAACTGGAGACTAAGTAATAAGACACAACTTAATTTTAAAGGAAATAATTTAGATGTAGCGCAAGTAGTAAAAAAGATTGACGCCTCTAAAAAATATGATCTCGATTATTATTTAGAAAACATTCCTTCAGATGAATCTAAAATTGATAGTTTAAAACTAGATAGAAATAATGCATATTATAAACTAGGTGTAATATATAAAGAACAGTTTAATGAGTATGATTTAGCGATAGATAAGTTTGAAGACTTACTTTTATTAAACCCAGATGAAAAGCTTGAAGTTCCAACAAAATACCATTTATATAAAATTTACGAAAGTCAGAATAACAGTAAGGCAGCAGTATTAAAGGATGATATTACTACTAATTTTGAATCATCTTTGTATGCTAAAATACTTTTAAACCCAAATTCAGTATTAACCGAAGAAGTTAATAATGCTCCTGAAAGCGAATATGCATTAGTTTTTTATGATTATAAAGACAATAAATTTGATACCGTTATAGAAAAAGTAAATCTAGCAATAACTAAATATGAAGGTCATGCCATTGTGTCAAAATTTGAATTGCTTAAGGCTTACACAATAGGTAAAAAAGAAGGAATAGAGGCTTTTCAAGTTGCCTTGGATTTTGTTGCAACAAATTATCCGAATACCGAAGAAGGAAAAAAGGCATTGGAAGTAATTGAAACTATAAAATCAAAAATATAATAACCTCATTAATAATAAGAATCATGTTTTCAGAAAAAAAAGAAAAACAATCCCAAGTTTTAGAGCGTAATATTATTGGAAAAAACACTTCAATTGTTGGAGATATAATTTCAGAAGGAGATTTTAGAATTGACGGAAAAGTTGAAGGAACTATAAAAACAAATGGAAGAGTTATAATAGGTGGTTCTGGAATTGTAAGTGGTAAAGTAGAATGTAATTATGCTGATATTGAAGGTAAATTTTCTGGAGAATTATCAGTTAATAGTGTTTTGTCTTTAAAGGCTACAGCAAAAATTTCTGGAAATGTTGTTGTTGGAAAATTATCGGTTGAGCCAGGCGCAGAGTTTAATGCTACTTGTGCAATGAAAAATTCAACTGTTAAGGAGTTAAAAAATGGAAAAACCACCAAAGAAAGGACAGCTTAATAAATATTTGCAACTCACAGGTGTGGCTTTTCAAATGGGTTTAACAATCTATTTAGGCGTTTATTTTGGTAAAAAACTAGATGTGTATTATCAAAATACTAACAAACTTTTCACCATTATACTTACCCTTGTTTCACTAGTTATTGCCATTTATAGTGTTATTGCGCAATTAAAAACAATTGATGATAAATATGAATAGTCCCTTAGGTTTTGGACTCAAACTTTTTGTTAGTCTAGCAATTGTTTTTTGTGCTCATATATCAATTTTATACTATTTGAATTTTCCCCTTTTCGAAAATAAAATCATCTTATCGTATGTTTTAAACTTTATTTTAGGGATAACTATTTACATTCTTCTCTATAAATTAAGAATAAAATACTTAGATATTTTAGGGTTTATATATATGGGTGGAAGTTTATTAAAATTTGCAGTATTTTTCATTTTTTTTAATTCAACTTATAAGGAAGATGGAAATGTAAATTCATTAGAAGCAGCTTCTTTTCTAATTCCATATTGTATATGTTTATTTTTTGAGACTTTTTATTTAATAAAATTATTGAATACTAAGGTTTAACATACTGTTTTTTCATTATTTAGCAAAAGAGAAAACCGTAAAAAAATATTTTTTAGTTTTTAATATAAAACCGTACATTTGCAAAATCTTTTAAGAAAACACTATTAATAAAGTGATATGCATAGAATTAACTTAGTAAAAATACTTTCGTTACTGCTATTAACTGTAACAATTTCAGTAAATGCACAACATGATTCTCATGTAGAGAAGGTTGTTGATGCAACCCACACGGAAGAAGTGCCTGTGGAAAAAGATTTAAAAACTGAAATTAAAGAATACATTAACCATCACTTGTTAGATTCTTATGATTTTAGCCTGTTTTCTTACACAACAGATGCTGGAGAACACAAATATATTGGAGCTCCATTACCAGTGATTTTATGGGATGGCGGTTTACAAGTATTTTCTTCTTCAAAATTTCATCACGGTGAAACATTAGCTGAAGTTAGTGGTAATTTTTACAAATTATATCACGGAAAAATTTACAAAACAGATGCTGAAGGGACAATAACATATGATGAAGAGCATCACGCAACAAACGTAAAACCTTTAGATTTTTCTATCACTAAAAACGTTGTTTTTATATTTTTAGTTGGATTGTTAATGTTCTTTATGTTTGGCAGAATGGCTAAAAATTACAAAAAGAGTGCACTTCCTTCAGGTTTAGGGCGTTTGTTAGAGCCTATCATTTTATATGTTCGTGATGACATTGCAATTCCAAACATTGGTATAAAGCATTACAAAAGATATATGAGTTATTTATTAACTATCTTTTTCTTTGTGTGGATTATAAACTTATTAGGTTTAACCCCGCTTGGAGTAAACGTTACTAACAATATTGCAGTAACGTTAGCTTTAGCGTTAATGACATACTTTATTACAACTTTTTCTGGAAATAAAGATTACTGGAAACATATTTTTTGGATGCCAGGTGTGCCAACTTTAATGAAAATTATTTTAGCTCCTATTGAACTTTTAGGAACTATTATTAAACCATTTTCATTAATGATTCGTTTGTATGCAAACATTACGGCTGGGCATATTGTATTAATGAGTATTATTGGTTTAATGTTCATTTTCAAAAACTGGATTGGTAGTCCGTTATCATTCGGATTAGCGTTTGCACTATCTTTACTAGAATTGTTGGTTGCAGCGCTACAGGCATATATTTTCACGATGTTATCTGCATTGTACTTCGGTTCAGCTGTAGAAGAACACGATCATCATTAAAAATTGAATGTTTAATTAATTAATATATATAATATGGAAGGTCTAAATTACATTGGAGCTGGTTTAATTGTTATCGGTGCTGGTATTGGTATTGGTAGAATTGG